>Ga0207667_10002061_pt1 | contig 25188 bp, 20 predicted proteins | sample KBSCornC52_FD_184301 | JGI IMG/M metagenome (GOLD analysis project Ga0207667, IMG submission 184301) | Corn rhizosphere microbial communities from Kellogg Biological Station, Michigan, USA - KBS Corn C5-2 (SPAdes) (version 2) | ecosystem: Host-associated > Plants > Roots > Rhizosphere > Soil ...
GCCTTCACACGGCAGGGGTCACAGGTTCAATCCCTGTACCACCCACCAGTTTGGGCCGAAGAATCCTACAACGCCTTACAAGTTGGCTTCGCCAGGTGTTCCGGCCAGCAGAAAGCTTCTGCTAAGTAAGTAAAAAAGCCCTGCATCGCGCGGGGCTTTTTTTTCGCCCTCACGCTGAAAACGATTACTCGCTTTAATCTCACAGCGCGCCCTGGCAAAATTGGTTCTCCGTTACTCAGACGTAGATCCAAATGCCCGCGACTTGCATCTTTACGTTGAACAGACGAAAAACGTCCACCCTACTCTGCCCCGGCCTAGGTGCGATTCCCGCATTTTCCGGGTACGACCGCTATGTCAACGACCCAAATTCAACCGCGGTTCCGAACGACGGCCCGCTACCCAAAGGAACGTATTACATCGTAGATCGTCCCAGAGGAGGAAAGCATCAAGAGCTGGTGGAAACAATCGAGGACATTGCAAACGGCACCCATCGAGATCAATGGTTCGCACTGTTTCATGAAGGCTCACCGCCCGCCGACTACACCATCATAAACGGCGTGCGGCGCGGCAAATTCCGTTTACACCCCGTCGGATATTGGGGAAAAAGCGAAGGATGCATAACCCTGGTTCACCCGTCACAATTCGACACGCTCCGAAAGTGGCTCACGGCGCACTCACCAGAGAACATCCCAGGAACCGAAATCCACTATTACGGGAAAGTCATCGTCAGATGAAACGCAAACTAGCACTTGTCGGCTTCGCCGTTTTGCTCACCTTTCCCGTGTATCTAGCTCTAGCGAACTTTCGGCCGCTTCAAGACCTATTCGTCTATCACGATGCATGGAAAGCATTTACACCGTTATTTTCGATAGGAAACGCAGTCGGCATCCAAGACGATGGCGCGATTGTCGAAACGACAATGTTCGTTATCAGCTTCTTTATCGCGCTCGTTATCGCAATTCTACTTGCCAGATGCATTTCGTTCGCAACGCGTCAGCGGACGAGCGCATAACCACAAAAGCCCTGCACTTGCAGGGCTTTTCGTTTCGAACGCGAAACCCGCCACTCACTAAACGTCAAGCAGCAATTGCACTGCCGAGCAACCAACATGCGGCGCCAAATGCGCGTACCGCTCGGTAACTGTTATCGAAGAATGACCCAGCGGGTCTTTCACGACGTACAAGGACACCCCGGCCATTACCAGCCACGATGCAAACGTATGCTGCAGATCGTGGACGCGAAAATCGTCTATCCCAGCGCGATCACAAGCCGCGCGGAAACCCTTCTGAAGCGTCGTCAATCGATTACCTGAAGTAACCGCGAAAACCCAACGCGACTTCGGCGCATAGCACCGTACCCACTCGCGTTGCGCGAGTAGCGTTGACACCGCCTCATCGTTCAACGGCACCACTCTACGCTTTTCGTTGTTTGTGTTCTGGCTCCAGCTGCAAGACCCGCCGCTCGAAGTCAATACGGCTCCACTCCAGCTTTAGCAACTCATTTTTTCGGCAACCCGTATGCAACGCCAATTTGACGAAGTTTGGAAGGTGCGGCCGACGAGCGGAAGGTGCGGCCGACGAGCGAACCGACCAGCGGCAAGAACGAGAGCGTCGGCCTCTTTTCGGCTGATCCATCGAACCCGGCCGCAGCCGACACCAAGCCCCCAACCGCACCACCGGATTCGGCAAATCGGGGCGATCGTGCTCAATGCGAACGAAGTTGATCGCCGCCGAAAAAAATCGTAACTCTCGCAGTACCGTCGACTCTTGGACCCCGTCGGCCAATCGTACCGTCACGTAGCTTCGAACATCACCACGCTTCAAACCGATTACGGATTTCCCACCAAAATGCGGTTGCAAACGCTTAAGCGAGTACATATCTCGCCGCTTACTACGATGGCTCTTCGAAGCCAGGTACACGCCAATTAAGTCTTCAAATATCATCCGGTACGCCCCAGACACCCACCGAACCCATAACGTCAGACCGTCAACAAACTTAAGCAAGAAAACCTATACAGCCCTGTCTATATTTTCTAACGCTACTCTGTATTTCCTGTTGCCATCCAGAACACGCCTATACCCTGGTTCCAATAGAACTGAGCACCATCGCACGTCGCGTCGTTTTCGAGCACACATTGATGCGCAGCCACCACCGCATCCTTAGCGCTGAACTCCGGGCCGAGGTGCGCGTATGTCGTCGTCTCAGGACGCACGACGCCCTTATCCCGAGCAAACGCGTTCGTTCGACACGGCTTTTGCGGACATTCGCGTGTCGGGGTTGGCGCGGCAGTTATCGGTGTCGGAAGAGATCGCTGGACTACCTTGACGAGGCCGGCACGCGCGGCCACCATGACCAATGGTCGCCATTACCGACCAGGCTGAGGACTTGTTGGAGCAGGCTGGCGCATTCCGGAATGGATGGTCGAGGGCACCATGATGAGCTCTCAAGGGGGAACTATGACCGAGCGCGATAAGGTGTTTGCGGGCTCGATCCCGAAGTTCTATGACACGCTGATGGTCCCTATGATCTTCGAGGCCTACGCGGCCGAGCTGGCGGAGCTTGTCGCCGCCGCCTCGCCCGGCTCGGTGCTTGAAACGGCGGCCGGCAGCGGCGTGGTCACGCGAGCGCTTGCCCCAAAACTTTGCGCTGGCGCGCGCTACGTCGTGACCGACCTCAACCAGCCCATGCTCGACTATGCCGCCACCAGGCAAGGAGCCGATAGCCGTATCGAATGGAGGCAGGCGGACGCGCTTGATCTGCCGTTCGAAGATGCCTCGTTCGACGTTGTTTGCTGCCAGTTCGGCGCGATGTTTTTTCCCAACCGGGTCGTCGCCTATATCGAGGCGCGTCGCATGCTCAGGCCTGGCGGGCGCTTTGTCTTCAATGTCTGGGACCGCATCGAAGAGAACGTCTTTGCCGAAGAAGTTACCAACGCCGTCGCCACGGTGTTTCCGCACGACCCTCCGAGATTCCTCGCCCGCACGCCGCACGGCTATCACGATGTCGCGCTGATCCGCGAGGAGTTGGGCCGTGCGGGATTTGCCGACATCGAGGTCGAGACACGCGAGAAGGTGAGTTGGGCGACTTCGGCGCGCGACGCTGCCACCGCCTATTGCCTGGGAACGCCGCTGCGTAACGAAATCGAGGCGCGCGACGCCGGCTTGCTTCAACTCGCTACGGACCGAGCGACGAAGGCGATTGCCAACCGCCATGGCGAAGGGCCAGTGGCCGGCAAAATTCAGGCGCATGTGATCGTGGCAGCACGATAGCGGAGTCTCGGATTGCTCATATCGAATCAACGTTGATTGGCGCTCGATCGCCCGAAAATTCAACGTGTGTCGCCCGGCGGCTTGACTATGATGAATTGTCTGTGGCCGGAACTTCCGCGGCGCAACGCCGCGAGTCAGCGATGACGGGAGGACGCGATGAGCGAGCAAAGCAACGTGCAACTGGTGCAGCAGGCGTACGCGGCGTTCGGCAGGGCCGATATCGACGGCGTCCTGCAGACACTCTCCGACAACGTCGATTGGTTCATACCGGGGCCGGAGGACACCATCCCGTTCGTCGGCAGAAGACATGGGCCGCAGGAGGTCGCGGCGTTCTTCGCGACCCTTGCGTCGACGCAGACCGCGGAACGGTTCGAGCCGCTCGAATTCATCTCGAGCGGCGACAGGGTCGTGGTGCTCGGCACGCAGCGCTGGCATGTCCATTCGACCGGGTGCACGTACGAGGACGAGTGGGCGCACGTGTTCTCGATCGAAAACGGAAGGATCACGAAGTTTATCGAGTACCACGATACCGCAGCTGAAGCGGCGGCGCATCGACGGTAAGGGCACCGCGCGTGCGCTAAGCCTGTGCGGCGGGGCCTGCGGGTCGCGCGGATGTCGCCGCCGGAGGAATGGGCGCTGCTCGACCCAAAGCTCTCATCTAGTTTGACGGAACCTGTGCGACCGCTTGCAAGGAACCCGACGCGACTGGCATCTGCCGCTCACAACATCGATTTGCCTTGGGCAAGAATCTTGTCGCATACCCGTCTTGTCACCTGTTCCTTCAGGCCGCGGCCGCTCAGATCAAGTTGTTTGCCATCGCCGCTATGCAGGATGCCCTTTGAACCGTCCGCATAGCCGCGGTCAGACGAAGACGAACCGCCCGGCAGCTTGCTCATCAGGGAATCCTTGACCGATGATGCGCCGCCGCCCAGATAGTTGTTTTTGACGCAAAATTCCAGCACACCGGCGACGTTGCCGGTACTGCTGGATGTCAGTGATTGCAACGAGAGTCCGTTACCCAACCCGCCCAAGCTGCCCAGCCCACCAGACGATCCGCTGTGTCCGCCTTGATTGAGAAGATTGCCCAATTGCGCGTGGGCCGTGGATAGCGACAGCAAACCAGCGATCAACAACCCCTTCGCTACGGTGTGAAACTTGCGTTTGGCCATGACATCCCCTTTTTGTGGAATCGGGTTGGCTCTCGAGATAGTGCCTTTCGAAGACACCACGGTTGCGCGAAGCTGTCAGCCATCGGGTGCGCGCCGGGGAATCGCTGAGAAGAAGAGGCGCAAGCGCACCGAGAACCAGCGCCGGTAGTCCTTCGATCAAAAATAGCCACTGGCATCCGCGCAATCCCAGCGACCCGTGCAGGTTCGACATGGGATTTAGGCGGCCGGCCAGCCGCGCGCTGTCAGTGCCCTCGTGATGTTTTCCCCGTGCGCGGCGCATGAGGTTGTGAACAGCGTTCGTTCAATGAACACCGATGTCGGTCGACGGCGGGCGGCGCCCTCTCCTACCCACCGTCGTCACCGCTTCACTCCACCAAGCCACACCGTCGTCACCGCTTCACTCCACCAAGCCATTCGCCCCGGGCTCTGCCTCTCCGAGTTCAGCCCCCGTCTCGGGATCGTGCGTGCGATCCGACTTCAAGCGCCGCTTCATTTCGTCGAGCGTCGTCCGCTCTTTCTCGCTCAATTGCACCGCGGCCGATCCGTCGCCGCCGTCGACCGGAATCGGCGGATCTTCGACGAGCTTCAACCCCCGCCCTTCGTTCCATGGCCCCCGCTCGGGCGGCGCACCATGCGACATCTTGAAGTAGGCATCCGCATACTCCTCCTTCGGCGCAAGCTTGCCCGGCGGGAAGTTTGCCGTAATCGCATACAGCGCTTTTTCGAATGACTTCTGATGCGAAACCTCTCGCGTCATCAGAAAGCCCAAGGCGTCGCGCACGCCGGGATCGTCCGATACGTTGATGAGCCGCTCATAAATGATCTTCGCGCGCGCCTCGGCCGCTATGTTCGAGCGCAAGTCCGCCGTCGGCTCGCCGATCGTATCGATGTAAGCCGCGGTCCACGGCACGCCCGCCGAATTCGTCAGCGGCGTGCCGGCACCGTAGAGCACCTGCGTGACGTGGCTGTCGTTGCCGGCGCCATTCAGCTTGCGATACAGCTCGGCCTGCGCGTCGACCCCCTCCGCGAGTTCGCCTTTCGCTCCACGATTGAGCATCGCGACGATCGAACCGATGATCTCCAAGTGGCTCAACTCTTCCGTCGCAATGTCGTACAACATGTCCTTGCGCCCGGGATCTTCCTCGCTCACCGCCTGCGTGAAATAACGCATCGCCGCAGCCAATTCTCCTTGCGGCCCACCGAATTGCTCCAGCAGTAGATTGGCCAATCCGGGATCGGTACTACCGACGCGAACCGTGTACTGCAACCGCTTGTTATGCACGAACATGGAGACCCCCTTTGTCGGTCTGGGTAAAAGACGTGCTGCCCGCCATCATTCGCAACGACCGTTCCCAGAAGCGCCTCTCCCTTCATGCGGCTATCGTTCCGTGCTTGACTTTGTATCTTTAGATATATATCTTTAGATACACATTCACACCCGTTAGGAGCCTCTCATGCGTCACTGTTTTCACGACTTGCACCGCGCGCAGGACTACGGACATTGGTACGGGAAGCGCCGCGACTCGGCCGATCACGACGCCTTGCACGAACACGACCCACTGCGCCATCGCGGGCAGCGGGCCGAATCCTCGTTTCTGCACGAGCTTTGGCATGCGATCGGGCGCCACCGGCATCGCCACGGTGGCGGCAGCCCCTTCTGGGGCGGTCGCGGGGAGCGCGGTTTCGGCGATGACGATAGCTTCACCCGCGGGCGCAAGTTCACCGGCGAAGACTTGCAATTGATGCTGCTCGCGCTCATCGCCGAGGCGCCGCGTCACGGCTACGAACTCATCAAAGCGCTGGAAACGCGCTCGAACGGCTTCTATGCGCCGAGCCCCGGCATGGTCTATCCTGCGCTGACTTATTTGGAGGAACTGGGCTTCGTTACGGTTCAGCAAGAAGGCAACCGCAAGCGCTACGAAATCGCCGAAGCCGGACGCGCCCATCTGGCCGCAAATAAGGATCAAGTCGACATGATTCTCGCCAAGCTCAGCTACGTCGCGCACCGAATGGAATCGGTACGGCGTGCCTACGCCGCGGAGGCAGAGGCCGAAGCGGAGGACGAAGGCAGCACGTCCGCGCACGACGCCGGCGATTGGCATCCGAAGCTGCAGCAAGCACGCTATGCCATCAAGCTCGCGCTCTTGCGCACGCTCGATGCCGACGAAACCGAACAACAGCGGGTCGCGGAAATTCTGCTGCGCGCCGCTGCCGAAATCGAAGACAAGCCCGCCGGCGGCCCCGCGCCGCAAGGCGCGGGCGCGTAACGCACGCCTGCGTCCAGCGCGTGCAACGTAGCAAAGCAAGGGTGAGCGGCGGTCGGTCCGGCCGCCGCCGGGCCGTTCTGCTCACGGCACATCGGCATCGATAAGGGTTCGAACACTATGTATGCACTGCCCCTACCGCGCGAGCGACGGCTTATATGGCTGCTCGCACTGGTGCAATTCACGCTCATCATGGATTTCATGGTGATGATGCCGCTCGGCCCGCAAATCATGGCCGCGTTCCATATCTCGCCGTCAAAATTCGCCGCAGCCGTTTCCGCTTATTCGTGGTGTTCTGGGCTCTCGGCCTTGCTCGCGGCAACCTATATCGACCGCTTCGATCGGCGTAAGCTGCTGCTCGCAGCCTACCTGCTGTTCGCAGTGTCGAATGTTGCGTGCGCGTATGCGTCGAGCTATCCGCTCCTGCTCGTGAGCCGCGCGTTTGCCGGAATCACGGGTGGCGTACTGGGTGCCAGTGTCATGGCAATCGTCGCGGACGTCGTGCCCGTCGCTCGCCGCGGCGCCGCAACCGGCATCATCATGACCGGCTTCTCGATGGCCGCCATCGCGGGTGTGCCGGCCGGCGTGCTGCTCGGCGCGTACTTCCATTGGTCGGCGCCGTTTTGGCTCCTCGCTGCGCTAACGGTAACGATCGCCGTACTCACTTCCCGCATCGTGCCCTCGCTCGCCGATCACCTGGCCGCGCGGCCGCCGTCGCTCGCCGATACGCTTCCCGCGCTCGTGCGGCTGTTATCCCATCCGCGTCACCTTCGCGCATTTGCATTGACGTTCCTGATCATGTTCGCGCATATGCTCGTGATTCCGTTCATCTCGCCGATGCTCGTCGCCAATCACGGCGTGCCGCCCGGTCAGATTTCTTGGCTCTATATGGCAGGGGGTGCCGCGACGTTTTTCACGTCACGTGCCATCGGCCGGCTCGCCGACCGAATCGGGCATCGCTTGGTCTTTCGCGCCTTCGGCATCTTGGCCCTTGCCCCAATGCTGATCGTCACGCATTTGCCCAATGTGCCGCTCTCGATCATGATTCCCGGCTTCGCGCTCTTCATGATTATCTCGTCAGGGCGGATCGTGCCGATGCAGGCGATCCTGACGACTGTGCCCGATGCCCCACATCGCGGCGCGTTCCTAAGCGCCAACGGCGCCGTGCAATCGCTGGGCGTAGGCTGCGGCGCGTGGCTCGGCGGGCTCATGCTTTCTACCGACACGGCAGGCCACCTCGTCGGTTACGGCCTCAACGGATGGGTATCGGTCGCATTCGCGTCGCTCGCATTGGTATGGGTGGGATATGTGCGCAGCGCCGGTGCGCAGAGCGCCAAGACGGCCGCACCCGCTGCGCCGAACGCAACACCGGAATTGGCCGGCGAGGCCTGAGGCAAGTGCGAGAAAGCGCGCCAACGCGCGAGCCGATGCCCGAAAACAGGCATCGGCTCGCCCCAAGCGTCGATGCAACGATGGCGGCGTGGCCGGTATCAAGCGCTGCGCCGGCCCTCATCAGCCTCGAGAACTTCGCCGGGTGCGGACGCGCGTGCCAGCACCGACACCAACGCTTGTCCCGTGTGGCTTTCGCGCACGCGCGAAAGCGTTTCGGGATCGGCTTGGGCGACGATCATGCCGCCACCGGCCCCGCCTTCGGGGCCTAGATCGATGATCCAATCGGCTTCCGCAATCACATCGAGGTCGTGCTCGATGACGATAACGCTATGCCCCGCATCGACGAGCCGATGCAGCACCCGAATGAGCCGGGCCACGTCGGCCATGTGCAGGCCAACGGTCGGTTCGTCGAGCACATAGAAAGTATGCGGCGCTTTTTGCCCGCGCCGAGCCACGTCGTCGCGCACCTTCGCGAGTTCGGTCACAAGCTTGATCCGTTGCGCCTCGCCGCCCGAGAGAGTCGGCGAGGGCTGTCCCAGCGTCAGATAGCCGAGGCCCACGTCCTTCATCAACTGAAGAGGATGCGCGATGTTGGACATCGACGCAAAGAACTCGACCGCCTCGTCGATCTCCATCGTCAACACATCGCCGATGTTCTTCCCGCGCCAAGTCACTGCCAGTGTTTCCGGATTGAAGCGCTGCCCGTGGCAAACGTCGCACGGCACCTTCACGTCAGGCAGAAAGCTCATCCCGATCGTACGCACGCCCTGTCCTTCACAGGCCGGGCAACGCCCCTCGCCCGTATTGAACGAGAAGCGCGAAGCCATATAGCCGCGTGCCCGCGCTTCCAGCGTGTCAGCGAAGAGCTTGCGAATCGTATCCCACAAACCAACGTACGTCGCCGGACACGAGCGCGGCGTCTTGCCAATCGGCGTTTGATCGACTTCGAGCACGCGATCGATCGATTCGAAGCCTGTAATCGAGCGGCAGCCTTGCCAGCGGTGCGTGACTTGCAGCGGCGCGCGTGCCGTACTTGCCGCCAGATGGCGGCTCGGCTGGGCGCGCGCGGTCGTGCGCGCGCCTTGTTCCTGCGCGGTGCGGCGCGCACGACGCGTAGCCGGCGAAGAGAGCACCGAACGGCCGACCGCATCGAGCAGATTCGTCATCAGCACATCGCGCGCGAGCGTCGATTTGCCTGAGCCCGACACGCCCGTCACCGCCACGAGCCGCGCGAGCGGAATCGGTACCGTCACGCCGCGCAAGTTGTGCAGCGATGCGCCGTACACGGTGAGCCACCGCTCCGGCACGGCCCCCTTGCTGCCGGGCCTCACCGCTCGACGCGGCTGCAGCGGATGAGCGATGGGCTGCGCGAGGAACCGTCCCGTCAACGAATCGGCGTGTGCGGCGAGATCCTTCACACTGCCCTGGGCCACAAGCCGGCCGCCGCGTTTACCGGCGCCCGGCCCGATGTCGATGATGTGATCGGCTCGGCGTATCGTGTCCTCGTCGTGCTCGACGACAACGAGCGTATTGCCCTTGTCGCCAAGCTGATGCAGTGCGTCCAGCAAGATCCGGTTGTCGCGCGGATGCAGGCCGATCGTCGGTTCGTCGAGCACGTAGCAAACGCCCTGCAAATTGCTGCCGAGCTGCGCGGCAAGCCGAATCCGCTGCGCTTCGCCGCCCGATAGACTCGGCGCCGCGCGATCGAGGCTCAGATAGCCGAGCCCCACTTCTTCGAGGAACCGCAGACGGCTCGCGATTTCGCTGATAACGTCGCGCGCGATCTGCGCGTCGCGGCCATTGAGTGCGATCGTATCGACCCATTGCCGCGTGTCCGACACCGTCCAACGTCCGAGGTCGACGATCGAACGGCCGTCGAACTGCACGGCACGCGCCGTTTCGTTCAAGCGCGTACCACCGCAGTCGGGACAAGGCGTATCGTCGAGTCCCTCGATTTCCTGCTCCTCCGACGGCAGCGTCTGCTCGCGGCCACGGCCGTCCTCCGCGCCAAGCACGGTGTCGTCGTAGGCCGCGCGTTGCTCACGCGTCAATGCGAGGCCCGTGCCGACGCAGCTCTTGCACCACCCGTGCTTGCTGTTGTACGAGAACATACGCGGATCGAGCTCGGGATAGCTGGTCCCGCAAACCGGACATGCGCGCTTCACGGATAACACTTCGAGCTCGCCGATGCCGGCCGTCGATCGCTCGGCCGCAAGCGCATCGACCAAACCGTCGAGCGGCGCGAGCAGATGCACGACGCCTTTGCCCGCTTCGAGCGCTGCATCGAGCGCACGGCGCAGTTCGGCTTCGCGGTCCGCTGAAACGACGAGATCCGCGACGGGCAGTTCGATCGTATGCTCCCGGAAGCGCTCGAGCTTCGGCCAAGGATCGACGGATAAGAATTCGCCGTCGACGCGCAAATGCGTGTGGCCACGCGCCTTGGCCCACTTCGCCAGGTCGGTATAGACACCCTTGCGATTGACGACGAGCGGCGCGAACAAGCCGATATGCTCGCCCGCGTAGTCGCGCAGCAGATGCGCCGCGATCGACTCGGCGCTTTGCGGCATGACGGGCATGCCGTCGTGCACGCAGTGCTGAATGCCGAGCTTCACGTAGAGCAGCCGCAGGAAATGCCACACCTCCGAGGTGGTTGCCACCGTACTCTTGCGCCCGCCGCGCGACAGGCGCTGTTCGATCGCGACGGTCGGCGGAATGCCGTAGACGGCATCGACTTCCGGTCGTCCCGCCGGCTGCACGATCGAGCGCGCATAGGCGTTCAGCGATTCCAGATAGCGCCGTTGTCCCTCATGAAACAAGATGTCGAAAGCGAGCGTTGATTTGCCGGAACCCGACACGCCCGTCACCACGTTGAACTTTCCGTGCGGAATGTCGACGTTCAAGCTCTTCAGGTTGTGCTCGCGCGCGTTGACGATACGCACGACGTCGTCGCCCTCCACCGCACGGCGCGCGCGGGCCGCCGCCAGCGCCGATTGCAGCGGCACGCCCGCAGCCGCGGCTTGCGCCCCGCTCGCACCGAGCGTGCCGTCGTACTGCTTCAATGCACGCCCCGTATGCGACGCTTCGCATGCCTTGATCTGTTCGGGTGTGCCGGCCGCCACGACGACACCGCCTTCGTCGCCCCCTTCCGGCCCGAGATCGACGATCCAATCGGCCGCCCGAATGACGTCGAGATTATGCTCGATGACGATCAGCGAATGGCCTCGCGCGAGCAGCTTACCGAAGGCCCGCATGAGCTTGGCGATGTCGTCGAAATGCAGGCCCGTCGTCGGTTCGTCGAACATGAACAGGCGCCCGCCGGGCGTCGCTTGAGCGCCGATCTTGCCACCCGTCTCGGCGAGAAAGCCCGCGAGTTTCAGCCGCTGTGCTTCGCCGCCCGAGAGCGTCGGCACGGGCTGACCGAGCTTTACGTACTCGAGCCCGACGTCGACGATCGGCTGCAGCACGCGCAGCACGTCGGCGTCGCCGGCGAACAACGCCACGGCTTCGCTGACGGTCAAGTCCAGTACATCGGCGATCGACAGCGCGCGCGCGCCCCGCTCGATCGTCACTTCGAGCACCTCACCGCGATAGCGGCGGCCATCGCAATCGGGGCAGCGCAAATAGACATCCGACAGAAACTGCATCTCCACGTGCTCGAAGCCCGATCCGCCGCAGGCAGAAACTGCATCTCCACGTGCTCGAAGCCCGATCCGCCGCAGGTGGGGCAGCGCCCGTCGCCCGAATTGAAACTGAAGGTACCGGCCGTATAGCCGCGTTGCAATGCGAGCGGCGCTTTCGCGAACAACTTGCGGATTTCGTCGAAGGCGCCGACGTAGCTCGCGGGATTGGAGCGCGCCGTCTTGCCGATCGGCGATTGGTCGACGAACACGGCATCGGCAATGCGATCCGCACCGAGCAACGCCCGATGCGCGCCCGGCGTTTCGGTGGGGCGCCCGAGAAAGCGAGCGAGGGCGGGATAGAGCACGTCCTGGATCAGCGTGGACTTGCCCGAGCCGGACACACCTGTCACGCAGACGAGCCGCGCGAGCGGAATCTGAACCGTGACGTCGTGCAAGTTATGTTCGCTCGCACCTTCGAGAACGAGCCGCGGCGTCTTATCATCGACAGGGCGCCGCGCCCACTGCGTCGCATCGGCCACGCGCAAGCGCGCGCCGAGATACTGGCCCGTCAGCGTCTGAGCCGACCGGATGTCAGCGGGGGCACCGTCGTAGACGATCGTGCCCCCCCGCTCGCCGGGCCCCGGTCCCATGTCGATGAGGCGGTCCGCCGCGAGCATCACAGAGGGATCGTGCTCGACGACGACGAGCGTATTGCCCGCATCGCGCAGCCGCCGCATCGCTTCGACGATCCGATCGAGATCGCGCGGATGGAGGCCAATGCTGGGCTCGTCGAGCACGAACAGCGTCTTCGTCAACGAGGTGCCGAGCGCGGTCGTCAGATTGATCCGCTGCACTTCGCCGCCCGAGAGCGTGCGGCTTTGCCGATCGAGCGTCAGATAACCGAGACCGACGTCGCACAAATATCGCAACCGCGTCCGTACTTCGGCGACGAGCAGCTTAAGCGCGTCGTCGAGCAGCGCGCTCGGCAGCGCGAGGTCGTCAAAGAAGCGGCGAATCCGCGCAATCGGCATCAACATCACGTCATGCACCGTGAGGCCGGGCAACGCTTCGAGTTGCACGCGGCTCCATGTCACGCCACGCGGCATGAAGCGCGCCTCGGGCGCGAGCACGGCATCAGCGTTAGCCCTCGTACCCAGACGCCACAGCAGCGATTCCGTTTTGAGCCGCGCGCCGCCGCACGTCTCGCAAGGCGTATAGCTGCGGTACTTCGACAAGAGCACGCGGATGTGCATCTTGTAGGCTTTCGATTCGAGGTAGTTGAAGAAGCGGCGCACGCCGTACCATTCGCGCTGCCATTCGCCGTTCCAATCGGGCGAGCCGTCGATGACCCACTCGCGTTCGGCATCGGTCAGGTCCGCCCACGGCGTCGTCGTGCGAATGCGCGCACGCGCGGCGTAGCGCATCAGGTCGTCTTGACACTCCTTCCACGCCGGTGTTTGCATCGGCTTGATCGCGCCGCCCGCGAGCGTCTTGCGCACGTCAGGAATCACGAGACCGAGATCGACCCCGATCACCCGGCCGAAACCGCGGCACACGTCGCAAGCGCCATAGGCCGAATTGAACGAGAACAACCCGGGCTGCGGATCGGCGTACCGCAGATCGCTCTCGGGACAATGCAGGCCCGTCGAAAAGCGCCAGATGCGCGGCACCGGTGCGGGTTGTCCGGCTTCGCCGGGCTCCTCACCGTCCGGCAACACATAGACGTTCACGCGTCCCGCGCCGCGCTTGAGCGCGGCTTCGATCGCCTCGACCACACGCGCTTTTTCGGTTTTGCTCAACCGAAAGCGATCGGCAACGACATCGAGCACCTTGCGCGCGCCGGCCGGCGTGGTCACTTCGCGCTCGGCTTGTACGCGCGTATAGCCGCTCGCCGACAACCATTGGCCGATTTCCTCGGCGCTCGTCCGCTCGGGCAACTCCACGGGGAAGGTGACAGCGAGCCGCTCATCGCGCTCGGCGGTACGGACCGCAAGTTCGGCGTAGATCGTCTCGGGCGTGTCGTGGCGCACGGGCTCGGCACTCGCCTTGTCGAACAACTGGGCAGCACGCGCGTAGAGAAGCTTCAAATGATCGTTCAGTTCGGTCATCGTGCCGACCGTCGATCGCGAGCTGCGCACGGGATTGGTCTGGTCGATCGCGATCGCGGGCGGCACACCGTCGACGCGATCGACCTGCGGGCGATCCATCCGATCGAGGAACTGCCGCGCATAGGCACTGAACGTCTCGACGTAGCGGCGCTGCCCTTCGGCATACAGCGTGTCGAAGACGAGGCTCGACTTGCCCGAGCCCGACGGTCCCGTGACGACCGTCATTTCCCCCGTATGCAAGTCCAGATCGATATTTTTGAGATTGTGCTGACGAGCTCCGCGAATGCGGATGACGCCGGAAGTCATGAGACGTGTCCTTTCTACGCGCGATATCGAACGAGGCACGCAGTCATTTTGAGATAAAGAAAGCGCGCCGGGGCTGCAATGATAGTCCTGCGCGGCCAACTTGGCCGCGGCCTTATCGAAGCGATCGCGCTTTGTTGAAACAGCAGGCCGCCTACGCCCGCATCGGTGCCGATTGGTCGGCGCTGGACGTGCAAATAAGTGACAGCCACTGACGAGATGGCGAATGCGATGCGGGGTACGATGCGAACGGAGTCGGGATCGGCGTATCGGCGATCGCACGCGTCGTATCGGCGATCGCACGCGTCGTCGCTGTTAGGCCGTGACCTCTATTCGCTCGCCCGACAATGCTCCAGCCACGCGCGCCCGGAGGACGGGCAGCAGGTCTCGGTCGAACCAAGGGTGGTGCTTAAACCATCCCTGATTGCGGGGCGACGGATGCGGCAACGGCATGTATGCGTTGCCATAATCGCGCCACGCAGCAACGGTCTCCGTCAAACTCGCGCGCCGCTCGCCTGCCAAAAATCGTCGTTGCGCATAAGCCCCGACGAGCAGGGTCAGTTCGATGTGCGGCATCTCGGCCAGTACGCGCTCGAGCCACAATTGGGCGCACTCGGGCCGAGGCGGCAAGTCACCCGATGTACCGCGTCCCGGGTAGCAATAGCCCATCGGCAGTTCGATGTGCGGCATCTCGGCCAGTACGCGCTCGAGCCACAATTGGGCGCACTCGGGCCGAGGCGGCAAGTCACCCGATGTACCGCGTCCCGGGTAGCAATAGCCCATCGGCACCAGCGCCACGCGGTCGGGATCGTAGAAGCATTCGGCCCCTATCCCCATCCAGTCGCGCAAACGCTCGCCGCTTTTGTCGTCCCAGGGCACGCCCGAGGCGTGCACGCGCGCGCCGGGTGCTTGTCCGACGACTAGCACGCGCGCGGAGCGCCCAACTTGCAGCACCGGCCTTGGGCCATGAGGCAGATGTGCCTCGCAGGCGCGGCAGGCACGGATTTGCGCGAGCAGCGACTGCAACCGGACACGGGAGGAAGAGGAAGAGGAAGACATCGGCGATACGGGGTAAGAACGGCGGTAAGAACGATACGGTTCGGGCTACTACTGGTAACTCAGTGATGCGCGAGCTTTCGCATCAGATAATCGCGCAGGACGACCGCCTGATTGTGCTCGCGATCGCGCGCGCCGAACAGTAAAGTGACGGGCCCACGTTTGGCCGCGTCCGCAAGGGGCTGCCACCCCTGCGGATTCGCATCCAGTTCGTCACAATAGCGCCGTTGAAACTCTTCCCAGCGCGCCGGATCATGGCCGAACCAGCGGCGCAGCTCAGTGCTCGGCGCGACGTCGCGCAGCCACGCCTCGATGCGCAGCGTGTCCTTCGTGACACCGCGCGGCCACATGCGGTCGACCAGAAAACGGGTGCGCCCATCCGGACCGAGCGCATCGTACGCTCGGGCGATATCGATGTGAGCTTGCCTCATGGTCGTTCCTCCTTGGGGGCGAAGCGCCGTTCGATTACCCCTTGCATGCCGATAAGGCATGCTCCATCGAGCGGTGTAACGCCCCAGGTCAAACTTGCCGCAACGCCGCGTCGAGCGCATGGGCAGCGCTTCGATCGCCTTCCGTTGCAAGGGTCGCCCGAAAAACCGTTTGGCTGTTGTGACCCACGGCTGCGGGCGAGTCCCACAGTAACTCTACATGCGAACGCCGTGCCCACCCGCGGGTGCCGCCGCGCAGGGCGGCGCGCTCCCCACCGCCGAGGCTAGGCGGGACGCCATCCGCGGCCGCACGCAAGGGGGCTGTCGGGCGTTCCCGCTCGATCGCCGCGGCGGCGGGCCATCTGACCGAGAGTTCGCGCGCGTCGTACTGGCCTAGCTTGCGGCTTTCGACCCAAACGACAACCGTACGCGTCGCGGTATCGACTGAAATCGCATATCGGCCGATCGCGAAACGCCGCGCCGCGACGTTCGTGCGCCAAAGCGCCCGCGGCCGGCAAATCCACAAGACCGCGGCGTACAGCGCCGGCGCGGCGACGAGCCAGCCGTTCGTTTCGGCGATCGCATAAAGGGTCCGCCTTCCGCCGGCGGCCCACACGAACGCCCCGATCGACCACACGGCGAACAGCAGACACAAGAACGCGAACGCCCGCAACGCCTGCCGCAACCATTGCGGCAGCGGATGAAACGGCCGCTCGGCGCGCGGACGTGCGCCAGGCAAAACGATCAGCAAAAAGAGGAAAACGCCGTTGACGGAAGCCCACGGCGACGACGCCATCGCCGAAAGCGATTCGCCATAGCCCATCTGCGCCATCGAATAGAGCCAGCGCGCGAGCAAAACGAGACCGATGGCGCGCAGCGTGAACATCGTACCGGCACCGGGTGCCGGATCTGCTCGCGTGGGGGTCGCTCTCGTCAAAACGCTCTCCTAAGTCGGTCGTTCTCGCCGTCGATTTCGCGGCAGCAGCATTATAGGGATTTGCGCGCCGCCTTTCCCGTCCGCGTATGCACCGCGTTCCCGAGCGCGCCGGAAATCCGCAGGCGAATCCGCACCGCCATGGTGACGAACTCAAGGCTAAGTGCACCCCAAACGACACGCCCCGCGTGCCGAAAGGCACGCGGGGCGTGATCGTAGACACCGGCCGGCGCGAGCGAAGACTAACGGCCCCCGCCCCGCGGCTAGCCCGCAGCGACTTCGCGCAGCACGGTGCGGCGCTTTTCGTGCACCAGGTTCTCGTAAGACGCGAGGTAATTGCGAGCCATGACCTTCGAGGTGAAACGCGCTTCGAACGCCTTCCGAACCGTTTCGCGCGGCAGCGACGACAGCCGCTTGACGCTCGATGACTTCCGGCACCGACCCGCGCTTGAATGCGATCACAGGGGTACCGCAGGCCATCGCTTCGATCATGACGAGCCCAAACGGCTCCGGCCAGTCAATCGGGAACAGCAGCGCGTGGGCGCCGCCGAGGAACTCCGCCTTCTCCGCTTCGCTAATTTCGCCGATGTACTCGACGTGCGGAAGCGCGAACAACGGCTTGATCTGCTCTTCGTAATAAGTACGATCGGCCTTGTCCAGCTTAGCGGCGATCTTGATCTTCATGCCGGCTTTCTCGGCAATCCGAATGGCCGTATCGACACGCTTTTCCGGCGAAATGCGGCCAAGGAACGCGAGGTAGCTCGGCTCGACGTCCGTGCGCGGCGTCAACAGGTTCTCGGGCAGGCCATGGTAGACCGTCGAGAGCCAGTTGGCCTGCGGCAGCGGCATACGCTGGTTGTCCGAGATGGAAACGACCGGCACATCGTTGAACGTACTGAAGATCGGCTGCAGTTCCGGCAGGTCCAGACGGCCATGCAACGTCGTGAGAAACGGCACGGGCTGGCGCGAGAACAGCGAGAACGGGTAGTAGTCGATGTGGAAATGCAGCACGTCGAACTCTTCGGCGCGGCGGCGCACTTCTTCGAGCAGCAACATGTGCGGAGCCATCGTGTCGCGGATCGAGGGGTCGAGGCGAAGAGCTTGGGGCCAGAACGCTTCGAGCTTCGCGGACGTCTGCGAATCGCCGCTCGCGAACAGCGTCACGTCATGCCCGAGCTCGACGAGGGCCTCGGTCAGGTACGACACCACGCGCTCGGTCCCGCCATAGAGCTTGGGGGGAACCGCTTCATGCAAGGGAGCGATTTGAGCGATCCGCATAGTGATGAACTCCTAATAAATATTCAGCCAAGGGGTAAACGCAGAACTCGCGCAACCGTTGACGCTACTCGCGAAATTTCCTAGGGCAAACCCGGATCAATCATCGAAGCCGATTATCGAACCCGTTTCATGTTGCACTGCAAGGAGATTTCAAACTCTTTACGTTGTTACAAGCAGGAAACACTTCGCGTGCCACGAGACGATGAAGCGCGCCTACAGTAGCCGGGAAGCGTTGCACGCGTCGCGGCTCAGCCCGCGGACCGCGCGTTCGCACTTCGTCGGTGCAAACATCGCGCCAAGCCGACGCCAACCGAGCGCCAAGCCGACGGTCCAACCCGCTGCAAACACCGCGCAATGTTGGGTTGCGCACGCGGCATTCCAACGTAACCCGCAATTGTAGCCGAAAATTACGGTTGCCTTCGATCGACCTTTCGTTCAAAACGCGCACCGAACTTGCTCAGATGAGCCAAGAAACGATGCGCTGCCGCAAGTGGCGTTGTGCGTATCCAACGCTCCTCGCGAAGCCCCGGGGAAGTTCCGCGGATGTTTACAATGGCGGCGTGCCGCACTATCTCGATATTGCTCGAAGAGGGCTGCCGGTACGCCACACGCAGACTATGCTTTCATGACACTCGCTTCCCGTGCTTTGCACGACCCACAATTGGAACATTTGACCGTCGCCGAGCGTAACGCTCGCAACGCCAAGCTTTCGAGCTATGCGGAGCGGCCTCTCGCATTCTTGCTCAGTTACATCCGGCGCCACCCCTTCTCCCATGCGATCGTGCTGACCAGCGTGTTCGCGGCGGTGGGCTGCGCGCTCGCGTCGCAGTACGCGATCAAACATTTGATCGATGTGCTCGGCATGGGCCGGAATCACCCCGGCCCGCTCTGGGCGGCGTTCGCGATTCTCGTCGGACTCATCGCCGCGGACAACATGTTGTGGCGCATCGGCGGCTGGGTAGCCGCGCATGCATTCGTCCACGTCACGGGCGACTTGCGGCGCGATCTGTTCCAGTACCTGACGGGCCACTCGCCCACCTATTTCGCCGAGCGTCAGCCCGGCATGCTCGCGAGCCGAATCACCGCGACCTCCAACGCCGTCTATACGTCTGAAAACACGATGGCGTGGAATGTGCTGCCGCCTTGCATCGCCGTGCTCGGCGCCATCGTCATGATCGTCACGGTGAACCCCGTCATGGCCGGTTGCCTGATGCTGTGCTCGGCTGTGCTGGCCATCGTCCTGTACAAGCTCGCGGGGCGCGGCTCGTCGCGGCATCACAAGTTCGCAGCGAAAGCTGCTGCCGTCGACGGCGAACTCGTGGACGTCATCGGCAATATGCCCCTTGTGCGCGCGTTCGGCATGACGCTGCGCGAGCAGCGACGCTTCGGCGATACCGTCAAGGCCGAAATGGATGCGCGCCAGCAAAGCTTGCTCTATCTCGAACGGCTGCGGCTCCTGCATGCCGGCATCACGGCGCTGTTGTCGGCCGGCTTGCTGGGCTGGGCGTTGTGGCTCTGGAATCAAGGGCGCGCGACATCAGGGGACATCGTGCTCGTGAGCTCGCTTGGCTTCACGATCCTGCACGGCACGCGCGACCTGGCGGTCGCGCTCGTCGACGTGACTCAGCACATTGCCCGACTCGCCGAAGCGGTCAAGACGCTGCTCGAGCCGCACGGTATGCCCGATCGGGAAGACGCTGTCGAACTGGTACCGCGCGGCGGCCGCGTCGATTTCGAAAACGTGACGTTCGCCTATCCGCGCCGTCGACCGATTCTCGACCATTTCGAACTGCACATCGAGGCGGGGCAGCGGGTCGGCCTCGTCGGCAAATCGGGGGCCGGCAAATCGACGGTGCTCGCGCTGCTGCAGCGCTTTTACGAAACGCAAGCCGGCTCGATCAAGATCGACGGGCAGGAAATCGCGTCCATCACGCAAGACAGCCTGCGCCACGCGATCGCGCTGGTACCGCAGGACATCGCGCTGTTTCATCGAACGGTCTACGAGAACATTGCCTACGGCCGCCCGGAAGCGAGCCGTGAGGAAGTCCACGCCGCGGCGCGTGAGGCACGCTGTACCGATTTCATCGAAGCGATGCCTGACGGATTCGACACGATCGTCGGCGACCGCGGCGTGAAGCTGTCGGGCGGACAGCGTCAGCGCATCGCAATCGCGCGCGCCATTCTGAAGAATGCACCGATCCTGCTGCTCGACGAAGCGACGTCCGCACTCGACAGCGCGTCGGAGGAAGCGATTCAGCAAGCCCTCGATCGGCTCATGATCGGCCGAACCGTGATCGCGATCGCGCACCGGCTGTCGACGCTGCAAAACTTCGATCGAATCATCATCATGAGCTCGGGCAAAGTCATCGACGACGGCACGCCCGAGGCCCTGCGCACTCGTCCCGGCATCTATCGCGATCTGCTTAGCAAGCAGCACGGCAAAACCATCCAGTTGCACCCGGGCGGGCGCAAGGTCGGCGAACACGTAGCCTAAGCAATAAGCCCGGTCGACACGCCCGTTCGCGGTGCGTCGGGCCCTTCTACGATTCAGGCCGCGACACGCTTGCGTGCCGGCTTGCGCACCGCCGCACGTGGTTCCGCTGCCGCTGTTTCGATCGGCGCTTGCTCGCCGCTCTGAGCGAGATCGCGCAAAAATGTATCGCGCCATACCGACACGTTGTTGCTGCGCAGTTGGGCAATCATGTCGCGATAGCGTGCGCGCCGCTCGGCGAGCGGCATCGACAGCGCTTGCGCGAGTGCCTGCGCCATCCCGTCGATATCGATCGGATTGACGATGAGTGCGGCCGTCAATTCGTCGGCCGCACCGGCAAAACGCGACAGCACCAGCACACCGGGATCGTCCGGGTCTTGCGCCGAAACGTATTCTTTGGCGACGAGGTTCATGCCGTCGCGCAGCGGCGTGACATAGTCATGCCGTCGCGCAGCGGCGTGACATAGCCGACGTGCGCTTCGCGAAACAGCGCGGCGAGCACCGCACGCTCGTACTGCCGGTGGATATAGCGAATCGGCGTCCAGTCGAGTTCGGCGAAGCGGCCGTTGATCCGGCCAAGTTCACTCTCGAGCCGCAGGCGGATATCCTGATACGCGTGCATATCGGCGCGCGTCGGCGGCGCGATCTGCATGAACGAGACATTGTTGCGGCAGGCCGGCACTTGATCGAGCAGCCGCTCGAACGCGCGGAAGCGCTCGACCAGCCCCTTCGAATAGTCAAGCCGCTCCACGCTCATGATGAGCTTGCGCTCATGCAGGGTCTCGCGCATCGTGCGCACCGGCTTGCCGCGCGCACCGGCCTTCGCGAGCTGGGCAATTTCATCGGGATAGACACCGATCGGATAGGCCGCCGCCCGCAGCGACCGCCCGAATGCGCGCACGTGCGCGGGCGCGCCCGCAACAAAAGGCGCCCGCCCCTGCGCGCCCTCGACTTCTCCGCCACCTTCGTGCACGACGTAATCGCAGAACGCGCGAACGTCGGCTTGCGTCTGAAACCCGAGCAGATCGAACGAGCACAGCGCCTCGACCAGCGCGCGATGCGGCGGCACCGCCAGCAGCACTTGGGCGGCCGGAAACGGAATGTGCAGGAAAAAGCCGATACGGTTCTTCACCCCTGCCGCGCGCAGCGCCTGCGCGAACGGGATCAGGTGATAGTCGTGCACCCAGATGACGTCGCCGGCCCGCAGAAGCGGCACGAGCTGTTGCGCAAGCCAAGTGTTGACGCGCCAATAACCGTCGAAGTCGTGCCGGTCGTACTGAATCAAGTCCGCGCGGTAGTGGAACGCGGGCCACAGCGTCGCATTCGAAAAACCGCGGTAATACTGATCGTAGTCGCGCCGCGCCAGCCCGATCGTCGCAAAGGTGACAGGGCCTTGCTCGAGGAGCTGCAACTGCGGCTGCCCCGACGAGACTACGTCGCCGCTCCAGCCGAACCACATGCCGCCCGTCTCCTTCAAGGCGTCGTAGACGCCGACCGCCAAGCCGCCGGCCGCCGGGCCGCCTTCGGAGATCGGCGCCACCCGGTTGGAAACGATGATGAGCCGGCTCATGAGGGACGCTGTGCCGCGGCGACGATATCAGCCAGCCAGTCGACGAAGGCGCCGACGGAATCGACGCGCGAGCGCGCCGACGTATCGCCCGGGCCGACCTTGATCGACAACCCGCCGCGGCCGACGTATCGCCAGGGCCGACCTTGATCGACAACCCGCCGCGCTCGTTGACGACGGCGAATGCCTTTTCGTCGGTCAAATCATCGCCCGCGAACACCGGAGTGCGGCCTGCGAATGGCGGCTCGTCGAGGAAAGCCGCGAGCGCACGCCCCTTGTCGACGTTTTTCGGCTTGATTTCGTAGACCATCTTGCCCGGCTGCAGCACATACGCATCGGCGTACTCGTCGACAAGCCGCTGAGTTGCTTCGCGCGCCGCCGTCTCGGCAAGCGGTGCGTTGCGGTAGTGCAGCGCGAGCGCGGCGCCCTTGATTTCGAGCAGTGTGCCGGGGTGAGCGTTGACGAGGTCCGCCAACACTCGCTCCATCCGCAGAAGACGCGCGTCGTTGAAACCGACTCGGACCGTATCGCCGTTCGCATCGCGCCGCTCGGCGCCATGCAGCCCCGCCACCGGCAAATCGGGCATGCCGAGAAATCCGTCGATGCTGTCGATGCCGCGCCCCGAAACCACCGCCACGGCGCCATGCGTCGCGCGCCGCAGCGCGTCGAGCGCAGCGGCGACGGTGGGCGGCACGACGACGCCGTCGGGCGTCGAAGCAAGCTCGACGAGCGTTCCGTCGAAATCGAAGAAGAATGCCGTCTCAGTCGGAGACAGAAAAGCCGGTAAAGATTGCATCAGCTTGGATTCAGTAACGGCCGGGCCGGCCGCATGGCCACTCCGAACCGGAAAGTTTGCGCATCTTACCGCGCCTGAGTCGCCTTTTCGAGAAGGCGCGTCTCGAAACGGTCCGGCAAATAGAAGGGAAGCGCCTACACCTTCCGGCCGCCACGCTTGCCCTCTCATGCGACATATTGCCTCGGCAGCTGCGGCGGCCGCCGCATGAACGGCAACAGTAAGGCGTTTGCGCTATAGTCGCAGCCTCGCAGCCGCCTGCCGGCGCTGCCCGCCAGGGTGGCCCGCGGCGCTTGAACTCTGCTTGTACTCTGTCACCGAGTCACGGATGCCGTCATCAGTTCCCCGCGTCGACTCGCCGCCCGGCGCAGCCGCCCAATTGGCTCATGTAGCGTCGGCCCTCGATCCTGCCACGCCAGGCGTACCAGGGGCCGGCGCGCCGCGTCACCGATGGGCGCGCGCGCTTTCGACCTTTGCCGGCCTCTGCTGCGCCGCGCTCATCGCCGCGTGCTCGCACGACGGCGGCCCCTGGCAACTGACCGACGTGACGGGCCATCTTCCCGACCTCGCGTTCAACTTGACGGAGGATACGGGGCAGACCGTGACCGCATCGGCGTTTCGCGGCGAGACGACGCTCGTCTATTTCGGATACACCCACTGCCCGGACGTCTGTCCCGAAACGATGGCGCGCTTGATGCAGGTGCTCGAGAAGCTACCGGCGGGCGACGCTAAGCAGGTACGCATTCTGTTTATTTCCGTCGACCCGGCCCGGGACACGCCGCAAGCGCTTCATGCCTACGTGAGGGCATTCGATGCCGAGCATATCCGCGGCCTGACGGGCACGGAGGCGCAAGTCGAATCGCTCGCGAAACGCTATCGTGTGGCGTATCAGATGGAAAAGCGCGATCCGAACGGCAGCTACGAAGTGACGCATAGCTCGGCCGTTTATATTTTCGATCGCGACGGGCGCGCGCGGCTTTTGGCTACGAGCGGAGATTCGCCCGATGCCATTGCACACGATCTGCGCCGCGTGATCGAGCACGATACTTGAAGGGCGATCGATCGAACGGGTCGCGAACGAATCAAACCGCTAACGTCAACTCACTCTCATTCGAACCATGCAGACAACTATTCGACCGACCGTGCTGAGCCCTGCCGCTTTCGCCGCAACGGTGCTCGGCGCCTGCGCACTGGTTTTATTCAGCGCTCAGGCTCATGCCGCCGGCGCGCACGCGATCTCGGCCACGAACGCCTGGGTGCGCTGGCTGCCGAATAATCTGCCCTCGGCCGGCTACGTCACGCTCAACAATGCGAGCGACAAACGCATCGATCTGACCGACATCTCGAGCCCCGACTACGGCAGCGCCATGCTGCATCGAACTGTGTCGAACGGCTCGACGACGAACATGGTCATGGTCGATAAGGTCGAGGTCCCCGCGCACGGCAGCCTGACCATTGCCCCGGTCGGCTATCACATCATGCTCGAACAGCCGACGCGCAAGATCGCACCGGGCGATACGGTGCATCTGAAGCTGAAATTTTCCGACGGCGAAACGCTCGATACGCCGTTCGCCGTGAAATCACCCGGCACGGCGCAATAAGCCGAAGGCTGTGATGAACGTGCTCTACTGGCTCGATCCTTGGGAACCGTCGCCGACGGTCGTCATTGCCGTGCTTGCCGCCGCGGTGTTGTTTGCGCGCGGCGCGCGGCATGCGCGGGTATCGTTGCCGCGTCGGGTGGCGTTCTGGTTCGGGCTGGTCGCGCTGTATATCGCGTTGCATACGCGACTCGACTACTTCTTCGAGCACGAGTTCTTCATGCATCGGCTGCAGCACCTCGTGCTCCACCATCTCGGGCCGTTCTTTATCGCGTGGTCGTACCCGGGTGCCGCGCTGCGCGCCGGTATTCCGTTCAAGTGGCGCCGGCGCTTCGTTATCCCACTCATGCGAACCAGGCCGATGCGCGTCACGCTCGGCGTCGTTTTCAATCCGGTTGTTGCAGTTCTACTGTTCGTGGGGCTGATCTACTTCTGGCTGCTCTCGCCGATTCACTTCAAGGCGATGCTCGATTGGCGGCTCTATCGCGTCATGAATTGGAGCATGGTGGTCGACGGCTTGCTGTTCTGGTGGCTCGTGCTCGACCCGCGCCCGGCGCCGCCGGCGCGATTGGCGCCGGGGCGGCGGATCATGATCGTCATCGCCGCGATTCCGCCGCAAATCGTTCTGGGTGCCCTGATCTTTTTCACGCCGCACGAACTCTATCCGATCTACTCGATCTGCGGCCGGGCATTCACGTGGATCAGCCCGATCCGCGATCAGCAAATCGGTGGGCTGCTGCTCTGGATTCCGGGGTCGATGATGAGCGTATTCGGCGCGCTGATCGCCCTGCGGCATTGGATGCGGCTTTCGACGCGTGAAAGACTGCGTGAGGAACGGCGCGAAACGATGGCCGGCGAGCAATCGCCGGCGGCTACCGCGTCTATCGCGTCTTCCGCGTCTCCCGCCCGGGCGCATTG
>Ga0207667_10002063_pt1 | contig 25183 bp, 30 predicted proteins | sample KBSCornC52_FD_184301 | JGI IMG/M metagenome (GOLD analysis project Ga0207667, IMG submission 184301) | Corn rhizosphere microbial communities from Kellogg Biological Station, Michigan, USA - KBS Corn C5-2 (SPAdes) (version 2) | ecosystem: Host-associated > Plants > Roots > Rhizosphere > Soil ...
AGTCGAGCAGCTTCATCAGCCCATGCTCCATGAACAGGAGCGCGGCGACGATCCTGAGGAAGCCAAGCGCCTGCGGCGACCAGCGGTTGAGTTCCGTCATTCGAGCCTCCCTTTTGCCATTCCTCCCAGGTGTCGTCTCGTCTCGGTCGTGCCGTCCGACCCCGCGCGATCAGCGGATCCGTTCGACCGACAGGCGGAAGGGAAATCGGCGCACCACCTTCGCCTCGCTCCCGACGCCAGCCCGCGCCAGAATAGCCGCCCACTCGTGAGGCCGAAAGGACCGGGCGATCGAGAGGGTGCCGTCCTCCCTGACAATGCGATGGACGCCGAGCAGCCGGGCGAGCAGCGGGAAGCCGGCATGGGCGAAGCGGTGGCGATGGAGATCGCAGATCAGCCAGCCGTGCCGCGCGGTCTGCTCCATATATGCGATGAAATCGTCGAGCTGGCGCTCGCTCATGTGATGCGCGACCTGGCTGCTGATGACGAAGTCGAATGGCCCGGGGACCTCGCGGTAATCGCCGGTGTGATAGCTGATCGCCATCGACGCGCTGGTGGCGGCGCGGGCGATCGCCTCGCTGCGCGGATTGAGATCGACCCCGACCAGCTCGGCGGTGATGCTGCGCTTCTCCGCCCAGCGCGCGATCGCGCGCAGCATGTCGCCGGCGCCGAAGCCGACGTCGAGCAGACGGAAACGGTTCAGCCGCCCGATCGCCTCGTCGAGGTAGCGCAGCACCGGATGGGCGGTGAACGTCCAGCGATTGACGCGGGCGAGGTCGCGCAGGACCCGGGCATAGGTCTCCGCGTCGAGCTCGAGGCTGTCCATCTGCTCCTCGGCGTGCGAGCGAATGGCGAGAGTGGTCACCGCGAAGCCTCAAGAAAGCCGCTGCCAGATCATCGACCGGCAGATGAACAGAATACAGCCGGTAACGACCAGCCGTCTCGCGCCATCGAGCGCCAGTGTGGAGCGATAGCTTCGCCCGGTCTTCGGATCATAGGCCTTCCCGCCGCGCCAGCCTTCGCGATCGGCGCGGAAGCCCGACAGTATCTTCAATCCGACGATCGGGCGATTGCGCAGGCTCTGGTCAGGATTTTCGATATCGACCGTCGGGACATTCCTGCGCTTGTCCAGCACGGTTGCGATCTTGCCGCAGATCTCCTCGCCGCAGCGGTCGATCACGACCACCGCCTTGCCGTCGTCGGTCAGCCATTTGCCCTCGATCCCGGGCGTCTGGCCGGGCTGCGCAGCAGCGCTTCCAGCGAGAACCAGGCCGATGGCGGCGATCAGGGGCGTGGTCGTCATCAGGCGCACTGAAAGGCAAAGCCTTCGGCGGCGAGGCCGGGCCCAAAGGCGAGCCCGACGCCATGATCGATCGATGGCCCGTCCATCATGTCGGCGAGCACGAACATCAGCGTCGCCGACGACATGTTGCCAAAGCGGGCGAGCACGGAGCGCGATGCGGCGAGCGCCTCTGCCGGCAGGTCGAGCGCGCTCTCGACGGCATCGAGCACCGAGCGGCCGCCGGCATGAACCGCCCAGCGGGTCTCGCTGGCTTGATGGCCCCGGAGAATCTGCGCGCGGACGTCGGGATCGCGCAGCCCGGTGGCGATCCGTCCCGGCACCTCGCCCGAGAGGTGCATCTCGAAGCCCTCGTCACCGATCGTCCAGCGGATCAGCTCGCCGCTATCGGGAAGTCGGGTGGCGAAGAAGCGGCGCAGCGCCAGCTTCGCCGGCTCGGCGCTGACGATCGCGGCGGCCGCGCCGTCGGCGAATTGCAGCATCGCCAGCAGCGGCTCGATCTCATGGCTGTCGATCAAGTGCAGGGTCGACAGCTCGATCGCGACCACCAGCACGCGCGCCGCCGGCTCCGCCCGGGCGATGTAATCGGCGACGCGCAGCGCGGCGACCGCGGCATAGCAGCCCATAAAGCCGACCAGCGTCCGCTCAACCCCTGGATCGAGGCCGAGCCGCTCGGCGATGATCTGGTCGACGCCGGGGGCGACAAAGCCGGTGCAGCTCGCCACGACCAGATGGGTAATGTCGTCGAGGCTGGTCCTTTCGCCCAGCGCGGCGATCGCCTTCAGTGCCAGCTCGGGCGCCTCGGTGGCGTAGCGCGCCATCCGCTGCGATGTCGGGGGCAGGCGATTGCCGCTGTAGAATCCCCCGGCGTCGACCGGCGATTGGCCGTTCTCTCCCGGCGGCAGCACCGACCAGCGGTGATCGATCCCGCAGCGCGACTCCATTCGCTGGAACAGCCGCCGCTCGCGCGGCGTCCGCAGCCTGCTCATCGCCCAGCCGACGAAGGCGCCGTGGACGTCATGGTCCGGCACGGCGGTGCCGATTGCGTGAATATGGGCGGAGGTTTCGGGCGAAGCGCGGTCGGAAGGAGGGGCGAGCATGCAGGATCGAGCCTTGTCGTTATCGTCGCGGGCCGCAGCAGCCGGTACGGCCTCGGCCGGATCGTATCTCCCGCCCTGTCAAGGAGGGTATGTTCCGGCTGGGCGGCGATTGGTTCACCGCGGCGGGAAATATCCTGTCGATCCCACGGGTTCCGGCTCGCGCCGCGGGGACCTGTCGGCGGAGACATGAGTTATTGGCCCTGGGCCTGGCGCATGGGTAGCGGCGATGAGCGATGACTTCTGCGATTTCGAATTCACCGTCAGGGCCGCGGCCGGGCGCGATTTGCCGCGCCATGTGATCGAGCGGAATCCCTATGCCGGCCGCGCCTTCCGTTCGGCGATTGAGGCGGCCTATGGCCCGCTGCCCGAGGCAATGGCGCTTGTCGATGCCTTCGCCGCGGTCCGCCCGGCGATCCTGCAGGCGGCCGAGAAGAAGGTCATCGCCGTGGAGGGCGAGATCGATCAGCCGGTTCCGGTCGCAGGTCCCGATATCTGCGGCTAGGGACCCTAGGCTGGTTCGCCGCGGACGCGCTCAGCGATCGCGTCGAGCATCGGCGCCTGGCTCTTCAGCACCATCCTGCGCGCGGCCTCGAGGGTAAACCAGGCTGCCTTGTCGACCTCGGGAAAGCGGCGCAACCGCCCCGAGCGCGGCGGCCATTCGATCTCGAATTCATTGCCGGCGATCGCCGTCGCATCGAGATCCTGCTCGAGCGCGAAGACCTCAACCAGCTTGCCACCGGATTGGCGCAGGCTGCAGAGCGGCAGCGGTTCGCCCGACAGCGGCATGCCGAGCTCTTCCTCGGCTTCGCGCCGCGCCGCCTCGGCGGCGGACTCGCCGGGTTCAATCCCGCCCTTGGGCAACTGCCAGGCGCCGGCGTCCTTGTTGCGCCAGAATGGGCCGCCGGGATGAACCAGCAGGACCTCGATCGAGCCGCCGCTGCGGCGAAACAGCAGCACGCCGGCGCTATGCTGGGAAGCGGGCCTGGCCATGATCGACCTTAGCTAGTGGCTGGCGGTTGCGCCAAATTCCCGCCGCCGGCCGGTCAGCGAGGTAGGATTGATCCCGCGCGGCAGGCCTGCGACAACCGCCAGGCTCTTTGCGGGGCACGAGAATGACGACAGGAGAGCCAACGCCGCTGCAGACACGCCCTTGGTTGGCGCAGCCGTCCGATCTCGGCTCCAATCTGTGCGACTGGTGCGACCGCAACATCCATCTTCCGGCATTGCCCTGCGCGCGCACCCCGATCGATCAGCTGCGCGGCTTCGTCACCGCACCCGGCGCCGGTGCGCGCTGCGGCTGGGAAATCCGGACGCGCGGCGTGCTGGGCGATTAGCCCCGTCGGATCGGCGATTAATGCAGATTCTCCGCCCGGCGCGCCTGCTCCTCATATTCCTTCGCCATCGCCTTGAGCGTGTCGGCGGTGCGCTGATCGCCGATCGCGGCGGCGAGGCGGCGGCATTGCAGCGCGCGCGCATGCAGCTCGGTGAGCGCGGGCTCCTGGGCCTTTTCGGCCGGTTGATCGCTATGCATCCCCATTGTCCCCTTTGGGCCACATTGCGGCCCAAGCGGGATCAACCCACCCATTTCGGCCGGGTTCCGCGCGGGAGAGATATACCAAGTAAAAACACCGGTCGTGGCGGTCATGCAACAGGTGCTGCGGGCGCACCCGCGATCCTTGGTCACTAACGCTCGAAGATCGCTGGAATCCCCGGTTTCACCATCAGCGAGAGCCGACCGGCGTCCCAATTGGTCATTCTGATGCAGCCATGGCTTTCGCTGCGGCCGATGTTCTGCGGCTCCGGCGTGCCGTGAATGCCGTAATGCGGCTTCGAGATATCGAGCCAGATGATCCCGACCGGGTTGTTCGGACCGGGCTGGATCATCGCTTTGCGGTCGCCCTTCTTGGCGTCCCAGAACAGCTTGGGATTATAATGAAATTGCGGATTGTAGGAGGCCCCGGTGATCTTCCACCGGCCGATCGGCAGGGGATCATGCTCGCTGCCGGTGGTGACCGGGAACTGGGCGATGAGCCGATCCTGGCCATCGAGCACGGACAGGCTGCCCTTCGACTTGGAGACGACGAGGTGATCGGCCGGCGGCAGGCCGGAAGGAACGTGGAGCCCGGTCAGGATCTGCCGGTAGGCGGCGGGCATTGCCGCCGGATAGTCATGCGCCGGGTTGATGACATTGGGGACGTTGATCACCGCTCCCGCCAGCGTCCTGGTCCGGGGCGTATTCAGCGCAATGATCGTCTCAGCGGTGGTGTGATAGCGCTCCGCCAGCATCTCGAGGGCATTGGCATAGCCCAGCGCGGGCAGCGCCGCCTGATCGGCCTCCTCCTTGGGTAGAGGCCCGATGAACGGCCCGGCGAGATCGGCGGGCGTCAGCCTGATCGCGGTGACGGCGGGCGAAACCGTCAGCTTGGCCAGCGCGTCCCGTGTCTTGCGATCGAGCGCGCCGGTCACGGGCAGGTCATTGGCCCGTTGAAAGCCGCTGAGCGCGAGGCGCAGGGTGGCGCCGCTGCAGCCGTCGATCACGCCCGGCGAGAAGCCAAGACGGTCGAGCGTCACCTGCAGCTGAATGATGTGCGGATCGGGTGACGCTTTGGTCGGCGCGGCGGATGCATCGATGCCGGCGCCAATCACCGCACCAGCCATCAGCAGCAGAGACAAATACAAGACACGCAATGAGAATTCCTCCATCTGCGACATCGGGCGAAGCGGCTAACCGTCAGCCATGGCGATACGTTCCGTCGCGCCGACGGGGAGGCGCCGGAACATTCGGCGCGCGCACGGATTGCGATGACTGGAGCTAAATATTTGAAAAGCACCCAACTCGCCTTCGCCGTGCTGATCCTGCTGGCTGCGGCCGGCTGCCATCGGCAGGCCGGCAACGCGTCGGCTGCGAACGCGCTGGCTGACGGCGGCGCGACGCAGGAAAACAGCGGCCCGCCCCATGACCCGCATGCAATGACGGCGATCGACGTGGCGACCGGCGATCTCGCGGGCTTCGCCAGTTATGCCGGCGGACGAACCTACGCGCCGCCCGCCAGTCACACCGCCGGTGTCCCGGTGGCGACCACAACGCTGCCGACGCTGCCGCTGGCTTCGGTCGCCGCCGGTGACGACCAGGTCGGCGAGCAGCCGAGCGCGGTCCCGGGGCCGGCCCCCTGGGGCGTTCCAGCCGGTGGCGGTCCCGCGCCGCCCTCGAATGCGCCCGCCGGGCAGACCGCGCCATGATCGCCGCTGTCCGATCTGTCGCCTGAATCGGTCGAAGCGTCGTCTGGCGTCAAGACGGCGCGATGAGCGCTCCAGTAAACAGTAGTGATGCCGTGACGTTTCTACGGCCAGGGGACTGCGTGGAATCGTCACCGCGCGCCGGCTGCGGTACAGATATGAGGCGAGCGAGAGGATTTACGATGCACGTAGGCATGACCGCGATCTTCCAGCACCCCGACGGCAATGACGGCGATCCCGTCCGCGACGCCGAGGTCTACGCCACCGAATATCGCATGGCCGATCGCGCCGAGGCGCTCGGCTTCGACTCCCTCTGGGGCGTCGAGCATCACATCAACGGCTATGCGATGTGCCCCGATCCGCTGAAGTTTCTCACCTATTTCGCGGCGCGCACCAAGCATATCCGGCTCGGCACGATGGTCGTCGTCGCGCCGTGGCATGATGCGATCCGGGTTTGCGAAGACGTCTCGGTGCTCGACACGGTCTCCGGCGGCCGTTTCATTCTCGGCATGGGGCGCGGCGTTGCCAAGATCGAGTTCGACGCCTTCCGGGTCGACATGAACCAGACGCGCGACCTGCTGATCGACAACATCCAGGCGGTTCGCATGGGGCTCGAGGACGGCGTCATCGAGCTCGACGGACGCGTGCTGAAGCAACCGCGCGCGCTGATCCGGCCGAAGCCTTCGCGGTCCTTCGCCAATCGCTTCTACGGCTCGGCGCAATCGCCCGAGACCTTCCCGCTGTTCGGCGAGCTCGGCATCGGCCTGCTGTTCATCCCCGGCGCCAAGCCCTGGGACCAGGTCGCCGCCGAGCTCGGCAGCTATCGCGAGACCTTTCGCAAGCATCACAACCGCGAGGCGCCGCCGCCGATCGTCTCCGCCTGGGTGTTCGTCGACGAGGACGAGGCGCGCGCCAAGGAGATGGGCCGCAAATATATCGGCGACTACGTCATGACCGCGCTCAACCATTACAATGTCTTCGGCAGCCATCTGAAGGGCGTGCGGGGCTATGAATCCTACGTCGCCCAGGCCGAGGCTGACGCCGCGGCGGGCGTGACGCTCGACAGCTTCCTCGACACCTTCGTCGGCAATCACGTCTACGGCACGCCCGACCAATGCTATGAACAGATCCGCGACATTCGCGAGAAGACCGGCGCGGCCGCCTTCCTCGGCATATTCAACTATGCCGGGCTGGGCGAGGCCGAGGCGGTGCGCAACCAGGAGCTGTTCGCCGCCAAGGTACTGCCGCGGCTCAAGGCGCTCGAGCCCGACCTCGACATCTGGTCGCCGGACAGGATGGCGCTCGCGGCGGAATAGGCGGGGGATGGGGGCGGCCGAGGAGCTTAAATCCGCGCGCGACCTGCTGATCGCGACGCGCTCGGATTACGCCGCCGCCCGCGCCGGCTTCCGCTGGCCGCGGCCAGAGCATTTCAACTTCGCGCTCGACTGGTTCGACCGGATCGATCCGGCGCGCGAGGCGCTGCGTATTCTCCGCGACGACGGCACGATCAGCACGCGGCGGTTCGGCGAACTGGCCGAGGCCTCCGACCGGCTGGCGAACTTCCTGCGCGCTGCGGGCGTGCGGCGCGGCGATCGCGTGCTGCTGATGCTCGGCAACTGCGTGCCGCTGTGGGAGGCCTTGCTCGCATTGATGAAGCTCGGCGCGGTGATGATCCCGGCATCGCCGTTGCTCAGTGCGAGCGACATCGACGACCGGCTGGTTCGCGCCGAGATCGGCTTCGTCATCGCCGCCGCGGAGTTTACCGGCCGGATCCTGCTCGACGGGCGGGTTGGCGTCGCCGTCGGCGACCGCGTTGGTGGATGGCTTGCGTTCGACGATGCCGCCAGCGCCGATCGCGATTTCGTTGCGGACGGCGCCACCGCCGCCGCCGATCCGCTGCTGCTTTATTTCACCTCCGGGACGACGGCGAAGGCCAAGCTCGTCGAGCACAGCCATATGTCCTATCCGGTCGGCTGCCTGACGACGATGTATTGGATCGGGCTCAGGCCCGGCGACGTCCACCTCAACATCTCATCGCCCGGCTGGGCAAAGCATGCCTGGAGCTGTGTCTTCGCGCCCTGGCTGGCCGAGGCGACGGTGCTTGCGCTCGATCAGGAAAGGTTCGACCCCCGCTTCGCGATCGACGCCCTGACCCGCGAGAAGGTGACGACCTTCTGTGCCCCGCCGACGGTCTGGCGGCTGCTGGTGCAGCAGGATCTGGGCGCGCGCCCACCGGCGCTGCGCGAGCTGGTCAGCGCCGGCGAGCCGCTCAATCCCGAGGTCATTGCCCAGGTCGAGGCCGCCTGGGGGCTGGTCATTCGCGACGGCTATGGCCAGACCGAAACCTCGGCGCTGATCGCCAACACGCCGGGACAACCGATCGTCGCCGGCTCCGTCGGCCGGCCCTTGCCGGGTTTCGACATGGTGCTGCTCGACGGCGACGATGCGATCGACGGCGCCGGCGAGGGCGAGCTCGCGGTGCGGCTCGGCGCCGATCCCGATGGACGACCGGTGGGCGTGATGGCCGGCTACCGCATCGATGGCCAGCTCGCGTCGCTGCCGGGCGAGAGCTACCGCACCGGCGACACGGTTCAGCGCAGTGTCGACGGCTGGTACAGCTTCGTCGGCCGCAACGACGATGTGTTCAAATCCTCCGACTATCGGATCAGCCCGTTCGAACTGGAATCGGTGCTGATCGAGCATCCGGCGGTGGCCGAGGCGGCGGTCGTCGAATCGCCCGACCCGATCCGCGCGGCGGTGCCCAAGGCGTTCGTCGCGCTCGCCGCTGGCTACCAGCCGAGCGCGGCGCTCGCCGGCGATATTCTCGCTCACGCGCGCAGGCTGCTCGGTCCGTTCAAGCGCATAAGGCGGATCGAATTCTGCGAATTGCCCAAGACCATCTCCGGCAAGATCCGGCGGATCGAACTGCGCCAGCGCGAAGCGGCGCGGCGCGCCGAGGGCGTCGAAGCGGAGCATGAATGGAGCGACGAAGACCTCGCGTCCTGACCCGCAAGCGGTGCCTGTTTCGCAAAGCAAGCTGAGATGGTGGCTGCCACAAGCGTCGGTTGGCGCGCGCTTCGCCGTGGCTGCCGGAGAGTGCTGCGGGATTGGTCTTAAGATATATATTACAATATGATAGGCTAGATCCTGCCGCGCTCCATTGCCGAGCTGAGTTGATCCGCGCCCAGGCAACTTTTGTTATGAAAAACGCATGGAACGCTGCAGCGCAGAAGGAGTTATTGCGGCTTAGGGCCGGCTGCCCCCCGGTCGCCCTGAACCAGTCGCGCCCCGCCGTTTCACCCCCTCAATCGGCGGGGCGCGCACCACCCGCCCTCGTCACGCCGGGTCGTCATAGCTTGGGAGCCGATATGTACCGACCAGGCGACGATGTCCTGTGGGCGGCTATCCAGGGATATGACCGAACGGTTGGAATGCGAGCGGCCAAATGGCTGCTGCTTCTTTGCCTCGCCTGGCTCGCACTGCTGATCGCGACCTTTGGACCGGCGATGACCGGCCATCATGGCGGCGTCTCGCCGGTGGCGACCGCCACGCTAAAAGCTAGGCCGCGCGTGCCGCCGCCGCTGCCGGTCCCGGAAGTCGAGACCGCCGAGCCGATGGCGCTCACCCCGGACGAAGCGCGCCGGTTCAACGCGACCGTGCCGTTCATCGACGGGCCGATCTCGGCGGCGCGAAAATTCGTCTACGTCGGTTCGCGCGACGATCGCGAGCGGGCGCTGACCTGCCTCGCCGGCGCCGCCTGGTACGAAGCCGGGGATGACAAGGTCGGCGAGCAGGCGGTCGCCCAGGTCGTGCTCAACCGCGCGCGCCATCCCGCCTTCCCCAGGACAATCTGCGGCGTGGTGTTCGAAGGCACCAGCCGCAAGACGGGATGCCAGTTCACCTTCACCTGCGACGGGTCATTACGGCGCGAGCCGAGCGCCGAGGCATGGCAGCGGGCGCGCGAGATCGCCGACCGCGCCCTGTCGGGCCATGTCTTCAAGAAGGTCGGCAATGCGACCCACTACCATGCCGATTGGGTCGTGCCCTATTGGAGCGACACGCTCGACAAGCTGGCCGAGGTCGACGGCCATATCTTCTATCGTTGGCGCGGCGAGTGGGGCAGGGCGGCCGCCTTCAGCCAGCACCCGGGCGGCACCGAGGAGCTCGACCCGCGCATCGCCGATCTCGCCGATCCCAAGCTGCTGCCCAATGCGGCCGAGGCGAAGCTGGCGGAGCAGGGCGCGGCCAGGCCGATCGCCGGCGTGATCCAATCGAAGACGCCGGATGGCCGGCAGCATCTGATCGCGCCGGCCGCATCGCCGGCGCAGGCGACGATCCTGCCGCTGTCACCCGCAACCGTCCGCCAGATCCTGCCGCCTGTCACTCTCAACGTCGCGCCGCCGGCGGTCGATCCCGCGGCCAACCGCTACTGGCCGCCGCCGCGGCCGGAGTCGCGCAAGCAGATGTCGTTCAATCGCGCGGCGGAACCCACCCACGATGAGGCATCGCGCTAAGCGCGCGGCGGAAAAGCCTCACCCTGCGGTGAAATCACCGCCGATCGGACTCGGTTGGCCGCAAAGCCGAGCTATTCATTGTAGAGCAGGCCGGCATCGCGCATTAGCTGATCCTTGTTAATCTGGGTCGCAGGATGGCAGCAAGCGTTCGCCGCGGTCAGCTCTGGCGCACTGGCGTGCATTGCGCGCTGGTGGGCGCGTTGCTGAGCGCGAGCGCGCTGGCGGCGCCGCCGACATCATTGCTGCCGCCGGTGATGGAGCCGGCGAAGGCCGCGCGCCCGGCTGCTGCCACGACGCCGGTGGACCAGGCCGCGCCGACGGCGCAGCCCGTGCCGATTGCCGCCCCGCCGGCGCCGCCGCCGGTCGTGCTGCCGCAACTGACCGACGTCCAGGCGCGCCAGCTCGCCACGCTCCTCGCCCAGAACGCCGTCGACCAAGGGCTGCAGGAGAAGGAAAGCCCACTCCCCGCGACGCTCTCCAACGAGGCGCTGGTGCGCGCTGCGGTCGATCAGGCGCGGGCGGTGCGCACTGGCCGGCTCGATCAGGCCGACTTCATCAAGCAATGGGGCATCAAGCCGCCGCCCTATGATCCGCTGCCGGGCTTTGCCGACGCGATCAAGCGCGACCGACTGGCCTGGTGGATCACGACGCTGCCGCCGCCCTATGCCGGCTATGACGCGCTCGTCGCCGGGCTGGCGCGCTATCGCGAAATTGCCGCGGCCGGCGGCTGGCCAGTCCTGGCGGCGGCGCCGGAGCTGAAATATGGCGGCAAGGGGCCCGCCGTCGCGGCGCTGCGCAAGCGGCTGGCGATCGAGGATCCGCAACTCGATCCCGCCGGCGACAGGTTCGACGACGCCTTGCTCGAGGCGGTCCGCCGCGCGCAGCGCCGCTACGGCCTCAATCCGCAGGGCACGATCGCTGCCCAGACCTTGGCCGCGCTCAACGTGCCGGTGGCGGCGCGCATTCGCCAGATCATGGCGAATATGGAGCGCTGGCGCTGGCTGCCGCCCGAGCTGTCGAAGGACCGTATCCAGGTCAACATCGCCGCGGCGGTGCTGACCGTGTTCGACGGCGACGCCCCGGTCACCTCGATGAAGGCGGTGACCGGCCGGCCGGGCGACGAGACGCCGATGCTCGTCTCGGAGATCCACAGCATCGTGATCAATCCGCCGTGGAACGTGCCGGCGACGATCGCGGCAAAGGAGCTTTGGCCGAAGGAGCGGGCGCGTCCCGGCTATCTCCGGCGGAACGGCTTCAAGGTGATCAGCACGCCCGACGGTGGCAAGCGGCTGCAGCAATCATCGGCGCGCAGCGCGCTCGGTCATTTCAAATTCGACTTCCCGAACGAGTTCGCGGTCTATCTGCACGACACGCCGCAGCAAGGCGGCTTCGCCCGCTTCGACCGGCTGGCGAGTCATGGCTGCGTCCGTCTCGAGAAGCCGGCCGATCTCGCCAAGCTGCTGCTGAAGGACACGCCGGAATGGCCGGTCGACAAGATCGAGGACACGGTCAAGGGCGGCAAGACAGTGCGCGCGCAAATGGCGGAGTCGATGGCGGTCTATCTGCTCTACTGGACCGCCTTTGCCGGGGCGAATGGGCAGATGGGTTTTCGCGAGGATCCCTATTCCTGGGACGCCCTGCTCGCGAGTAGGATCGAGGGACGTTCGGCGGCCAAGTCGCTGGCGTCGCGATGACGGGACCGGGGGAACGAATGAGCGATGTGAGGGTGAAGCGGCTGATCCTGGCTGCGGTGGTCGGGGTGGCGTTGGCGGGGCTCGCCGGCTGCTCCAAATCGCCGCCCGAGCAGGCGACCAACGAGGTCGAGTACAATGTCGCCAGCGGCAATGCCGCAACACCGCCGCCGGTCGTCCAGGTGCCGGTCGAGAATGCCGCCGAAAATGTCGCCGCGGTTGATCCGCTGCCGCCGGAAAAGCCGGTCCCGGTCGATCAGCAAACCCTGGATGACGCTTCGGCGACCGGCATGACCTCGCATGTCGCGCGCGGCGAGGAACCCACGCCCGCCCAATAGGCGTCAGTCCTAGACCGGCGCGCGGCCGGCATAGATCAGCCGGCCCTGGCCGAGCCGCGCCAGCACCGTCGCGAGATCGGCCTGGCCGAAGACGAAGCAGCCGTCGCTGCGGCCGAGCCGGCCCTGCTCCGCGATCATCGCCGCCTCGGCATAGGGCGCGCTGTGAATGACGATGGCGCGGTCCATCGCGTTATTGTCGGTCGGGTCGAGGCCGATCAGCCGGCGCGACGTCCCGTGGATACCGTCGTAGAGCTCGCCGGTGAGATAGGCGCCCTCCGAGGTGGCGAGGGACCCGGGCACGTTCGAGAAGCTCTGCAGCATGCCTGTGTGGTCGGGATCGGAGCCCCTGCCATGGGTCACCAACATGCTGGCGACGTTGCCACGCAGTAGATCGATCAGATGAAAGCGCGGGACGGAGGACGGCACGCCGAAATCGGCGATGGCGATCACATCGTGGCTCCAGATCGCGCTCGCATGACGGGCGAGCGCGAGCGAAGCGCCGCCGACCAGATAGGGGTTTAGCCCGGCCGCGATCGCGGACAAACCGCTCTGCGCCACGGCGCCGGCGCGACCGGCAAGGCCGAGCCCGGCCAGGGCGAAGCCGGCGGAAGCGAGAAGGTGGCGGCGGGTGCAGGTCGTCACGCGCGCCAGATAGCAGAGTTAACCCGACCTGCCGCAACGAAGACGCACCGGCGCTGCGAAACTAGCGGCAGCGGCGGACGCGGCGGTGATGCCGCCACGTCCAGAGCAATGGCGATGGTGGGCAGGGCGTCGCGTCATCCGCTTGCCGTCTCCGGCGATGTTATTCGGTCTGTTGATTGACGATCACGACCTGGCGATTGTTGGCGGCATTGCGTGCCGGGAGGGTCCGATCGGATTCGGCCTGCTCGGCTTCAACCTTTGCCATCGCTCGCGCCGCGCGATCCTGCTCGGCCTTGGTCGGTGGCGGCGCGTGACATCCGGCGGCGAACAACAACCCAATGATGACCAACAGGCCGCCGTTCGCTTGGCGCTGGGTCAAGACGGCGGCGCTGGCGACAGGCCCTGCTTCAAGAGGTCGCGGGTGGCTTCGTCCTCGACGAACAGTGCCAGCGCCTGCGGGATCTGGCCGGCCTGCTCGAACGGGATGCGATTGCTGTCGCAGAACGCCCGGACTCTTTCGCGAAGCTGGATCATGGTTTCCCCGCGCGGCAGCGGTATGTGGACTTCGAGCATGGGTCGACTCCTGTCGGGCAGCAGGCCGTCGCTCGGAGGCCGAGCTTGATCCTGGCCGTCATCGGCGATCGGCGCCCCGGGCTCCTGCCCGGGGCGCTTCGAGCCTCGATGACCTAATCCGAGCGGATTAGCGACAGCGAACATCGCTGCTCTGGTCGATCGCCCTGCCGGCGAGCGCGCCCAGCCCGCCACCGATCAGCGTACCGGCAACCCGGTTATGCCCGCCGTCGATGACGTTGCCGATCGCGCCGCCGCCGATTGCACCGATGATCAGCCCGGTCGTGCCGTCATTGCGCTTGCAGTAATAGCGCCCGTCCGAACCGCGATAGACTTCGTCGTTCGAGGCGAGGCGACGCTCCTGGTAGCGCGGGTCGTCGCGGTAGTACTGCCGCGCGTCATAATCGGTCGCATAAGGATCGCGGTAACCGACTTCCGGGCCGGCCTGGTAATAACCATAGCTGCCATCGCTTCGGCGCCAGCGCAGCTTCTCGCTCAGATTGTCGAGCCGAGTCTGGATATAGTCACGATCGCGCGGTCTGAGATCGCCGCCCCGGTCGGCCCGCATCCGCATCGCCATCCTGCGGATGGAGTCGAGTTCGCGCTGCGAATTGCGCGCCTCGCGGCGGTTGAGGCTGCCGTCGGCCATGCCGCGGTCGATACGCTGCTGCAGCCATTGAATTCGCTCGCGGGTGCCCTGCGGCGAGCCGCGCCAGAAGGATTCGCGATCCCAACCGCCGCTGCCCTGGCGCCAGGCGCTGGAAGCGGGCTGGGCAAGGACGGGCGTGACTGCGCTTGCGGCCATGGCAATCGCCATCGCGGCCAGAATTGGCTTGGTTTTCATTATTTTTCTCCGGTTGCGAACCCATGACCTGGGCTGGCGAGATGGCCGAATTTACCATGCCGACGCGGCACAGTAATTCGGAATACAGGGATTTAAGCAGAGCTAATTACGCAACGATCGAATATCGAAAAGGCTCCAATAATCGATCTGAGAAGTTAATTAGATCATTTCAGATGAATATGGCCGGAACTCGCCGTTCACCAGCCATCCACTAAGGACGTTATTTTTTCTCGAAGGAAGTATTCAATATTGCCGGTGCGGGCGATCGGAGCCGAACCGTCGGATCGCTACTTCAGCTGCGCCTTGGCCTGAATATCAAGTGCATCGGCGCGCTGATCCGCGGCCTCCCTGATCGCTCTGGCCCGTTCTTCGAGGCGGTCGGCTGAAACATCGGCCGCCAGCCGAACGGCTTTACCCTGCTGGGTCAGCGCGTCCGCTGCGGTCTTGCGCGCTTGCTCGGCGGCCCGGTCGGCATGGTCGACCGCCTTGCCGATCCGTTCGTTCGGCCCGTCGCCGCTATATCGCTGTCCCTGAGCTGCTGCTGCGGCCTTGTCCTGTTCCTGACCGGCCCTCTGGTGGGGCCCGCTGCAGCCGGCGACCAGGATCGCGGCAATCAAGGCGATCGATAGGCTTTTCATGGGAACCGCCTCTGCAGAAGGAATTCGCTCATACCTACTAGCAGGGCGCGCAATCGATCCCTGCGCGGCGATTTTTATCTAGCGGGCAAGAAGGGCCGGGGTTCGCCTGTCCACAGCAGTGATGACGCAGGCGGCAGGCTGGGTCACCCGCTGCCGCCGCACAGGACCATGTCCCGACGGCTGGGAATGATCCGCTTCGCGGCATAGCGAACCGGGATGCCCAGCAGATTGGCGCGGGTGCGGATCGCTTCTTGCGAACGGCCCATCGAGCGGGCGATTCCAGGGAGGAACTCGCCAGCTTCAACCCTTTGACGAAGCTCGTTTTCGGCTGCCGCATCCCAAGCGGCGCGATGGCATGCCCGGTTTTCCATGATACCTCTCCGGCTTTTATGGCCGGTTGCGAATCTACCGCGGTGGCGATGAACGGGGGCCGAGGAAGTCGTTCATCCCGATTACAGGAACTGTGGCATTCGAGGTGCCGAAGCTGCCTGGCGCGACGGCTGTGCGTTGTTAGGTTAGACTGACACCCGAACAACCTATCGAGACCGCAGAGCCGTGACCTTTCAGTTTCCCTTCGACAACAGCTACGCCCGCCTGCCGGAACGGTTTTATGCGCGGGTCGCGCCGGCGGTGGCGCCCGAGCCGCGGCTGATCAAGGTCAATGGCCCGCTCGCCGCGGAGCTCGGTCTCGATGCCGCATGGCTGGCGAGCCCGGAAGGGGTCGAGGTATTGTCGGGCCAGCGTGTTGCCGCCGGCTCCGATCCGATCGCGCTGGCCTATGCCGGCCATCAGTTCGGCGGCTTCTCCCCGCAGCTTGGCGACGGCCGCGCGATCCTGCTCGGCGAAGTCATCGACCGCCATGGCCGACGGCGCGATATCCAGCTCAAGGGGGCCGGGCGAACCCGCTTCTCGCGCGGCGGCGACGGCAAGGCGGCGCTCGGGCCGGTGCTGCGCGAATATATCGTCAGCGAGGCGATGGCCGCATTGGGCGTGCCCACCACCCGCGCGCTCGCCGCGGTGCTGACCGGCGAGCCGGTGTTCCGCGAGACAGCGCTGCCGGGCGCGGTCCTGACCCGCGTCGCGGCGAGCCATATCCGCGTCGGCACCTTCCAGTTCTTCGCCGCGCGGGGCGATACGGATGGCCTGCGGCTGCTCGCCGATCACGTCATCGATCGCCATTACCCCGAGGTGGCCGGCGCCGCGCAGCGCTATCTCGCGCTGCTCGAACGGGTCATCGCGGCCCAGGCAGACCTGATCGCGCGCTGGCTGCTGATCGGCTTCATTCACGGGGTGATGAACACCGACAATATGTCGGTATCGGGCGAGACGATCGACTATGGTCCCTGCGCCTTCATGGACAATTACGATCCCGCGACGGTGTTCAGCTCGATCGATGAGCGCGGCCGCTATGCCTATGGCAATCAGCCGCAGATCGGGCTGTGGAATCTGACCCGCTTCGCCGAAACCCTGCTGCCGCTGCTCGACGAGGATCAGGATCGCGCCGTCGCTCAGGCCGAGGCGGCGCTGATCGGCTATCGCGAAAAATTCGAGGCGAGCTACGACCCCGGTCTCAATCGCAAATTCGGTCTCGCCACCACGCGCGACGGCGATGCCGAGCTGGAGAGTGAAATTCTGACGGCGATGCAGCAGAACCAGGTCGACTTCACCCTGTTCTTCCGCCGCCTGGCCGATGTTCAGGCCGAGGACAGCGATGTCGAGCCGTTGCGCTCGCTGTTCGTCGATCCGACCCGTTGCGACGCCTGGCTGCCGCGCTGGCGGCAGCGGCTGGCCGCGGAGCCGGACGACCCAGCCGCGCGCCGCGCCGCGATGCGGGCGGTCAATCCGGCCTATATTCCGCGCAATCATCGGGTCGAGGCGATCATCCGGTCGGCGGTCGACTGGGACGATTTCGCGCCCTTCGAGGAGTTGAACCGGGTGTTGTCGCGCCCATTCGACGACCAGCCGGACTTCGCCCGCTATGCCGATCCGCCGCAGGAATATGAGCGGGTGCTGCAGACCTTCTGCGGCACCTGACTACGGCGCTGCGCTGGCCGGTGCCGGGCCATGATCGATCCAACGCGTTGTACGGTTGTCCAAAAAAGCGGACAACGGTGAACGAAAGACGGGTCACCAGGCAACTAACCGCCACGATGATAGAACATCCGATCATGTTCAGCGGGCCATCGGTGCGGGCGCTGCTCGCCGGGCGCAAGACGCAGAGCCGGCTGCTTGCCAACAAGCTGCGCAAGGCGCGCCTGCAGCGCGCCGGTGCGCCGGATTCGGTCCGGCTGACGCCCTCGTCCTGGCGAGACACCAATATCGGCGATCGTTTCTGGGTGCGGGAATCGCTCGGCTGGGACAAGACCGGCGAGCGGCTGTTCTACCGCGCCGACGGTGCGCCGGTGTTGGCTGCGCCGCCATCCGGTCAGGCGATCCGCGCGACCCAGCTGTCGGCGCTCTACATGCCGCGCTGGGCATCGCGGCTGATCCTCACCGTCAGCAGGGTGCGGATCGAGCCGATCCAGGCGATGAGCGAGGAGGACGCGATCGCCGAGGGCATCAGGCGACTCCCCGACGGCAGCTATATGGCGGATGATTTCGACAGCGAAACCTATCCCTCAGCCGCGCTCGTCTATGCGCATCGCTGGTCGGCCTTTCATAGCCGCCCGGGCACCCGCTGGGAGGATAATCCCGAAGTCGTAGTGGTCGATTTCACGGCCGAACGCTGCGACGTCGCGCGCGACCGAGCCCGCTCCAGCGCCTGACCAGCGCCGGTCGCGCTCGACGCTCTGCAACCCGGCCTGCCGACGGGGGTTTAGCCCTCATCAGCAGGGAGTTGCATCATGGATGTGTCCACGACGCCGGTGATCGAGCGCATTGCCCGCGTGCTCGTCGCGCGTAACGCCAGCGCCAATGCGTCGGGTGATGATCCCTCGGCAGGGCCGATCGTCGATGAACTCTGGCGGGATTATCGCGAAGATGCGCTCGCTGTGCTGCGCACGTTGCGCGAGCCCGACGAGGTGATGGTTCGTGCCGGCGATCTCGCGGTCTGGAACGCGATGATTCAAGCGGCGCTGGGCGAAGCTTAGCCGCGCTCAGGCGGCGGCCTGAAGCACCGTGGATTGCGGCGCCTTGGCGAATTCGGTCGCCTGCGGATAGGGCACCGGGCGGCCGAACAAATAGCCTTGGATCAGGTCGGCGCCGAGCTCGCGCATGCGATCATAATCCTCCCGGCTCTCGACGCCCTCGGCGGTGACGGTCATGCGGAAGCAGCGGGCGAGCGCGATGACCGCCTGGATGATGGAGACCATCTCCTTGTCCTTGTTGGCGGCGCGGACGAAGGAGCCGTCGATCTTGAGTTTGTGGAACACGGTCTTGTTGAGATAGCCGAGCGAAGAATAACCGGTGCCGAAATCGTCGAGCGCGATGCGGCAGCCGAGCTCGCGCAGCGCGTTGAGTGTTTCCAGCGCGACCGATGAATCGCCGAGGAAGATGCTCTCGGTCACTTCCAGCTCGAGCCGGCTCGCAGGCATGCGCGCGCGATAGAGCGCCTGGCGGACGGTGCCGACAAGGTCGCGCATGTTGAGCTGCAGCGTCGACAGGTTGACCGCGACGGTAATCCGCTCGGGCCAGGTCGCGGCATCGCGGCAGGCGGTGCGCAGCGCCCAGGCGCCGATGTCGCCGATCAGGCCGGATTCCTCGGCCAGCGGGATGAACACCGCCGGCGAGACGAAGCCGCGCGCCGGATGGTTCCAGCGCAGCAGCGCCTCGAAGCCGGTGACTTCCTGCGTCTCCGCCGAGACCACCGGCTGATAATAGAGCTCGAACTGGTTGAGCCTGAGCGCGTCACGCAGCTCGGCTTCGAGCCGGACGCGCTCCTGGGCATTGGTCTCGAGCCGCGGCTCGAAGAAGCGGACCGTGCTGCGGCCGCTGTCCTTGGCGTCGTAGAGCGCGAGGTCGGCCTTGCGGAACAGCTCGTCCTCGCTGGTCGCATCCTCGCCGCCGAACGCGACGCCGACCGACACGCCGATGCGGACATGGACGCTCTCGACATCATAGGGCTGGCTGACCGCGGCGACGATCCGCTTGGCGAGCTCGGCGACGTTGTCGCGCGGCTGGCTGTCGCGCATCAGCACCACGAATTCGTCGCCGCCGATCCGGCCGACGGTGCCGCGGCCCGCGACCTCGACCAGCAGGCGCTTGGCGACCTCCTTGAGCAGCTGGTCGCCGCGGAGATGGCCGAAGGTGTCGTTGACCGGCTTGAATCCGTCGAGGTCGAGATAGAGCAGGCCGAAGGGCTTGCCGGACTCGCCGCTGGCGAGCAGCGCCCGCTCGACCATGCGGCGCATCGAATGGCGGTTGGGCAGGCTGGTCAGGACGTCATGGCTGGCCAGCTCGCGCATCTTTTCCTGCGAGTTGTGCGCCTCGGTAACGTCGTCGGCGGTGCCGCGGAAGCCGCGGAAGATGCCGGTGTCGTCGTAGACCGGATCGCCCGACAGCGCGATCCAGCGCTTGCCGTCACGCGTCTCGATCTGGGCGACCTCGTTGGCGAAGGAAACCCGGCCGGCAAGCGCGGCGCCGATACCGGGGTGGCCGCCCAATGCCATCGGCAACGAGCAGCCGACCAGCTGCCCGCGCGACTGGCCGAGCGCCAGCGCGACGCTGGGTGACAGATAGGTCAGCAGGTTGGTCGTATCGATCTGCCAGAGACCGCCGGTGCTCTGCTCTTCATATTCCTTGACCAGCAGCTCATTGGCGCGCGCCCGCTCATAGTCGGAGGTGCCCTGACGGATCTGCTCGAAGGCGGTGCGGGAAAGCAGCAGAATGCTGGTGCCGATCGCGATGATGTAGCCGGCGGCGGCCAAGCGCGTCGCCTGGGGCACGGCGGCGTTAGGCCCGAAGCAGGTCGTGCTGAGCAACACGGCGCCGGCCGTCGCCCAGGCCAGCGCGACGATCGGCTCGACCGCGATCGGCACCGCCAGCGCCATCGCCGCGCAGCCGATCACCATGATCAGCGTCGCCGGCGGCTGCACCTCGGCATGGCTCAGCGCATGGATCGGCAGGCCGACCCAGAGCGCGATGAACAGCAGGATCGAGCCGGCAGCCTCGACGACGGCGCGGGTCGAGACGGGTTGGCCGACGAGCTCGGAATGTCGGGTGTCGATCGATCGGATCATCAACCGCGCCGACAACAGCACGAGAACGAGCCAGGGGACGAGCGTCGTTGCCGACACCAGCGGGTGGATGGCGAAGGCGATGAACACGGAGATGATCAGCCCGCCGGCGGCGAGCAGGCGGGAGAAGCGGGCGAAGGTGCTCAGCTGGGCGGCGCGGAGCCTGGTGCTGGTGGAAATGGCGACGGGATTATGGGCTCGCTTCAGCCATGTCGGGGCGAGGAGCCGTGACAGGCCCCGAACCCGTTGAATTTTGGGTATAGAATAAAACATTCCCGAAGCATCCCAACCCGCCTTACCGGATTAAGGTGGATGCCTTACGAGGGAGTTAAGACCGGGCGCTATTTGGCAAATCTACCGCCATTTTGGAGCGAAATGGGGCTGAATTGGCCCGTTCAGTGCTGGCCTGCGCGCGCCGTCAGCCAGTCCATCAGCGCCAGCAGGACGCCCGAGACGACGAAGGCGAGATGGATCACGACCATCCAGAAGATGCGCGCTTCGTCGAGCGTCTCGCCCTCGCCGAGCTGCATGAAGGTGCGCAGCAGGGCGATCGCCGAGATCGCGACGATCGACGCGATCAGCTTGAGCTTCAGCCCGGAGAAATCGACCGTTCCCATCCAGTCCGGCCGGTCGGCATGGCCGCCGGTGTCGATTTTCGAGACGAAATTCTCATAACCCGAAAAGGTCACGATCAGCAGCAGGTTGGCCGCCAGCGACAGGTCGATCAGCGACAGCGCCAGGAGGATCGCATCCTCGGCGCTCATCGCCAGGATCTGCGGCAGCTCATGCGCCAGCTCGGTGACGAACACGACGAGCAGCGCGACCAGCGCCACCACCAGCCCGGCATAGAACGGCGCCATCAGCCAGCGGGAGTGAAACAGCGCGGCCTCGAAGACGCGCTCTACGACCGGCTTCGAATGGGGATCGGGCATGGTCGCTCCTGGGCAGATCGGGGCTGTCTGGACGCTGAACGCCGACCGGGCGTCAGCGCCGGCCGATGCGCTCCGCGGCCCAGGCGTAGTCTTCGGCCGCCTTGCGTTCGGCCGGGTCCTTGAACGCCGTGGCGGGATCAGGCGCCGAGCCGATCGCGTGGAGCAGCGCCCAGAGCGCGAAGCGGCGGCCGGGCTCGGGTTCGGTGCCGAAAGCGATCGCAATCCGTTCGCGCGCCCGTGCGATCGTCTCCTCGTCGAGCGCGGCGATCTCGGCTGTGCCGAAATAATGTTGCAGCAAGTCGTCGAGGTCCATTGCCGCGCGATGCGCCGATCGCTCGCCGGGGGCAAGCGCCGGTAGGGTCCGTACTCCTCCGGGCGATCCTGACCGTCGATGGTAGTGAGTACGGACCCTAGGTCAAAGCGCGCGCGCCGGCGGCGGGCAGCAGGCCGTGGCGGCGGAGAGCATGGCGGAGCTGGTCGTAGCTCAGGCCGAGGCCGGCGGCGGCGGCGCGCTGGTTGTAGCGATGCCGCTCCAGCGCATCTTCGAGCAGCCGCCGTTCGAACGCCGTGCAGGCGGCACGGAAATCGCCGTTCTCCTTCGCCACGACGGGCTCGACGGGCGTCCCGGCGGCCGGGGTGGGCGCGGGGCGGGTGAGCCAGGGCGAAGCGAAGGGGTCGAACTCGACCGCGCCGATCGGGCTGGCCGGATCGCCCCAGCGATAGACCGCGCGCTCGACGAGATTCTTGAGCTGGCGGACATTGCCCGGCCAGTCATGGCGCAGCAGCGCCTGCGCGACCGCCGGCGCGAAGCCGGGCCAGTCCTCCCAGCCGAGCTCGAACGCCATCCGTCGGCCGAAATGCTCGGCGAGCAGCGGGATGTCTTCGCCGCGCGCCCTGAGCGGCGGCAATGTGATCACCTCGAAGGCGAGCCGGTCGAGCAGATCGGCGCGAAACCGGCCGGCATCGACCAGCGCCGGCAGATGCTCGTTGGTCGCGGCGACGACCCGGACATTGACCTCGACCGGCCGGCGCGCGCCGATCCGCTGGACCTCGCCATATTCGATCGCGCGCAGCAGCCGCTCCTGCGCGGCGGAGGACAAGGTCGCCAGCTCGTCGAGGAACAGGGTGCCGCCATCGGCTTCCTCAAAGCGGCCGCCGTGCGCCCGGGTCGCGCCGGTGAAGGCGCCCTGCTCATAGCCGAACAGCTCGGCCTCGATCAGGGTTTCCGGCAAGGCAGCGCAGTTGAGCGTGACCAGCGGACCGTCCCAGCGCGGCGACAGGCGATGCAGCCGTTCGGCGAGCAGCTCCTTGCCGGTGCCGCGCTCGCCGACGACCAGCACCGGCCGGTCGAGCGGGGCGGCGCGGCTGGCGAGCTCCAGCGCATCGAGAAAGGCCGACGACTGGCCGACGACCTGGACCTGCGTATCCACGCCATTAGTTAGTATAAATCACCACTAGTTAGCAATATGCCGCTCCAGCCGTGCCCATGCTTGCCTGAGGAATTGGCGAAAAACGGCGAATTCTTCGGTTTGGCACGGGTCTTGGACTGCATCGGGGCAGGGAGGCCGCCAAGCCTCCCCAGCAACGGGAGGTCTCGATGATGGGTTTCAGTCGACACATTGCCATCCACGCCATCGGCGCGGCCTTGCTCGCCGGCGCTGCCGTCACGCCGGCGCTTGCCGGCGAGCGTGTGCCGGACTCGCTTGCCGAATGGCGCGCCGATGTGAACCGGCAGATCGACGCTAGGCTGAGCATCCCCGCCGGTGGGCTGCGCCATGGTGATCATGCGGTGGCGACCGTGCTGGTCAGCCTCGACGCCGATGGCCGGGTAACGGGCGTCGCGCTCGGCCGGCCGACCGGCGATGCCGGGGTCGACGAGGCGGCGCTGCGCACGGCGCGCGCGGTCGATTATCCACCGCTGCCGGTCGGGCTGCGCGGCGCGCCGCGGACGATCGCGATGATGCTCTATTTCGGCGAACCGGCGAGCGACAGCGCGGCCGCGCGCCAGGTCGCCGAGGCGGCCGCGCTCGCTACCGCCGCCGCGCAGCGCAGCGATCGCAGCGCCACCGCCGAGGCCTGCGTGGTCAAGGCGCCGAGCAGCTGATCCGGCGCATGGCGCAGCCCGGGCCGGCTGCTAATATCGATCTGCAAGGAGCATCGACATGGGGATCTTCTCCCGTACCCGCGACATCATCGCCGCCAATGTCACCGACCTGCTCGACCGGGCGGAGGATCCGGCGAAGATGATCCGCATGATCATCATGGAGATGGAAGAGACGCTGATCGAGGTGCGGGCGGCGGCGGCGCGGTCGATCGCCGACCAGAAAGAGATGCGCCGCCATATCGCCAAGCTCGAGACCGCCCAGGCGAGTTGGGGCGAGAAGGCCGAGCTTGCCCTGTCCAAGGGCCGCGAGGATCTCGCCAAGGCGGCGCTGGTCGAGAAGCGCAAGCTCGGCGAGATGGCCGAGCAGCTCATCCGCGACATCGCCGAGCTCGACGAGGGGCTGAAGGCGAATGAGGACGATATTGCCAAGCTCCAGGCCAAGCTGCGCGAGGCGCGGGCGCGGCAGAATTCGATCGTCGCGCGGATGGAAAGCGCGACCAACCGGCTGCGCATGCGCCAGGCCTATGCGGGCCCGAGGATCGACGACGCCTTCGCCCGCTTCGAGTTGCTCGAACGCCGCGTCGACCTCGCCGAGGGGCGGGCCGAGGCCTATGATCTCGGCCAGCGGCCAAAGACGCTCGACGAGGAGATCGCCGAACTGAAGGCGAGCGACGAGATCGATGCCGAGCTTGCCGCATTGAAGGCCAAGGTCGCCGGGACGGCGTCAGGGGAATAGCCGATGGAAGACGTGTTCCTGCCGATCGTCATCGTCGGCATGCTGTTCATCGGCATGCCGTGGCTGCTGCTCCATTACGTCACGCAATGGCGCAAGGCCGGCAGCATTGGCGTCGAGGACGAGAAGTTGCTCGATGAGCTGCACGAGACCGCGCGCCGGCTCGACGAACGGCTGTGCACGATCGAACGGATCATCACCGCCGACCATCCCGATTGGAAATCCGGCTGCTGAGCAGCCCAGCCACGGAGTTCGCCATAATGTCCGCCCGCCACACCCGCTTCTATCTCGACAAGAAGCACGCCAAGTTCCTCGGCGTGTGCGCCGGGATCGCTGATTACACGGGGATCAACAGCCTCTGGGTCCGCGTCGGCTTCGTCGTGCTGACGCTGCTCACCTTCCCCTGGCTGCTGATCGCCTATTTCCTTACCGCCTGGCTGGCGGACGCCAAGCCAAGCGAGCTGGCCGGGCTCGACGCCGAGGAGACCCGCTTCTGGCAGGGCGTGCGGACATCGCCGCGGCGATCGGTGCGCGAGGTCCATTCCAGCTTTCGCGACCTCGACCGCCGGCTTGCGGATATCGAGGCCCATGTCACGAGCAGCAGCTCGCGGCTCGCCCGTGAAATCGACAATCTGCGCTAGTTAATGGGCGGCTCAGCGGCATCCACCTCTGGCGCGCCGGCGGCCGCAGTCGTCGAACAGGGGTCGGTGACGCTGGCGGTGCGGGTCACCCCGAAGTCGTCGAAGACCGCGCTGGCCGGGATCATGTCGATGCCCGACGGCCGTAACGTGCTGTCGGTGCGGGTCGCCGCGCCGCCGGTCGACGGCGCCGCCAATGCCGCGTTGATCGCATTCTTCAGCAAAAGCCTTGGCGTCCGGAAATCGGATGTGACGATCGCTTCGGGCGAGGGGTCGCGGCTCAAGATCCTCCGGATATCCGGCGATGGCCAACAGATCGCCGAGCGAATCCGCGCGATGGTCGGTGAGACCTAGCGCTTTGTCGCGAACCAGATGATGTGGCGCGGCCCCTTGCCGTTGCGGCGGGCGGGCACGGCGACTTCCTCGACCGCGAAGCCGGCCTCGCTCAGCCGTCGCGCGAAGGCATTGTCCGGCGCTGCCGACCAGATCGCCAATATCCCGCCCGGGGTGAGCGCGACCTTCGCCGCTGCCAGACCGCGGACTGAATAAAGCCGGTCGTTGCTGGTGCGGGTGAGGCCATCGGGGCCATTGTCGACGTCGAGCAAGATCGCGTCGTAACCGCGCTGAGCCGCATTGATCAGCTCGGCGACGTCGCCTTTGACCAGCCTCAGCCGCGGATCGTCGAGGCAGCCCGCGGCGATCCGGGCCATCGGCCCGCGTGCCCAATCGAT
>Ga0207667_10002065_pt1 | contig 25173 bp, 23 predicted proteins | sample KBSCornC52_FD_184301 | JGI IMG/M metagenome (GOLD analysis project Ga0207667, IMG submission 184301) | Corn rhizosphere microbial communities from Kellogg Biological Station, Michigan, USA - KBS Corn C5-2 (SPAdes) (version 2) | ecosystem: Host-associated > Plants > Roots > Rhizosphere > Soil ...
TGGCCAACCCCGGCCTCAAGCAGGGGCAGGTGGCGAGCAGCCTCAAATCGTGGAATTCGCTCAACGCCAACCCCAAGGCGTTCCTCAACAACCTCGACAATCCGAACTCGCTGCTCGGCAAGGAAGCGGCCTATATCTGCGCCAGCAGCACGGCCCAGTCGGACCTGACCAAGTTCAACGACCTCGTTCCGACCGGAACGCCGCCGTCACCTGACGAGGTCAAGGCTGCGCAGGACTTCCTCACTGCCGAGACCACGCTGGGAACGCTCGATCCGCAGAAGGTGGTCGATAACCCGAACCTGTACCCTGACAAAGTCGCCGCCGCCAAACTCCTGCTCGCCAATCTGAAGCTCGCCACCCCCCTGACGGACGAAACGGCGCAGGCGACGATCGACGCGGCCGACGCGTGGACGGCTTACCAGAAGGCCGATGCAAGTGCGGCCGGTGCCTTCGCGACGGCGAGCGTCAGCTACAAGGGGTCGACCGACCTCACCGAGCTGCGCAAGACGGTCGATGCGATCATCGCCCAGAAGGGGCTCGACACGACGAAGCTGTGCGCGACGTCGACGGCCTCGGCTCAATAGGTCTGCAAGCGCTCAGCGTTCGGCGTGACGGGCACGCCGAACGCTCGCGACAGTCGCAGGTCTAGGGCTGTGCCTCGTGCTCTTCGTGCGCCGCTTCCCAAACTTCGCGAGCGGCATCCAAATTCATGGCGGCGATGCCCAGGCCGACGATCACGTCAGGCCAGATCGATCGCCACAGATAGGCGGTGAGCAGCCCGGCGGCGATGATGGCCATGTTGGCGATCGCGTCGTTGCGCGCAGACAGGAACGCGGCCTTCGTGAGGCTGCCGCCATGGGACCGAAAACGCGCCAGCAGCACGGCGCACCCGGTATTGATCACGAGCGCGCCAAGCCCGGTCACGGACAGCGCAAATGGCTCCGGCGGAACCGGATCGGCGAGCTTTCCCCACAGCGACCACAGGAAGGCCAGCGCCGGAACGAGCAGGATCGCGGCCATTGCCATGCCGATGCGCGCCCGCGTCTTGCCGGACCAGGCGAGGGCAAAGAAGATCAGCAAATTGACCGACGTATCCTCGAGAAAGTCCACGCTGTCGGCAAACAGCGACACGGACCGAATGTTCAATGCGACCGCGAACTCGATGCTGAAGTAGCCGAGGTTCAGCAGCGCGACGACAAGAACAGCGGTGCGGAGGCTGATGGTCACGTGGTGCTCCGGTTCCGTTCGCGAGCCCAGGAGACGGCGGAGATTGCGGTCGCGCCGGCGGCGCTGGCGACGCCCACCCAGGGCAGGATGCCGTAGCCGAAGCCGCGGTCGATCAGCACGCCGCCGAGCCAGGCGCCGAGCGCGATGGCAACGTTGAACGAGGAGGGGATCAGGCTCGAGGCGAGAAGCGGGGCGTCGCGGGTATTGATGAGGATGCGGGTCTGCGCCGGCGCCCCGAAGGCGAAGGCCAGCGAGCCCCAGAGCAGGACGAGGACGCCCATGATCCATGGGTTGGCGTCGAACGGCAACATCAGCGCATAGACGACGATCTGGGCAAAGAGGATGCCGGTCAGCGACGCCATCAACTTCCAGTCGGCGAGGCGGCCGCCGACGAGCACGCCGATGGTCGAGCCAACGCCGAAGAGCAGCAGCAGCCACGGCACGAAATCGAGCCCGATGCCCGACACCGTGGTCAGCAGCGGCGAGATATAGGTGAAGAGCGCGAACTGGCCGATGGTCTGGACGACGATCACGGCGATCGAGGTCAGTACCGGCTCGCGCCACAGCGCCTTCACCTCCGCCAGCAGGCTGCCGGACTGCGCCGGCTCGGGCCGGAGGAAGGGCACGAGCAGCAGGATCAGCAGGAAGGCGACGATGCCAAGACCGCTGACCGCCCAGAAGGTCATGCGCCAGCCGAAGGCCGTGCCGATGGCGGTGCCGAAGGGCACGCCGACGATGTTGGCGACGGTCAGGCCGGCAAGGATCAGCGCGACGGCGAAGCCGCGGCGGGATGGCTCGACGATCGTCGTGGCGACCACCATGGCGCTGCCGAAATAGGCGCCGTGGATCAGCGAGATCACCATGCGCGCGACCAGCAGCGAGGGATAGTTCGGCGCGACGGCGCAGACGGCGTAGCCGACGATGAAGATGCCGACATAGATCAGGAGCAGGAGCTTTTTGGGATAGCGGCCGGTGAAGGTCGCGAGCAGCGGTCCGCCGATGGCGACGCCGAGCGCATAAAGGCTCACCAGCAGGCCGGCCGTGGGGATCGAGATGCCGAGGTCCGAGGACACCGCCGGCAGGATGCCGGCGATTACGAACTCCGAGGTGCCGATGGCGAAGGCAGCGGCGAACAGGGCAAGCAGGGCGGGCGACATCAGGCGAACTGGGTTGTTTCGGAGGTTTGCGGCAGGCGCAGCGACACGATCCCCACGATACCGGCGATGGCGCTGCAGATGACGCCGCAGGCGGGCAGCAGCGCATAGTCCAGGCCGGCATCGAGCAGGCTGGCGCCGAGGAAGGCCCCGGCGGCGATGCCGACATTGTAGGCGGTTGAGACCAGCGTCGAGGCGAGGCGCGGGGCGGCGCGGGCGCCATTGAGGACGCGCATCTGCATCGGCGTCGACAGGCCGAAGCCGAAGAGCGAGCCGAGGAACAGCATCGGGGCAACGAGGATCGGGCTGCGCACGGCAAACAGCAGGAGGGCGAAGCTCACGATCTGCCCGACGATGATGATCATGATGGCGGGACCGGTGCGCCAGTCGGCCAGGCGGCCGCCGAGCCAGATGCCCGTCACCGCGCCGGCGCCGCCGATCAGCAGGTAGAACGGGACTCCATTGACCGGGTCGAGGCCGGTGACGTTGACGAGGATCGCCACCTGGAAGGTGCCGAAGGCGAGCTGGCCGACCATGATGATGGCGATGGCGAGGTAGGACAGCCACACCTCCTGATGCCGAAGTTGGCGGGCCTGCACGGCGAGCGGGGCGTCGGCCTCTTCCTCACCGCTGGATTTACCGGGCAGGGTGAAGGCGACGGCCACCACCGAGAGCACGGCCATCACGGCGATGCACACGAACGCCACGCGCCAGCCATAGGCATTGCCGATCGCGGTGCCGGCGGGCAGGCCGAGGATGTTGGCGACGGTGATGCCGCCGACGAACAGCGACAGGGCGGCGCCGCGCCGCTCGGGCGGCACGCTCTGCGCCACGGCGATGGCGGCGACCCCGAAGAACACACCATGGCCGCAGGCGGAGACGAGACGCGCGGCAAGCAGCAGCTCGTAGCTCGGCGCAAAGGCGCAAAGGAGCTGGCCGAGCGCGAAGATCAGCATGACGCCGATGATCGCGGGTTTGAGCGGAATGCGGGTGGTGAGGAGGCCCAGGATCGGGCCGCCGACAGCAACGCCCGCGGCATAGCCGGTCACCAGGAGGCCGGCGGTGGGCACGCTGACGCCGAGGTCATGCGCGACCGGCAGCAGGATGCCGGAGATGATGAACTCGGTTGAGCCAATGCAGAAGGCAGCGAGCGCCAGCGCGAAGATAGCAAGCGGCATGAAAACGACCCGGGAAGGGGCCGCGACATGATCATTCGGGCCGGGAAAGGGCAACCCCCATCATGTGCGGTCGAGCCGCCACGACCAGAAGGTAATGCCGGCCGCGAGGAGGCCGCCGGCGATGCCGACGACCGGCAGCGACGGGTAGCCGAGGCCGATGGTCAGCAGGATCGCGCCGATCACCGCGCCGAGCGTGTAGCCGAGGTTGAAGGCGGTGGCGGTGAAGGTCGCGGCGACGGTGCCTGAGCCTTCGGAATAATGGACGATGCGGGTCTGCGGCGGCACGCTGAAGGTCCAGACGGCGATGCCGAGCACGACCATCAGCACGAACATGGCGATCGGCGAATGCATGCCGAGAAGGATGGCGGCCGACACCGCGGCGTAGGCGAGGGCGGCGCCGATGGTGGAGGGCACCAGCTTCCAGTCGGCGAGACGGCCGCCCAGCACGATGCCGGCGACGGCGCCCGCGCCATAGGCGAAGAGGAAAGGCGGCGTGCTGTCCTCGGGCACGCCGGTCATGTTGATCAGGAACGGCACCTGGTAAGTGTTGAAAGCAAGCGTGCCGGTCATCAGGACGAACAGGGCAGCGTAGCTGAGCGCGATCTGGTGGCGGAACAGCACCTTGATCTGCGATCGCCACGGCACGGCCGCGGCCTTGTCCTCCTGGATCTTCGGCAGGGTCAGGGCGATGGCCACGAAAGCGATGGCGGCGAGGATGGCCACGCCCCAGAAGCTCGCGCGCCAGCCCAGCCAGTGGCCGATGGCGGCGCCGAAGGGCACGCCGAGGACGTTGGCGATCGGCACCCCGGCGAGAACGACCGAGATGGCGGCGCCGCGCCGCTCGAACGGCACGACGGTCGCAGCGGCGATCGTGGTATTGCCGAAGAACAGGCCGTGGGTCAGTGCCACGAGCACGCGCGCCGCGAGGAGCACTGCGTAGTTCGGCGCGATGGCGCAGAACACGTGACCGATGGCGTACAGACCCACCATCCACAGGATCATCGGGCGGCGCGGCACGTGCGCCGTCGCCAGCGCCAGGATCGGTCCGCCGATGGCGACGCCGATGGCGTAGCCGCTGACCAGCAGGCCCGCGGCCGGGATGCTGACCGAGAGGTCCGTCGCGATGGTCGGCAGCAGGCCGGCGATGATGAACTCAGCAGTACCGATCGCGAAGGCGGCGAGCGCCAGCGCGTAGAGGGCGAGGGGCATGACGCCGACTCCGGGGGAATTTTGCGCATATTTCCTGCAAAACACGGGCTGCAAAAGCCCTATGTGTGATGCATATTTCGTTTCCGTCGCAGCGCTGAAGGAGCGTCACATGGCCGGCACCAATCTGCAGAAACGCTGGGGTTTGATCCTCGGTTTGCGCGGCCTCATCATGCTGCTCGCGGGGCTTTACGCGGTGATCTGGCCGGGCACCGCGCTCCTCGTTCTGGTGATGGTGGGCGCCGCGGTGCTGCTCGTCGACGGCCTGCTCGGCCTGTGGGCGCTCACCTTCGGCGGCGCCAAGACCGGCAATTTCTGGTTCGACGTGATCCGCAACATCCTCGCCGTAATCGTTGGCGTGCTTGTGCTTTTGTCGCCGGTGCTGTCGGCCCTGCTGACGGTCTGGTTCTTCGTCTATCTCGTTGCGATCCAGGCGATCGTCGTGGGCGTGATGGAAATCATGTTCGGGATCCGCGAGCGCAAAGCCTACGCCCATATCTGGCCGATCCTGCTCTCGGGCATCCTCTATGTGCTGTTCGGCATCGTGCTGGCGTTCGAGCCGCTGATGGGCGCGATTTTCTTCACGATTTTCGCCGGCGTGATGATGATTCTGTTCTCGATCGGCCTGTTCACGCTGGCCTGGCGCATCTACGGCGGCAAGGGCGCGCCGGCGTAACAGCCACGAGATTCGCCATTCGGACGGCAACCATGGCGAGGGGCGCTGGTTGCTTCTGCCATAGTGAGGCCGGGGAATCGGGCGACTACGCCAGGGTTACGAACAACAGAAAGCGGGTGGCCGGGTGCGCATCGACAACATCCTTCCCGTTATTGCCACGCGGCTCGCGACCATATCGCGTGATGCGCAATTCGTGGATGCGGCCCGCCTCTTCGGCGCCGGCGCCTATCGGATGCTGGTGGTGTGCGGACCTGCCGGTGAGGCCGTCGGAATCGTTACGCGCACGGACGCTATGCGACATGTGGGACGGCATCCCGATCCACTGACTGCGACTGTCGCGGAGGTGATGATCCCGAGCTTCACCTGCGCCCGGCTGTCCGACGACCTGCTGGCGACCTGGCATGTCATGGCTGCCGCCAGACTAAATCACGTTCCGGTTCTCAGCGAGGCAGGCAAGCCATTGGGTACCCTGACCGCCGACGATGCTCTCAAGGCATTGCTCGATGCCGAAGACTACGAGGAGCGGCTGCTGCGCGACTACATCGCCGGCCTCGGCTATCGCTGAAGCGGTCTAGTTCGAGGTCACCACGCCGGTCTGCGGGCTTTCACCGGCGGCCTTTTCGAGCACCGCGTTGAACGCGGCGCCGAGCACGAGGATCTGTGCGGAGTTGTACATCCACAGGAGCAGCACCACGGCGGCCGACACCGAGCCGAACGTAGCGCTATAGTTGCCCCAGTTCTGCACGTAGATCGAGAACCCCGCTCCGGCGACGATCCACAGGACCGAGGCCAGCATGGCGCCCGGCCAGATGAAGCGCAGCTTGTGCGGGTGGCGGTCGGGGCCGAAGCGATAGAGCACGCCCATCACGATGGCGGAGATCACCAGCAGGATCGGCCAGCGCAGCACCAGCACCAGCCACTCGACGCCAGTGGGGAAAGGCAGCAGCGCCGGCAGGCCTGCGACTGTGATCAGGGCAATCACTACGAAGATCGAGGCGCCGATGGTCAGGCCGACGGCGATCAGCACTTCCTTGACGAAGCCGCGGCGTTCGGGCGCGCCGCGCACGCGCGACATCGCAAAGAGCAGCGCCTCGACGCCGCGCGAGCCGGACCACAAAGCGAGCGGGATCGAGATGGCCAGGCCGACGCCGAGCGTCATCCTGGGCGCACTGTCGAGCATCCTGAGTTGTTCGTCGAGAATGCTCAGGGCCATCGGCGGCAGGAAGTAGCTGAGGCTGTTGACGGTCTTGGCGACCAACGGGCCGTTGGCGACGATGCCGTAGATCAGGGCGACCGTGGCGATGGCCGGAAAGAAGGACAGGAAGCCGAAGAATGCGGTTGCGGCGCAGCGAGGCGAGGTATCGGGATCGAGGAAAACCTTGAAGGTATCGAGTCCGATCTTCTTGATGCGGCCAAAAGCTGAGATGGAAGAATGCGTTGCAGCGACGGTCACGACTGGTCTCCGGGTCTGCCGGTCAACGAGACCGACGCAAAGGCGGTTGCAGGCCCTCGTCGCGTGTGAATAGCGGGGAAGGGCGGTGACTCGGGGCTGGTCAGCGCTTACTTAGGGCCATGGTCCGCTTTTCCGATGCCTTCCTCGAAGAGATCCGGCAGCGCCTGCCGATCCATGAGGTCGTGGGCGAGCATGTCATCTGGGACAAGCGCAAGAGCCAGCCGGGCCGCGGCGACTTCTGGGCCTGCTGCCCGTTCCACGGAGAGAAGACCCCAAGCTTTCATGCCGACGACCGCAAAGGCATCTATCACTGCTTCGGCTGCGGCAAGACGGGTGACCATTTCCGCTTTTTGACCGAAAGCGCTGGAATGAGCTTTCCCGAGGCCGTCGAAAAGCTCGCCGGCATGGCGGGCGTGCCGATGCCGGCGCGCGACGAGCGCGAAGAGGCGCGGGAGGAAGTCCGCCGCAACCTCTATGACGTGATGGAGGTCGCCGCGAAATATTTCGAGGCGGCACTGGTGCATAATATCGGGGCGCGGGCGCGCGGATATCTGTTCGAGCGTGCGGTGAGCCCGCAGGCGCAGACGCGCTTTCGCATCGGTTTTGCGCCCGACAGCCGCAACGGGCTCAAGGAGCATTTGGCGGCCAACGGCGTCTCCGCGCAGGAAATGATCGATACCGGGCTCGTCATCCATGGCGACGACATCGCGGTGCCGTACGACCGGTTCCGCAACCGCGTGATGTTCCCGATCACCGACTTCCGCGGACGGATTGTCGCCTTCGGCGGGCGGGCGCTCTCGGCGGACGTGCCGGCGAAGTATCTCAACTCGCCGGAAACACCGATCTTTTCCAAACGCCTGGTGCTCTACAACGGCATGGACGCCCGCAAGGCGGCGCGAGAGGGCAAGCCGGTGATCGTGGTCGAAGGCTATCTCGACGTGGTCTCGTCGGTGATGGCGGGGTTCGACGGCACGGTCGCGCCAATGGGCACGGCGATGACCGAGGATCACCTGCAGATGCTGTGGCGGATGACCGACGCGCCGATCCTCTGCTTCGACGGCGATGCGGCGGGCCTCAGGGCCGCCGAGCGGGCGGCGGGGCTGGTGCTGCCGCTGCTGCAGCCGGGCAAGACGGTACGGATCGCGACGCTGCCGGAAGGGCTCGATCCGGACGACCTGATCAAGCAGCAGGGTCGTAACGCCTTTGCCGACGTGCTCGACCGGGCGCGGTCGCTCAATGACGTGGTGTGGAGCCTGGAGACCGGCGGCATGGTGCCGGAGACGCCGGAAGCCCGCGCGGCGCTCGAGGCGCGGCTGCGCGAGCGCGTCAACGGCATCGCCGACCAGTCCGTCCGGCGGCACTACATGCAGGCTTTCGACGAAAAACTTGCGGCGTTCTTCCAGCCAGTGCGGCCGGCCGGCCGGTTCGACGGCCGGCCCGGCGATCGCCGCAACGGGGCGCGGCGCGGCGGCTACGGGCAGCCGCGGCCGCAAGGCAGTCCGCGGCTCGTGGTCTCCGACACATTGCGGAATTCGCGGCTGCTGAAGCCGGCGCGGACGGAGGCGACGCCGCGGGAAGCGGTGATCCTGATGAGCCTCGTCAACCATCCATCGCTGGCCGAAAGCCGCCTGGAACCGCTGGCCGGGCTCGAATTCGGCTCGCCGGCGGCCCGCAAGCTGTTTTCGGCGCTGCTCGATCTGATCATGGCCGATCACGATATTTCCGGGGCCGATCTGCGGGCGGGGCTGGGCGCACGTGGCTTTGGACCGGATATCGAGCGGATGGAGGCGCTTTTGCGCGGACAAGGCGTCTGGCAGGTGCTGGCCGATGCCGCCAGCCTCGACGCTGAAACCGGGCTCAAACACGCGCTGGCCTTGCATTACAAGTCGGTTGAGCTAAATAAGGCCTTGAAAGCAGCGGAAAACGCCCTCGACGTCGATTGGACCGAGGACTCCTTCAGGGTGCTGCAGGACATCAAGAATCAGATCACCACCGTCGACGGTACAGAGGCGTTGATCGAGGGGTTTGGTTCGCTATCCGGACGCGCTGCCCGCAACTTCTAGAGAGGTTCGCGAGCGCGCGATTTTGCTTATGGGCGAATCAGTTGCATAAGCCTCTTCCGGAAACGAATCAGGGATCGTGCCGGCGATTCCACCCTTGTTGCGCCTTTGACTGTCCCCATTTGAACCGAACGGGCCCGCACGCGGGCCACGGAGCATAATGCCAGATGGCCACCAAGGTACTCCCGAAGGCAGCCGCGAAGGGCGCAGCAAGATCGGCAAAGACGGAACCAAAGGCGAGCAAGGCCGCTAAGAGCGCGGCAACCAAGCCGGTAAAAACGGCGCTCGCGAAGACCGCGGCAAAGGCCAAGCCCAAGGCGGCCGCCAAGACCGTCGTCAAAGCTCCAGCGAAGGCCAAGCCGATGGCCAGGACGGTGCCGCTCAAGGCGACACCGAAGGCGAAGGCAGCGCCGGAAAAGGTCGCGGCAAAGCCCGCGGCGAAAGCTCCGGCAACGCCGCCCAAGGCGGCCAAGCCAACGAAGGCCGCCGCGACCAGGCCGGAACCGAAGGCGGCTCAGAAGCCTCAGGCAAAGGCGGCTCCGAAGCCGGATGCGAAGGCGGCCAAGACAGTGAAGGCGGAACCGAAGGCTCCGCCAAAGTCCGACGCGAAGGCCGAGGCCACAGCGGCGGACCCCAAGGCAGCGACCAAGGCCGCTGCTTCCAAGCCGGCGAAGGCCGCCCCGAAAGTTGCAGCACGAGTAGATCCCAAGACAGTGAAGACCGAAGCCACTACGGAGCCGGAAGCGGCCCTCAAACTCTCGCCCAAAACCATCGCCAAAGCCGCCAAGTCGGCAAAGGATGCGGATAAGGCTGCCAACGGCGAAAAGCCCGAGGGTGCGGCCGAGACGCCGGACAGCCCGCTGCTCGACCTGTCGGATGCGGCGGTCAAGAAGCTGATCAAGACTGCCAAGAAGCGCGGTTACGTGACCTATGAGGAGGTCAACGCGGTGCTTCCCTCAGAGGAAGTGTCGCCTGACCAGATCGAGGACATCATGGCGATGTTCTCGGACATGGGCATCAACGTCGTCGACGAGGACGAGGTCGAAGAGGCCGAACCCGAGACGGCCGAGGAAGAGTCGACGGAACTCGCCGAGCGCACCGGCACGGCCGTCGCCAGCAAGTCCAATACCCGCGAAGGCTCGGACCGGACCGACGACCCGGTGCGGATGTATCTGCGCGAGATGGGCTCGGTGGAGCTGCTCTCACGCGAGGGCGAAATCGCCATCGCCAAGCGCATCGAAGCCGGCCGCGAGACGATGATCGAGGGTCTCTGCGAAAGCCCGCTGACGTTCCAGGCCATCATCATCTGGCGCGATCAGCTCGGCGCAGCGGAAATCCTGCTGCGCGACATCATCGACCTCGAGGCGACCTATGCCGGTCCCGATGCCAAGCAGGCGGCGCCCGTCATGCCGGTCGAGGAGGCGAGGCCTGCCACTGCCGCTCCGGCGCCGATGAAGACGGAAAAGGCTGCGACGGCGCCGAAGCGTGCCGCGTCAGGCGACGAGGACGACGACTATGTTCCCGAGGAGCCGCAGGCGCCGCAGGATCCGGTCGAGGACGACGACGACGATTTCGAGAATTCGCTGTCGCTGAGCGCGATGGAAGCGGAGCTGAAGCCGCAGGTGGTCGAGACCTTCGACCGCATCGCCGAAGCCTATGGCAAGATGCGCAAGCTGCAGGACAAGCACGCGGCGGACCGGTCCAAGCCGGTGACGGGTGCGGAGAGCAAGAAGGTGGATACCTTCCGCTCGTCGGTGATTGCCGACGTGAAGTCGCTCAGCCTCAACGCCTCGCGCATCGAAAGCCTGGTCGAGCAGCTCTACGACATCAACAAGCGCCTGGTGCGGCTCGAGGGCCGGCTGCTGCGGCTCGCCGAGAGCTACGGGATCAAGCGCGACGACTTCCTCGATGCCTATTACATGCACGAGCTCGACGACGGCTGGGCCCAGGCGGTTGTGACCCGCGGCAAGGGCTGGGCCGAGTTCATCAAGCGCGAGGGCGATACGGTCGGCGAGATCCGCGGCGAGATCCATACGCTCGCGACAGAAGCCGGTCTCGACGTCACCGAGTACCGCCGCATCGTGCACAAGGTGCAAAAGGGCGAGCGTGAAGCCGCGATCGCCAAAAAGGAGATGGTCGAGGCGAACCTGAGGCTCGTGATCTCCATCGCCAAGAAGTACACGAACCGCGGCCTGCAGTTCCTGGACCTCATCCAGGAGGGCAACATCGGCCTGATGAAGGCCGTGGACAAGTTCGAATACCGCCGCGGCTACAAGTTCTCGACCTACGCCACCTGGTGGATCCGGCAGGCCATCACACGCTCGATCGCCGACCAGGCACGCACCATCCGCATCCCCGTGCACATGATCGAGACGATCAACAAGATCGTCCGCACGTCGCGCCAGATGCTGCATGAGATCGGCCGCGAGCCGACACCCGAGGAACTGAGCGAAAAGCTGCAGATGCCCTTGGACAAGGTGCGCAAGGTGCTGAAGATCGCCAAGGAGCCGATCAGCCTCGAAACGCCGATCGGCGACGAGGAGGATTCCAACCTCGGCGATTTCATCCCCGACGTGAATGCCGTGCAGCCGATCGATGCGGCGATCCAGTCGAACCTGCGCGAGACCACGACCCGCGTGCTCGCCTCGCTGACGCCGCGTGAGGAGCGCGTGCTGCGCATGCGCTTCGGCATCGGCATGAACACCGACCACACGCTGGAGGAGGTGGGTCAGCAGTTCAGCGTGACCCGCGAGCGCATCCGCCAGATCGAGGCCAAGGCGCTGCGCAAGCTGAAGCATCCCAGCCGCAGCCGGAAGCTCAGGAGCTTCCTCGACAATTAGTCCAAAGGGCCGCGCGAGCGGCCCTCTTCTTTTCTACGGCTACGTTACCCCCGCGGCGGATTTGACAAACGCCAGCATGGCCTCGACTGCCTCCTCGTCCGATAGGCCTTGAGTGATCGCCAGCGAGGTCCAGGCACCAAAATCGAGTGCGTGTCCGATTGCCGCCGTCGCCATCCTGTCCGCTTTCGAACTGTCGAGAGGCCAGCCGCCCCTGAGGACCGAAACCGAGTCTGCAAGGAGCTTCGCGCGCCGCTCCAAGGCAGCGGCGACAACGGGCAGTTCGGCGTCCCTGTTGAGGTTCGCAAGCAATTGCCGGTTCCGGCGGTAGTATCCGTAGAACTGCCGAAGCGCGGAGCGAAGCCGGAGGTCAGGATCTTCAATCGCACGCCACTGCTCTGGCCGGGGCGGCGGATCCTTGGCGAAGGCGTGTGCGGTGCAGGCCGCAAAGATCGCCTCCTGGTCGGGGAAGTGCCGGTAGACCGTGAGCCGCTGGACGCCTGCACGCTCGGCGATGGCGCTTATGGTCGCCTTGGACGGGCCGAGAGTCGAATGCAGTTCATAGGCCGCTTCAGCCAGCACCCGGTGGGTTTTCGCCTGCTTGTCCGCCCGGGCGCGCAGAGTGTAGGCGCGAGGCGAGTTATCTTTCAGTGAACGCATTTGATCATCGATATTGACAGGTCGCGTTGAGCGTCTTATTGGGTACACGCTAGTGTTTACTCAATGGAGATATGCGTCATGTCCGTTCAGTTGTCTACCCCGCGGGCGGAGTCGGCGGAGCCAACCTCTCCCCTCGTCATTCCGCATGAGGCGGGCCGGCTCGTCGATCTCGACGGCTTCGGCATTCACTGGAAACTCGATGGCCTCGAGACCGGCAAACGGTTCTCGGTTGTCCATCATCCGATCGCTCCGCGGCATCTCGCGGCGCCCCTGCACAGGCACCACCGCGAGGATGAGTTCTCATATGTCCTGAGCGGCAAGATGGGAGCGCTCCTGGGGGACGATGTGGTGGTCGCCGAGGCCGGAACCTGGGTCGCCAAGCCGCGGAACCAGTGGCACTCCTTCTGGAACGCGGGCGACACGCCCTGCGAGATCATCGAGATCATCTCGCCCGCCGGCTTCGAAGATTACTTCCGCGAACTGGCCGCCATCTGGCCCGATCTGTCCAAGGCCGAGCCGATCCTCAAGAAGTACGAACTCGATCTCGATCCGACCAGTGTGCCGCAGCTTTGCGCGCGGTTCGGGCTGGTGTCCGGGCGGTCGCCAGGGCCGGCTCAGGCAAATTGACCCTATGAGGGTGGGATCCTCTTCGGCTTGACCGGCGCCACGCAAGTGCGCTGGTCAAGCGCGCCTGCTTGCGGTAGGGCAGGAGAAAGCGAGAGGATCCCAATATGTCATTCTGGAAAAACCTCTTCGGAGGCGGCGGCAGTGCCGGCGGAGTCGAGGCGCCTGCCGCCCCCGGTGAAGAGTACAAGGGCTTCGCCATCCGCGCGACGCCGATGTCGGTCGGCAGCGAGTACCAGTTGGCAGGCGTGATCGAGAAGACGATCGGCGGCGAGACCAAGAGCTATAAATTCGTGCGGGCCGACCGCATGAGTTCGCGCGACGAGGCGGCGAGCTTTGCGCTCGCCAAAGGCCGACAGATCGTCGACGAGCAGGGCGAGGGCGTGTTCTCGCAGAGCTGGCCTAAAACCAACTAGCGGTTCAGCCGTTTATCCGAGAACGTGCTTGTCTGGCTCGCGTGCCGGGGCACGAGGAGTGCCCCCGATGGCCAAGAAACCTACCGCTCGCAACGAGTTCGTACTGTTCGACGTGATCTACGAGGACGGCAGCCAGCGGTCGAACCGCAAAGTTCCGGCGGAGCTTCTGGGCGGACTCGACAGGGATGAGCCGGCGAAAGCAGAGATCGAGGCCCAGGATCGAGCGATCGCAGAGAAATCCGGCATGCCGCCGCTCGCAATCAAGACGATCAAGCGCAGCGGCAAGAAGTAGGACCTAGCGTGAGACGATCTGCGTGAGGCTCGAGGTGAACTGGGCCGGCGTGACGCGAGCGTCGGACATCAGCGTGAAGCCGCCGAACACCAGAATTGCCGCGACGAGCAGCGCTTCCATGATCCAAAGCCGCTGGAGACGTCTGATCGACCGTTGCACGACGTGGGTCATTGCCGTTCCTTACCGAGCCTTAACGCCGGTGAACCGTATTAGGTTCTAGGCAAGGCTCATGGCGGCGCCGCGACGGGATTCCGGCGGCAATTCGGCGGATCAGGGGAGAAGATCGGGCGGCGCCGCCGGATCGTAGCTGGCCGGCTGGTTGGTGGCGAACACGCGCCAGGCCGGCACCATGAGGGCGGCGCCGAAAAGCAGGAGCAGAAGCATCCGCCAGTCGTTGGTGGCGGCGTAGAGGATCAGCGGCAGGACGAGGAACAGGCCGCTGCCCAGCAGGACGCCGACGAACAGCGCGGTGCCGCGGCCCTGGCCGAAGCCCGAGGTGAAGGCGACGGTCGCGGTTTCGCCGGCGCCGACCAGATGCCTGTGCAGGTCGACGAGGAAGCGACGATAGATGCCGTCGCGGAAGCCATCGGCAAGAACGCGCGAATTGATGTTGCTGAAGACGAAACCCCCGGCGCCGTCACGGGTGAACAGATCGTAGTGCTGCGCACTCTGGCTCGGGTGCTTCGACATGACTGCCCCCAATCGATCGAGGGCATCTAACATGTGCAGGTCCAGCGGACGGTGAGAGGGCCGTTCAGGCTGTGTTTAGCTCGCCTGCGGCGCGAGTGCCTTGTTGACCGACGGCTTCACCACCGTGCCGAAGAGTTCGATGGCCTTCATGACCTTGGCGTGCGGCAGGGTGCCGACCGAAAGCTGCAGGCCGAAGCGGTCGTGTCTGAACCACTCGTGCTGCATCAGGATCTTGTCGATGACCTGCTGCGGCGAGCCCATGAAATAGGCGCCCTCGGGGCTGGCCCCGGCGTCGAACTGGGCGCGCGTGGTGGGCGGCCAGCCGCGCTCCTTGCCGATTCGGCTCATCGCGGCCTGGTGCGCGGGGAAGGCGGTGTCCATCGCGTCCTGCGTGGTTTCGGCGATGAAGCCGTGCGAGGAGATGCCGACCGGCAGCCGGCTCACATCGTGGTTCATCTTGGCCGCGGTGTCGCGATAGAGCTGCACCAGCGGCTCGAACTGTCGCGGCCGTCCGCCGATAATTGCGATCATCAGCGGCAGGGCGAAGTAAGCGGCACGGGCCACCGAGTTCGGCGTGCCGCCGACGGCGATCCAGAGGGGCAGCGGATCCTGGACGGGCTTGGGGAAGATCGCCATACCGGGGATCGGCTTGGTGTGGGCGGAGCCCGGCCAATTGACGTTGCCGCCCTTCCTGATCTCGAGCAGTTCCTGGAGCTTCTCCTCGAACAGGTCATCGTAGTGGTCGAGGTCGTAACCGAAGAGCGGGAAGCTCTCGATGAACGAGCCTCGCCCGGCCATGATCTCGGCGCGGCCGTTCGACAGCAGGTCGAGCGTCGAAAACTGCTGCCAGACGCGGATGGGATCGTCGGAACTCAGGACAGTGACGGCGGTCGACAGGCGGATGGTCTTGGTCCTGGCAGCCGCGGCGGCGAGGATAGTCACGGGCGCCGACGCGACGAAATCGGGGCGATGGTGCTCGCCGAGGCCGTAGAAATCGAGGCCGACCTGGTCGGCGAGCTCGATTTCCTCGAGCAGGTCCCTGAGGCGTTCGGCCGGGGTCTGCAGGTGATTGCCGTTCAGCAGGTCGGGGGTATTCTCGGCAAAGGAATAAAGGCCGATTTCCATGGCAAAGTCCTCGTTGCGTGCCGCCTAGATGTTCGCTGACAAATGCCCGTACAAGAACGCACAGCGAGGTAACCGGCGATGGACCAATGGGCAGGCCTGACGATCCTGCCGGTCACGGCGGATCGGCTCGGCGATTTGGCCACGGTCATGGGCAATTGCAGCACTGCCGACAAGTGCTGGTGCGCCTACTGGTATCGCAGCAACGCCGCATTCAAGGCGGGGTGGGGCGAGGCCAATCGCGGGCCGCTCGAGCGGCTGGTGAGAGCCGGCGCGGAGCCTGGACTTGTCGCCTATGTCGAGGGCGAGCCGGCCGGTTGGGTCAGCGTTGCATCGCGCCGCAATTTCGATCGGCTCAACCGCAGCACGAATTTTGCGCCACTGGACGACCGGGACGTCTGGGCGGTGAATTGCTTCGTGGTGGCCAAGCCCTTTCGCCGGCGCGGGCTGACCACACGACTGGCGGCCGCCGCCGCGTCATTTGCGATCGAGCGGGGCGCGGAGGGCGTCGAGGCCTATCCGATCGAGCCGGGGCCCAAGACCGGGAGCGGTGACCTCTATCTTGGAACGCCGCATGCATTCGCGGCGGCGGGCTATCGCGAAGTCGCGCGGCCGCTGCCGCGGCGGCCGGTCATGCGGCGCATGCGTTCATAAAATGGAGCTCCAACGGCGGCATGAAGAAAGCCCCGGCAGGGAAGCCGGGGCTTGCTTCTTGCGTTTCAGAGGGAGGGCTGAAACGCCGGGGAGATTACTGCGCCGCCGACGAAGTCGCCGGAGCCGCAGACGACGGAGCCACCGAGGCCGGAGCCGAGCTTGCCGCCGCCGGAGCGGAGGACGCAAGCGGAGCCGAGGCCGAGGGGGCAACCGAAGTGGTGCCATTGTCAGCCGGAGCCGTGGTGGCCGGAGCCATCGGGGTCGTGGTCGTTGTGGTCGTCGTGTTGTCTGCCGGAGCCGCCGGAGTGGTGGTGGTGGTCGCAGCAGGCGTATTGTTCACAGTGGTGGTCGAGGGCTGCGAGTTGGCCGAGAAGACCAGGTACGCAATGGCAAGCAGTGCCAGGGCCACAATGATGCCGACGAACCAACCCGTCGAGTTGCTTTCGCGGGTGTAGACGGTGCGGTTGGTACCGTCGTTCGAATAAACGGTATCGCGATCTGGGTTAGCCACGGGGACCTCCTTGGTTGAGACCGTTATGGCTCAAAGAACGCGGGGTATGCCGAATTGTTCCGATCTTGACCCAGGAGAGCGCAATGCTTTTAACCGTCGGGGCTAAGCTATTGGAAGGCCTGCGAGAACTTTGTTTCAGCGGCCCCGATATCCGGTGCCGAGATAAATCTGGGCTACGTAAATCGTGTGCCCGTAGGCTCGGTTTTCCACCGTTTCGAGTAGAGTGAGCCGGTCGAAGTGTGGCGCGATCTCGGAGAGTCCGAGCTGCGGATCTGAGATGACGAGGGCATCCTCTCCAGCATGGGCCGCCGGATCGAACCAGAGGTGGTACTGGTCCGGCCGGTCCGCAATCGCGGTGACGTCGGGATCCTGCATGGCAAAGCCGAGCTGCGCGGCGGTGGTATAACGGGCCGCAGCGATGAAGCCGACTTTATGGTCGGCCTCGAGCGCCTTGACGCGCTCGGCGACGGCCGGCCAGCCGAAGGACGACGAAAAGGTCCAGTCGTAGCCGCCGGTCAGGTTGGCGATGGGGACGATGGTGGCGTTGAAGGCGAGGACGATCGCGAACAGGATGCCGTAGATGGCGTGCGCGGCGAGGATCCAGCGGCGGCGCATCCAGCCGGCAAGCAGCGGCATCAGCAGCACGAAGCCGGTGATGTTCCAATAAAAGAAGGTCTGCACCACTGAGGCGATCCCCGCCATGGTGAGCGTGGAGACGACGAGGGCACAGAGCGCCAGGGCGCGAGCACGATCAGCGAAGGGCGTGCCGAGCGGCCGGCGGACGAGACCGTAGATCGCCGGAAACAGGATGGGCGAGACAACGATGAGCGCGACCAGCACGAATTCGGGCAGGTGGTTGCCGGTGAGGCTGATATTTCCGCCCCAGCGCTCGGAGAGGTGGAATTTGTAGGAGGCGAGGCCTTCGGTGAGGTTCCAGTAGAAGACCGGCGCCTGGATGGCGACACTGAGGAGCGCGGCGAGATAGAGGTGCGGCGAGCGGTAGAGCGGGCGGGACTCGCGCCGCACGGCAAAGAAGACCGCAACTGCGACGCCGAGGAGAACGCCGTTATATTTGGTGAGCACCGCGAGGCCGAGCGCAACGGCGGCGAGATAAAGCCAGGTGAAGCCGCGGCCGGTCGCCACCCATTTTTCGGTGAACAGCAGGAAGAGGTGGGCCGAAAGCAGGCAAAGAAAGATCAGCAGGTGATCGTGGAAGGCGATACTGCTCATCAGCAGGAACAGCGGGCTCGCAAGGAAGATCGCGGCCGACGGCCAGAACCAGGCGCCGGGGTCATCGGGCTGCAGCCGCTTCGCCCAGGACCAGAAGATCGCGGCATCGCCGATCAGTGTCGCCCAGGTGAGGATGCGCAGGCTGAAGAGGTTCCAGCCGAAGATCGTGCCCATCAGGCGCAGTAGCCAGGCGTGGAGCGGCGGATGGTCGAAATACGACCAGCCGAGCTTTTGACCCCACATCCAGTAATAGGCCTCGTCGCCGATGGGCGGGGCGCTGATCGAGAGATAGAGCTTGATCGCAAGCAGCAGCAGCACCGCGATCTGCGCGATGGTGGCGGGCCGCATGACGACGGGTGAGCGCTCAGTTGCCATCGTAGCCTCGGCCGAGCCAGATCTCGAAGGTCCACACCGTATCGCCGAAGGCATCCCTGGCGGGCACATCGCTCAGCTTTTGCAGCGAAGCAAAGTGCGGCCGCGCCTCGTCGATGGTCGATTGCGCCGCCTGGTCGGCGACGATGATGGCGTCCTGTCCCTTGTGCGCGGCCTTGTCCCACCAGAAGTCGTTCTGCGACAGGGTCTGATTGAAGGCTGCCACGTCGGCATCGTGCAACTCGAAACCGAGCTGGGCGGCATAGGTATAGCGAGTAGCAGCAAGGAAGGTGCCGGGGTTGGCCTGCTGCACCGCCCGAACCTCCGTCGCGAGCGTTGGCCAGCCGTAGCTGGCGGCGGCGCCGAGGTCGCGGTAGCCGAAGAGACTGGTCGGGGTGAGCGTGTAGGAGACGAGTCCGACCGTTACGACGATCAGACCGAACGCGACGTGCAGCCAGCCGACACGTGGGCCGAGCAGGCGGTAGGCGATGGGCGCGAGCCCGGCATAGGCCACCACGTTCCAGTGGAAATAGACGTAGACGTAGGCCGCGATCACCGCCCAGGCGAGGGTGGAGGTCAGGTAGATCGACGAGGAAAGGCCGATGGCGCGGCTCTCGTCCGGCGATTTCGGCTTGAGCCAGGGCAGGCGGAAGAGGCTGAGGAACAGCACGGGCGACATCAGCACGGCCATGGTCGCGAGGTAGTCGATCACCTGGCTGAGGTTCGGCTGGCCGAGGCCGGAGCCGGCGCGGTCACCGAGATGGAAGCGGAAGCTGACCCAGCCGTGCGTGGCGTTCCAGTAAAAGACCGGCGCCTGGATGAGGATCGCGAGGAGCGCCGCCAAGTAGAGGTGCGGCGTGGCAAAGAGCGACCGCAACTTCGGCCGGACGAGCACCCAGATCGCGAAGGCGAGACCGAGGAAGACGCCGTTGTATTTGGTGAGCACGGCGAGGCCAAGCAAGGCAGCCGCGAGGTAGAGCTTCCGCCACGTCCGCCGGCCGTCTTCCCAGTCGCCGGTGAAGCCGTGAAACACATAGGTTGCGGCAACCACGAGGAACAGCAGGAGATGGTCGTGGAAGGCGAAGCTCGACATCACGAAGATGACTGGGATGCAGAGGTAGAACACCGCCGTGTGCCAGAACCAGCCGGAGCGATCGTCCGGCGACAGGCGTGCGCTCCAGAGCCAGAAGATGCCCAGCGTACCGGCGAGCGTTAGCCAGCTCAGCAGGCGGACGCTGAGATTGCTCCAGCCGAAGATGGCGGCCATCAGCCCCTGCAGCCAGCCATCGAGCGGCGGGTGATCGAAATACGACCAGCTCAGGTGCTGGCCCCACATCCAGTAATAGGCCTCGTCACCCATCGGAGTGACGGCAAGTCCGAACCAGAGTCTTAGCGCCAGCAGGTAGACGAAGACGAGCTGCAGCACGACGATGTTCCAGCGGACAGGTTTCGTCGCAGGCAGCGCGGCGTCGCTCATTTGACGAGGAACACCTGGTAGGAGGCGAGTGGCTCGCCCGCGTAGTCGCGGGTAATGGTGCCGAGATAGGTCATGTTGCCCGAACTGCTGCCGCCGCTGCCGGGATTGACCCATAGATGCGGTGCGGCCTTGAGCTCGGCGCTCATGAGCGGCAGGTATTCGTAGCGGAAGGGCTCGGCGGTCTCATAGACAGGCAGCGGGTCGTGGGCGATGGCGCCATAGTAGCCGAGCCAGCCATTCAGCGAATAGCTTGAGGTATCGACCCATCGTGCGCCGTTGGCCTTTGCCGTTGCCGAGACCTTGGACCAGAGGTCGTCCCAGCCATAGACGAAGTCGAAGGCCTGCACCTTGCCCATGAACGGAATGCTGCGCGTGTCGATGGAGGTGTAGGCGAGCAGCATCAGCGTGAGGCCGAGCGGTACGTGCAGGACGTAGAGGACGTCGAGCGGCGCGCGAAGCCAGCGCGAGCGAGGGCGGATTGTCACCGCCGCCCAGGCGCCGATGAAGGCCAGCACCGGAAAGAGCGGCGCGACCCAGTTGGGGTTCACCCGGCCGAACAGGGCGTCGGCGAGGAAGTAGGCCGCCATCGGTAGCGAGGTCAGCACGGGCAGCGCAAGGCCTTTGGCCCGGCGGGCGAAGAAGGCGACGATGCCGATGAGCGTGAACACGAACAGGGTCGGCAGGAGCTGGATCGAGATCTCGACGATGAAGCGGGAAAACTCACCCAACTGCAGCGCGTGGTCGGAGAGATTCGAGCGGCCGAGCTGGTAGCGGAAGGAGTTCCAGTCGCGCTGCGAGTTGATCCAGACGACCGGCGAGAACAGCAGCAGCGCCACGAGGCCGCCGACCCAGACCTGCCAGAGCTTGAGCCAGCCGAGACGTTCGCGCGAGGTGATCAGGTAGAACAGCAGTCCGGCACCGAGGAAGACCACGGTATATTTCGAGAGCAGGCCGAGTCCCGCGAAGAGGCCGGCGAGCAGCCACCAGTTGGCGTTGCGGGCGCGGGTGAATTCGGCAACGGCCCAGAGCGTCAGCACCCAGAACATGGTCGAGGGCCCATCGGGCGTCGCGACCGAGAAGGTGATGACCACGCCGACGGTAACGGCATAGGCGATGGCGGCGACGGCGCCGATTTCGCGCCGGCCGAACAGCAGTGTCGCCATGCGATAGAGTGCGGCGCTGGTGATCAGGTCGGCGAGGAGAAAGAGGCTGCGGACCGAGAAGGCGCTTTCGCCGAACAGCATGCGGCCGAGCCAGATGATCCAGGCGACCGACGGCGAATGGTCGAAATAGTTGAACGCCGGACGGAATGACCAGATGGCGTAGTAGGCCTCGTCGCCGATCAGCCCGAACTTCAGGGCGAAGGCGAGGCGCGGCAGCATCAGCAGAACCACGATCAGGGTCGTACCCAGCGGGCTGGCCCAGGCGGGCGTGCGGACGGTCTGGGTGGTGTCGGTCACGGCCTGTAGCCCTCGCCGCGGAAGATGCGCCAGCGATAGATGTCGTGGCCGAAGCGGATGATCTGGAAGTCGTCGACCGGCACGAACGTGGCAAAATGCTGGGTAATGTAGGCCACCTCATCGGGCCGGTCGTTTTCGCCCACCAGCACCAGCGCCGACTTGCCGGCCCAGGCCTCAGGGTCGAACCAATAGCTGAACTCGGAGGCGATCGGCGAAAGATCAACGACGCTGGGGTCGTTGAGTGCGACGCTGAGCTGCGCGCTGTTGGAATAGCCAGTGCCGCCGACGAGGTCGGCCGGCGTCTTGGCCTCGGCGGCTCGCATATGCTCGACGATGTCGTTCCAGCCATAGTTCACCGCACTTCCCGGGTCGCGCCCGTTTTGAAGCGCGGCGATCGGAATGACGGCGAAGTTGACGACGATGAGAGCGGCGCACACGACGCCGAAGGCCAGGTGCAGCACCAGCGCGATGCGACCGGTGTAGGACGCCATTAGGGCAGTCACGCCGACGAGCCCGACAATGCTCCAGTAGAAGAAGGCATCGAGGTAGGTCGCGACGACGAGGAGGATGATCGTGGAGGCGGCAAGGGTCCACAGCGAGGCCGCGCGCGCAGCCGCGCCGAAGGGCGGTACGCTCAGGCGCCCGCGCAGCATCCGGATCGCCGGCCAGATCAGAAACGGCGACCAGACGCCGAGGCTCAGCAGGACGAAACGGATCGGGTGCCACCAGTGGAACACACCGGCGTCCGGGCCCCATCGCGTCGTAAAGTGGAAGCGGAAGGAGGCCAGCCCCTCGGTCAGGTTCCAGTAGACAACCGGCGCCTGCAGGGCCAAAGCGAGGAGTGCGGCGAGCCAGGGATGCGGCGTACGCAGCAGCGGACGCAGGTCTTTGCGCGCGACGAACGTTACGAGGAAGCCGACGCCGATCAGCGCGCCAGAATATTTGGTGAGCGTCGCGAGCCCCAGCGCCACGGCGGCCGCATAGAGCCAGCGCCATTGCTTCGTCTCAATGAAGAGCGCGAAGGCGCTGATCGCGGCGAGAGTGCAAAGGATCAGCAGATGGTCGTGGTAGGCGATCAGCGTGAAGCCGAAGAACAGCGGCGAGGCCAGATAGATCGCCGTTGCAGTCCAGAACCAGCGCTGCGGATCTTCGGGCGCGAGCTTGCGGCTCCAGCCCCAGAAGATGGCAAGAACGCCGGCCATGGTGACCCAGGTCAAGGCGCGAAGCCCGAGCACCCCGGGCAGCACGGTGGTGATGATGCGGATCAGGAGCGCGTGCAGCGGCGGGTGGTCGAAATACGACCAGGCGAGGTGCTGGCTCCACAAATAGTAGTAGGCTTCATCGCCGAAGAGATCGGCCGTGAGCTGGTAGTAGAGGCGCAGCGCCAGGAGGAGGGCGACCACCACCTGCAACGGGAGAAGATCACGCCTCATGGCGTCAGCCCCTCGCCGTAGAAGATGCGCCAGCTATAGAGCGGTACGCCGTAGCGGGTGATGGAGAAGGCATCCACCTGCTGCAGGGTAGTGAAATGGCCCTTGAGCCACTCGATCTGAGCCGAGCCGTCCGGCTCATCGGTGAGGACGAGCGCCGACTTGCCGGTCAGCGGCAGGTGCGCCTGCCAGAAATCGTATTCCGAGTGTTCCGGCGAGAGCTTAGCCGCGTCCGTGATGTGGAGGGCGAAGCCGAGCTGGGACGTCGTGGAGTAGCGGGTGCCGGCGAAGAGGTCGGGCGCATGCGCGTCCGCCGCCTGTCGCATATGTGTTGCGATCTCGTCCCAGCCGAAATTGATCGACGAGCCGTGGTCCTCGTGACCCAGCAGGGGACCGGGCGGCACGACCGCGAGGTCGCAGACGAACAACGCGGCGATGAGCAGGCCGAACAGGATGTGAAGCCAGCGCAAGACCGGATCCACGAAGCGCACGAGCAGCGGCAGGATGCCGATGAATGCAACGATGTTCCAGTAGAAATAGGCGTCGAGCTCCGTCGACAAGGCGAGCAGGCACAGCGTCGAGGTCGCAAGGATCGAGACCGCGACCAGCTTCGCCGAGGCCTCGAAACCCGCAGCCGGCTTGGTCCGCAGCATGCGAAGCAGCGGCCAGAGCAGGAACGGCGAGAACAGCAGGGCGCACAGGAGGATGAAATTGAGCGGGTGCGCCCACGAGAAATGCCCCGCCGCGCCCCCCCAGCGGTCGACGAGGTGGTAGTGGACGGTGGGAAAGCCGTTGCGGGCATTCCACCAGATCACCGGGGCCTGGATGGCGATGGCGACCAGGCCCGCGAGCCACAGATGCGGGCTCTTGAGCAGCGGGCGCAGTTTCGGGCTCGCCAGCACGGCAACGGCAAATCCGAGCCCGATGAAAGCGCCGTTGTATTTGGTGAGCGTCGCCAGCCCGGTCGCCACCGCAGCGCCGTAGAGCCAGCGAAGCGGCAGCGGCCGGCCTGACTCCACCTGCTCGACGAACGTCACGAAGCAATGGACGGCCAGCAGCGACAAGGCCACCAGCAGATGGTCGTTGTAGGCGATGCTGCCGAACAGGAAGAACAGCGGGCTTGCGAGGTAAAGCGCCGCGGCGCGCCAGAACCAGGTGGCGGAGTCTGCCGGGGCCAGCCTCTTGCTCCACAGGTGGAAGATCCAGAGCACCAGGAGCAGCGACGCCCAGGTGAGCAGGCGGACGCTGAAGCGCGACCAGCCGACGAGTTGTGCGACCAGATGCAGCAGCCAGGCGTGAAGCGGCGGGTGGTCGAAATACGACCAGTCGAGGTGCTGGCCCCACATCCAGTAGTAGGCCTCGTCGCCCACCAGATCGGCCTTGAAATCGAAATACAGCCGTAGCCCCAGGAACAGCAGGACGACGACCGGCAGGACGGCGAGATGTCGCCGTTGCGGCAGTGTGGCTGCAGTGGAGGTCATCGTGGCTCCCGGTTCGAGGCCGTGAATAGCCGATTGGGCGTTCACCGCAAATGGGAATACCCGGTTGCGGGGCGGCGGCGGCTCGCTACTATGCCCGCGAGTTCGGGGGAGTGTGCGATGGTCAGTCCGGAAGCGCGGACGCGTATCGACCAGATGTTTGCCGATAAGCAGGAGGAGCGTCGGCGCTTTCCGCACGGCAAGCCGCTGGACGTCAGGCGCCGGGACTGGGAGGCCGAGGCGCGGCTCGATGTGCTGCCCAAGGGCGCGCGGTTTCAGTCGGTCGAGACCGGCGGGGTCAAGTCGGAATGGATGGAGATGCCGCTCATCGACCGCGATCGCGTTGTGCTGCTGCTGCATGGCGGCGGCTACAATGCCGGCTCGCCGCGCACGCATCGCAAGATGGCGGCGCAGTTCAGCCGGGCGGCGCACGCGCGAGTACTGGTGCCGGACTACCGGCTGGCACCGGAGCACCCCTTCCCCGCGGCGGTGAAGGACGCGCTCTCGGCGTATGGCTGGCTGCTGAAGCAGGGCATTCCCGAGGCGCAATTGATCGTCGCCGGCGACTCGGCCGGCGGCGGGTTGACGCTGTCGCTGCTGCTGGCGCTGCGCGAAGCCGGAGCCAAGATGCCGCGGTGCGCGGTGACGCTGTCGCCGTGGACCGATCTGAGCTGTTCGAGCCCGACCTATGAGCGGCTGCGCAAGCTCGATCCGATCATTGACAAGGAGGGGCTGTCGGAGGCCGGTCTATGGTACGCGGGCGATCGCAATCCGCGCGATCCGATGGCCTCGCCGCTGTTCGCCGATTTGAGGGGATTGCCGCCGCTGCTCGTCCATGTGGGCGGCGACGAGACGATGCTCGACGACAGCCGGATCTTCGTCGAGCGGGCGCGGGCGGCCGGGGTCGAGGTGACCTTCAAGATCTATGACGGGATGTGGCATGTGCATCATTCGGGCGCGCCCGAG
>Ga0207667_10002067_pt1 | contig 25161 bp, 21 predicted proteins | sample KBSCornC52_FD_184301 | JGI IMG/M metagenome (GOLD analysis project Ga0207667, IMG submission 184301) | Corn rhizosphere microbial communities from Kellogg Biological Station, Michigan, USA - KBS Corn C5-2 (SPAdes) (version 2) | ecosystem: Host-associated > Plants > Roots > Rhizosphere > Soil ...
ACGTAATGGAATTACAACCCATCCATCAGATTTTCCTTGCTTCTTATGTAACATTCCATTTCTAACATCAGTTAATTTAAGTGTTGAAAAATCGGAAAATCGTAATCCGGTTAGGCATCCCAGAACGAACATATTCCGATAATCGATTAGATGCGGAAATCTCGATAGATCTACTTTATAAATTTTGCTGATTTCATCCCAGGTAAGATAAATAGCGTCAACGGCTTCTTCAGTTATTTTAAAATCACTTAAATCGATTTGAGGGATTATTTTCTTTCTCATTCTGTTCCGGAGAAAAATCCGTAGCTGCTTGATGGTTTTCCCAATGGTATTTGTTTTTAATCCATAAATAACGTCTTTTCTTCTTCTTTGCAGATAGCGAAAGGACAAATAATCGATAAAAGATTCATAGAAATCAAGATCGAAAGACTCAAATGTTATTTTCTTTTTTCGATAATCTTCAAAAGCCAATAAATGCTCTTTCATGTTCCGGTAAATTCTCAACATTCCCGGAGTTACTTTTTCAGATTTGGATGAGATGTAATCCTCAATTTGAAAATAGAGATCAAGATTTTTTCGTGGGTCATGAATTTCAGTCTGCTTGATTCCACGAAGTATTTTCGATTTTATTGATTGAAAATCACTTTTTAGATCAAAATTCTCTTTTACAAATATGATTAAGTTTCCCGTTTTTAGTTCAATTCCAAAATCTACTAAATCTTCTACTTTTCTTATTAAATGTTTAATTCGATTATTTAAATCAGTTGAATTTCCAAAACATGATGGCAGCGATTCTGAAATACTTAATGTTCTTTTATTCCAGTAGTTAATGGGGATGGTAATATTTGTTCCTAGTAGAAGTCTTTTTTCAGAATTGTAACAATACTGGATATAAATTAAATGTGTGCCATCCTTTCTGAGTTTTCCTTTTTTTAAAATCGGTTTTATAGGTAACATATTCATTAATTTTCTTTTTAAAAAAGGTTCTTCAAGACAAATTAGACGTCCAACAGTTTTTGGTCTATCTAATGGTCTATCTAAATGCGATAAACTTAAGTAAAGCTACTTCCAAGAAAAAAACGACCATGTTAACAGAATGCTGGGAATCAGCAATCAACGTAAGGATAGATAAAAACAAATAAGGATCACCGGTTGGTAATCCTTACACCAGAGGTCCCGAGCGGATTCGAACCGCTGTAGAAGCTTTTGCAGAGCTTTGCCTAAGCCACTCGGCCACAGGACCTTTTTTTAAAGGCCGACAAAAATAAGTAATTTTTGTTTAGATTTCTTTTTTATACAAGTCAAAAATTTCCATTCGTTTGTATTGAAGTATTTTTGTAAAAAAGTTAGAATTTCTTTACTGATTATTCATACAAAAAACGATACATGCAGCGCATAGCCGAATCAGAATTGATCCTTAATTCACGCGGAGCTATTTACCATTTAGACGTAAAGCCTGACGAACTTGCGACAAATATAATTACAGTTGGCGACCCCGCCCGGGTAAAGGAAATTAGCAAGCATTTTGACAAAGTTGAATTTGAAAGACAACACCGGGAATTTGTAACACATACCGGATACGTGGGAAATAAAAGAATTTCAATTGTGAGCACCGGCATTGGTCCGGATAATATTGATATTGTATTGAATGAACTCGATGCTCTTGTTAATATTGATTTTGAAACAAGAACGATCAAAGACGGGCTCGTCTCATTAAATATTATCCGTATTGGTACTTCGGGATCTTTGCAGGCTGATATTCCGGTGGATAGTTTTGTGGCCAGCACTCACGGGCTCGGAATCGATAATTTAATGAATTTTTATTTGCAGGAAAATAATGAAGAAGAAAAACAATTGATTCATTCTTTTCTCACGCAAACACAATTGCACAACGGTTTTGCTGCTCCATATATTTCTGGCGCCTCAATGCATTTGTTGAAATATTTTGTAGATGGATATCAGCAGGGGATTACCGTTACCTGCCCGGGTTTTTATGGTCCGCAGGGAAGAATTTTGCGCTTGGGAATTTCGAATCCGCAACTAATAGATCGCCTTACTTCTTTTGAATATGGTCATCACCGGATTACCAATTTTGAAATGGAAACCTCTGCGATCTATGGATTGGGCAAGGCTTTACAACATAATTGCCTTTCACTCAGTGCGATCATAGCCAATCGTATTCATAAGAATTTCAGTAAAGATTCACTCTCACTTGTGGAGAAGCTAATTATAAAATCGTTGGAAATTATAACAGAAAAATTATAAAGATGAAAGTCAAGTTTGATAAATACCAGGGTACAGGAAATGATTTTATTTTGATTGATAACAGGGAAAAAATTTATACCACGATAACTGCATCCCAGGTGAAAAAAATGTGCGACCGGCATTTTGGAATTGGCGCAGACGGCCTGATGTTATTAAACAATAAAGAAGATTATGATTTTGAAATGATGTATTTTAATGCTGATGGAAAAGAAGGCAGCATGTGTGGAAATGGTGGAAGGTGTATTGTTCAATTCGCCTCTTTTTTGGGAATAAAAAAGAATGAGTACTTGTTTTCAGCAACTGATGGGGTCCATACCGCAAAGATAGATCTGGATAAAAAAATAAGCTTGAAAATGAATGATGTAAAGAACGTTGACTTCTCACTTGATCATTACATTTTAAATACGGGTTCACCGCATTATGTAAAATTTGTAGCAGATGTAGAAGCAATCGATGTAGTGGCAGAAGGACGTAAGATCCGTTACAGCAAGCCGTTTGCAGAAAAAGGAATCAACGTAAACTTTGTGCAGACCCTGACTGAGGATCGCATTTATGTGCGTACCTACGAACGTGGTGTGGAAGATGAAACTTTAAGTTGCGGCACCGGCGTAACTGCATCAGCGCTTATGGCTGCACATAATGATAACGGATTTAACCGTGTAGAGGTAAAAACAAAAGGCGGAGATTTAAGTGTTGAATTTGAAAAGATAAGTGAAACAGAATTTAAAAATATTTTATTGGGCGGCCCCGCTACTTTTGTATTTTCCGGAGAAATAAGTTTAAAAGGTTAACCATGTTTAATTTGCGTGTTTACGGAGTTTTCATCAATGAAAAAAAACAAATCCTCGTAAGTGATGAATACATTCGTGAAAAATATTATACTAAATTTCCCGGTGGGGGAATGGAAATTGGAGAAGGAACACGCGATTGTTTGAAACGCGAATTTAAGGAAGAAATGGACCTGGCAATTGAAGTTGGAGCGCATCTTTATACAACAGATTATTATCAGCAAAGCGCGTTTAACCCGGAACAACAAATCATTTCGATTTATTATTATGTACAACCATTAGAGCCGATCAAATTTCCGCTGAGAGAAAAGGCGTTTGATTTTACGGAAGAGCAATTGAAAATTTATAAAGAAAAGACGTCTATTGAAACGTTTCGTTTTATTGATCTGAAAGATTTTTCTGAAGAAAATGTAACGTTACCAATTGATAAAATTGTAGCAGGGTTGATTAAAAAGTATTCATTTGAGCAGAATGATTTGCAGTAAACAAACAAATACCGCAGATTCTCTATTACCTGCCTTGAACTTTCAACTTTGAACCTTGAACTTTGAACCGTGAATTTAAATTTGACTATTTCGCCAAAATCTTATGCCCCATCTTATCTCTTTTGGTTTCGAGGTATTTTTCGTTGTGTTTGTTTGGTAAAATTTCTATTGGAACAGTATCAACAATTTCAAGACCGTAACCAAGCAGGCCGGCTCTCTTTTTAGGATTGTTGCTGATCAGTTTTAATTTAGAAATGTTCAAGCTTCTTAAAATTTGCGCACCTACTCCATAATCGCGTTCATCCATTGAAAATCCTAATTTTAAATTAGCTTCCACCGTATCCATGCCCTGTTCCTGCAATTGGTAAGCTTTTAATTTATTCAAAAGCCCAATGCCGCGGCCTTCCTGGTTCATGTACAAAACAAGCCCTTTGCCTTCGGCCTCAATCATTTTTAAAGCATTGTGCAACTGATCGCCACAATCACAACGAAGGGAACCAAGAATATCACCGGTCATGCAACTTGAATGCACCCGCACCAGAATGGGTTCGTCTTTTTTCCAATCGCCTTTTTTCAAAGCCATGTGAACTTCGCCGGTATTCAACTGGGTAAAAGCAATCAATTCAAAACTGCCATATTTAGTCGGCATTTTTACCCTCACTTCTTCTTTAATCAGCGTTTCTTTTTCTAAACGGTAAGCGATTAAATCTTTTATAGAAATTAGTTTTAAATCATGTTTATCGGCTATTTTACGAAGCTCAGGCAAACGCGCCATTGTTCCATCTTCGTTCATAATTTCGACCAAAACACCTGCTTCTGCGTGGCCCGCAAGTTTTGCCAAATCAATGGTAGCTTCGGTATGGCCGGTTCTTCTTAAAACGCCGCCATTTTTTGCTCTCAAAGGAAAGATATGGCCTGGTCTACCAAGATCTTCTGGCTGTGTTTCAGGATTAATGATTGCCTGAACAGTTTTCGCACGGTCATGAGCGGAAATTCCGGTTGTACAGCCATGTCCTAAGAGGTCCACACTGACGGTAAAAGGTGTAGCGTGAAGCGCGGTATTTTTGTTTACCATCATACCCAGATTCAATTCATCACATCTTTGTTCAGAAAGTGGCATGCATATCAGGCCCCTTCCATGCTTGCTCATAAAATTAATTATTTCAGGAGTTACGTTTTGTGCAGAAGTAATAAAATCACCTTCATTCTCACGATCTTCATCATCCACCACAATCACTAATTTTCCTTTTTTTATATCTTCAATAGCATCACTTATTTTATCCAACATATGTTTTATTTAAAATGCAAAGATAATTCATTTAAAAATTTGACATTTTCGATATAAGGATTACTTAACGAATAAATCTGATTGAAAAAGGCTTCGTTATTTCATCGACAAAAATCCAAATCCTTTCCACACGAGAAGGAAAAATCTTCTTATTTCTTCTTCTACCGGCCGGTTCATCTATACATTTATAAACCATCTAACTAGTATGATACCTGATCAATCCTTCCATTGGGCTTCTTAAAATATTTCCAACCCTCATGTCGTAATTTTTACATAACTGCACCACTACGTCTTTAAATCCATAAGCAATTCCGCCAGTGAAATGAACCGGTAATTTTGAACTTTCACGATAGGTAACGATGTGTGTGTAAAAAAAATCATTAATGCCATCTTCAATGATGTTTTCAATCATATAATGTCCGCGGTTTTCAGCAAGAAAACTTGCAAACGAGGCGAGGTAGCGGTTTGGCAAAGGTTTTTTATAAACAGATTCAAGGATTTCTGAGTCAGTTGTTACAAATTTCGCGTCAAATCTTGCCCGCAAATCATCATCGAAAAGATTGTATAAAAAGTGCTGAACAACTTTTTTACCAAGATAAGCGCCACTGCCTTCATCGCCCAAAATGAAACCAATTCCGGGGCTGTTTTTCACTATTCGCTTTTCATTATAATAGCAGGAATTGGAACCGGTCCCCAGAATACAGGCAATGCCTTTTTCATGTCCACAAAGCGCTTTAGCAGCTCCCGACAGATCATTATCTACTTCAATCACGGCCTCCTGGAATAATTTGGCAAATACTTTTTTAAACATTTTCAGGTTAGCCGGATTTTTACAGCCTGTTCCATAAAAATGCATCTCATCAATCTTATTTTTTTTCAAAAAAGGAAAAACTTCCGTTCTCATAATCTGCTCTACCTGTTCTGCATTTACAAAATATGGACTCATTCCTTGTGTAGTAAAAAGAGTGGGTTTATTGTTTTTCAAAAGACACCATTCTGTTTTCGTCGAACCGCTGTCGGCTATCAATTTTGTCTCACTTATCATTTTATCATGTTTATTGAGGAAATTTGCACCTTCTTAAAAAAAATAAAAATAGAACAAAGAAGAATATGCGCAATAAAAAGTTACAGGTTTGGTTGCCGTTGTTGTTGAGTATATGCATGATTGCCGGCATGTTTATCGGTTACAGAATCAAAGGAAATATGCCCGACAATGGCATTTTTTTCGTAGAAAAAGAAAGACCTGTGCAGCAGGTTTTGGATCTTATCAAAAGAAAATATGTGGATGATGAAAATATGGATTCCCTTGGAAATTTAGCGATCCAAACGATCCTTTCTAAACTGGATCCGCATTCAGTTTATATTCCCGCACAGCAATTGCAAATGGTTAATGAGGATCTGGAAGGACAATTCTTTGGAATCGGTATAGAGTTTAACATTATCAACGATACAGTAAATGTGGTGAATGTTTTACCAAAAGGACCTTCTGAAAAAGCAGGTTTATTGATTGGCGATCAGATCATAAAGGTAGATGACTCTGTTGTTGCCGGTAAAAAAATTACCTCTCAACAATTGAGAAAATTGATCGGGGGTGATGCCGGCCAAAAAGTAACGATAACTGTTTTTAGGAATGGTAAAGAAATTCCCATCCCAATTACCCGTGGCCCTGTACCACTTTATAGCCTGGATGCTGCATATATGATCGCTGATACGGTTGGATATATCCGGCTCAATAAATTCTCTGAAACTACTTACAAGGAATTTATGCAATCAATGGAAAAATTACAAAAGGAAGGTATGAAAAGCCTTATCCTCGACCTGAGAGATAATGGTGGCGGCATTCTTACCCAGGCGACCAACATTGCTGATGAATTCTTGAATGATAAAAAACTCATTACTTATACGGAAGGTGCTCATTCACCGAAAAAAGATTATTTGTGTGAAAAAGACGGTCTTTTTGAAAAAGGAAAGCTGATTGTTTTGATAAACGAAGGAACCGCTTCAGCAAGCGAAATCTTAACGGGCGCTTTGCAGGATTGGGACCGTGCTACCGTTGTCGGAAGGCGCAGTTTTGGAAAAGGATTGGTTCAGGAACAATATCAACTGAGCGATGGTGCTGGTTTACGACTGACAGTAGCAAAATATTACACTCCGCTCGGTCGCAGCATCCAAAAATCCTACAGCCAAGGAATAGAAGTGTACGAGCATGATCTTATAAATCGCTTCAAAGACGGCGAAATGACTTCGGCAGATTCGATAAAACATACCAATGAAAAGAAATTCATCACTGCATCGGGAAAGGTTTTATATGGAGGTGGCGGAATAACACCGGATGTTTTTGTCCCTTATGACACTACCTTGTTTAATAAAAATATAATGGCTGCTTTAATGTCGGGCCTACTGAACCGGTTTGTTTTTCTAAATTATCTACGTCATGAAAAAGAATTTAAACAATACACTTCTCCAAAAATGTTTGAGGAAAAATATACTGTTTCTGATAACGTTCTAAATGACTTAAAAAACTATGCTGCGGGAAAAGATTCTATTCATTTAAACATCAATAACGAGGTAGAAAAATCTTTGCTTCAGCGACAAATAAAAGTACTTACGGCGCGTGAGATATGGCGAACAGAAGGGTTTTATGAAGTAAATAATACGTATGATTCTGCAGTGGCGAAAGCGCTGGAATTGATGCGTTAAAATGAAATATTGTTTAAAACTGTTTTCAAAAGTCGTTAGTCTTTTTTAGAGCTGAAAAATCTAAATTACATGAATTTCTTTGTTCGCTGTACCGAAAGCAAGGGCTTTTATGGCACAGTTTTTACACCCGTTTTTCTAAAAAACATTATGGCACTTAATAACAACAACGTCAGATCTGAAAATAAAAGAACCGGTAAACACAATAACAACCGCCGCGCCGATGTGAGAGACAATCTCGACAGCCGCTCCAATGAAGAACAGGATTTTAAAGGGAAAGATATTACCCACAATAAAAAAGAAACAGAGAGCGAACGCAAGAAAGTATAAGCCGTTTATCTGTGTTTAGGAAATGGTTCTAAATGCTTGCTCTGCCCTATTTTTTTTATCTTGCAAAAAATAAAAATTTATGTGGAAGAACAGCATTTTGGAAACGATCGGCAACACGCCTCTTATTAAATTAAATAAGATCACAAAGGAATTGCCTTGCACCGTTTTGGCAAAAGTCGAATACTTCAATCCGGGTAACTCTATCAAAGATCGAATGGCACTTAAAATGCTGGAAGTGGCTGAACAGCAGGGAAAAATAAAGCCCGGTGGAACGATCATTGAAGGTACTTCAGGAAACACAGGAATGGGACTTGCATTGGCCGCCAGTGTAAAAGGTTACAAGTGCATTTTTACCACCACAGATAAACAATCAAAAGAAAAAGCGGATATTTTAAAAGCCGTTGGCGCTGAAGTAATTGTATGCCCAACCAACGTTGAACCTGATGATCCGCGCTCCTATTATTCTGTTTCGAAAAGGCTTGCCGAAGAAGTACCCAATTCATGGTATGTAAATCAATATGACAATCTTGCCAACCGGGAGGCTCATTATGAGCAAACTGGACCTGAAATCTGGGAACAAACAGAAGGGAAAATCACACACCTGGTTGTAGCGACCGGAACTGGTGGAACAATTGTGGGAACAGGGAAGTATTTAAAAGAAAAAAATCCTGACATAAAAGTTTGGGCAGTAGATAGTTATGGCTCTTTATTGAAAAAGTACTTTGATACAGGTATTATTGATGAAAATGAAGTGTATCCGTATATTAGCGAAGGTTTTGGTGAAGATTTTGTTCCGGCAAATTACGACATGCGATATATTGACGCGTTCACAAAAGTGACTGACAAAGACGGTGCGATCATGGCACGAAGAATTGCAAAAGAAGAAGGATTGTTTTGTGGGTACAGCGCCGGAAGTTGCCTGCAGGGTTTGATGCAACTAAAAGCAAGTTTGAAAAAAGGCGATGTCGTTGTTTGTATCTTTCATGATCATGGTAGCCGTTACGTAGCAAAAATTTATAACGACCAATGGATGATGGAAAGAGGTTTCCTGGAAGTAAAAACATTCAAAGACCTCGTTGCTGGACGTGGCACTAAAAAACTAGTAACGGTAAAATCTGAACAAACGGTTTCCGAAGCAATAGAACTGATGCGTAAATATGATATAGAGAATCTTCCTGTCATTGATGGTTCCGATGAAATAGTAGGTTCATTAAGTGAAGGCGGATTATTTGATAAGATATTAACTGATCCAAACATCAAAGAAGAAAGTGTGGCATCTGTTATGGAAAAAGAATACCCGATTGTTCCATTTGATATGAAGGTGGAAAAATTAAGCAATCTTATTTCTAAACAAAATGGCGCTGTATTAAGCAAAGATGAAACAGGCGATTATCACATTGTAACTAAATATGATATTATTCAAAGTTTGGCGAAATAATCTGCATTTCACTTTTATCAATTTCAACCTACTCTCATGCTGTTTTCTGCGCTTCTTTTAGTCAAAACAGCAGTTATCGGAAATTGTTTTCCAGCAAATGAACAAATAGGATGAAAATGTATTTTCTTTTTGCAAGAAGCTTCTACTTAAGATAGACACGAAAAATTAAATCGAATAGCTGTTATAAAAGACAGAATATCAATTAATTAATTTTCTTACTTTGATATTTATTAAAAGTAAAAAGTGTTTTTACCAGTTAAAAAAACGTAAATTTCTCATTTACCTATTGCATTTTTTACTATTACAACAGTAATTCTAATATGCGCAAAAAAGAGCAATCCTGCTCTTTGCAGAAGTTTCACAACTTCTATCTTTGCTCCAGAAGTTGATTGATGTTGATGTAGGCATTAATCATAATAAAATATCCAAATATCCAGAAAAACAGAATCTATCCAAGTTCCTTAAAAAATCCCTAAAATCCGATATCAGTCAACTTCTACTTTTTTTTATCCAATATCATCTTTTTGCGAAAAGTAAAGAGGAAAAAAACGAGGTTTTATTTTGAAAACAAATATCCAATGTTGTTTCAAAAATGAAATAGAATTTAGTTCCTTGTGAAAACCAATCCAAAATCAAAAGGAAAACCTATCCGATCCTTTTAAAACCGAACAGCCGAAACCGAAAAATTATTAACGGGACTAAGCCCCAGGAATTAGCTGAAAAGCTCTTTAAAAAATTAAACTTCCGCTTTTGGCGGAAGTTTTTTTTTGCGCTAAATAAACTTCACTCCCTGGTGTTCAAGCTTTTTGTATTTATTATGATCGAACATATAAAAAAAAGCTCCTTTTTTGGAGCTGGTCTTTTCTTTGATGGCAAGTTTTTTCAGAATATTCAGAGACAAAATCTTCCTGGAAAAATTTCTTTTATCAAATGTAGTATCATAAATGGCTTCGTAAAGTTTTTGTAACTGAGGCAACGTAAACTTTTCGGGCAATAATTCAAATCCAACCGGTCGGCTCGCTGCTCTGATTCGAATGCGTTCTTTTGCCAGTTCTATCATTTTTTTATGATCAAATACCATCACGGGTAGCCGTTGTATATTAAACCATTTGGGATTATGCTCTCTCATCAATTGCAAAGAACCATTTATTTTTATCAAAGCAAAGTATGATATAGAAATTACACGGCCTCCGGGATCACGGTTCACTTCCCCGAAACAATACAACTGCTCCATATAAATATCTGTAAGGCCGGTAAGCTCCTGCAGCACGCGGGCTGCACCGGCATCTACACTTTCCTCATTTTTTATAAAGCCACCCATAAGCGACCAACTTCCCAAACCAGGTTCAAAGTCTCTTTTTATAAGTAAGGCTTTTAAGTTTTCTCCATCAAAGCCAAATATGATGCAATCTACTGCAATCAGCATCCGGTCATGGTCTTTGTATTCATTGATGATCGTCATTGATTCTTCAGTATTTTAAATTTATTTTAGTTACCATTAAGTGTAAGAAATTGGATCATTTTGTTAAAAGGCAAGAAAATATAGAACAGCAATTACGGGATTACTGTTCTCTCATTGCGAGACAAACAAAAAGAATAAAAAGAGTGAAAGTGCCCTACCAGAATTACTTTCACCATTAATTTTCCCCTTCCATCTTACCGGGTAAAATGTTATTGTCTTTCTCATCAAGGACTGAAGTTTCCTTCCCCGGCCAATGAAGGTAAAGGAAGAGTGCTCCCAATATTGTCAATAAAATACCCCACCAGATACCGGCGTGTAACTGTTCCAGCACAACATGTGGGTTTTGACTTTTAGAAAGCCCGGGAATATTGGCGATTAAAACAATAGGGCCATAGATGGCTAACATGATCCCTACAAAAAACCAGATTGAAAAACCTTCTTCTTCGTGCATAAAATATAATTTTTACCAAAAAATAATCTGTAAAATAATGAAAGCAACCAGAACGACCGCCGCCCAGAAAATCGGGCGCTTGGTTAAAGGAAGATGTGCGTCTGAAGGCAGTTCGGTGCAACCTCTTACCAATCCTACCAACTGTTCGACGGGCTTTGGTTTTGTGGCTAAACTAACAAATACAGTCACCAGTACACATATGATCCATGACCAAAGAGCGCGGTACATGTCTTCCGCCATTGCTTTTGCATCTGCAGAACCAGTTATGATAGCGAGCGCCCTGCTATCTAATCTTACCCACGCCCACATACCGACAGAAGCTAAAGTACCGGCAAGCAGTCCCCAAAAACCTCCTGCTGCCGTAGTTCTTTTCCATAACATGCCAAGAATAACGGTGCCGAAGAGTGGTGCAATAAAGAAACTGAACAAAGCCTGAACATAATCCATAATACTTGCCGCATTTTCCACTAAATAAGCCGTGCCAATGCTGATAAGAACGCCAATGAAAGTGGCCCATCGACCCATTTTTACATAATGTTTATCCGTAGCTTCTTTTTTCTTAATTGCAAAATGAAGCGGCCTGTAAATATCATAAGTCCACACAGTCGAAAAGGCCGTGACATTGCCGGCCATGCCCGACATGAAGCCGGCGATAAGCGCCGTAACTCCTAATCCTAATAGCCCGGGACCTAAATAACGTGCCATCATTAAAGGAAGAATTTCATTATAGCTTTGCGCTCCTGTTGCCGCTGCCTGCGCCTGGCCAACCAAACCGGGCATTACAGCCAAACCAATTAAACCCGGTAATATCACAATCAAGGGAACCAGCATTTTAAATCCTGAACCAATAATAGGGGCCATTTTTGCCGACCGCAAATCCTTTGCCGATAGTACGCGTTGGACGACCAAAAAATCTGTTGTCCAGTAGCCGAAGGAAATAACGAAGCCTAAACCAAACACAATCCCGATCCATTGAATGCCCATTGGATTATCATTGAAATGGCCCAATGTGCTCCACATATGCGTGTAATCGCCATGAGGAAGATTGTGTTGAATCCTGCTAACCATTCCTTTCCAGCCACCAACTTCTACCAACCCAAGAATAGGCACCAGTAAGGCTCCAGCCCAGATGAGCACAAACTGCAACACTTCATTGAATATGGCAGAAAGCAATCCGCCCAGCATTACATAAACCATTACTGTAATGGAAGAAACCCAAATGCTGAAATTCAAATCCCAACCAAGAATCACTTTCATTACCAAAGCCATGGCGAACATGTTGACACCACTCATTAGCACCGTCATAAAGCCAAAAGAAATGGCGGATAGCATACTGGTACTATTCCCAAAACGTAATTTTAAATATCCCGGTACCGAGTGCGTTTTCGAAATATAATAAAAGGGCATCATGATAATTCCTAAAAAAAGCATCGCCGGTATGGCGCCAATCCAATACCAGTGAGCCGCTAAAATTCCGTATTGATATGCAGATGCGGCCCAGCCCATCAGTTCCAGGGAACCAAGGTTGGCGGAAATAAAAGCCAGTCCCGCAATCCACATGGTCATTTTTCTTCCGGCAAGGAAAAAATCATCACCGGTTTTGGTATATCTTACGAGGTAATATCCGATTCCCAATACGATCAGGAAATAAATAATGATGATCAGTAAATCAGCCCAGTTCAATGAAATCAATCCGGGGGAAAGTAAACATCTGTTGAAGTGAATTGGCATTGGAATTATTTAATTTTTATTGTTATTGCTTTTAGTTTTAAAACCGATTCTGTTATCTTATTGATAGCTCATTCCACCTCAATTCATTTTTAAAATCATACATATTTGTTTGCTTACTGATCAGTATGAATTCTAATCCGGCGATCGTTGCAAAATCTTCCAAATATTCCCCGTTCAGGTTCTGGCTATAACAAGTATGATGCGCCCCTCCTGCAAGAATCCAGGCGGTGCAACCGGTTTGCATATCCGGATACGGTTTCCACAAAACACGAGCCACGGGCAAATTTGGAAGTGGATGCGGTGGTTTTATTGCCTCAACTTCATTTACCAACAATCTGAAACGGTTGCCCATATCAATGATAGAAGCATTTAATGCCGCGCCTGCAGCTACGTCGAATACCAATCTCACAGGATCTTCTTTTCCGCCGATTCCAAGCGGATGAATTTCACATGATGGTTTACCATCCGCAATTGATTCGCATATTTCCAGCATATGCGCTCCTAATACCATTTTATTATTTGGTTCAAAATGGTAAGTATAGTCTTCCATAAAAGAATTTCCGCCTTTCAAGCCAGTGGCCATTACTTTCATAGCACGAACAAGAGCGGCAGTTTTCCAGTCACCTTCTGCACCAAAGCCGTAACCCTCTGCCATCAAACGTTGAACTGCAATTCCTGGTAATTGTTTCAGCCCATGCAGGTCTTCGAAAGTATCGGTAAATCCTTTGTAATTTCCTTCTTTGAGAAAGGTTCGTAAACCAATTTCAATTTTCGCCGCGTCTCTCAAAGAAGCATGCCGTTCATTTCCTTTTTTTAAGGAATCAGCCAAAACGTAACTCGATTCATATTCTTCACAAAGCGCATCAATATCTTCTTCACTCACTTTATTTACAGTCTCAACCAAATCACCAATACCATGCGTATTAACGGAATATCCAAATTGCATTTCCGCTTCTACCTTGTCGCCTTCGGTAACAGCAACCTGGCGCATATTATCGCCAAATCTGACAAACTTCGCTCCCTGCCAGTCATTCCACGCTGCCGCAGCACGAATCCAGGTATTAATTTGTTCCAATACTGAATCATCTTTCCAATAACCGGTAACGACTTTTCGTTTTAATCGCATCCGCGATGCAATGAATCCAAATTCCCGGTCTCCATGCGCACTTTGATTCAAATTCATGAAGTTCATGTCTATTTCATTCCAGGGAATGTCGCGGTTGAATTGTGTATGCAAATGCAATAAAGGTTTGTTCAAAATGTTTAGTCCCCGTATCCACATTTTGGCGGGAGAAAAAGTATGCATCCATGCAATGATCCCCACGCAATTGGAATCGGAATTCGCTTGCTGTATTACCTCGTAAATTTTATCGGGCGTAGTAACAGTTGGTTTGAACACAACTTTCACAGGTATTTTTTCATCTTTGTCCAGTGATTGTGCAATCTCCATCGAATGGTCAGCAACCTCTTTTAAAGTTTTTTCTCCATACAGATGCTGGCTTCCTGTGATGAACCATACTTCCAATTCTTTTAAATCTTTCATTTTTTGTTTTTTTTTAAATTCACTCCTAAACCAGGAAGAAGATCACTTCCAAAGAGTTTATGATGATGCAAAGCTGATTATAAATTCGTCTTATTTCTTGTTTTACTGTAATAAATTGCCCTAAAGATTATCTGTTTCATATTAAATATGACTTTATTCAGCTGCAACAATGTCAATTTCCTTTACCTTTTCCGGGAACCATAACATCATTTCTCCTTTGCCGCGGTTTGCCCATGCATAATAAGGAATGGCAGTAAAGCTTTGTTCCTGCGTCCGAATCGTTTCACCATTATTTTCAATCAACACGGCCGGAACTTTTGCTTTTAAAACTTCGATTCCATTTAAAAGTTCAGGATTATAAGCTACCTGGAAATCGGTACTCACAGGCATTACAAGGTTTGCTGCCTTTCCGTTATTATCTACCCATTCTGCACAATACATGATCGGTCCGCGTTGCAATGCCACTTTTCCCACATCGCTTTTTACCTTGTCATTCGCTACTACCTTCCTTACCTCCATAGGCAGTTTCACTTCTACCTGATCATTTTTTTTCCACTTGCGGTTTAAAACTGCGTAACCGTTTTTGATTTCATAATCCACCTCCTTGCCGTTAATTGTAATAATTGTTTTTTTGTCAGAAATGTTATTGAATGAATAAAGATCAGAAGGCATTGCTTCATTTCTTGCCCATCCGGGAATGCGTATCAACATGGAAAAATCGAACGATGATTTTGGACTGATGGTAAACTTCAAATCGCCATCCCACGGATAATTGTTTTGTTGGATGATTTGCACCGGCTTTCCTTGAACATCTAAAGCAGCGCTGCTGCTGATGAATAAATTCGCATAGATATCGTTATCTTTTTGTGCATACATATAACCTGGCACCGAGGGTAATAACCTTACAAGATTCGTTGGACAACATGAACATGGAAACCAACCGGAGCGTGTGGCTTCCATATCCGGATGGGAAAAACTGTTTTTTATTTGCATCGCATTTGTATAGAAAAAAGATTTTCCATCAAGCCCGATCCCTGAAATTAATCCATTGTATAAAGTCTTTTCAAGTACATCAATATATTTTGAATCGCCATGTAACAGGAACATTCTTTCGTTCCAAAATACCTGTGCAATTGCTGCGCATGTTTCATTATAAGCAGTAGAATTCGGCAATTCATAATTGTCTCCAAAACGTTCTCCATCGCCTATCGCACCTACGCTTCCCTGCACGTACATTTTTTGGGTGACTACATTATTCCATATTTTATCAACCGCGTTCAGCAAAAGGGAATCGCCTGTAAGCGCCGCTACGTCTGCCATGGCTGAATATAAATAACCTGCCCGTACTGCATGTCCTTCCGCTTCAGTTTGGTCTATCACAGGAATATTATCCTGCCAGTACATACCATTTTTCCATTCATCTTTACTGCTTGAATCATAGGTAACGTCCCGGCCTCTTTCTTCAATGAAATATTTGGCGGTCTGCAGGTATTTCTTTTCGCCCGTTACCCTGTATAATTTTATCAAACCCATTTCCACTATTTCATGGCCGGGTGCAGTATGTCTTTGATTTGTTGCGGGACCAAAAACAGAACAAACCAGATTAGCATTTTTTAAAGCAATATCCAATAAGCTTCTTTTGCCGGTTGCCTGATAATGTGCAACAGCAGCTTCGTACAAATGACCGGCATTGTACAATTCGTGGCTTAATTTTCTTTCATTGACCCATCTTTCGCTGCCTGCCCAGGCTTGAGGGTGCAATGGATCGATGGAACGGGCCGTATATAAATAACCGTCGGGTTCCTGCGCTTTACCGATGATCGTGATCAGTGAATCAACATATTTCATCAATTTTGGATCTGGAAATAAACTCTCAGAATAAGAAGCGCCTTCAATGGTTTTATAAATATCTGTATCATCGAATGGGTAAATGCTGCAGAACTTGCCGGTGTGCGTTGATGCAAGCACGAAATTCTCTACACGCCCTGTTTTTTGGCACCTTTCGAAAGAAGCGGGAATCGTAACTGTCTCATTAATTTTCAATCTTGGGAGCCAGAAATTATCGGTAAGATGAACCTGGTTAAAAGCCAATGGCTTTATGGGATAATCTTTGTTTTGTGCAAAAATAAAAGAGCTTGAAAAAAGAAAGAATGAAAAAAATACCTTTTTCATAAAAATGTTTTTTTGTTTACCAATTCTTTATAAAAATGCTACTGTCCATAATAGGAATCTTTTCCATGCTTACGTTCATAATGTTTTTTTATTAAAGAATCTTTCAACCGCAATGCGTCTGCCTTTACGCTTTCTGTAATGAATGCCATTTTCGCAATCGTTTCTAAAACAGCGCTGTTGTAAACTGCTTTCTCAGCATTTTTTCCCCAGGTGAAAGGTGCGTGATTTCCCACCAAAATCATTTCCATTTCTTCATGATTGATGCTCTTTTCTTTCAACGCATTCATGATCTGAAAGCCAGTCTGGTATTCATAATCTCCCTGGATCATCTCATCGCTCATCGGTGGCGCACACGGAATGTCGCAGGTACAGTGATCCGCGTGCGTAGTTCCATAAATCGGAATATCTCTTAGTGCCTGCGCCCATGCAGTTGCATAGGTAGAATGCGTGTGTGAAATTCCACCTATATTTTTCCAATGTTTATAAAGTACCGCGTGAGTTTTGGTATCTGACGAAGGGCGCAATTTTCCTTCCACAACATTCGCGTCAAAATCGACAATGACCATTTTTGAAGGAGAAAGTTCATCATAAGGAACTCCGCTTGGTTTAATCGCAAAGACCTGCAAATCCCTGTCAACAGCGCTTACATTTCCAAACGTAAATAAGACCAAACCCAGTTTTGGCAATTGCATGTTTGCCTGATACGCTTCCTGCTGAATATGCGCATATTTGCTTTGAGTCATTACTTATATTTTTAAAAGTTCTTCTGTAAATTCTCCCAGTTTCTGATATTTCAAATATCTCTTTTCGTAAATCTCAACATTGTCTTTACGCGGATAATATTCCTTTTCAAAACCTTGACCCATCGCGCTCATCGCATCCTGGACATTGCTATAAATACCGGCCGCAGTTGCTGCAAACATTGCCGCTCCTGTCGCACAAGTTTGTTCCGACTTGTGTATTTTGATTGGCATGTTCATTACATCCGCCATTGTTTGCATAATGTAAGGCGACTTTTTTGCAACTCCTCCCATCCCGATTAAGCCTCTGACAGGAATTCCTTGCTGTATAAACCGCTCTACGATTGCTTTTGCACCAAAACAACTTGCTTCCACAAGCGATTTAAAAATACGTGGAGCATCGGTTCCTAAATTTAATCCGGTAATAGTGGCTTTTACGGCTTGATTCGCATCAGGAGTTCTTCTTCCATTTAACCAATCGACAGACAATTCATCTGATTCATTGATCGGTAATTTGGATGCGGCAGATGAAAGGTCACTAATGATTTGATCACTTTGCTCTTTAATTAATTTTTCTGCAATAGCCGGATCAATTAAAGAAGACTGACGCAAGTTATTCAAAGGCCATAAGAGTATGTTTCTAAACCAGGCATAAATATCCCCAAATGCTGATTGCCCGGCTTCGAGCCCAATCATTCCCGGAACCACCGAACCATCAACCTGTCCGCATATTCCATTTACCAAAATTCCATTTACTTCGTCCGCTGGTGCAACCAATATATCACAGGTAGAAGTGCCCATTACTTTACTTAAATAATACGGTTCTACCTGGCCGCCAACAGCTCCCATATGTGCATCAAAAGCAGCTACGCCCACAACTACATTTTTTGAAAGACCTAACCGATTTGCCCACTCTTCGGATAAATTCCCGGCTGGTTTATCAGATGTATATGTTTTTGAAAATAAATTTTTTGTAAAACCTTTTAATACCGGATCCAATGAACTAAAAAAATCATCCGGTGGTAATCCGCCGAATTCTTCTGCCCATAATGCTTTGTGACCTGCAGAACAAACGCCACGCTTCATTTGATGTACATTATTGCCGCCGGTTAATAAAAAAGGAATCCAGTCGCAATGCTCTACCCAGGAATAACACGCTTCTCTCACCGCAGGATCTATACGAAGGATGTGCAGCAATTTTGCCCAAAACCATTCTGATGAATAAACACCACCAACATATTGTAAATAGTTAACCGGAAGTTTCGCAGCATGTGCATTGATCTCTGCCGCTTCTTTGATAGATGTATGATCTTTCCACAATACAAACATTCCGTTAGCGTTGTTTTCAAAACCCGGGAGCAAGGCAAGTGGCGTTCCTGATTCATTTACTGCTACAGGCGTAGAACCGGTTGTATCTACCGAAATTGCTTTTAGGTTTGTCGCAACAGTGTTTCCGGCCTTATGCAGACATTCCGTGATCGTTGCTTCAAGTCCTTCAATATAATCGAGCGGATGTTGCCGGAATTGATTTTTGTCAGCATTGCAGAATAGGCCATTCTTCCATCTTGGATAATCGAAAGAAGCAGATGCAATTTCTTGCCCGTTTTGTGCATCCAGAATTACCGAACGAACTGAATCAGTTCCAAAATCTACTCCTATAACGTATGATTGTTCCAGCATTATTAAGGCTAATTTGAGATAGCAATTTAAGTTTATTTATTTAAGTGTCACAATAACATTTAATATTTTTATTCACATTTTTGATCCTTTTTTTGAACTCACAAAGTCTGCCGGCGCAATAGTTGAGTAATCTTTGATAAAAGAAATCACATTTTTATAAGAAGAGAAATCTTCAGCGTCATGCATCGTAGTAAGCACAACGCTTTCCATTCCTGCATTCAACGCAGCTTCTACTCCCTTTGGCGCGTCTTCAAATACAATACAGGCTGTCGGTTCCACATTCAGAATTTGTGCACATTTCATAAATGTTTCCGGATGAGGTTTGCTTTCTGTAACGTCATCTGCGCTTACAATTGCTTTAAAATATTCGCGGATTTTTAAATTATCCAAAACAAAATCAATATTAAATGGAATTGCGGCAGAACCGATAGCCATTGGAATATTTTGCTCCTTTGCTTTCTGCAAAAATTGTGGTAATCCTTTTATTAACGAAAGTTTGGGCAAAAATTCCTTCTGATATCTTCTTTCTTTTTCAAGGGATAATTGTTTCATTTGTTCATCTGAAAAATGATTCTTTCCAAAAATCCTTTCCAGCAATTCGCTGTTTTTGCCATACATCTCTACTTTTACTTCATCCCAGCTTAATCCGGCTTTCAATTCATTATTCAGGATATCGTACCAGGCCTGCGCATGGTAGTGCATGTCATCAATCATCGTTCCATTCAAATCAAAAATAAAAGCTCTTTTTTCCATTGATAAAATTATTGAAGAAACCGGTTTTCTGTTTATAAGATCAGAAAAACAGGAATACTCTTTATTTGTTTGTTTATTGCATTCATAAAAACTTTAAAGTTCTTAACAAGTAATCCTTTATTTATTTGCCCGAGAAATCCGGTAAAATCCACATGTATGGGGTTTAATTTCTCGTGCAAAAGTGTTTGAAAAAGTGCCGATTGTTTTTCCCGTCCACAGATCTGTTATTTTCGCCCGGGTAATACCAATTTCTTTTAATGGAATATTGATATTTGCCTCCTTCGTTTCACGATCAGCAATATTGAAAACAGCAAGAAATTTATCCGAAGTTTTTGAATCATCAGCTATCCATGCTACCTGGTTGTTTTTATAGAAAAGTTCCCTGTTATTTTTGCTGTTATTCAAAACATGCAATACATTTTTGTTGGTAAGTAATGAAAGTGTAAAAGAATCATTATCAGGAAGATTGCCTCCAAACATAAGCGGAGAACGAAAGATAGTCATTAAGGTCATCAAAGTATATTGTTCATCGCGGCTGAGAGCAGTCATTCGCGGGTTACCTCTTTCTGCACGAATTCCTATATGCCCAAGCGGCAACATATCTCCGTCAGGATAAGCACCGAAACTGCGCCATTTGTTCCATCTTTCGAAAACAGTAAAATGTTCCTTTAATTGATTCCAGTTATCCCAAAAATCACCTACCGTACGCCACATATTCGCATGTTGTTGGATATCTGCTGCGTCTTGAATTGGCGTTTCTCCCGGGGAAGTACTGAGAACAATTTTTCTTCCACTGTTGTCGATTGCATTTCTGATCATCTGCACTTCTTCTTTGTGATAAGGCTGCGTGAGATCATCCACTTTTACAAAATCTACTCCCCATGATGCATACAGCTGAAAGATTGAATTGTAATATTGCTGTGAGCCTTTTCTACCAGCCTCAATTGTGTACATGTCATGAAGCCAGCTGCATTGTCCTTTGTCACTATAAATATCTTTTGCTGTTGCCGTTGATCCTTTTACAGGAAGATTATCTCTGACGGCAATAACCGGAATTCCGCGCATTACATGTATTCCAAACTTTAATCCTTTACTATGAATATAATCTGCAAGCGGTTTAAATCCTTTTCCATTTGCCGCGGATGGGAAACGGTTAACCGCAGGTAAAAATCTGCCAAATTTATCCATCGAATATTGCGGATCTTTTTCATTGTACCCATGCGCTTTATCATTAGCCACATACCAGCGAATATCTACTACTATATATTTCCATCCGTAATTCTTTAAATGCTCAGACATGTAATCTGCATTTGCTTTTACCTCAGCTTCTGTAACCGTTGGCCCGTAGCAATCCCAACTGTTCCAACCCATTGGTGGAGTAGGAGCCCACTGATGAAAATTGGTAAGTATGTTTTGTGCAAAAACCGAAAGATGAAAAAATAATAAAACCAGAACTACAAATATTTTTTTAAGACAAATCATAGTCATTATTTATTATAATAGTAACACGTACATTACGCGGTCTTACTTCTAATAAAGCGAAATCAAAAAATTGTAAATGATTTTGTAAATATAAAATTAATTAATTGTTATTTTGACAATTAATTTTTGAAGAAAATATTTTTTTATCACTATTGACTTTATATAAAATTTCACGAACGTATGATGTGATATTTGCGCCTTTGCCACTTTCAAAGTAATTATCTTGCGTCGATGATGTTGTCAACAGATAATTTGACTAACGGCAAAAAATATTCCGGTATCGTATCACTCGTTCCCTCACAAACTGAATTATTATTTGATTTGGGATTAAATGAAGAAGTGATTGGAATTACTAAATTTTGCATTCACCCCGAAGAATGGTTCAGAAGTAAAACAAGAGTTGGCGGTACAAAAAATATCAATATTAAAATCATTGAATCAATTTCTCCTGATCTGATCATTGCCAACAAAGAAGAAAACGTGAAAGAACAGGTGGAAGATCTGGGTGCGCGGTATGAAGTATGGGTTACCGATGTAAATGATTTGAATGACGCCTTGAATATGATCAATAACGTTGGAAAATTAACCGGAAAAATTGAACAAGCGTCAGTTTTGGCCTTGAAAATTCAAGAAGGTTTCAAAGATTTGGAAAAGAAGAATTTTAAAGAAAGAAAGATTCGTGCTGCGTATTTCATCTGGAATGATCCTTACATGGTTGCAGGCGGCGATACCTTTATAAATGACATGATGCCATATGCCGGGTTGGAGAACATTTTTTCAGAAAAAAAACGATATCCGCAGATTTCTTTGGGAGAAATTAAAAAGAAGAAATGTGAATTGATTTTGCTTTCTTCAGAACCATATCCTTTTAAACAAAAACACAAAAAAGAAATTCAATTAAAATTACCGGGAATTAGAGTTGAATTGGTAGATGGTGAAATGTTCAGCTGGTATGGAAGCCGGCTGTTAAAATCAATTGATTATTTTAAGTCATTTCAGAATAAAATGAATTCGGTTTAAGCTTCCTGTAAAATCTTAAAACCAGAAATTGCTTAAACATGAAAACCCCTATTTTTGCAAAAATTTTAAAACATAAATAATGGCATCAAAAAAAATTACGGAGATCTCAGGTGATAAAGCTGAAGAACTATTGAATTACAAATGTAAAATTGACAAATCAACCCTTACACTTCCTTCTCCAACTTATATCGATGATATTTTTGTGCAGAGCGATCGCAATAACCGTGCAGTTGGAGCAATGCAGCAACTCATGGATCATGGAAGGCTCGGAGGCACAGGATATTGCTCCATTTTTCCTGTTGACCAGGGAATAGAACACAGTGCCGGCGCATCATTTGCCCCAAACCCAATTTATTTTGACCCTGAAAATATTGTAAAATTAGCAGTGGAAGCAGGCTGCAATGGCGTGGCTTCTACTTTTGGTGTTTTAGGTATTCTGAGCAGAAAATATGCGCATAAAATTCCTTTTATTGTAAAATTGAATCACAACGAATTATTAAGTTATCCAACTAAATATGATCAAACGATGTTTGGTTCTGTAGAAACTGCTTACAATATGGGTGCGGTTGGAGTAGGGGCTACCGTTTACTGGGGAAGCCATGAAAGTACCCGTCAATTACAGGAAGTAAGTTTGGCGTTTGAACGCGCTCATGAACTCGGAATGTGTACCATTCTTTGGTGCTATGTACGTAATGAAGCATTTAAAGTAAATGGAGTAAATTATGAAACAAGCGCAGATCTTACGGGCCAGGCAAATCATCTTGGCGTTACTTTACAGGCCGATATTATCAAACAAAAAATAGCAACGAACAACGGCGGCTATAATGCTGTAAAGTTTGGAAAAACTTCTCCATTGGTTTATGAAAATTTAACTACTGATAATCCAATTGATCTTTGCCGTTACCAGGTTTTAAATTGTTACAGCGGAAAAATCGGATTGATAAACAGTGGTGGTGAAAGTAAAGGAGCAGAAGATCTGACAGATGCAGTTAGAACAGCGGTTATCAACAAGCGCGCCGGTGGTATGGGATTGATCATGGGAAGAAAAGCATTCCAGAAACCTTTTAAAGATGGCGTAGAATTGTTGAATGCAACACAGGATGTATATTTGGATCAAAGTATTACGATCGCTTAGCAGATCAGAGAGTTTGGTTTGGTGTGTTTAAAATGCTTTTGGAAGAGTTAAGAAATGAACCGACGTTATTTGTTGCTTTGCTGTATTCTGAATTTGTTTTATTCACATTTTAATGGCGATTTGTGATATCGCATACCTGATACTTAAAAAACAACAATGAAACAAGACGAAGATTTTGATGCAAATCTGGCAGGAGAAGAAGGTGAGACGGAAGAGACGAAACGAAGATGGTTTCGACGGATAAAAAAAGGCATCACCACTTCTACCAAAGATAAAAAAGAAGCACCGGACGGGTTGTGGACGAAATGTCCGCAATGCAGATATACCTGCACCGTTACTGAACTGAGGGAAAATCTGTTTGTTTGTCCAAGATGTGAATACCACCACCGCATCGGAAGCGCAGAATATTTTGAAATTCTTTTTGACAATGGAGAATATGAAGAGCTTTTCGCAAATATAAAATCCAAAGATTATCTCGGTTTTGTTGATCTCAAACCGTATTCACAAAGGTTAGAGGAAACGCGTTCGAAATCAACGATTCACGATTCGATCACTGTTGCCCATGGAAAAGTGGACAATATGGATATTGTCATTGCCGCGATGGATTTTGAATTTATTGGTGGAAGTCTGGGAAGCGTGATGGGAGAAAAAATTTCACTTGCCTGTGATTATTGCATTGAGCATAAAATACCGTTTATGATCATCAACAAAAGTGGGGGAGCAAGGATGATGGAAAGCGCATTTTCATTAATGCAACTGGCAAAAACTTCCGGCAGATTGTCTTTACTTTCTGATGCTAAAATTCCTTATTTTTCGCTTTGCACGGATCCGACTTTTGGTGGAACGACCGCTTCTTTTGCCATGCTGGGCGATGTCATCATGGCTGAACCGGGCGCATTGATTGGCTTTGCCGGTCCACGTGTAATTAAAGAGACGATCAAAAAAGATCTGCCGCCCGGATTTCAACGAAGTGAGTTTTTATTGGAACATGGTTTTTTGGATTTTATTGTTTCCAGGAAAGATTTGAAAGAAAAATTGAAACAGTTATTGATTTTATTTAAGCATTAATTTTTAAAAAAGAAACTTTGCAGCAGGAATCATTAATTCCTGCTGTTTTTATTATGGATATCAGCAATAAAAAAGCATATTACGAATACTACATTGAAACAAAATATATTGCAGGTCTTGTTTTGACCGGAACTGAAATAAAATCGCTGCGGGCTGGGAAAGCAAGTTTCAATGACAGTTATTGCATTTTTAATAAAGGAGAATTATTTGTAAAAAGCCTTCATATTTCTGAATATAATTTTGGCACTCATTACAATCACGAGCCGATGCAGGAGCGTAAATTATTATTGCATAAAAAAGAATTGCGCAAACTGGAAAACAAGATCAAAGAAAAAGGCTATACTATTGTTCCGCTAAAAATATTTTTTTCTGCAAGCGGCTTTGCAAAAATTGAAATCGGCCTCGGTAAGGGGAAAAAGATTTACGATAAAAGAGAAACCATTAAAGCCCGTGAAAGTGATAGAGAAGTAAAGAGGAAATATGGGGTCTGAGCAGAACTGAAAATCGGGATATTTATTTGTTTGTTGAAAACTTGTATTTCAGAATTAAATTCTTTTACTGCAGAAGCATATCAGTTTACAAGTGCGTTTTATTTAGCAGAGATAGTGGCGGCATCTGTTGTATCATACCTGT
>Ga0207667_10002068_pt1 | contig 25155 bp, 25 predicted proteins | sample KBSCornC52_FD_184301 | JGI IMG/M metagenome (GOLD analysis project Ga0207667, IMG submission 184301) | Corn rhizosphere microbial communities from Kellogg Biological Station, Michigan, USA - KBS Corn C5-2 (SPAdes) (version 2) | ecosystem: Host-associated > Plants > Roots > Rhizosphere > Soil ...
TGGTCGAACTGGAGCAGCGCGGCACGGTGACCCGGCGTGAGGACATCTGGGTGCTGATCGAGGCCTGAGCAGCGTCTCAACCAAACGAAAAAGCCCGCCGTTTCCGGCGGGCTTTTCTTTTGGCCAGGCTTGGCCGCCGCGGATCAGGCGGCGAGCTTGCGCAGCACGTACTGCAGGATGCCGCCGTTCATGAAGTACTCGACCTCGTTGGCGGTATCGATGCGGCACAGGGCGGTGAAGGTGAACTTGGAGCCGTCCTTGCGGGTGACCTCGACTTCGACGTCCTGGCGCGGCTTCAGCCCGGCGACACCCTTGATCGTGAAGGCATCGTCGCCGCACAGGCCCAGGGTGTGGCGGCTCTCGCCCTCCTTGAACTGCAGCGGCAGCACGCCCATGCCGACGAGGTTCGAGCGGTGGATGCGCTCGAAGCTTTCGACGATCACCGCGCGGACGCCAAGCAGGTTGGTGCCCTTGGCCGCCCAGTCACGGCTGGAGCCGGTGCCGTACTCGGTCCCGGCGATGACAACCATCGGCGTGCCGGCGGCCTTGTGCTTCTCGGCCACGTCGTAGACCGGGAGGACTTCCTCGCCGTAGCGGCTCATGCCGCCCTCGATGCCGGGGACCATCTCGTTCTTGATGCGGATGTTGGCGAAGGTGCCGCGCATCATCACTTCGTGGTGGCCGCGGCGCGCACCGTAGGAGTTGAAGTCGGCCTTGGCGACCTGGTGCTCCATCAGCCACTTGCCCGCCGGGCTGTCGGCCTTGATCGAGCCGGCCGGGGAGATGTGGTCGGTGGTGATCGAATCGCCGAGGATCAGCAGGGGCTTGGCCTCGATGATGTCGGAGACCGGCGCCGGGGTCATCTCCATGCCCTCGAAGTAAGGCGGGTTGGCGATGTAGGTGCTGCCGGCGCGCCACGAGTAGGTTTCCGAGCCCGTGACGTTGATCGCCTGCCAGTGCGCATCGCCCTTGTAGACGTCGGCGTAGCGGGCCTGGAACATGGCGCGGTCCATGCAGCCGGCCATGGTGGTGTAGACTTCCTCGTTGGTCGGCCAGATGTCCTTGAGGTAGACGTCCTTGCCGTCCTTCGACTGGCCGATCGGGGTCGAGACGAAGTCCTCGACCACCGTGCCCTTGAGCGCATAGGCGACCACCAAGGGCGGGCTGGCGAGGAAGTTGGCGCGCACGTCGGGCGAAACGCGGCCCTCGAAGTTGCGGTTGCCCGAGATCACCGCCGCGGCGACGAGGCCGTGCTCGTTGATCGCCTTGGAGATCGGCTCGGCCAGCGGGCCGGAGTTGCCGATGCAGGTGGTGCAGCCGTAGCCGACGAGGTTGAAGCCGATGTTGTCGAGGTGCTGCTGGAGGCCGGCCTTGTTGAGGTAGTCGGTGACGACCTGCGAGCCGGGGGCGAGCGAGGTCTTGACCCAGGGCTTGGGCTTGAGGCCCAGCTCATCGGCCTTCTTGGCGACGAGGCCCGCGGCGACCAGCACGCCCGGGTTCGAGGTGTTGGTGCAGGAGGTGATCGCGGCGATGGTCACGTCGCCGTCACCGATGGTGAAGTCCTTGCCCTCGACCGGAACGCGCTCGTAGGTCTTCTTGTAGGTCTGCGCCATGTCGGCGTTGAACACGTCGTCGACCTCGGGGAGCGAGACGCGGTCCTGCGGGCGCTTAGGGCCGGCGAGGCTGGGGACGACCGTGGAGAGGTCCAGCTCGAGCGTCGAGGTGAAGACCGGCTCGACCGCGGGATCGATCCAGAAGCCCTGCTCCTTGGCATAGGCTTCGACCAGGGCGATCTGGCTTTCCTCGCGGCCGGTGAGGCGCAGGTAGTCGAGCGTCTTGTCGTCGATGCCGAAGAAGCCGCAGGTCGCGCCGTATTCCGGGGCCATGTTGGCCAGCGTCGCGCGGTCGGCGAGGGTCAGGCCAGCAAGGCCGGGGCCGTAGTATTCCACGAAGCGGCCGACCACGCCGTGCTTGCGCAGCATGTTGGTGCAGGTCAGCACGAGGTCGGTGGCGGTGACGCCTTCCTGCAGCTCGCCGGTGAAGCGGAAGCCGACGACCTCGGGGATCAGCATCGAAACCGGCTGGCCGAGCATGGCCGCCTCGGCCTCGATCCCGCCGACGCCCCAGCCGAGCACGCCGAGGCCGTTGACCATGGTCGTGTGCGAATCGGTGCCGACGCAGGTGTCGAAGTAGGCCACCGTCTGGGCGTTCTGGTCGGTCGAGGTCCAGACCGACTGGGCGATGTTCTCGAGGTTGACCTGGTGGCAGATGCCGGTGCCCGGGGGCACGGCGTAGAAGTTGTTGAGCGACTTGGAGCCCCACTTGAGGAAGTCATAGCGCTCCATGTTGCGCTGGTACTCGATCTCGACGTTCTGCTCGAAGGCCTTGGGGTGGCCGAACTCGTCCACCATGACCGAGTGGTCGATCACGAGGTTGACCGGGACCAGCGGGTTGATCTTGGAGGTATCGCCGCCAAGCTTGGCGATCGCATCGCGCATGGCGGCAAGGTCGACCACGCAAGGCACGCCGGTGAAGTCCTGCAGGAGGACGCGGGCCGGGCGGTACTGGATCTCGCGGCTCGGGGCGACCGGGTTGTTCTGCCAGTCGGCAATGGCCTTGATGTCGTCGGTCGAGACGGTGAAGCCGCCGTCCTCGAAGCGCAGGAGGTTTTCGAGCAGCACCTTCATCGAGAAGGGCAGGCGCGACACGTCGCCGATCTTCGCGGCGGCCTTGGCGAGCGAATAGAAGGCAAAATCCTTGCCGCCGACGTTCATCGTAGAACGGGTGCCGAGCGTGTCCTGTCCGACCTGGGTCATTGGGCTGTAGTCCCCCTGGAGGCTGGCCCGCGCGAATCTTGCCGCAGTGCGGCACGGGTGCGCAGGCGTGAGAAAATGGGCGCGCAGCCGATGCGCGTTCGCAAGCGCAACGTCAAGGCCTGCCCGACCAAAGGCTAGGCTCAGGCGGGCGGCAGTTGCGGCTGCGGCGCATCGCGCGCGCCGATCCACACGCCGGCGAGGATCAGGGCAAGGCCGCCGAGCGTGGCGAGGGTGACCGACTCGGCGAACCAGATCCACCCGGTCAGTGCGGACCAGGGGAAGGCGGTATATTCCAGCGGGACGAGCGCCTGGGCCTCGGCGCGGGCATAGGCCCAGGCCAGCAGCATGACCGAGACCGAGGCGAGCAGCGCCGACCAGGCGATGTCGGGCAAGGCGGGCGAGGCAGGCAGCGCCAGCTCGGGCAGCGCGCCGCCCAGCGCCATGGCGACGGGCAGTGCCGCAATCATGGTCAGCGCGACGAAGACGTTCTGGAACAGCGCGATCTCCAGCGGCGAGGCCAGTTGCGCCTGCTGGCGCTGGAGCACGAGGTTCCAGGCATAAAGCACGGCCGCGCCGAGGATCGCGGCGATGCCCCGGCCGGCCTCCGCTCCGCCGCCACCGTCATGGACGCGGCCAAAGGCGATCACCGCCACGCCGCCGAGTGCGACCAGCGAGCCCGCCACCGCCCGCGGCCGGACCCGTTCGCCCAGAAGGATCGCGGCGAGGAACAGCGCCAGCAGCGGGGCGATGAACGATATGGCGATGGCTTCGGCGAGCGGCGTGCGCACGATCCCCCAGAAGTAGAGCCCCGCCATCCCCGCGACCACCGCGCCGCGCAGGGCATGGAGCCGCAGCACCGGGCCCGGGGGCCAGGCGCCCCCGCCGCTCCACCAGCGCCAGACCGGCGCGAGCACCAGGGCGCCGAGGATGCAGCGCCACAGCAGCGCCGGGAACACGCCGGTCGCAATGGAAGCCCGTTTCATCAGCGCGTCCATCGTCGCGAACAGGCCGATGGCGATGAACACCACGACCATGGGGGCCAACGGGTGGCGCAAGGGATCGCGGCGCAGGCTCATCGCGTCCTGCCATACCGGCGATTCAGGCTGGGGAAAGCCGGCAAGACTATGAGACGGCGATTGATCCACGCGGATGAACAGGGCATCAGGAGCCACAGCGGCACGCCGGCCGTTGTTCTCCCGCCAGAATTGCATAACGGGGTTTCCAGTGAACAGGCAGAGCTTGCGCCGGACGGTATTGGCATCGCTTTCGATCGCGGCACTGGGCGCAGTGCCCTCTGCCCCGCTGTGGGCCCAGCCGACCATCAAGCCCGCTCCGGTCGCCACGGCCAGCGCCGGGCCGGCGGCCAAGGCTGCGCCCGCCGCGAAGCCCTCGCCGACGCCGGCGTCCACCCCCGGCCCTGGCTCCAGCCCGCCGCCCGGATCCACCTCCGCGGTCGGCGCGGACAAGGTCGTGACGCCCGCCGTCACCCCGCCGCCGGCGGAGGTGAAGGAGCCGGTGATGCACTGGTCGCTGGCCGATGCGCAGCAGCTGCTCGAAGCGATCAACGGCATCGGCGCGGAAGGCCTCGCCCCGGCCGACTACAAGCCCGCCGCGCTCAAGGCCGCGCTCGCCGCCGGCGAAGGCCCCGAGCTCGACGAGGTCGCCAGCAAGTCCATGGCCTGGCTGATCGAGGACCTGCGCGACGGCCGCACCCCGATGTCGGCGCGGCTGCAATGGTTCGCGGTGGACCAGGACGTCGACGTCAACCCGACCGACGCGGTCATGACCCGCGCCCTCACCAGCCACGACATCGCCGGGACCCTCGCCGCGCTCGATCCAACCTATCCCGACTATGCCGTGCTCAAGCAGGCCCTCGCCGACACGCCCCGGGCCGACACTAAGACCCGCGCCCTGATCCGCGCCAACATGGATCGCTGGCGCTGGTTCAGCCGCGACCTCGGCGAATACTACCTGATGACCAACGTGCCCGAGTTCCAGCTGCGGCTGGTGCGGCGCGACAAGATCGTGCGGACCTATCGCACCATCGTCGGCAAGCCGGGCAAGACCGCCACCCCGCAGCTCGCCGAGAAGGTCGAAAACGTGGTGTTCAACCCGACCTGGACCGTGCCGCAGTCGATCGTCGTGGGCGAGGGGCTTGGCGCCAAGTACCTGAGCAACCCGGCCCGCGCCGCGCGCGACGGCTACAAGGTCACCAAGATGGCCGACGGCACGGTGATCGTGGTCCAGCAGCCGGGGCCGAAGAACTCGCTCGGCATCGTCAAGATCGACATGCCCAACCCGCACGCGATCTACCTCCACGACACCCCGGCGCGCGCCCTGTTCAACACCCCGAGCCGGGCCTACAGCCACGGCTGCGTACGCACCGAGCGGGCGCTGGAGCTGGGCATGATGCTGACCATGCTGAAGGCCGGGAAGACGCCCGAGGAAGTCACCGCGATCAGCGAATCGGGCAAGTACACCAAGGTGGCCCTGACCAGCCCGATGCCGGTCTACATCGGCTATTTCACCATGGCCAAGGACATCAACGGCCAGCTGATCACCTGGCCCGACATCTACCAGCGCGACGCGCCGGTGCTCGCCAGCTTCGCCCAGCCGCGGCAGCCCAAGACCGGCCAGCGCACCAGCAATGAAAAGGTCGAGGCGATCGACGCGCCTGGGGCGTAATTTGATTGCTGCGGACAAGTCCTAAGGCTTGTCCTTGGCGGCACCGGCCCGCTTGCCCGGCCCGACCACCCATAGGGTACCTTCAACGGGTGGTCGGGCCGGGGGAGCGGGCCGGTGCCGCAAGCCCTCCACGGATGTGGAGGGCGCACCAACCAACCACGCGACAATTGACGACAAAAAACCCGACGCCGGGCATACTTGCGCGACAACCCCAACTTATATGGGTGTCAGAAGCCGCGGGGCCGGTCTTTGCATTCCCCTCCTTCCCTGGCCCGGCCCGGTGGCTTCACCCCTTTTGTGGAGAGTAAGCCATGAAGCGAACTGCCCTGGCGCTCAGCGCCGCCGTTCTTGTTACCGGCCTTGCCGGCACCGCCATCGCCCAGCACCGCATGGGCGGCCCCGGCGGGATGGACCCCTTCGGCGATGCCACCGTCACCCGGGCCGAAGCGCAGGCCAAGGCGGCGGAGATGTTCGCCAAGCTGGACGTGAACGGCGATGGCCGGATCGATGCCGCCGATCGCACCGCGGCCATGACCAAGCGGTTCGATGCGATGGATGCGAACCACGACGGCATGCTGTCCAAGCAGGAGTTCATGGACGCGCATCAGAAGATGATGGGCCACATGGGTGGCGGCGCCATGGCCGGGCATGACGGTCCGGGCGGCGAAGGTCACCGGATGGGCGGCATGGGTCATGGCGGCGGCATGCGGGGCATGATGATGCTCCGCCAGATGGACGCCAATGGCGATAAGGCGATCACCCGCGACGAGTTCATCGCCGGCGCGCTCAAGCGCTTCGACGCGGCCGACGCCAATCACGACGGCAAGCTTACCCCCGAGGAACGCCGCACCGCGATGCGCCAGATGATGATGCGCCACCACCAGATGATGGGCGAGCATGGCGGCCCGGGCATGGGCGGTATGGATCACGGCGGAATGGATCACGACATGGGCGACATGCCGCCGCCCCCGCCCAAGTAAGCGGCCAGGCAAGAGGATTTCGGCAATGAACTCGCGACTGCTCCGCCCGCCCCTGGCCCTGCTCGCGCTTGGCCTCTCTGCCCCGCTGCTGGCGCAGCCGGCCCCGCCTCCCGCTGCGCCGCCCGCTCCGGCTCCCTCCGCCGCGCCGGGCGGCCCCGGCGGAATGATGATGCGCGATCCGTTCGGCGATGCGACGGTCAGCCGCAAGGATGCCGAAGCCTCGGCCGCGGCCCGGTTTGCCGCGCTCGACACCGACAAGGACGGCTTCCTCTCGCCGGCCGAGCTGGCCGCGGCGCGCCCTGCCCGTCCGGGCGGCGAAGGGCGGCGGCTGCGCGGCAACGGGCCCCGCGGCGGCGGCATGATGCGGATGGACGCCAACGGCGACGGCAAGGTCTCCCGCGACGAATTCATCACCGGCACCCTGCGCCGCTTCGACATGATGGACGCCAACCACGATGGCCAGCTGACCAAGGCCGAGCGCCAGGCCGCCTTCGAAGCCATCCGCGCCCGGATGGAAGAGCGCATGCGCGAACGCTTCCAGGGCGGCGGAGATGGTGGAATGGGCGCCGGAATGGGCGAAGGCATGGGCGGAGGAATGGGCGGTGGTGGCGATTGACGTCGCCGCTACAGCGCGACACCACAATCCGATGACCCAGGAAACGCCCACCAACATCCTCCTCGTCGATGACGAAGCCGCCCTGCGCGAGCCCCTGGCCGGCTATCTTGCCCGCCAGGGCTTCGCCGTGCGCGAGGCGGCGAGCGCGGCCGAGGCCCGGCGCATGCTGCAGGAGGAGAGCCCCGATCTCGTCCTGCTCGATATCATGATGCCGGGCGAGGACGGGCTGTCGCTGTGCCGGCACCTCGTCGAGAGCCACCAGCTGCCGACCATCTTCCTCACCGCGCGCGGCGAGGCGACCGACCGGATCGTCGGCCTCGAAATCGGGGCGGATGACTATGTGGTGAAGCCGTTCGAGCCGCGCGAACTGGTCGCCCGGATCCGCTCGGTCCTGCGCCGCGCCACCCGCTCGGCGCCGGACAGCACCGAGGAGGAAGTCTTCGCCTTCGAGGGCTGGACGCTCGATCCGCTCAAGCGTCGCCTGACCGACGCCGAAGGCGCGGCCGTGCCGATCTCCTCGGCCGAGTTCCGCCTGCTGATGGCCTTCCTCGAACACCCGCGCCAGGTGCTCGATCGCGACCGCTTGCTCGAGATGGTCCAGGGCCGCGAGGCGCACCTGTTCGATCGGGCCGTGGACAACCAGGTCAGCCGCCTGCGCCGCAAGATCGAGGCGGACAGCCGCAACCCGCAGCTGATCCAGACCGTCTGGGGCGGGGGCTACATGCTCGCCGCCGAAGTGCGGCGCCGCCCGGCCGGCGCGCGCGACTGACGCAGCGGCGATGGGGCTCCTTTCGCGCATCGCGGTGCTCTGGCCGCGCAGCCTGCGCGGGCAGGTGCTGCTCGCCATCGCCCTCGCCCTGTTCCTCGCCCAGGGCATCGGCGCCCTGCTGCTCTACCGCGCCCAGCATGAGCGGCTCGAAGGCGCGCTCGTCCACTCCGCCGCCTTCCGCCTCGCCGCCGCCGCCCGGGGCGACGAGCCGCCGCCACCACCCGATGCATTGCGCGGCCGACGGCGCGGACCGGTTGAACGGCTCGACATGTCGCCGCTCAGGCCCGGCGAAATGCGGCGCGCCGAGGACGAGAGCGAACTGCGCGAAGCCCTCACCGAGCAGGACCTGGCGCCGCAGGAGTTGGTCGTCTTCCGCCGCCCGGTCACGCAGGATGCCCCGGCCCGCCAGCGCCTGTTCCGCCGCCCGCCGCGCCACGGCGAATCCCTCCCCGACGACGTGCTGATCGCCGCGATGCGCCCTCAAGGTTCGGCCCAGTGGCTGGTGGCGCGGGTCTTCGTGCCCCCGGCCGAGCGCCTGCTGCTGACCACCCTGCTCGGCCAGACGCTCTTCATCTACACGGTGCTGGTCGGTGCGATGTGGCTGCTGCTGCGGCGGATCACCCGCCCCCTCGCCGCCCTCACCGCCCGGCTCGAGCGCTTCGCCGAAACCCGCGACCGCGACGGCCAGCTCTCCGCCGAGGGGCCTGACGACATCGCCCGCCTGATCGCAGCCCACAATGCCATGGAAGACCGCATCGCCAGCCTGCTCGACGAGAAGGACGTGATGCTCGGCGCAATCGGCCACGATCTCAAGACGCCGCTTGCCGCCCTGCGGGTGCGGATCGAATCGGTCGAGGACGAGGGCGAGCGCGCCCGCATGGCGGCGACGATCGAGGACATCACCCGCACGCTCGACGATATCCTCTCGCTCGCGCGGGTCGGCCGGCCGAGCGATCCGCAGGAGCGGACCGAACTCTCGGCCCTCGTGCTCTCGGTGGTCGAGGAATACGAGGACATGGGCGAGCCGGTCGAGGTGGGCGAGATGTCCCGCGTCGCCCTGCCGCTGCGCGCGACTTGGATCCGCCGCGCCCTGCGCAACCTCATCGGCAATGCCCTGCGTTATGGCGCCAAGGCCGAAGTCTCCGTCGGGCGGGAGGACGGCCGCGCCGTGGTGCGGATCGTCGACGAGGGGCCGGGCATCGCCGAGCACCAGATCGCCCGGATGCTGGAGCCGTTCACCCGCGGCGAACCCTCGCGCAACAGCGAGACCGGCGGCGCGGGCCTCGGCCTGACCCTCGCCCGGGCCATTGCCGAGCAGCATGGCGGCACCCTGGTGCTGGCAAACCGGCTCGGGCCGGACGGGAAGGTCACCGGGCTGGAGGCAGTACTGGGGCTGCCGATCGGCTGAGCGCTGGCTCGGCTGTTGGCAGCCGCCCGACTCGCTCTTGGACTCCTCGGCCATTTTCCCTAAGGCGCGCGCAATCGTCCCTGCAGGAACAGCCCCGATGACCCAGGTCCCCGTCCGCCGCGCCCTTCTTTCCGTTTCCGACAAGTCCGGCCTGGTCGAACTGGGGCAGGCGCTCGCCGCGCGCGGGGTTGAGCTCGTTTCCACCGGCGGCACGGCCAAGGCGCTGCGCGATGCGGGCCTCGCGGTGAAGGACATTTCCGAGCTCACCGGCTTTCCGGAGATGATGGACGGGCGGGTCAAGACCCTGCACCCCAAGGTCCACGGCGGGCTGCTGGCCGTTCGCGACAATGCCGAACACGCCGCGGCCATGGCGCAGCACGCGATCGGCGCGATCGACCTCGTCGTCGTCAATCTCTACCCCTTCGAGGCGACCGTCGCGAAGGGTGCCGGGCGCGACGAGATCATCGAGAACATCGACATCGGCGGCCCCTCGATGGTCCGTTCCGCCGCCAAGAACCACGCCTATGTGACGATACTGACCGACCCGGCCGACTACCCGGCGCTGGTCGCCGAGCTGGAGCAGAACGGCGGCGCCACCACCTACGACCTGCGCCGGCGCATGGCGGCCAAGGCCTATTCGGCGACCGCGGCCTACGATGCGATGATCTCGCAGTGGTTCCTCACCGTCGACCAGGGGCAAACCTTCCCCGAAACCCTCGCCATCACGGGCAAGCTCGCCCAGGAGCTGCGCTACGGCGAGAACCCGCACCAGGCCGCCGCGCTCTACGTTCCCAACGGCCCGCGCATCTCCGGCATCGCGCAAGGGAGGCAGCTACAGGGCAAGGAGCTTTCCTACAACAACTACAACGACGCCGATGCCGCGCTGGAACTCTGCGCCGAGTTCAAGGGGCAGGCCCCCGCGGTGATCATCGTCAAGCACGCCAATCCCTGCGGCGTGGCCCAGGCGGGAACCCTGCTGGAAGCCTGGCACGGCGCGCTGCAGTGCGATTCGGTCTCGGCCTTCGGCGGGATCGTCGCGGTGAACACCGAGCTCGACGGCGCGACCGCTGCGGCGATCTGCGAGATCTTCACCGAGGTCGTCGTCGCCCCTTCGGCCACCGACGAAGCGCTCGCCGCCTTCGCCAGGAAGAAGAACCTGCGCCTGATCGTCACGGGTGACCTGCCCGACCCGCGCCGCACCGGGCTGATGGTCAAGCCGATCACCGGCGGCATGCTGGTCCAGACCCGCGACAACGGCGCGATCACCGAGGCCGACCTCAAGGTCGTCACCCGGCGCCAGCCGACCGCGCAGGAGCTGAAGGACTGCCTCTTCGCATGGACCGTGGCCCGCCACGTCAAGTCCAACGCCATCGTCTACGCCAACGACGGGATCACCGCCGGCATCGGCGCGGGGCAGATGAACCGGCGCGATTCCTCGCGCATCGCCGCGATGAAGGCGGCCGAGGCGGCTGAGACCTATGGCTGGCCCGCCAGCCGCGCGGTCGGCTCGGCCGTGGCTTCCGACGCCTTCTTCCCCTTCGCCGACGGCCTGCTCGCCGCGGCCGAGGCCGGGGCGACCGCCGTGATCCAGCCGGGCGGCTCGATCCGCGACGACGAGGTGATCAAGGCCGCGGATGAGGCCGGCCTCGCCATGGTCTTCACCGGCATGCGCCACTTCCGCCACTGAAAGGCGCGGATCGATCCGCCCCCGGATTAACCATTCGTCGCGCATTTGCTGCGTCCTGTCCCGGGCGCGCGTCTCGTTCACTTGTTCGCAAGCGCAAAAAGAGCAGATGGCCGGGCCATTCCCGCGCCGCAGCGCAAGCCAGGACTTTCCCTCGATGGGCCTCTTCCGTGCCGACTTCTTCCGCTCCCTCGCCGCCGGCTTCGTGCTCGGCGCGCTGGGGATTGCCGCGGTGATGGGCACGGCGAGCTTCACCGACACGGTCGCCCCGCCGGCCGTTGCCGCCCAGGCCGAGCGGAACTGAGTTCCGTGCAGGGGCGGTTCCTCCTCGCCCCGCTGCTTCTCCTCGCCGCCTGCCAGCAGCCCGCCCAGGCCGAACCCGCAAGCCTCGCGCCGCCCGCGCGGGTGGAAGCGCATGAGCTGGCCGGCCTCAAGACCGCAATCTTTGCCGGCGGCTGCTTCTGGGGGATCGAGGCCGTGTTCAGCCATGTCCGCGGGGTGCACAGCGCCGTCTCGGGCTACCACGGCGGCGCGGCCGCAACCGCGCGTTACGAGCGGGTTTCCGCCGGCAACACCGGCCACGCCGAATCGGTCAAGGTCACCTACGATCCGGCCCAGGTCCGCTACGACCAGCTGCTCCAGGTCTTCTTCTCCGTCGGCGCCGATCCGACCCTGGTCAACCGGCAGGGCCCCGACGAGGGCACGCAATACCGCTCAGCGCTGGTTCCCCTCAACGAGGAGCAGCGGCGCGTGGCCGAGGCCTACCTGCGCCAGCTCGGCGCCAGCGGCCTGTGGCACGCGCCGATCGCCACGCGGATCGAGCCCTACAAGGCCTTCTACCCGGCCGAGGACTACCACCAGGACTTCGCCGCGGCGAACCCCGATCACGGCTACATCCGCCGCTGGGACGCGCCCAAGGTCGCCGCGCTGAAGCGGCTGTTCCCCGGGCTCTACAAGGCGGCCTTCACCCGCGGCTGATCCGCGCCTATATCGGGCCCATGAGCGCGGCCCACCATCATCACGAGCATAGCGGCGCGGGCCTCGTCGATGCGGCCCACCGCGCGTTGATCGATGCCGGCGAGCAGTGGACCGAGATGCGCGCCGATGTCTTCGCAGCGCTGGCAGCCCAGTCGCGCCCGGCCTCGGCCTACGACGTGGCCGAAGGCCTGTCGGCCCGCCTCGGCCGGCGCGTCGCCGCGAACACGGTCTACCGCATCCTCGACCTGTTCGTGCGCACCAACCTCGCCCGCCGGGTGGAAAGCGCCAACGCCTATGTCGCCAACCCGCACCCCGGCTGCCGGCATGACTGCATCTTCCTCATCTGCGATTCGTGCGGAACGGCGGTCCACAGCGATGACGACAGCCTGACCGGGGCGCTGATCGGCGCCGCGCGCAAGGCCGGTTTCGCCGACGTGCGCCCAGTGATCGAGCTGCGCGGCACCTGCGCGCGCTGTTCGGGCGAGCACGAGGGATGAATGGCAAGCGAGTGACCCATCGATACAATCGACTTGGCCGGAGCCCGCGTGTAAGGGCCAAGGGATGACCGCCAGCTCCGGCCCAGCCACTCCATTGCTCGATACCGTCGCCTTTCCGGCGGACCTGCGCCGCCTCGCGCCGACGCAGCTGCGCCAGCTAGCCGACGAGCTGCGCAGCGAGATGATCAGCGCCGTGGGGCAGACCGGCGGTCACCTCGGCTCCGGCCTCGGCGTGGTCGAACTGACCGTCGCCATTCACTATGTCTTCAACACGCCCGAGGACCGGCTGGTCTGGGACGTCGGCCACCAGGCCTATCCGCACAAGATCCTCACCGGCCGGCGCGACCGGATCCGCACCCTGCGCCAGCCGGGCGGCCTCTCCGGCTTCACCAAGCGCAGCGAGAGCGAATACGACCCCTTCGGCACGGCGCACAGCTCCACCTCGATCTCGGCCGCACTTGGCTTTGCCGTGGCCAACAAGATGACGGGCCAGCCGGGCAAGGGCATCGCCGTGATCGGTGACGGCGCGATGAGCGCGGGCATGGCCTATGAGGCGATGAACAACGCCAAGGCCGCCGGCAACCGCCTGATCGTCATCCTCAACGACAACGACATGTCGATCGCCCCGCCGGTCGGCGGGCTATCGGCTTATCTCGCGCGGCTGGTATCCTCGCGCCGGTTCCTAGGGCTGCGCGGCCTCGCCAAGCGGATCTCGCGGCACCTGCCCGAGCCGCTCCACAAGGCCGCCCGCAAGACCGACGAGTTCGCCCGCGGCATGGCCATGGGCGGCACCCTGTTCGAGGAGCTGGGGTTCTACTACGTCGGCCCGGTCGACGGGCATAACCTCGACCACCTGATCCCCGTACTGGAAAACGTGCGCGATGCCGAGGAAGGGCCGATCCTCGTCCACGTCGTCACGCAGAAGGGCAAGGGCTATGCCCCGGCCGAGGCCGCGGCGGACAAGTACCACGGCGTCCAGAAGTTCGACGTGATCACCGGCCAGCAGGTCAAGGCCGCGGCCGGCCCGCCGGCCTACCAGAACGTCTTCGGCGAAACGCTGGCGAAGCTGGCGGACACCGACCCCAGGATCTGCGCGATCACCGCGGCCATGCCCTCGGGCACCGGGGTCGACAAGTTCGCCAAGGCCCACCCCGACCGCAGCTTCGACGTGGGCATCGCCGAGCAGCACGCGGTGACCTTCGCCGCCGGCCTCGCCGCACAGGGCATGCGCCCGTTCTGCGCGATCTATTCGACCTTCCTGCAACGGGCCTACGACCAAGTGGTCCACGACGTGGCGATCCAGAACCTGCCGGTGCGTTTCGCGATCGACCGGGCGGGCCTCGTGGGGGCCGACGGGGCGACCCATGCCGGCTCGTTCGACATCACCTACCTCGCCAGCCTGCCGAACATGGTGGTCATGGCCGCGGCGGACGAGGCCGAACTGGTCCACATGACCTATACCGCGAGCCTCCACGACAGCGGCCCGATCGCCTTCCGCTATCCGCGCGGCAACGGCACCGGCGTGGCCCTGCCCGACGTCCCTGAGCGACTGGAGATCGGCAAGGGCCGGATCGTCCGGGATGGCACCAAGATCGCCCTGCTTTCGCTCGGCACGCGCCTTGCCGAAGCGCTCAAGGCGGCCGACCAGCTCGAGGCACGGGGCCTGTCCACCACGGTGGCCGACCTGCGCTTCGCCAAGCCGTTGGACGAGGAGCTGATTCGCCGCCTCGCCACGACCCACGAAGTCGTGGTCACCGTCGAGGAAGGCTCGATCGGCGGGCTCGGCGCCCATGTCCTGACCCTCGCCAGCGACGAAGGGCTGGTCGACACCGGCCTCAAGATCCGCACCATGCGCCTGCCCGACCTGTTCCAGGACCACGACAGCCCCGACAAGCAATACGACGCCGCCGGCCTCAACGCGCCGCAGATCGTCGATACCGTGCTGAAGGCCCTGCGCCACAACAGCGCCGGGGTGGAGGAAGCGCGGGCCTAGGCCTTGGCCTAGCGGTACACCTCGCGGCGGTGGCCGAGCGCAATCACCACGATCACCACCCGGTCGTCCTCGATCCGCGCAATCACCCGGTAATCGCCGAAACGGTAGCGCCAGTGACCGGCGAAATTGCCGGCCATGGCCTTGCCTCGCAGCCGAGGATTTTCCTGGGCGGCTACTTCCCGCAAGCCTTTCGCAATCCGCCGTGCCTCGACCGGCGCGATCTTTCCCAAGGCTTTTTCAGCCGCAGGGCTGACTTCAATCCTCCAGGCCAAGGTCGCGCATCACCTGGTCCAGCGGCACGTTCTTCGAAGGATCGTAGTCCTTGAGTGCCTCTTCGAGCAGGGCGATATCCTCCAGCTCCTCGATCATCTCCGCGATCGCCTTGCGGGCATAGTAGCTCTTGCTCCGGCCGGTGCGCTTGGCGACAGCGGTGAGGCGGGCTTCGAGATCGGGATCGAGACGGACGGCGAGCATGGGACAGGCTCCTTTGTCATACATGTATGACAGGCGCAGCCCGATTACAACTCAGGCTGTTTGCCCAGCGTGTCGAGGTGCATCCACCGCGTTACCAGCCGCGAGGCGACGAACACCACCACGGCTATGCCGAGCGTGAGCCATCCGATCTTCTCGTAGATCGCCAGGGTCAGCGCCTTGCTCATCTCGCCGCTTTCGCCGCCCGTCGCCTCGCCGATGCGGCCGGCGACGAACTGGCCGAGCGCCGTGGTGTAGAACCAGGCGCCCATGATGAACGAGCCGAGGTGGGCAGGGGCGAGCCGGGTCATGGCCGAGAGGCCGACCGGCGAGAGGCACAGTTCGCCGGTGGTCTGCAGCAGGTAGATCAGGAAGACGAACAGCACCGGCGTCATCGCCTCTGCCCCGACGCTGCGCGCGCCCCAGACGAAGACGAGGAACGACAGCGCCCCCTGCACCAGCGCCAGGGCGAATTTGGTCGGCGCGCTCGGTTCCAGCCCGCGCCGGCCGAGCCATTGCCACAGCCCGGCGAAGGCCGGGGCGAAGAGGATGATGTAGATCGGGTTGATCGACTGGAACAGGCTGGTGGGCACCCCCTGCCGGTCGACATAGCGGTCGGTATAGAGGTTGAGGCTGCCGCCCGCCTGCTCGAACAGGCCCCAGAACACCGGGTTCACCGCGACGAGGAACAGGATCGCATAGATCCGCTCGCGCGGTTCCTTCGGCAGCCGCGAGGCGACGTAGAGCGTGTAGCCGAGCATGACCACGCCGCTGACCGCGAGGAGGTTGCCGATGACCGACTGGTACTGGATCAGCCCCCAGGCCAGCGCGACGGCGACGAGGCCCACGGCATAGATCCGCCACTCAGTGCCGCGCGCCAGTGGCTCGGGCGGCTCGCCCTTGCCGGCGAGCGCCGCTTTGCCAGTGAGGAAGATCGCGAGGCCGAGGACCATGCCGAGGCCGGCAAGGCCGAAGCCCCAGGCCCAGCCGATCGTCTCGCCGAGATAGCCGACGAGGATCGTGCCGAAGGCCGCGCCCGCGTTCACCCCCATGTAGAAGATCGTATAGGCCGAATCCCGTCGCGTATCGGTCAGCCCGTAGAGTTGGCCGACGATCACCGAGATATTGGCCTTGAGGAACCCGGAGCCGACGATAATCAGCGAGAGGGCCAGCCAGAACACGTTGATCGCGGGGTCCGCCTGCTTGACCAGCGGGTCGGTCACCCCGCGCATGCCTTCCACCGCCATGAACAGGTGGCCCAGCGCCAGCAGCACCCCGCCGAAGACCACCGCCTTGCGCTGGCCGAGCCAGCGGTCGGCGACATAGCCGCCGAGCACCGGGGTGATGTAGACCAGGCTGCCGTAGGCGCCGTAGATCAGGTTGGCCTTGCCGTCGGCGAAGAGCCAGAACTTGGTGAGGTAGAGCACCAGCAGGGCGCGCATGCCGTAGTAGGAGAAGCGCTCCCACATCTCGGCATAGAACAGCACGAACAGCCCGCGCGGGTGGCCGATCACCTGCTGGCTGCGGCGCGTGGCGATCACCGCGCCGATAGTGAGGAAGACGAACAGCGCGAGGGCGCCCAGAGCCGCGATCCAGTCCCCTTCGGACCATTGCGCCATTGCATTCATCGCCGCTCGATCCTCCTCGCTGGCCCGACTCGCGCACCCTAGTGGGCAGGACGCCGGGGGAAAGCGAAATCCGCCGGGGTGCGGATGCCGTGGGGCGGCGCCGGGGCAAGCCGAGCCACTGTCCCATTTTGGGTAAATGCGGCACTGCAATCGATTTTTAGGTGACGATTGCGCCGCCCTAGCTATTCTGGCACATGGCGAGGTGATTGCCGGCGCTACCTGCCCGAACGGACATGTGGTGCAGGTGGCAGCAAGGACGATGGGGGTCGTCTGGCCGGCAATTGCCTGGAGAGTGATGCCCGGACTGGCCTTGCTCTCCCGACGGGAGACGACTGAGATGATTCGTTCCGAGTTGCTGGCGGCGCTGGCAAAAGAAAATCCCGGCCTGCGCGCCGAAGAGGTCGAGCGCGTGGTCGATGTGTTCTTCGACGAGATCGCCCAGCGGCTCGCCGCCGGGGGCCGGGTCGAACTGCGCGGCTTCGGCGCCTTTTCCACGCGTGAGCGCGAACCCCGCAAGGGCCGCAACCCGCGCACCGGCGAGGCGGTCGAGGTGCCCGGCAAGCGGGTGCCCTACTTCAAGCCCGGCAAGGAAATGCGCCAGCGGCTGAACGCCGACTGAGCTGTGCGGAAAGGCCATCCGGCCTTTCCTATCCTCGTGCGATCTGCCATCCGCATCATCCGTGCGGACGTGGCGGAATGGTAGACGCAGGGGACTTAAAATCCCTTGGGCATAGCCCGTGCGGGTTCGAGTCCCGCCGTCCGTACCAGTGGCTTTTCGGGGGCGGGGCATCGACGCGCTGCGCCCCGCCTCACGTCTTTCCTGCAGCAACGGCGTTCCGTCGCCGGACGGCGACCGCCTGACGCTTGGCGCGGAACCGGCAGTGGTGACGCAGGTTGCCGGGGTGTTCCTGCACGCCGAGAGGAGAGCCCCCGTGAGCACAGCCCAGCGCACCCGCGACCATGACCAGATCCGCAAGTGGATCGAGGATCGCAAGGGCCGCCCCAGCGTGGTCTGCGCGACGGCCGGCAAGGGCGGCAGCAAAAAGGGTGGGGGCTTGCTCCGGATCGACTTCGGCGAGGCTGACGAAGGCCTCGAAGAGATCGGCTGGGACGAGTTCTTCGCCATCTTCGACGACAACGACCTCGAATTCCTCCACCAGGACAAGACCGCCGACGGCAAGCCGAGCCGGTTCAGCAGGTTCGTCGCGGCGGGTTCCGACGACGACTGAGGCCTGAAGTCAGGCCTCCTGCGGCAAGAACAACAGCGGATCGAGCCGCGCTTCGCGCCACCGCAGGCCCCAGTGCAGGTGCGGCCCGGTGGCGCGGCCGGTCATGCCCACTTCGGCGATGGCTTGGCCCTGCTTCACCGCTTCTCCCAGTGCCACCTTGTGCGCCGAGCAGTGCAGGAAGGCACTCGACAGGCCCATGCCGTGATCGACCATCAGCAGCTTGCCTTCGAGCGTGAACGGCGCGGCGGCGGCGAGGATGACGACGCCGTCGGCGGGGCAGATGATCGGCGTGCCCGCGGCGGCCGCGAGGTCCAGCCCGGAGTGGTAGGAGCCTGGCTCGCCGCGATAGATGCGCTGGGCCCCGAACCGGCCGGAAATGCGCCCGGGAGCGGGTCGGATCATCTGCTGGCTCCAGCCCTGCGCCCCGGTGACCAGCGCCCGCGCGGCGGCGATTCGGGCGAGCTCGTCCTTGCGGATCCGCAGGAATTCCTCGCTCGGCACCGAGGGCGGGCGCAGCGGCGCGTCGATCTGTTCGATCTGCCATGCCCGCGGGGCAATCGTCAGCTGCAGGCTGGTGAAATGGCCCTTCGGCAGGCTTGCGGTGAGTGTCGCCGTGGGCTTGGCGTCGCGGTCAAACGCGATCAGGAAGCGGCCGACCCTGTCCTTCGCGACCGGCATGCCGTCGAGGTCGAGCTGCAGACCGGGGCTCGCCTGCCCGCGCGCCCAGCCGCCCTGCGTGAGGCGGCTCGAGAGGATCTCGATCGGCGGGATGGCGACGTTGATCGCCCGCGCCGCGCTCGGGCGGCAAGCGAGGCCGCCGCCCAACAGCGCGGTGCCGATGGCGCCCAGCGCGGCGCGGCGGCCGAGCGGCAAGGCCAGGTCAGGCCTGGCCGAGCAGCCGCTTGGTGGCGAGTTCGCAGGTGGCATAGGCTTCCTGCCGCACGGCCGACCAGTAGCGCAGTTCCTCGAGGCTGATGCGCTGCCCGCTGACCGCGCACAGGACATAGGTGCCCGGGCGCATGACGCGGAAGCCGTTGGGGCCATAGTGCAGTTCGGCGGGGCGGTCGGAGGCATTCATCAGCATGGGCGGCAGCCTACCAGTCTTCCCCGCTCAGAACAAATCGCCCTGCCGCGCGGCAGTCTCGCCTGCGGCGGGGCGGGCCGGCCTGGCGGGCTTGCGCGATGCTCCGGTGGGGCTCACCTGCAGCGCGCCGTCGTGGAATTCCAGCGTCATTTCCGCAAGTTGCGCCGCGATGGCGCGGCCGCCCACCACATGCCCATCGGGTCCGGTGACGAGGGCATAGCCGCGCAGCAGCGGCGCCTTGGGATCGAGCTGGCGGCGCAGACGGTCGAGCGCTTCGACCTGGCGGCGGGCGTTCTCGACCCGGCGGAGCAGGTCTTCCGGGCGCAGGCGGGCGGCGTCGAGGCGTTGCTGGCCGTGGCGGGCCTGGTAGGCGAGGAGCGGGGCGGAAAGGCGGCCGGCGGAGCGATGGAGCGCGGTGCGGGAATGGGCGATCCGGTCGGCCAGGCCGCGGCGGAGGCGCTCACCCAGGTCGTCAAGCCGTTGGGAACGCTGGGCAATTATGGCCTCGGGCTTGGGCAGGCGCTGCACCCGGGCTGCAAGGCGCTCGCAACCCAGTTGCACCGGGCGCAGAGCGCACCTGCGCTTGCGCCATGCCAGTTCGGCGATCTGCGCGGCCAGTTCCTCGCGCACCGGCACGGCCATTTCGGCGGCGGCGGTGGGGGTGGGGGCGCGGCGATCGGCAGCGAAATCGGCGAGGGTGGTGTCGGTCTCGTGGCCGACGGCGCTGATCGTGGGAATCGGGCAATCGGCGATGGCGCGGACGACGACTTCCTCGTTGAAGGCCCAGAGGTCCTCGATCGACCCGCCGCCGCGGGCAACGATGACGAGGTCTGGGCGGGGCACCGGACCATTTTCCGGCAGGGCTCCGAAGCCGCGCACGGCGGCGGCGACCTGTTCGGCCGCGCCACTGCCCTGGACAAGCACCGGCCAGACCAGCACCCGACTGGGGAAGCGGTCGGCGAGGCGGTGGAGAATGTCGCGGATCACCGCGCCGGTGGGCGAGGTGACCACGCCGATCACCTGTGGGAGGAACGGCAGGGCGCGCTTGCGGCGACTGTCGAACAGGCCTTCGGCCTCCAGCCGCGCCTTGGTCTTGGCCAGGAGGGCAAGGAGCGCGCCTTCGCCGGCGATCTCCATCCGGTCGATCACGATCTGATAGTTCGAGCGGCCTGGGTAAGTGGTCAGCTTGCCGGTGGCGACGACCTCGATCCCGTCTTCGGCGAGGAACGCCAGCCGCCCGGCATTGCCCTTCCACATCACGCCATCCAACCGCGCACCTTCGTCCTTGAGGCAGAGGTAAAGGTGGCCCGAGGTCGCGCGCTTCACGCCGGAGAGCTCGCCGCGGACCCGGACGAAGCCGAAACGGTCTTCTACGGTGCGCTTCAGGGCCGCCGAAATCTCGGTGATGGTCAACGGCTCGGCATTGTCGCCGCGCGCGCCCTTCGCTACCAGCCCGCCGGACGGTTCATCGGAAAAAGGCGGCAAATCGGGCATGAACATCCTGCTCCTGGGCTCGGGCGGGCGCGAACATGCGCTGGCGTGGAAGCTGGCGCAATCGCGTTTGCTGGAAAACGGCGGCAAGCTCTATGCTGCGCCCGGCAATCCAGGCATCGCCGAACACGCCGAACTGGTCTCTGTCGATGCGACCGACCATGCCGCGACAATCGCCTTCTGCGAAGCCCATCACATTGGCCTGATCGTGGTCGGCCCGGAAGCGCCGCTGGTGGATGGCCTCGCCGATTCGCTGCGGGGCGCGGGCTTTCCGGTGTTCGGACCGGGCCGCCTCGCCGCCCAGCTCGAAGGGTCCAAGGGCTTCACCAAGGACCTCTGCGCCCGTGCCAATATCCCGACTGGCGGCTATGAACGCGTGACCAGCGAGGCCGCGGGCCTTGCCGCCGTGCGCCGCTTCGGCGCGCCGGTGGTGATCAAGGCCGACGGGCTCGCGGCGGGCAAGGGGGTCACCGTCGCCATGGACCTGGCCACGGCCGAGGAGGCGATCCGCGAGATCTTCGCCGGGCGCTTCGGCGCGGCGGGGGCCGAGGCGGTGGTCGAGGAATTCCTCGACGGCGAGGAGGCGAGCTTCTTCGCCCTGACCGACGGCTCGACCATCCTACCCTTCGCCTCCGCCCAGGACCACAAGCGGGTGGGCGAGGGCGACACCGGCCCCAACACCGGCGGCATGGGCGCCTACAGCCCGGCGCGGGTGCTGACCCCGGCGCTTCAGGCCGAGGCCATGACCCGGATCATCGCCCCCACGGTCAAGCAGCTGGCCGACGAGGGCATGCCCTATTCGGGCGTGCTGTTCCTTGGCCTGATGCTCACCGCCACGGGGCCGCAGCTGATCGAATACAACTGCCGGTTCGGCGATCCAGAATGCCAGGTCATGCTGATGCGGCTGGAGAGCGACCTGGGCGAGCTGCTGCTGGCCTGTGCGGACAACCGCCTATCGGCGATCGAGCCGGCGCGCTTTTCGGATGACGTCGCGCTGACGGTCGTGATGGCCGGCGAAGGCTATCCGGGCGAGCCGAAGAAGGGCGGGCGGATCGATGGCGTGCCGGCGGCCGAAGCTACCGGCGCCAAGGTATTCCATGCCGGAACCAGGCTGGGGATGGACGGGGTGCTGACGGCCAATGGCGGGCGCGTGCTCAACGTGACGGCGCGGGGCAAGTCGGTGAGCGAGGCTCAGGCGGCAGCTTATCGGGCGGTGGATGCGATCCATGCGCCGGAGCTGTTCTGCCGGCGGGATATTGGCTGGCGCGAAGTCGCGCGCGAGCGGGGGTGACCCGGCGGAGGGCGCTCAGCGAGTTTCGCCCGCCCGTTGCGGAACCAGCCAGAGCGCCAAGGCTATGGCAACAACAAGGACTGCAGAGGCCCAGTCGCGGCCGAGGTCCAGCCCGCCCTGCCCGAGCGGCTTGTCGAGGAAATCCCCGACCGTCGCGCCGAGCGGCCGGCTTAGGATGAATGCCGCCCAGAACAGCGCCACGCGCGAGACGGAGGTACGCCAGTAGATCAGCGCGAGGACCAGCATCAGGCCGCCGAACAGGGCCGCGCCGCCGGCATAGCCGAGGCCGCCGTCATCCGCCGCCCAGTCGCCCAGCGCGGTGCCGAGCGTCTGGGAGAAGGTGATGGTCAGCCAATAGAACGATTCCGAGCGGCGATCCTTCACGCTCGCCACCGAGATGCTTCCGGTGGTCAGCCGCCATACCAGCAGCGATGCGGCGACGCAGCCGAGCAGCACCAGCGAACCCCCGGCATAGCCGATCCCGAGGTCGCGGTCGAAGAAGTCGGCCATGGCGGTGCCGGCCGTCGTCGAGGCGAGGATGGTCGCCCAGTAGAGCAGCGGATGGAAGGCCCGGGCGTGGACCTGAACCGCCACCAGCACCACCAGCGGCGCGGCGAAGAGGGCGATCCCGGCCAGGTAGCCCATATCGTATTGCTGGGTGAACAGATCGGCGCCGGTTTCGCCCAGCGTCGTCGCCAGGACCTTGATGATCCAGAAGCCGAGCGTGACCGCCGGAACCTTCGATTGGCGCCCGTCGCCACCCGCCGCGGCCATGGCGTCAGACTCCCGCGAGCGCCTTCAGGTCCGCTTCCGGCCTTGCGCCGTAGTGCGAGATGATCTCGGCCGCGCAGATGGCGCCGAGCTTCAGGCACTCCGCCAAGCCCTTGCCGCGCACGTGGCCGAACAAGAAGCCGGCGGCGAAGAGGTCGCCCGCGCCGGTCGTGTCGACCACCTGGTCCACCGGCTCGGCCGGAACCTCGGCGTGCTCGCCGCCCGAAATGGCATAGGCGCCCTTCTCGCTGCGGGTGACGACCACGGTCGGCACCTTGCCACCGAGGTGGGTGATGCCTTCATGGAAGTCCTCGATGCCGGTGAGGGCGGCGAGTTCGTGTTCGTTGGCGAAGAGGATATCGATCTCGCCGGCCTCGATCAGCGCGCGGAAATCATCGCCGTGGCGGGCGATGACGAAGCCGTCGGAGAGGGTAAAAGCGACCTTGCGGCCGGCGTTGCGGGCGGCGGCGATGGCCTGGCGCATGGCGGCGCGGGGCTCTTCCGGGTCCCACAGGTAGCCTTCGAGGTAGAGCACGGCGGCATCCTGGATCGCGGCCTCGTCGACCTGCGCGGCGGGGAGGAACTGCGAGGCGCCGAGGTAGGTGTTCATCGTGCGCTGGCCATCGGGCGTCACGAAGATCAGGCAGCGCGCCGTGGGCGGATCGCCGGCGCGGGCCGGGGTGGCGAAGGTGATTCCGCCGGCGCGGATGTCGTGGGCGAAGACTTCGCCGAGCTGGTCGTCGGCGACCTGGCCGATGAAGGCGCACCTGGCACCAAGCGCGGCGAGGCCGGCGAGGGTATTGGCCGCCGAGCCGCCCGAGATCTCGCGTGCCGGGCCCATGGCTTCGTAGAGCGCATGGGCCTGGTTGGTGTCGACCAGGGTCATCCCGCCCTTGGCGAGGCCGAGGCGGACGATGTCGTCATCGCTGCACGGGGCCATGACATCGACGATGGCATTGCCGATGGCGATCACGTCGTGGGTGGGCTGGGTCATGCCGGGAATTAGCCTTTGCGCGGGTGCTTCTGCGCTGGCGGGTAGCGGCGAGGCGCTCCTGCAGCAAGCCCGATCCGGTTGACGGCGGCGGCGGGGCGGGCGATGGGGCCTCGATGCGTCGCGCCCTGTTCCTGCTCCTGCCCGTCATGGCCCTGGCCGGCTGTGGCGGCGAAGATTACGGGCCGTTGCAGAGCACCCCGGCCCCGGTCGCCCGCCCGCCCGCCAAGCGCACCCAGCCGCGCGTGCCGGTGAAGCGGCCGATCGCCCCGCCGCCGGTCCAGGCCCTGCCGGGTGTGGAAGGCGTCATCGGGGCAACGGGCGGGGACCTGACTCGCCAGTTCGGCGCGCCGCGGCTGGACGTGCTCGAGGGCGATGCCCGCAAGCTGCAGTTCTCCGGCTCGGCATGCGTGCTCGACATCTATCTCTATCCGCCGGCCCCCGGGCGCGAACCGCAGGCGAGCTATGTCGACGCGCGGCGCGCCAGCGACGGGCAGGATGTGGACCGCGCGGCCTGCATCGCCGCCATGCGGCGCGGGGGCGGGGCTCCGAAAGCGCCGTAACCCGCCCTTAACCGCAAGAGGCGCATAGCCCCCAAACGACTGCAACGGGGGAAGACAGGCCCATGACCTACCAGTTCCGCGCCCTGGCCGAGCAGGCCCAGGCCGATGGCCGCATCACGGCCGAGGAAATTCTCGGGCTCCGCCGCGACGGCTGGGCCGACGGACGGATCGAGCCGGCCGAGGCCGAGGCGGTCTTCGTGCTCAACGACCACCTCGCCGAGCGGACCAACGAATGGGCCGACTTCTTCGTCGAGGCGATCACGGAATATGTCCTGGCCGGCGGCGAGCCGCGCGGGTTCGTCAGCGAGGAGCAGGCCGACTGGCTGATTTCCCGCCTCGACCGCGACGGGCGGGTGGATTCGCTGGTCGAGCTAGAACTCCTGGCCGAGCTGTTCGAGAAGGCCGAGAGCGTGCCCGACCGGCTCAAGGCCTATGCCCTCGACCAGATCGAGCAGGCCGTGCTGACCGGCGAAGGCCCGACCCGCGATGGTGGCAAGCTCTCCGCGGGCTGCATCACGCCCGCCGAATGCCGCCTGCTCAAGCGCTACATCTATTCGTTCACCAGCGACGCGCCGGGCGGGGTGAGCCGCGCCGAGGCCGAGATGCTGTTCCGGATCAAGGACGCCACACTGGGTGCCGACAATGCCGCCGAGTGGCCAGACCTGTTCGTCAAGGCCGTGGCCAACCACCTGATGGCCCACAATCGCTTCCAGCAGCTTTCGACCGAGCGCGCGCGCGAGCTCGACAGCTTCATGAACGATGCGACGCCGCGGCTGGGCGCCTTCTTCGGCCGGATGGCAAAGAGCGACCTTGGCGGCAACTTCCGCGATGCGGCCGCCGGGGTGCTCGGCTTCGGCAAGAAGGGCGTGCAGCGCGATCTCGCCGCGGAAGTGGCGGCCGACCAGCGGATCACCGAGAGCGAAGATGCCTGGCTGCAGGGGCAGGTCGACGCCAACCAGCAGCTCGATGCGCTGGACAAGGCGCTGCTCAAGTTCATTGCCGAGGCGGAGCGGGGGTAAGAGCTCCCGACGCAAATTGCGCCGTCGCCCCTGCGCAGGCAGGGGCCTATCCCAGCCTATCGTTCGTTCGCTGTCGTCGCATTTCCACGCCAGCTTGGGATGGGCCCCTGCCTGCGCAGGGGCGACGTTGAAATTTTAGAGCGAGCTTTTCGCCTTCCCGGCCTCAGACCGTGAAGCTTTCCCCGCAGCCG
>Ga0207667_10002069_pt1 | contig 25140 bp, 18 predicted proteins | sample KBSCornC52_FD_184301 | JGI IMG/M metagenome (GOLD analysis project Ga0207667, IMG submission 184301) | Corn rhizosphere microbial communities from Kellogg Biological Station, Michigan, USA - KBS Corn C5-2 (SPAdes) (version 2) | ecosystem: Host-associated > Plants > Roots > Rhizosphere > Soil ...
GGCTTTTTCGTCACCGCCGACTCGCTGGCCGCCAATAACATCGTGCTGGGCACCTACCGCCACATCACGGCGCCGGAATGCCGCCAGTACCTGCTGCGCCAGGCGTTCGAGGAAGCCATCCACACCCACGCCTACCAGTACATCGTGGAGTCGCTGGGCCTGGACGAGAAGGTAATCTTCAACGCTTACAACGAGATCCCGTCGATCCGCGACAAGGACCAGTTCCTGATCCCGTTCATCGAGGTCATCAACGATCCCGAATTCCGTACCGGCACGCTGGAGAACGACCAGAAGCTGCTGCGCTCGATCATCGTGTTCGCCTGCCTGATGGAAGGCCTGTTCTTCTACGTCGGCTTCACGCAGATCCTGGCGCTGGGCCGCCAGAACAAGATGACCGGTGCCGCCTGGCAGTACCAGTACATCCTGCGCGACGAATCGATGCACTGCAACTTCGGCATCGACCTGATCAACACGATCAAGATGGAAAACCCGCAGCTGTGGACGGCGGAATTCCGCGACGAGATCAAGGGCCTGTTCCTGAAAGCCGTCGACCTGGAATACCGCTACGCTGAAGACACGATGCCGCGTGGCGTGCTGGGCCTGAACGCCGCGATGTTCAAGGGCTACCTGCGCTTCATTGCCAACCGCCGCGCCGTCCAGATTGGCCTCGACCCGCTGTTCCCGAACGAGGAAAACCCGTTCCCGTGGATGAGCGAGATGATCGACCTGAAGAAGGAGCGCAACTTCTTCGAGACGCGCGTGACCGAGTACCAAACTGGTGGCGCGCTGAACTGGGACGTGTGACCTGGAAAGTTGCATGGATGATTGTCCGGCATCCGAAGGCATGGCCCACGATGACCGGACTCGTTGTGCCATCAACGATAGCCTACCGGCACCAGCGTCTTGGGCAACCGAGGGGTTGGAAACTGCCGGGACAATGTACCTGTCCTGAAAGGGACATCCAGAACCGTGAGGGGATGGATGTACTGCGAGCACCGATGCGGTTAGGGGCTAGGCTCGGCGGTATGGGCAAGATATCTGAACTGCTACTAAACATCGTGATCATGCTACCCACCCAAGGTGCTGAACGGGTGGACATGAGGGAGAGTTACGCTGCTGTCCCATCGGCGTACATGGCTCGCGTTCCCTCCGGTGAAAAGGCAGGCCCTAACCCGTTGTTGTCATCCATGTGGAACAGGGTAAGCCTGTATTCCTGCTGTAAGCAGCACGCAGCAAAGCCGACCGCAAGGATGGTGTCCCCAGAAGTGGTGTATGAGAAGTGATTCCCGAGGGGCTGGGTCCCCGATCAGTTAATCACGGCGGAGAGCCGTGCGGGTTGATTGTCGCTCAGGGACAATAATCCTTCAAGCTGCATATAGCGGCGCTGCAGGGACCACTCGTCGTTCTGTTCGAGCATCATAGCGCCGACGAGCCGGATGATGGCTTTATCGTTCGGGAAGATGCCGATGACGTTGGTGCGGCGTTTTATTTCGGCGTTCAATCGTTCCAGCGGATTGGTACTGTGGATCTGGACGCGGTGCGCTTTTGGAAAGCTCATGAAGGTCAGTACCGCATGCTCGGCGTCGTCCATCATGGCGGCGAGTTTGGGAAACTTGGGCCGCAGTTGGTCGGCCACGGTCCGCCATTGGGCGCTGGCCGCTTCGGCGCTTTCCTGTACAAAGATGGTGTTGATCATGGCCAGGACGGCCTGGCGCTGGCCCTTTCCCACATGAGCCGGAGCGTTGCGGATGAAATGCACGCGGCAGCGTTGCCAGCTCGTCTTGAGCACTTTGCTGGCGGCTGCCTTGAGTCCTTCGTGGGCATCAGAGATAACAAGCTTCACGCCGCGCAAACCGCGCCGGGTCAGGCCGCGCAGGAAGTCGGTCCAGAATGGCTCGGCTTCCGATGGACCGGTCGCTACCCCAAGAATTTCACGCACGCCGTCGGTGTTGACGGCCACGGCGATTATGACGGCCACCGAGACAACCCGGCCGGCCTGACGCGATTTGACGTACGTGGCGTCAATCCAGAGGTAGGGCCAGTCGCCCTCGATGGGGCGCTCCAGGAAGCTTTTCACCCGCTCGTCGATTTCTTCGCACAGCCGGGACACCTGGCTTTTGGAGACGCCGCTCATGCCCATGGCTTTGACCAGGTCGTCGACGGATCGGGTCGAAATCCCTTGTATGTAGGCTTCCTGGATCACAGCGGTAAGCGCTTTTTCTGCCGTACGGCGCGGCTCGAGAAATCCCGGGAAATAGCTGCCGCTACGCAGCTTCGGAATCTTCAAGTCCACTTTGCCCGCTCGGGTTTCGTAAGCACGATCGCGGTAGCCATTGCGGCTGTTGATGCGCTCCTCGCTGCGCTCGCCGTACGCGGCCTGGCACAGCGCTTCCACGTCCATTTCCATCAGCCTTTGCAGGGCGTGCTGCAGTGTCTGGCGAATGAAATCGGCTTCTGCCCCCTGTTCGGCAAGCTCGGAAAATGCGATAGTGGCGTTGGTCATTGTGCTTCCTTATGGTTGAGTTGAGTCTTCGCAAACCCAAATTTACCTCAAGAATCACAATGGCCGCCCCTTCAGGCTGCCTCCCTAAACGCCGGTTCCGGCGAGCTCTTCATACACCACATTCTGGGACACCATCGACCGCAAGGGAAGCCGACAGGAGTGCAGGTAGAGGACGACGGAGAAAGCGAAGGCCCGGCTGTAATGGCAGGGATAGGGGTTTGAACGTCACCCCACGCGAAAGCGAGCAGAATTCCGTCTGGTCTCGCTTCACAAGGAAACTGCGTAACTGTTGCAGGGGACAAGCAAATGAACGCGAAAGCGTGTGCGGTTCTCAGCCTGGAAGACCAATGGCGCGTCATCAATTGGGACGCTTGCCACGACCAGGTTAAACGGATGCAGGCAAGGATTGTGAAGGCCACTAGGGAGGGCCGGTGGGGCAGGGTGAATGCCTTGCAGCACTTGCTGACCCGATCCTTCAGTGCGAAAGCACTGGCGGTGAAACGTGTGACTGAAAATTGCGGGAAGACGACCCCCGGCGTTGATGGGGTAACCTGGAGTACGCCGGAGGAGAAAGCTCACGCTGTTACCCAGCTTGTACGGCATGGGTACCAACCCCTGCCTCTCAGGCGGGTTATGATCCCCAAGTCGAACGGCAAGATGCGCCCCCTTGGCATTCCGACGATGAAGGACAGGGCGATGCAAGCGCTGTATCTGCTGGCTTTGCAACCCATCTCGGAAGTCAAGAGCGATCCCTACAGCTTCGGATTTCGTCCCAAACGAAGTTCGCAAGACGCTGCCGCCCAACTGCGAAAGGTGTTTTATGCCAATCCGGGCAAGTGCGCAATGTGGGCGCTGGAGGGAGACATTAAAGCCTGTTTTGACAATATCGACCACGACTGGTTGCTGGCAAATGTCCCAATGGACAAGCTGGTGCTCAGGAAATGGTTGAAGTCGGGGTTCATCGACAGCGCAACCTTCCATGATACCGAGACCGGGACGCCGCAAGGCGGAATCATTTCCCCGACCTTGGCGAACATGGCACTCGACGGAATCGAGCAACTACTGCATCAGCGGTATTGGAGTGCAGCCAAGAAGCAGATACTCCGGAAAGTGCACTTGGTACGTTATGCGGATGACTTCATCGTTACTGGTGACTCGAAAGAGCTCTTGGAAGATGAGATCAAACCCATGATTGCCGAGTTCCTGGCAGCGCGCGGCATGACGCTCTCGCAAGAGAAAACGAAGGTCACGCGTGTCAGGGAGGGTTTTGACTTCCTGGGTTGGAATTTCAGGATGTATCCCGACCCGAACCGCGCCAGCGGCGAGGTCTTCCTGGTCAAACCATCACGCAAGTCGATGAACAGTCTGGTGGCAAAGGTCAGAGAGATTCTTCGGACGTCAATGAGCTGTACGTGGGAGGAAGCGCTGGACCGGTTGAATCCTGCCCTGCGTGGATGGGCCATGTATCATCGGTACCAGAACTCCAAGGACGTACTCGCCCGCATGGACTACGTCGTATGGTGGATGATCTGGAGATGGATCAAGAAGCGGCACGCTCAAAAGAGCGGAGGGTGGAAGTTCGCGAAATACACCGTCTGGTCCGAGACGGACCGCCGACTTGGTTGCATCGCACAGGACCGATATGGACGCAGGACGCGCAAGCTGCTTGTGCAGATGGCGGGCATCGAGGTCAAGAAGTACACACAGATTCAGCGAGACGCGAACCCGTTTGACCCGAGCTGGGCCGAGTACTTCCTGTTGCGCAGTACAAAGCTCATGACGGCCACGCTGTACGGGCAACCGCTTCGCCTCTGGCGACGGCAGAAGGGCATCTGTCCAAACTGCCTTCAACTCATCGATGAAGACTCGACCTGAGACAGCCATCATATCCTGAGTCGGGAGCACGATGGGAAGAACGGTGACGAAAACAGGGTCCTGATCCACACGAACTGCCATCGTCAGGTGCATTCACGCAAGTACGATGAAGTCGAGGTCGTAAGTCCAGTTTAGTGCCGGATCTCGCAAGAGGTCTTAGCGAGGCTTGAGCCGTATGACGGGAAACTGTCACGTACGGTTCTTAGGGGAGGGAGTCGCCGCGAGGCGCGCTTTCTTACCCGACTGATGTACCGTTGTCAGTTTTGACAGCCCCTCCGTAGGCTTTTCGATATTACTAACCATGGTCAAGCATGACAAAGGAGTCCGGTGCATTTCAAGCGCACGAGCCGGTAAATTGCGAGGTAAAGCAAGCGGCAAGTTTGGCCGGTGCCGTACCTGGCCGCCATATACCCGGCCGTCACAACTCCACTGTTCCAGTGTACTTCAGTCCGACTAGTCGAACGCTTGCGTAATGTCGTCGAGCACTGAGTTGTCGGTCTTGTTTTGCTTGATGACGAGACTCAGCAAGTGCTGGTCCCACCCACCCGGCGCCTGATATACCTCGGTTTCCAGGATCTCGAGGCCGCCGCACGCGTATTCCTCGAAGATGCGAAGGCATTCACCTTGGCGCGCGTTGCCCATGATATTGGGATCGCGCGTCTCCACCAATCCCATACACCGCAAAATGGTCTCATCGTAGTCGCCGTGGAAGACATCGAGTCGAATTGGCTCGGATGACTTGTCAAATGCGACGCGCCGACCCTCTTGAAATCCGAGGCAGGCCGCGAACACCATCGCTTCCTTGTAAGTCGCGAAGATCCGGTTCTCGTCCTGGCAGAGCTTCTTCAACATCTCTTCGAATCGCTTTGGGCGCCGCACGTCATTCGACATAGTGTCCGTCCTTGATCTCAGTGTATTCAAACTGTGGCTGGTCGAAAGCCGATTCGTCCTGCTCCGCACGCTTCTGCGCTGGGCTGCTGTAGTGTAAGGTGTACTCGCGCGCCATGCGATGCTTGACTTGCGCCGCGACCTCGCCCTTCCACTGGGAGGTCGACACCATGATGATCACCTGTTCGGCCAGCTCGGGGATGTATTCCGCGATCTTCTGGCGGTAGTCGGCGTCTAGCGCCCCGAAGGGCGAATCCATCACGATCGGGAACACACCGCCGCGGAAATTCTCGGTGTCGGCGTTTGCCCGTTCTTTGGCCAGGCTGACGATGCTGCCCACGAACGACAGGCTCGTGACTTGGCTTTCGCCGGTTGATTTTTCGTACACGAGTTGTTTCTCGCCACCAATCGATTTATAGATCTCGAGCGTGTAGTCTTTGCTGATCTCGGCCCAGTAGGGCTTGCGCATGATGGCTTTGAAAGTTTCGTCGACCTTGGTCGACAAGCGGTGGCGCACTTGCTCGGCTAAGGCCGCATACAGGGCGTCGAGTACGCGCTTTACCTCTTCGGCGAGATTCAGACGACGGGTAGCGACGCCGTTGCGCTCGGACTGCGCGGACAGGCGTTCCCGCTCCCTGGTCAAGTCGGCCAACTGCGCGGTCCAGTCCTTCAGACTGTTTGTGAGCGCGCCCTTTTGCGCGGACGCGCGTTTGATGTCTTCTTGCAGTTGGCCGCGTTTGGTCTCCAGCGCCGCGATGTCCTCGCTCTCGCGGTTCCCGATCTTGCCGCCGATCTCGTCGATCTGCTCGCCCTTGATCCGCAAGCTCTCGTCATAGCCACGCTCCTGCGACTGGAAGGCCGCGAGCTCCGAAAACAAGCTTTCGCGCGCTTTGAGGATAAGCCCGATCTCGCCCGAGGTTTTGATGAACGCGTTTTCGACGTCGGCGGAGGTCGCCGAACTTTTGAAAGCGTGGACCGCATCGTGCGCCGCCGTACCGGGCGTGAGATCGCGCTCGCAGATGCAACGGCGGCGTGCCAGCAGGTCGTCGATGAACTGTCCTTTCACATTTGACGGCAATTCGCCCTTCTTGCGCTTCTCGTCAAGGATGGCGCCAGCCGTTTTGAACAGGTTCCCGGCGAAAGCCAAGCCGCCAATGGCACTGACACGATCACGTCGTTCCTTTTTCAAAGCAAGCAGCTGTTGCCGGATCTCGTCGCACTGTTCCTCGAGATCGAGACGTTCCTTGTTGAGATTCGAAACTTCGGCATTGGTGTCGAACGCGCGATTCACCTCATGCAAGGCTTCTTCGAAATCGACGATGTTGCGGTCGATTTGCGCGATCTGTGCCTTGACCTCGTCAACCTTCCCCTGCATGAGTGACTCGCGCTCGAGCACGTCGGCCAGGTCCGCGCTCGAGGTGTCCTTTAATTCCTTGCGCAGCCTTGCGATGACCGGCCCGCCTAGATGGTAGCCGGCGCGTTCGACGATTTCCAGACCCATCAAGTTCTTGATGGCGCTTTGCACCTCGCCGGCCGCATTGACGTGCGAGAGCTTTTCGATTCGCTCGCCGTTGAAAAAGAAGTAGGGCTGCATCTTTTCTGGCAAGATTTGACTCATGCGCATGTTTGCATTGAATGCCGATTGCGCGGCGCCACTGACGTCGGTCCAGGTCAATGCGAAAGTGCCTTCCCCCACCGGCTGACAGCTTCGATCGAAGAGTCGCCTGAACAGCCTTTCTCGTTTCGCCGTATACCGCAGCCCGTCGTTTTCGAACTCGACCGTCACCGCCATCGTCAAGCTGTCGCCGGGGCCGGCTTCGAACATCGCCTGCTCGTTGAGTAGGTTGTCCGAGCGCGAGTCGAAATCGGTCTGCCCATAGAAACACCACTTGAACGCGTTCAGCAGGGTGGTCTTGCCGGCCCCGTTTTCGCCATGGATCACGATCACGTTGCTGTTGCCACGCGTGTCGAGATTCATATGGTGCGTGCCATTGAATTGGCGGAAGTTGAGAATCTCAATACTCAACAGTTTCACTGAGCGATCTCCTGGTGGATGACTTTCAGGATAGCTTCCGCGATCTGCGCCTCGACGGCCCGATTCGACGCCATGTTTTCGATGTGTTTCTGTTCCTTTTCGATCTTGAGGATCTTGTTGATGACGTCGCGTACCTGCTGCGAGGTACCGTCGAGCACTTCTTTGGGCGACATTCGGTCTCCGTGGCTAGTTTCGGTAAGTGGTAAGTCAACAATCGAGCAAGTGCAGTCGGCGCTTGATCTCGCCGAGCGCCCGCAGCGCTTCTCCCGCGTTTTGCGAGGACGCGGCGAATTCGTTCACGCGCTCCAGCTCCTTGCGCACCATGCGGCGTTCGACGTTGAACGCGGCATCGTCCAGAGTCGACCCATCGGGCGGGACGACGATGAAGTCGTAGATGGCGGCATAACGCTTGCCGGGAGCGCGCCGCAGCACACGGCCGCGGCGCTGGATGTATTGGCGCGGATTCGAGGTGGACGCCAGGATGTAGGCCGTCTCGGTGCGAGGGATGTCGACCCCTTCGTCCAGGCAGCGAATCGCGGCAATCGTCTGCAAGCGTCCCGCGCCGAAGTCGTCGAGCATGGCGCGACGCTGTTCGTTGTTCTCTTCGTTCGTGAATTTGTTGGCCCTCATCCCGAGTTCGGTACCTATCATGGCCAGCACGCGCTCGATGCTGCGCTCACCATCGGTGATGGCGTCGCCGCAATACACGAGGTTGTAATGCGAGTCGCGACGCTCCGCCAACAGCGACCTGAGTACGCCAATCTTGTTCTCGGCGTCGCCGATCATGCGCGCGCGCTCCAACAGCGCCATTTTTAGCGCGATCGACGGTTCCTCAGTATCTCCCCCTCCTTGTGCGAACAGACGCGCGATCTTGCTCGAGAGGTCGCGGTAGCGGTCCATTTCGTCGGGCGTGAACTCGACCGGAATCGGGTGGTACATGTAGGGCGTCAGGGTGCCGTCGGCAATGGCCTCGTCGAGGCCGTATTCGATCGCCACCGGACCAAAGTAGTCTTGGATTGCGCGCGTGCCGACCTCGTCGTTGTGGCGCTCGGGCGTGGCCGACAAGCCGAGCCGGAACTGGGCGTGCGCCGGCAACACGGTGCGAATCTTCTCGCCGCCCATGTTGTGCATCTCGTCGGCGATGAACAGGAACGTGACGTCGACGTCTTGCAGAAGCCTTTGAAAACGTTCACCCGTAAAGGTGGCGTTGACGGTAATGACGAGCTCATACTCGCTGGCGCCCAGACTCAGGTCGCGCAAGCGCTGCTGAAACTGCGGCGCCCAGGACTCGAACTGCTCGTAGCAAATCAAGGGATCGAATCCGAAGGCACGCGCCTCGTCGCACCATTGCTCCGCCAAGTGTTTATACGGCACCGCCACGATCGTGACGAGCTTCTTTTTCGAACGCGAGCAAAACTGCGCGAGCTTGAGCACGCAGGTGAGTGCGGTGACGGTCTTGCCGGCTCCAGTGGCCATCTGGAAGATGCCGCGGCCCTTGAGTTTAATGAACCAGTCATGGATCGCCTGCTCCTGGTGCACGCGCAGTTTACCTTGTTCGTTCAGGTAATAGTCGGGTATCGCCAACGCTGGGCGGGGCGTCACCGACGCTGGCTTGGCCAAGCGGTACGGGCGCCGTGTGTGCTGGGTGATCTCGACGAATTTCGCGACCAGGCTGTCCGTCGGCTGGTAGATCTCGAGGTTCGCATCGCCTGCCTGCCAAATACGCTCGAATTCTGCCGCCTTGGCTTGCACGCGTCTGTCGTCGCCAGGATGCCAGCTCGCATACACGTCGATGGTTTCCCAGTTGGTACTCGCCGCGCCGGTCAAGTTGTACGAGCCGCTGAACGCCACCAGGTTGCCGTTTGCGTCGCCGAATATCCCCATCTTCGCGTGAAAAATACCGGACAGGGCATTCTTGGGTATCGCGATCCGAAAACTGATCACTCGATCGCGAATCAACCAGGCCAGGGCGACGCGCGTGTCCTCGGTCAGCGCGCGCTGCAACGCGGCGTACTCGTAGCGCGCGGCAGTTTCGATGATCTCCTGGCGCGCCTCGTTCGAGCGGGCCGTCGACAAGAGTTCCCAATCTTCACGTGACAGCGAGGGGCTGATGACCCACCGTGAAACACCTCCGTTGGCCGCCAGCGCAGCGATACCACTGGCAGCATCGCGCATCCAATACGAAGAAAAATAGCCGACCGCCACGTCGTAGCGCACCGCGTGCTGCAACAAGGGGTTGAAAAGCACGTCGATTGGGTCGTCGCGCGTGGTTGTGACTTGGAGCGGAAGTGTAAGGGCGCGAAAGTCCATGTCTAGAATTCGAAATCGGCCAGAATCGAGTGCAACTCCGAGCCGGCCGTGTTCTCTTGCGGCGGAACCCGGTGGGCTGCGAAACGCCGATCGAAGCGGATGAATCGAGCTGTGAGCTCGCTACCAAATGCCGCGTCCGCTTCTCGGCGCAGCCGCTCGACACCGCCATCGGTAAGGGAGGCCAGCGCGATCGCTTGATAGCCCTGGAGCTCTGCGCTCGGTGCGCTCAAGCAATACATGCCGTTAGCTTGGGTGACATCGTCTGCGGCGGCGAGGATCGAGCCGATGACTTCGATCGAGGCCTTGCCCAGGCCGAGCGCCGCCATCTCTTCGGTCAGCGCGTAATCGCTTTTGGTCCCCGCCAGCAGCGCGACGCGCAAGGCCAGCGCTAGGGCGTCGTATTCGTCGCGATCGGCAAAGAAACGGTGCAAGCTGTCGTAGGTACGCCGTCCCACTTGGATCACTTCGGGACTTTTCGCCAAGATGAGTCTTACGCCTGTGTCGTTACACAGCTTGCGGGTATCGGCCATGTGCTTGACGATGTCGGCCACGTCGATCGGACCGCGTTCGAGGACAATGTTGCGTACCTCGTCCTCAAGCGAGATATAAGTCTTGGCGATGTCGAATCCGGCAAGCCCGATCATGTTGCCGCGCTTGACCACAAAGCGTGCGTCGCTCTGCGCAAAACCAAGCAGCAGATAGTGATTGAAGCTCTCGGGATACGTCGCGAGATCGGTGGCGAACAAACGCTCGAACAGCACTTTCGAGCTCAAAAATACTTGACGCGCCGTCAGTTCGCCATGCATGCGATCGCGGACCTCCTCGATACACTCGCTCGTATAGGACAGGTCGACGTAGCGCGCATATGTACCCGGGGCGCAGATGGTAATGTCGTTATGGTAGCCAACCGTCCTGGTCACATGGTGTAGGTCGAGGTCGATGGCGAAATACCTGAACACGCCAGCCTGGATCTCGGTCAAGTGCATCGGCCTGCGCGTCGACGCGAGCACGTGCAGACACATCTTGTGGACGCTCATGCGCGGCTGTTCGGTGATAACACCGTCGACAATGATGGCCTGGTGTTGCTCACACAGGCATCGCTCGATGTGAAAGCGAGGCACGTTCTGGACATGCGCCACGAAGTCATTTAATACGAGGGGCCAACTAGCATCGATCAATGCCGCGTCGACACATTCGTCCCACATTTTGCTGGACGCAAATTCGCTAGGGCGATACAAGTGAGTTCGGTCGCACAAGGCGAGCGGCTGCGTTTCATCGATGCCGAATTTTTTCAACAATCGAAAGTACAGGCCGCAGGTCATCACGTCGCAACCGACCAGCGCGGCGAATGCCTGCAGCGTAATTTCACGAAGCCGGCGTTGGCGGCATTGGGTATCGATGGCTGCCAGCGCTTGCAAGAACGCTTGGCCAAACCTCTTCACCAATTCATCGATTGCCTTGCGTTCGATTTGACGCACGCGCTCGCGTGTCACGCCCAGGTGCCGAGCTGTTCCGTCGAGGGTTTCTTCCGATTCGATACGGTCTAGCAGCAACTTGGTCTGACGCTCATCGAGCGCATCGAATACCTCGTTCATCAAGCCTTCAAGGTCTGGAAAGCCCGCCGCGTTCAAGGCTAGGCGAGAAGGCGGAAAAATCGCCCGGTTACGCAGCGCGTCGTGCACCAGGGCGTCGAATTCTTGCGCGCTGGTGGCGCCAAGGTTCGGCAATTTGCAAAGCTGGGCGATTCGCTTGCTACCGGCGCGCAGGTATGCGGACACGGTCGGAAAAGGACATTCGCCACTATCGATTCCAGCACGCACAGCGCGCACGAGCCGGGGGCTAACAATGGGTTGTTGGTCGAGGAAGGTGTCTAATGCGATGTCGAACAGCGCAGAGATGTCGGACGTGTCGGCATGGGGTGTGTGGCACGCGGATCCGTAACGAATCGTCTCGAAGTGAAACTCGGCGGCCACTCGCGTGGCAAGCTCGTCGAATTCGTCGACAGATTTCCTGCCCAGCGACGGCAAGCGCAGCATCCGCTCAATACGTTCAGGGCCGGCCGCAAGATATGCGCCCAGGCTCGGATAGGGCAGTCGGTCCTCGCTCGCGCCAAATCGAATAGCGTTATGGAGCCGCACCGATACGGTGTCATACAGCTCGACGAAATCCTTGAGCGATAAATCGAACACGGATCGGTCCGACGAATCGGGTGGGCTCACTTCAGGAGACGACAAGACAGATTGCCTTTCCGGTACAAGGGTCGCCGTCCAGCCCGGCGCGACAGTCCAGCGCTGGAGCGCGGCAAGCAAGGCATTTTGCTGCTGAGTGAATGAATGGCTGCGTATCGACCAGTTCGTTCAGTAAAAATTCGTCAATTAGTCTACGCGAATCCTTGTGCGCTGGAAAGGGATCTTTCATATTCAGCAGTTGCAATTCCGATACATATACAAGCAGTTGTGATCCTGGGTTGTATTTGCCCGCTAACGCCTGTGCGTGTGCCGCTCTCTCCGACGCCATCATCGAGACCGTCTCCAGCGAGCCGGCTTTGTTTGCTCAGCTGGGTATGGTGTGGTGGGCCGATGGGTGTTGCGTCGGATATCAGGCCGCTGGGATAAGGCTTGCAAGAGTACGCGAGTGAACGTTTAGACCACAATAGGGCTGATTGACGACATCCTGTGTCGCATACTGTCTGTACAGCGAGTGGATGGGTGAAGATACAAGCGCATCGCTACCGCAAGCAAACACATGCGGTAGGTAGCCAAGCGACTCGGCTTGACAGCGAAGCGCAGCTGATCAGCACTCTAATTTTTGCTGCCATAGTTTCGGTGTTTCTGTTAGGGATTCGCATTAGCGGCTCCCTCACTCGGCCATGTACTTGTCGTGCACGATGACCGAGCGGTCGATACGCGGTACGCGCACCCCCGAAGCATTCATCGTCATTCTGACGAATTGCCGCGCCGGCGTGCCGGAATAGCTGACGTGGATCGGTCGGTCCTTACCGTAAAAATAGAGGCGATCGAAGGGTGTATTGGCGGCGACCCAGAGCGCCACGTCTTCCATGTCCTCGTCGGTCACGAGAAAATCGCAGGCGGCACCCAAACGCTCGCAAATCGGTCGACCAAGGCGATTTAATTCGTGAGCCGAATGCTGATCCAGGGAAGGGGCGACCCGCCCGGGGATTGTTTTCGCCAACTCGGCCGAACAGAAGCCGTAGCTCAGCTCGATCATGCCAAAGTAATCGATGACGGGGTCCACGACGTTGGCGGCCAACTCATATAACGCGGTGTAGGTGTCCGGTTGGCGCGGCAAGTTTGCCAAACCGGCACGCGCCTGGGTTTCGCCACACTCGATGAAGTGGCGATAGGTCAGATAACGTCCGCACGCGGCATCCAACGCGGGTGCGCCGCGGCTTCGCACCAGGCGGTAGCCATCGATCTCCCAACGCCGCGCGTCAAGGCAAGCGAAAAAGGCGGCTGCGCTGGGTTCTTCGGTCCCAGCGGAAAGCAAACCTAAGCGCTCGCATTCGGCCTCGAACTCGACCTGGTCCGGATAATGCGCGCATTCCTCGTTGATAAAACGCGACTTTAAGTACAGCAGGGGGGCCGGATAGGCGGCGCTCCCGTAATCGAACAGGTCGAGGTCGAGTTCCCTGAGCTTTACCTTGACGCGCTGACGCAGCCGTGGCAAGGGACTGGAATCGAAATCTTCGTACTTCAGGAGCGTCACCTTGCCCGATCGGATGTGGACCTTGACGAGGTCGAAATCCGCGATGTCCCCTATCAAAACAGTCGCGCAGGCGATATAAACACGAAGTAGGGCAGGCAGCTGGGGAACGAGCTGCGCGTGCAGTTGCAGCGAATGGTTGTCCAGCAACCAACCCAGGCCGCTCGCGCTCGCGTCGGCGCAAGCAGCGTACAGGCGTTCGGGCTGACTCAGCTCGGTCAACAAGATTTTGGCGGCACTTTGCAAGGCTTGGTAATCGCCAAAATGGTGGCGGATGTCGCGCTTCAGACCAACGTCCAGCTCACGGTAAGGCCGACGCTTGCCAAATTGCTGGAGCGCCGCGAGCACGATCAAATCTTGGTACTTTTGACGCGCGGCCCGCGCGCGCGGTTCGTCATCGAACTCGCCAGTTGCGAGGTGACATAGTTTCGCCCAGGCGCCGCCCGCGCCGAGCTGGTCGATGAGGTCCGGCGCAAGTTCATCGGGCAGCGGCGGCCGGCCGAGCTCGACGTGGGCTAGCCACAATGCATGCAGTTGCGATCGGTGGGATGCGATGAATGCCGCTTCGCGACTTGGCTTGGGTTCACGCACGCGACGCGGCGCCGGCGCGCGCACGACATGTGCCATCCGCAACCACGGACCCTGCAAGGCATGGACTGCCCGCGCACCGTAGCGACGTTGAAAAAAGCGCTGCTCGAGCCCCTTGTCCTTGAAAACAAAAAAGACCCCGGGCCCTACCGCGATCGCCGATTCATCGAGCACGTGTTCAATGAAGTCGCGCAGCTGCACCTGCGTAAAATATTTTTGGAAGGTGTTGCGCGACGTGAGGTAGCCATCGCCATGCACGCGGCCATCCGGTGGTTGCTGACTCGCCAGCATGGCGGCGATGGCCAGCACGCCGTTGGCGCAGCCATAGGCGCGACGCAGCGCGTCCACACGCTCGTCCAGGTCTTCGATGACATTGATTACAAAGCCCAGATTGACCGTATCGGCCGTACCCACTTCCGCCTCCGGGCGAAAATGAGGATCCCAGCCGCTCGCATCGATGCCGTTCGCGCTCAAGGTACGCAGGTCATCTCCCTTGCCGCAGCCATAATCGAAAAACGTACGTCCCGGGCTGATCAAGCCATGGCGCCACAGGGCTTGCACGGGGGCAGAAAGATTGGCGCGCGACAGGGCGGTCAAGTGACGTTGTATTGGTGCCCCCAGCGCGGTTGCGGATAAGATGTCCGAGTCGGCTTCGACATTGGCGACGGGGATGAACTCCGCGCCATTCAAGGTATAGCCTTGCCTGGCGATGTGCGCCAGCCACTGCTCACGAAAGCCGATGCGACTCGGATCATCGAACAGTCCAAGCGCTTCGGCGGTTTGTGTCAATGCCGCGTAACTCGGGATGCGCGGATCGTCGGAAGGAAGCAGCAACTCCTTGCGGTGCAGGATCGGCGGATTGCGCGAGTCCGCATAATCGCGAAAGACCACGGTACCGGTTTCGAGATTGACACGCCAGCTCTTGCTCAGCGTCGGAAACGGGGCAGCGTCGAAATCCTCATAGGCGAGCAGAGACAATTGTTCGCCGAGCGCATGCATTTTGACGACATTGACGTGTTCACCCAGGGTCACGCGAGCGAGCGAAGCCGCTCGTTCGATGCGCGCACGCAGCGTCTCCGGCCAGCTGCCCAGCACGGCAACATGGCAATACACGTGATCTGCGACGCGCTTACCGACTGCCCCTTGCAACGGCTCTCGCATGAGCTTCCCCTACCGGCATCGAACCGGAATGGACGCGCCCGTTTATGGCGGCGTCCTGTTGTAACGGAAGCATCGATTGTAGCCGAACGTTTTACGAAAAAGACGGTTTAAGGTCGACCCATCACACGACGGGACTGCCGCGCCGGTGCCGCTACATCATGCGGCCCAAAACCTCGCACACGTCAGGCCAATCGACGGCAGGCGTCAGATGACACCAGGATAAACGCAGGGCACACTCGACGCGCTCCTGGTCCAGCCCCATCGCCACCAGGACGTGGCTCGGTTCGTAGCTCGTCGAGGTACAGGCGGACCCATTCGACAAGGCGAGTATCCCCTTGAGCGCGACCATCGCAGCTTCCGAATTCAAGCCAGGCAGCGATACGTTCAGGACGTGCGGCAGGCAGTGTTCCTGGTCGCCATTCAGCTGACCGCCCAGTTGCGCCATTGCCGTCAACACTCCATCGCGAAATTTCAAACACGCCACCTGGCGCTGCGCGTGGTCACGCAAGGCCATGTGCGCCGCCATCCCGAACCCGGCAATCAAGTGCACCGCTTGCGTACCGGGGCGTACGCCGCGCTCCTGTCCGCCACCGAACATCAAGGGAGATAGCGGGGCGCGTTGCCCGTGGCGCCGGCGGCTGATCAGTGCGCCGATGCCTTTGGGGCCGAAGATTTTATGGGCCGAAACGCTGATCAGGTCGATACGCGGATTCTGCAAGGGTGCGATCAGCTTGCCGAAGGTCTGCGCGGCATCGACGTGCAGCCAGACCGGCTTCGGAAGATCCGCAGCAATGTCCTCGATCGGTTGCACGACGCCGGTTTCGTTATTCGCGTGCATGACGCTGACCAAGAGGGTGTCAGCTCGCACCGCATCCAACACAGCTTGCGCGTCAACTCGGCCGGATTGATCCGGATTAATCAAGGTCACTTCGAAGCCTTGCTTGGCCAGGTGTTCGAGAGGCTCGAGCACGGCCTTGTGTTCGATGGCCGTAGCGACGATGTGACGTCGTGTTGCGCCTTCTGCACTGTTGGCCAGGCCAAGCAACACAATATTGTTGCTTTCCGTAGCGCCACTCGTGAAAATAACGTCGTCGCGCCTAGCTGCAATTACTGCAGCAATTTGCTCTCGCCCACGTTCGACGGCTTGCTTTGCGCGGACGCCAAACTCATGGGTACGGCTACCAGCGTTCCCATACTCTTCCGTCAAGTACCGCATCATCAAGTCCAATACCTCAGATTCGACAGGCGTAGTGGCGTTACAATCAAGGTATGTGGACATGGTTTGTGTGTTTGTAGGTTGCTGTTTGTGTTATAGTAGCACAAACAACAAGCTACCTATCATGAACGGTGCCTTCGAGTACGTTTTCCCGTCCATCAAAGGGATACAGTCAGGACGCGAATATTTCGTGTCCATGTGCCCCCTCCGATTAATTCCTAAAATCTTTTTATTCGATGACGATGAGCTCAATCCAGAGCTCCGAGCACAGCGCACCCTGAACAAGGGGCGTGTGCCGGAAATCGCCGAGTATATCCTGGGAAACTTGCAGAGCTATACGTTCTCAGCCATTACCGCTTCAATCGATGGCGATGTACGCTTTATGCCTGCAACTGGCACGACGCACGGAAGCCTTCTCGGGACTTTGCACGTCAATATGCAATCGCGCTTCATCATTAACGACGGTCAACATCGACGTGCGGCGATCGAGATGGCGCTGAGATCGGAGCCAGGACTAGGTGACGAAACCATCGCCGTCGTCTTCTTCGTCGACCGGGGTTTGGAACGTTGCCAGCAGATGTTCGCAGACTTGAATCGCTACGCGATCCGCCCGAGCCGCTCGCTCGGCTTGTTATACGACCATCGCGACCAACGTTCCCAGCTCACCAAACTGATCGTGCTGAAGTCGAAATTTTTCTGCGACATGGTTGAGATGGAACGGAACACGCTGTCCGAGCGTTCCCGCAAGTTGTTCACTCTGAGCGCCATCTATTCGGCGAACTCTGCCTTGTTGGAGGGCATCGATACCTCGAACACCGACGAGACAGCCCAATTGTGCGCCGACTACTGGGATACGGTCAGTGCTCACATACCGGAGTGGCAACGCGTCAAAGAATCGCGCTTGAGCGCAGGTGATGTCCGGCGCGACTTCATTCATTCGCATTCGGTGGCCTTGCAGGCCATAGGTGCGGTAGGCAACCACGTGCTACGCCAACCGAAGTCCGCGTGGAACGACCTGCTCAATCCGCTACGCTTTCTCGATTGGTCGCGTGCCAATGCCCGTACTTGGGAAGGTCGCGCGATGTTGGGGGGAACGATCTCAAAGGCCTCGAACAATGTAGCGCTGACCATCAATCAACTGAAAAAGCATTTGCACATTCCTTTAGGGCCGGATGAGCAACGCACCGAGGATGCCTTCCTGAGAGGACAACATGGAAAGTAACAAACCGGCATCCGCCTCGGCTTTTGCCGAACACGGCTTCAAGGTCACCGTCAGTGAGCGGATGGAGGTCGTCAAAAAGCTGTACCTGAGCGACACCATCCCCTGGGTTATCGGCTATAGCGGCGGCAAGGATTCGACTGCCACCCTGCAGCTGGTATGGAAGGCCTTGTGCCAACTCGCGCCTGAGCAGCTCCACAAAGACGTGCACGTCATCAGTACCGATACGCTCGTCGAAAATCCGATCGTCGCGCAGTGGGTCGCGCACTCGCTGGAAGTCATGCGCGCGGCAGCCCATGAGCAAAAGCTCCCTATCAAGCCGCATCGCTTGACACCCGAAGTGAAGGACCGCTTCTGGGTCAATCTGATCGGCAAAGGTTACCCGGCGCCGCGTCCTAAGTTCCGCTGGTGTACTAGCCGTTTGAAGATCAACCCGTCGAACAATTTCATTAAGCAGCTCGAACAGCAAAATGGCGAGGCGATCGTCGTGCTCGGTACGCGCAAGGCGGAAAGCACGGCCCGCGCGGCCTCGATGAAGCGTCATGAAGGCAGCACTCGCGAGTGGCTCAACCGAAACGGGCAACTCGAACGTAGTTGGGTGTTTACGCCAATCCAGGACTGGATCAATGACGATGTGTGGCTGTACCTGATGCAGGAAAAAAATCCCTGGGGTTTCGATAACAACGAGCTGCTCGGCATGTACCAGGGCGCGACCGCGGATGGCGAGTGTCCGCTGGTCGTCGATTCGAGTACGCCCAGCTGCGGCGACAGCCGCTTCGGCTGCTATGTGTGCACCATGGTGTCGCAAGACAAATCCATGGACGCGATGATCCAGAACGACAGCGAAAAGGAGTGGATGAGCCCGCTACTCGAGTTCCGGAATACGTTCCTCGGAGCCAACTTCGGGAACGATCGCCACCATCGTGAATTCCGTCGTATGGATGGTCGGTTGACGCTAATGTCAGTCTCCAACAAGGAAGTTGGAGAAGATGACGTGTGGGAGGGCGGGGATGGCCGGCGCTTCCGCCTCGTTCACGGCCCCTACAAGCAAAGCTATCGCGAACTGCTGCTCCGTGAACTCTTGAAAGCGCAGCGGGCAGTGAACGACACGGCGCCTCCGAACCTGAAATTCGACTTGCTCGCACTCGAAGACCTGGAAGAGATCCGCCGGATCTGGGTCTTCGAGAAGCACGAGATTGAAGATAGCGTGCCGCGCATTTATGAAGAGGTGATGGGCGAACGTTATCCAGCCCCACGCCTCGACGAAAGCCAGGTGTTCGATGCCGGCGACATCGAGCTGCTGCGAGAAATTACCGCCAGCGAGGACGACCCGGATCAATTGCATTTCCACTTGATGCGTCAGCTGCTGGCGGTGGAGGGCAAGTACCAGCATGCGGCGCGGCGTGCCGGCCTGTTTGATGAGCTCAACAACGTGCTGGAACACCACGCGTTCAATGGTGAACAAGAGGCGCTTGAGTTCGCGATCCACCGCTTCCTCAGCGTCGAAAAGGCGAACCAAACGCCAGAGGTCCAGTTCGTGCAACGGACGATCCCGATCGTGCCGCTCATCCAAGCGGACGAAGAGCTCACCGAAAAAGAGTAAAGCATGTTATTTCAAGAATTCGTCCTGCATAACTTCGGCATCTATAAGGGACGCCATGCGGTCGACCTGGCGCCGGATTCTGGCCGTCCCATCGTTTTGTTCGGCGCGCTTAACGGCTCCGGCAAGACGACCTTCCTGGACGGTTTGCAGCTCGTGTTATACGGCAAGCACGCGCGTTGCGCGGGGCGTGGGAACATGGCCTATCCCGACTTCCTGCGCAGCACGATCAACCGCTTCGTCCCGCCCCAGGAAGGCGCTGGACTCGAACTCGAGTTCATCCACCACCACGAAGGGAAGTGGCAAACCATCCGCGTCATCCGCACCTGGAACGGCCGTAACGAAGTAACGCGCGAACGTCTCGAGGTCTATCGCAACGGCGTGCTCGATGCCGTCTTGTCCGAGCGCTGGAGCGAATTCGTCGAGGACTTCATTCCGTCGCAGATTTCGGAATTGTTTTTCTTCGACGGCGAGAAGATCGAGGCGCTGGCCGAAGAGCAATCTGCGGCCGCCATCATCCGGACCGGTATCCACGCGCTGCTCGGCCTGGACGTCGTCGATCGACTAGTCGCCGACATCAAGATCATTCAGCGCCGCCGCCGTGTCGACGAGCTTGACCCGGAAGCGCAAGCCCTGGTGCGCGCCAAGCACGACGCCATGCAGGTCTTGAGCGCGCAAGCAGATATCTTGGCGGCAAAAATCAGGGAGCAGGAAGAGGAGGGTAACGAGCGTCTACGCGCGCTGCGGGCACTTGAGGAAGAGTATCGGCAACAGGGCGGCGAATTGGCCGAGCAAGCGACGAGCATCGAAGCGCAACTCAAAGCGGCGCAGGAACAGAAAGACCTGCACGACGCTTACTTGCGCGACAAGCTCGCCGCCGGCGCCCTGCCTCTGCTGCTTGTCGAAAATCTGTTGCAGAGCGCCCGCACGCAGCTGACAGCGGAAAACAATGCGCAGTTGGCGAGCGCGATGTTGTCCGAGATTCGCGAACGGGATGCACAGGTCCTGGCCATGCTTTCGAAAAACGAAGTGAGCGCCACGGTGCGCCAAACGGTGGCAGAGCAATTAGAACGTGATCGTGAAGCGCGCGCCACGGCGACGCAAACGCCAGCGTATCTGCACATGCGCGCCGACGCGCTCGCACCCTACACGGCAACGCAATTCGCGACCTTGCGCAGCGAAGTGAACGACGCTTTGGAACGTCAACAAATTCTTGGCGAGCGCGTTAATGATCTAGAGCGGACCAAGGCCGCATTGCCGAACCCGGAGCTATTGGCACCGCTACGCGCGCGGCTCGAAGCGCAGCGCCAACAGCAGGAACAAGCGAAAGGGGCGATCTCTCTGCTGAAACAGCAGCACGAGGACTGCGTCAAGGCGCAAGTGCAGGCCGATCGCGAGCGCCAAAGCCTCATGCTCCAGCTGGCTGACCAGGATCTGAAGGACAAGACCAATAAACGCGTTCTTCGCCACACTGAGCTAGTCGAGCAAAGCCTTAAGCGCTATCGAGACGCGGTCTTGCAGCGCAACGTAAAACGCTTGTCCGGCTTGATCCTGGAGAGCTTCCAGAACATTACGCGCAAGCCCAAGATGTTCGAACGGATCGAGATCTCACCGGTCGACTATCGTCTATCTCTGTTCGACTACAACGGCAACCAAGTGCCGAGCCACCAGCTTTCGGCCGGTGAGCGACAACTGCTGGCGGTTTCGATCCTGTGGGGCTTGAGCCGGGCATCGGGACGCTCTCTGCCGGCCATCATTGACACTCCGTTGGGACGACTGGACGGCCACCATCGGAACAAGCTCGTCAAGAACTATTTTCCGAAGGCGAGCCACCAGGTCATCCTGCTGTCGACCGACCAGGAAATCGACGAGGATTTATATGGCAAGATCCAAAAGGTTACCTCGCGAGAATACCTGATCGAATACAGCCAAGAACATCAGAGTTCCGAAATCCAACGGGGCTATTTCACGTTTGACGAGGCATTCTTATGATCATCGATGTCGTCCGAGTCTCTGAAAAAGCGAAACACCAACTGCTAACGCTCAAGCGCCGTACCGGCATCCAGCAATGGAACGTGCTCTGCCGGTGGGCGCTGCTGGCTTCGCTGGCCGAGCGCACCATCCCACCGCACGAAGAGATCGTCACCGACAGCAATGTCGAGATGAGCTGGAAGACCTTCGCCGGCACCCTTGACGACGCGATCACTGCCGTCGTACGCCAGCGTGCGCATGAGGACAAGGTCGAAGACGAGCAGGTGGCGCAATTCTTCAAGATCCACCTGCATCGCGGGATTGCGTACCTGCTCAACGGAGCACAGGACCTGCGCAGGTTAATCGCGATGGCTAGCCCCATGGATAAGGCTTGAACCTTCCTCGCACCTCCACGGCCGGCCTACAGCAGTCTCCTGCAGAACCGGTCGTTTTGCAGGGTACGGTCCCCGTCGTGCTCGGCGAAAGTCGTAAAGTGTGAAACAAGGCGGGATACACCCGCCTCGTCCGAGCTTATCGGACGTTCTTGATCTTATTCATCAACGTCGCCAGGAACTGCCCCCAATACATCGTCAAGTCGTCATATCGTTCGGACGGGTTCTGGTCCATCGACTCGGCCTTGGCGTAGGCGATTACAAGTAGTTGCATCGCTTCGAGCGCCCGGCGTGCGGCACGTGTGGCCTCCTCGCCAGAAATCTCACCAGGGTCGCGCTGTGCCAGCTCGCTAATGGGATTCCACATGTCGCGATAGAACGGATGCCGCGTATTCAAACGAATAATGACTTGGTCACGCACGTGCTGCGTATCGATGAACGTAGGGCCTGGAAAACTGACAGACTCAAGCACGAACGGTAAATTGCGGATTCGCTCGAGATACTCGCGACGGTCCTCCTCCTTGTCGTAACCGAGGTCGCTCGCGAGTTCACTTAACATTTGTTCAGATTCGTCGGGCGTTTTAGTTTCCTCGACTCGACCTTTGGGCATCAGCCGGTTCACTTCCTTCACTGCCTCGGTCACTGCGGCATGCTCGCCGTCATTCTCATGCTCAGTTTTGGCAACCAGGTCCCAAATTTCGTCGATCTTCTTCCGAGCCTGTGGGATGGCTCTCTGCAGTAATTCACGAATTCGATCGCGCACCTCGCCGTGTGGCTCGACGCCACGTTTGACATTGCGGATGCCAAAGTAATCATCTAGATCTGGGTTAAACGCCACTTCGATGCCGATGAATCGATCCGGATCCTGAACACCACGTGGCAAGATTCTCGGCACATTGGTAAAAGAAACTTCCCTGTTGAGACGCATAAAGCTGAGGTTCCCGAGATTTTCTTTGAGCTTCAGGTCTCGTCCGAGTTCATCGCCGCTGATCCCGGGTCTGCGCACCACTTCCTGGGGGAACAGCGTGACCCGTAGCCTAGCGACGCTACGTCCGATCTTGATTGTTTCATCGAGAATTACCTCAGCTTCATAATGCTGCTCTGCTTTTGCGGCCTTCTGAACAGTCTTATCCTTCTTGCCGTTCGTCTCCTTGGCGATCTGTTTGTTTAAGACGAAGTCATGCCAAGCCCCTCGCATCAGCATAAGCGGATCATTAGGAATAAGTTTTTTGTCATTAACCTCGATTACGATTCCGCCGTCGATAAATGAGCGGAAAATGCGAGAGAGCTCTTTCTCAAGCTCTAGCCTGAGCGAGTTGAAGTCGTCTGCAAGTCGACCTTCTTCCAAGCGGTCCACCTGCGACCAGACCACGAGCGTGCCGGTAGCCGCAGGCAGAAGGTCCTGCAGATCTGCCGGGACGGGCTTCGCGCTTGGCTTACCAAGAGTGACCGGTTTGCCTTCCTGTTCGACTTTGATAGCTTCACCGAGATCAAATTCGGTATGCAGCCATTCACCGTCCGCAGTGTCACGGCTCCAGACATCAACCCGTTTACCGAAATTCAGCGCAGCGAATTTCGCGCCCACACCATATTTGCCGATGGTGTCTTTGCGCATGTAGCGCGTGGAAAAGCCGATCACGAGGTAGTAATACAGAGTCTCGGACGCCATGCCAGACCCGTCGTCGGCGACGGCGATCCGGTGGACGTGTTTCTTTCCACGTGCGCCCGCTGCCTCGTCTAGGCGGATCCGAATACGGTTGGCACGCGCCTCAAGTGCATTATCTATCACTTCACCCAGCGCCGTGGCCAGGCTATACCCGGAGTCACGCAATGAGAGTAATGCTTGGCCGATGTTTATGACCGGAATACGTCCATTCCCGTCAGGCTGGGGTTTAACGATGTCGTTCATTGTTTTCTCCTAATCACAGGTTTTCGCAGCAGCTGCCTTCACGGTCAACTGCTACTGCGCTAATGGCACTGCGTTTGCTGAGCGCGATACCTAACGCTCGGTCTACCCCCGCGCCACAGAAGGGGCAATCCTTGGAATACCCAGTCGGTTTGGCCGGGTGTCGTTGATTCAATAACTGTGCCGATGAGCACAACGTGTGAAACGCTGCCGCTTCCAGCCAAAAAGCTCGCTGAGGCGAAGTACTCGGCTCCCAGGTCACATGGGTCGCGTTTGTCGCATGCTCATGCGTGCAGAGACGGCGAAGCGTGCAGGTATCGGATCGGCCCACATAGATCGGGTTGGCGCCGTGAAGAAGAACGTAGGTGCCGGGTACACCGGCTGGAATACAAGCGCGCAGTACAGCGGGGTCCATCCGGTAGGCGACCCGCCGCCACTCCACGAGCGTCAGTGTCGTGGCGGCGTCGATCACATTGCCTCCGCGGTGAGATGTGCCTTCGCGGACGTGGCCAGCGCCATGCGGATTTTCGCAACGTAGCTGGTCGAAAAGCCGCTTGCAATCGCAATTTCAGCCACGGTTTCACCGTTGAGGATGCCGTCCCATACTTGCGCTGCGGCCTCGGAACTTCCCACATCACACAGGATTGCCGAGGCAAGGCACTGTGCCGTGACCACGTGCTCGGGGGATTCATGGTCCACCAGCTGCTCATATTGCTGCGCCGGGTCGACGTCCTGTTCCGAGACCTCGTCGTTCAGCGACACACTCGCGTGATTTTTCTTAAACCGGTCCAAAATGCGCTCTGCGTCGCGCAACACGTTACGGACGAGATATTCGTCAGCGACTCGTGATGCATTTAAGGCGAGGTCGATCGCATACTCAATTTGCTCGTAGCGACGGGAACCGGGGGAATGGCGGGTACGCATGCCCTGCAGAATGAGGACGGCGTTAAAGCGGACGTCCATGGAGTGGTCGTGCATAGATTTTCCTTTCAGTGCCCCACCGCCTCGATTGAGTGCAGCAGCGCCTAAGTAGGTAGTTGATCCTGTTTCTGCTAACCCGCCTCTTGGTCGAATTAACCCGAATCAATTGTTAAGTTGTCACGGGAGGGCAGCTTTGTCAAGCTTGCAATGTACCCTGTGCAATCAATATGGGACCGCAAGCGGCGGATACGTTCACTGCAAGTTGCAAATTTTTTTATGCTTTTGGCATTACGGTGCGGAGGCGTTGCGGATGGCTGGACCGCAGGACAGGGGCCGTCGCTGTGTTGGTGGGGCAAGCACGCGTGCCGCGATCTCAAGCAAATCGCTGGCAACCATATCAAACTCGCAAATATACATTGCCTACAATCAATCGCTTCAATTACGATAACGTGTGGATGGCATGATGTTAATAACCAACAGGTGAAAATGTGTGAGTTTTTCGGTGGAAATGAGCCATTACACTGTGTAATCGTCTTGGCTCATTTCATGTATTCACGCACTGCTCGACTTATTTCCGGTTGTCCTGACCACTCAGCGTTCCAGACAACGGATGTTTGGAATCGCAGTGGCGCCGTCCACAAACCGCAGCGATCGACCGTCCCTCTGGACGATCGATGGGCCTCGTCAGCACATCACGCATCGACATCAGGCCGACTAACCCGTCAAGCGGGAGCCGCCAACACTTCGACACGTGCGCATGCCACGTGCACGCTGCAGACGGCCATTGCCGGCTTCGGGATGGCTTCCGCTTATTTACACTCAGCATCTGACA
>Ga0207667_10002072_pt1 | contig 25133 bp, 24 predicted proteins | sample KBSCornC52_FD_184301 | JGI IMG/M metagenome (GOLD analysis project Ga0207667, IMG submission 184301) | Corn rhizosphere microbial communities from Kellogg Biological Station, Michigan, USA - KBS Corn C5-2 (SPAdes) (version 2) | ecosystem: Host-associated > Plants > Roots > Rhizosphere > Soil ...
CAGGCATTCGCGCAACGGACCCTGCGTCACGCACGAATCGTCCTGCGCGAATGCTTCGCCCTGGTCGTCGTGCCGAGCGTGAATCCCCTTATTTGAAAGGCATTGGGGTTAGCGCCGTGCCCCTTTCCCCGTCCGGCAGGACGTCTGGCCGCGGGCCCGCGAGACACGGATTTCACATCCGTGGTACCGCAGGCCCGCGAGACACGGATTTTACATCCGTGGTACCGCAGGCCCGCGAGACATGCATTTTACATGCATGTTCTCCGAAGGCCCGCGAGCCACGGATTTTACATCCCTGGTATCGCAAACCAGCGAGACACGGCTTTCACATCCGTGATTCCGTCACGCCCGCGGATGGGCGTCCCGGTACACGCGCTTCAGTTGTTCGCGGTCCACGTGCGTGTAGATCTGCGTGGTCGTGATTCGCGCGTGGCCCAGCATCTCCTGAATCGCGCGCAGATCCGCCCCTCCGCCCAGCAGATGGGTCGCGAACGAATGACGCAGCGTGTGCGGCGTCACCCGCTCCGTGATTCCAGCCCGCCGAGCCTGCGCGCGAATCATCTTCCAAACCGCTTGCCGCGACGGTGCCGCGCCTGTCGCGCCGGCAAACAGAAACGGGCCGGCGTGTGACGACCGCCGGCCGCTCTCCTCGACATACGCGGCCATCCACGTCCTCGCTACCTGCCCCACCGGAACGATTCGCTCCTTGCCACCCTTTCCCAGACACCGCACGAATCCGCGCTCCATATCGAGGTCGCCAACACGCAGCGCAACCAGCTCCGACACGCGGAGCCCGCTCGAATAGAGCAGCTCCAGCATCGCCCTGTCTCGAAGCAGGTCCAGGTTCGATCGACGCCGCGCGCCCCAGGGGTCGCGAGTCGAGGACGACGCCAGCAGCCGCTTCACCTTCGGGCCGGACAGAGCATGCGGAAGCCGCCTCGGAGCGCGCCGACTCTCCACCGCCTCCGTGAAGTCGTCCGTCCGCACGCCCTCGGCGCAGAGGAATCGGGCAAACATCCGGATGGCCGATACCTTCCGCGCAATGCTGCTCTCCGCATCACCCTTCCCCTTGCGATGCTCCATGAACCCGACAACGTCCGCCTCAACCAGCGTATCCGCTCGCCTGTCACCCACATACCGCGCAAACGAATCGAGGTCGCTCCGATAGGCGGCGACCGTATTCGGACTCAACTGCCGCTCTACCGCCAGATGATTCGCAAACGATTCGATTTCCTGCTGCATCTCGCCCTCGCCATACCTATTCCCACTAATTGCCACCCGTTGCCCAACTGCCGAAAAAAACTTCAACTATTTTCCGTCTGGGTGTAGTAAAACGCCCGTTTTTGCAACCTATATATATGAGGGTGATCGATTCCTGGCCCGTTTCTCACCTGCCAACCTGTCGCACAACCGCACACCGGTAATCCGTGCAATCCGCTTAATCCGCTTAATCCGAGTTCAGACGATTCACACAAACAGGCGGTCCTCCACTCGCGATGGAGGGCCGCCTTTCACATACCAAACCGACCACGAATCGAGTGTCGCAGCATAAGCGCAGCCAACAACGGAAGTCAGAAGTGTAAGACCAACGGAATTGCAACACCAGATTGCCGCCTCGACCCAAAAGGCTCGACCGGCACGGAATTCGATCGCAAACTGGAACTGAAGCACAAACGGAATTGCAAGAACGCCGCCTCGAAACGGCGCACACGGCTGCGCGCAGAACAGTGCCAGGCATCAAACCGAAAATCGAAAATGGCCTCGGCCTTGCTGCGACTCTCGATTCCAGCCGTTTTCTCTGTGCCTCCCCGCCGTTCCGTGATCACAGCTTTCTCGGCGCCGGGTCCTCGTAATAATCCGGCGTGGTCTCCGGCAGCGGCACGATCCAGATGTTGCGGTACTGCATCGCATTGCCGTGATCCTGAAGCAGGATGGGTCCGGGATTCAGCATGTTCTTGTCGATGGCGCCGCCGGTCAGCTTGTCGATGGGGGTGCCTGCCTGTACCACGATTCCATTCTGCAGGACCGTGAGGCTGCCGGGGACCGAAACGCTGCCCGTCGACTCGTCGCCGCGCGGGGCGCGGTAGATAATGTCGTAAGTCTGCCACTGGAGCGGCGGCTTGCAGGCGTTCGTCAGCGGCGCCTTGATATTGTAGAGCGCGCCGCACTCGCCCTTGCCGGGGTGAGGCACACCAAACGAATCGAGTACCTGCACCTCATACCGGCCCTGCATGAAGACACCGGAATTGCCGCGGGCCTGTCCCGTCTTATCGGGCATGTAGGGCACCTTGAACTCCACGTGCAGCCGGTAATCGCGGTAGCGCTCCCGCGTCATGATGTTCCCGCCCCGCGAGGTCATGGCGCCGTGCGCGACGGGCCACTTCGCGGGCTGTCCACCCTGGTTGACCCAGTTCGCCGCGAGATCGCCCTCTTTGCCGGTGAACAGATATGTCACCGGACCCTCCCCGCGCGGCGGGTGCACAGGCCGGTTTGTCAGGTCTTCGATGGGCCCTCCCTTAACCTGGCGGCCTGCTTTCTCGCCATAAGGGTCTTGCGCCCTCACGGTGCGGACGAGCATGGGTGCGGCGGCGAGCATGGCAATGGCGCCTGCGGCGAGACCCGCGCGGCGCAGTGCGGTGGATGTGATGTTCACGGAGCAGTCTCCTGGTAAGCTGAGATATGGGATGAGATACGGGCGGCCGTTGGTTGACACAGAGGGTACAGTCCGGCCGCTGTCGGTAGGTTCGGCAGCAGGGTGCTTCTCGCCTGCCCGATTTGTGAAGGTTAGCGAGACAGGGAGGCGTTGACGAGGGTGAGCGGGATGATGTCGGCTTCCGGCTGGAACGAATCCATCGCCTCGCCGCGCGCGCCGTCCGTGGTCGGTTCCTGGAGCTGGACCGGAGTAACCGTGCCCGTGAGGTGCGAGCCGCCCGTGAAGAGTGCGCGAATGTAGTTCTCGGTGTAGCCGGAGAGCAGCCCGTCTTCCCTGGACTTCCCCTCGACAAGCACATTCATGGTCCGCCCGAGATAGCGCCCTATGTACCGCTGCTGGGTCTCGCGGCACACTTCGGCAAGCTCGTGGCTGCGCGATTCCTTCTCCTCCTCTGGAACAACATCATCCATACCGGCGGCAGGCGTGCCGGGCCGAGGCGAATACCGGAAGATGTGCGCCCGCGCAAAGCAGACCGCCTTCGCGACGTGGAGCGTTGCCTCGAAGCCGGCACGATCCTCACCCGGAAAACCGGCCATGATGTCGCTCGTAATGGCAAGGTCCGGCAGCATCCGGTACGCAGCCTCGCAGCGGCGAAGGTAGAAGTCCTGGTCGTATGGCCGGTTCATGGCCCGCAGGACCCGTGAATCGCCGCTCTGGAGCGGGATGTGGAGATGGTTGCAGAGCTTCGGCTCCTCCGCGAAAGCCCGCAGCAGCGCGTCCGTCACCTGCGTCGGCTCGATGGAGGAGAGCCGGACTCGCTCGATTCCGTCGATGGCGGCCAGCATCCTCAGAAGCCCGGCGAGGTCCGGCCCGCCCGAACCAGTCCGCGGTCCGTAGTCGCCCACCAGCACGCCCGTGACCACGATCTCGCGGAATCCGCGCTCCGCCATCCGCCGAGCCTCGTCGAGAATCTCTGTGTGCGGCCGCGACGCCATCACCTTCCGGGTGTAAGGGATCGAGCAGAAGGAGCAGTAGACGTTGCACCCGTCCTGCACCTTGATGGTCGCCCGCGTGCGCCCTGCCGGCCGGGGCGGAGGAGGAAGCGCCGATTCCACGCGGCGGGCAAGCTCCGGGTACGCCCGCATCACGTGGTCGAGCGTGTTGAGCTTCTCAGGATTTGGCACGACGAGCGTCGCCTCTTCAACGACTTCACCCTTGATCCTGGCCATCTCGCCGTAGCAGCCGGTCATCACGACGACGGCTTCGGGATTCTGGCGGGCGAGGCGGCGGACCATCTGCCGCGACTTCCGCTCGGCGGTTTCCGTCACGGAGCAGGTGTTGATGACATAGACGTCCGCCGGCCGGTTGAACTCGGTGATGGCGAAGCCGCGCTCCTCGAACGAATCGAGAATCCGCTGCGTTTCGTACTGGTTCACCTTGCAGCCGAGCGTCGTAAACGCGGCACTCGGAGCGGAACAGACGGTCTCACAAGTCATGGCGCATCGAGTCTACCAAAAAAAGCAGGAAATTCCCATCCGGCCGGGAACCCGCGCGCCCATCGTTTGCGCTTCACTCTTCAGGTGGGTTCGTGAGTTATTACGAATCTCTCCTTTCTTCGGGGCAGAGCACTGGGTCGACTCTGCCCCGTTTTTTCGTCTGCCCATCCCCGCGCCGCTTCTCGCGCTCGCTTGCAATCTCACGGGCGGGTAAACTGCACCCGGACATCCAACCATTCTCAGGAGGGAATGACGAATGCAATATGTCAACCTTGGGCGCACCGCCCTCAAGGTGAGCCGCCTCTGCCTCGGCACGATGAACTTCGGGCCGCAGACGACCGAGCCGGACAGCTTCGGCATCATGGACCGGGTGCTGGACCTCGGCGTCAACTTCTTCGACACCGCCGACGTCTATGGCTGGAAAAAGGGGGAGGGCGTCACCGAGCAGATCGTGGGCCGTTGGTTCGCGCAGGGCGGCAACCGCCGCGAAAAGGTCGTAATCGCCACGAAGGTGTACGGCGACATGGGCCTCGGCGACATGTCCGACTGGCCCAACACCAGCCGCCTCTCCGCGCTCCACATCCGCCGCGCGTGCGAAGACAGCCTTCGCCGCCTGAAGACCGACTACATCGACCTCTACCAGATGCATCACATCTACCGCGACGCGCCCTGGGAAGAGGTGTGGCAGGCGATGGAGCTGCTCGTCCAGCAGGGCAAGGTACTCTACGTCGGCAGCTCGAACTTCGCCGGATGGCACATCGCGAAGGCGAACGAAGCCGCCAAATCCCGGCACTTCCTCGGCCTCGTCTCCGAGCAGTCTCTCTACAACCTGAACGCCCGCACGGTCGAGCTGGAGGTGATTCCCGCGTGCGAGGATTACGGCCTCGGCCTGATTCCCTGGAGCCCGCTGGCCGGGGGTCTGCTCGGCGGCGTGCTCCAGAAGCAGCAGGAGGGCCGCCGGGCGAGCGAGGGCGTTCAAAAAGCGCTGGAGAAGCACCGCGACCGAATCGAGCGATGGGAAGCGCTCTGCCGCGACCTCGGCGAGCAGCCGGCGGACCTTGCCCTCGCATGGCTCCTGAAGAATCCCGTCGTCACCGCGCCCATCATCGGCCCGCGAACCCTCGACCAGCTCGACGGCTCTCTCAAGGCGCTGGAGATTCAGATATCGGACGACACGATGAAACAGCTCGACGAGATCTTCCCCGGCTACAAGCCAGCGCCCGAAGGCTATGCCTGGTAAGACCGGTCAATCAACGATAAGGATGAATCAGGCCGCCCAGCTGGGCGGCCCGATTCATCAACTCACTCCCGACGAATCGCCTCATGCGGCCTGCGTCGCGTACATCTGCGGGTTTGCGTCGAACTTCTGCTTGCACGAATCGCAGCAGAAGCAGTAGGTCTGGCCGTTGTACTGACTCTCCGCAGGCGGGTTTGCTCCGTCAATCTGCGCGCCGCACACATCGCAATTGTCCATCGATCGCTCCTCTCGTGGTCATCCGGCCGCGCCGGCAATATTGGCGCGCCGGGCATGCTGCTCGTTGTCAACTCGAAACGCCTGCCGGTGCAAATCGAAGGGGACCAACGAAATGCTGCACGCGCCGGATTAGCAGCTCATCGATTACCGTCATCTCCTTTGGAGGCGATGTTGGCTGTCGAATGTCTAACCAGCGCGTGCATTGATACTCAAAACGCTCCGGGCGCCAGGGGTGTTCCCGCCGGTTTTGCGCTCTTTTTAGACTGCCGCGAGGTCCTTTCGCGGGCCGCCGGCCGGGAGCTCGTACCGTAATCCGGCTCCTCTGCATATAGACTCTCCGGCTTCTCAGCCTGCGACGGCTCATCCCGGATACTGCGAATCGCCATGATGGCCAGCGGTATCGTGCTGAGCGCGCCCGCGGCAACGAGCGACCATCCAACCGTCTTCCGCCGCGATTCGTCCAGCCGGCTGCCCAGCAGCAGCGCAATCCCGGCGCCGAGCGCGCCCCGTGTTCCCGCAATGAGCCCGAGCTCAGGCAGCGTCAGATGTGCCTCTTTCATCGCCATCGTCCTTTCACGGCGAGATCCTGTCTCACGCGGCGCACGAGATGTCCTGCACGACCTCCGCGGTGACACGCTCGTCTCCGGATCGCGCGATGTCCGCCTGCGAAACGATGCCGCAGCAGCAGCCCTCGCCGTCGACCACCGGAATGCGCCGAACGTCGTACTGCTCCATAACCTGGCAGCAGGTCTCCAGCGTGTCGTTCGGCTTGACCGTAGCCACGGTGGTGGTCATGCAGTCCCGCGCGCTGAGATCCATGGGGTCCTTGCCCAGCGCGATCGTGCGGCAGACGATGTCCCGATCGGTCACGATTCCGAGCAGGTGCTTGCCGCCATAGTTATCCACGATGGGGATTGCGCCGCAATTCTGCTCCACCATCTTCCGCGCAATCTGCTGAAGGTCGACCTCCGGCGTGCAGCACGCCGGCTCCTTTGTCATGATTTCCTGAACTCTCATCTTAATTCTCCTTGCTGCCGGCGGAAATCGCTCACCGCGCTGCGTCGAATCTATGCCGCGATGGCTTCGCCGGATGCCGCGCGGTCACGCAAACCGCTCTCGTTGCTCCGCCGCGCGCAATTGGCGCAGCAGTAGATCGCGGAGCCCGCTTCCACGCCGTGGCCGATGATTTTGCACTGGCAGTGAGCGCAAACAGGCGCCATCTGTTGAATCGCGCACTCGAAGCTGTCGAACACATGAGTCGCCCCGTCCACCACGACCTGAAAAGCTTTGTCGTAGTCGTTCCCACAGCACTCGCAAACCGCCATCGTGTCACCTCCTGAGCCTGAGCAGTGACGGACTCGCGGCAATACGCCTTGCTGCTGCGCCGCGACGAACAAGGATACGCGCGTGCTCGCCAGACGTTCCGCGAATCTTCCGAATCCACTCCAACTATCGATTGAGTGCCTCGCTAATAATTGTCTGGACAACTGTTGTTGGAACCCGTATAATGGACGCATGACCGTGCAGGCGCGCGAAACCAGACGTCAGAGATTCGATTCGCCGGAGCAGGAGCTTTTCCTGAACCTCTGGCGAACCTACGACCGGCTGCGTGCGTTGGAAGACGAGCTCTTCGGCCGCTTCGATCTCACCGCGCAGCAGTACAACGCCCTCCGGCTTCTCCGCGCAGCGAGGCCGCGCCCGATGGCCACTCTGGAGCTGGCCGGCCGCCTCGTCTCCCGCGCCCCGGACATCACGCGCCTGCTCGACCGCCTCGACCAGCGCGGCCTGGTCGCGCGCGAGCGCCCCGCGGAAAATCGCCGCACGGTCCATATTGCACTGACCGAAACCGGAGCGGCCCTGCTCGACGAGCTCGATTCGCAGGTCCGCGACTGCCACCGCCGGCAGCTCGGCCACCTCACGCCGGACGAGATCGAAACACTGACAACCCTGCTGCGCCGGGCGCGCGCTCCCCACGAGCCGCCAGACAGCGACTGGCGTTAACGATTCGAACCATGGAGATAAGCATGTCAAACACAGCCATAAACACGGATGCCGCGCCTGTCGATGTTGTCGTAATCGGCGGCGGGCCGGCTGGCGCCACCACCTCGACCCTCATTGCCCAGCAGGGATTCAGCGTGCGCCTCTTCGAGCGCGAACATTTCCCCCGCTTCCACATCGGCGAATCGCTCATCCCGGACACCTACTGGGTCCTGAAGCGCCTCAACATGCTCGATAAGCTGAAGAACAGCCCGTTCGTGCGGAAATACTCCGTCCAGTTCGTTAACCAGCACGGGCGGCTCTCCGAGCCATTCTACTTCCGCGATCACAACGACCACGAGTGCTCCGACACCTGGCAGGTGCTCCGCGGCGAGTTCGATCAGATGATGCTCGACAACGCGCGCGAGCACGGCGTGGATGTCCATGAGGGAGTTCGGGTCCGCGAGGTCCTGTTCGATGGCGACCGCGCAGTCGGCGTGAAGGTCCAGCATGAGGACGGGCGAATTGAAGATGTTCATGCGAAGGTCGTGGTCGACGCGAGCGGCCAGACCGCGATGATCGGGAACAGGTTCGACCTGCTGGAGAAGGACGCCGACCTCCGGAAGGGCGCGGTCTGGACCTACTGGAAGGGCGCGTACCGCGACATCGGCCGCGACGAGGGCGCGACCATGGTCATCCAGACGGGCGGCAAGAAGGGCTGGTTCTGGTACATCCCGCTGCACAACGACATCGTCAGCGTCGGCATCGTCCGGGCGTTCGACGAGCTCTTCGAAGGCAACCGCGACCACGAGACCATCTATTTCGAGGAGGTCGAGAACTGCCCGGAAATCAAGCGGCGAATCGAGGGGGCGACCCGCGCCGATAAGTTCTTCGCAACAAAGGACTACAGCTACAAGGCCCGCCAGTGGTCAGGCGACGGCTGGGTACTGGTCGGCGACGCACACGGTTTCCTCGACCCGCTCTACAGCTCCGGCGTGCTGCTGGCCCTCAAGGGCGGCTCGCTCGCCGCGGATGCAATCGTCGACGGGCTGCGGACCGGCGACACGAGCGGTGAGCAGCTTGGCAAGTGGGGAGACGACTTCCGCGAGGGCATGGACCGGATGCGCAAGCTCGTTGTCGAATACTACGACGGCTTCAGCTTCGGGCGATTCATCCGTAAGCACCCCCACTTCAAGGGCCACCTGACGGACCTGCTCATCGGCAATCTCTTCAACGACCACGTCGCCGAAGTCTTCGGCCCAATGGACGAAATCCGCGCCGAGATGGACGCCGAAAAGCGCGCCGCCGCCCCGGCATAAGCCGCCGAGCACACACGCTCTCACCACGGCAGCGGTGGACCGCGCAAGGAAATTGCACCATCGCTGCCTGCGAATGCAGGCAGGTCCCGCCGCTTACGGGCGAATAAATTGCGATCGGACCTGTGTGCGAAGGGCGAAAGTGACGTTGGCTCTCGTAGGGGCGAATAAATCGCCAACGGGACTGCGTGCGGAGCTTGGAAGTAACGTTGGCTCGCGTAGGGGCGAATAAAGCGCCAACGGGAGTACGTGCGGAGCTTGGAAGTAACGTTGGCGCTTTATTCGCCCCTACACACTCACGCCAACGGGAGTACGTGCGGAGCTTGGAAGTGACGTTGGCGATTTATTCGCCCCTACCCCCGGCACTGCCGCCATTACGCACCGATTATTGGGTGTCGAGGCTATCCATGGCACCGATCAGCAGCGCGGCCGCGACGACCAACAAGAAACCCGCGGGCGCCCCGCTCTGGGCCGTGTCGCTCGGCCTGATGCTTGCCGGACTAGCCGGGTACGCGCTCATACGGCGCCTGGGCTTATCGCTCGAAGCGGCGGGCGCGGAGCGAGCGCTGAATCCGCCCGCCTCGAATGGACCCACTACGCTTTCGGCCGTGCTGCTGGCGCTTGTCGTCATCATCGCAACGGCCAGGCTTATGGGAGCGCTGTTCAAGCGCTTGCACCAGCCGCCCGTCGTTGGCGAAGTCGTCGCGGGTATCGTCCTCGGTCCCTCGCTCCTCGGCCACTTCGCGCCCGGCGTCATGGCCTCGCTCTTCAGCCCCGCCGTGGTCACGCCTCTCTCGACCATCGCGCAGGTCGGCGTCGCGCTCTTCATGTTCATAGTGGGGCTCGAGCTGGACACGGGAGTGGTTCGGCGGCAGGCGCGCGCGACGGCCGTCATCGCGCAGGCCAGCATCGTCGTGCCGTTTCTCCTCGGCGCGGCGCTCGCCCTCTACCTCTATCCCCGCCTCTCGCGGCCCGACGTCTCCTTCACGGCCTTCTCGCTCTTCCTCGGCGTCTCGCTATCGATTACCGCCTTTCCCGTCCTGGCGCGAATCCTCACCGACCGCGGCTGCAATCGAAGCGAGCTCGGCGTGACCGCCCTCACGTGCGCGGCGATGAACGACGTGGCCGCATGGTGCATGCTCGCCTTCGTGGTGGGAGTGATTCACGCAAAGATGGGAGGGGCCGCGCTGACGGTCGTCCTCACGGCGGCCTACGTCTGCGCAATGATCTGGATCGTCCGACCGCTGGCGGGGCGTCTGCTCGCGCGCTTCGAGAATCGGGCCGCATCCGGGCAGTCCCTCATGGCGCTCGCCGCGGTCGGCCTGCTGCTCTCGTGCCTCGCCACCGAATCGATCGGGATTCACGCCCTGTTCGGGGCGTTCATGCTGGGCGCCGTCATTCCGCACAACTCTTCGGCCGCGCATGCCCTGTTCGAGAAGATCCACGACTTTGTCGTCGTCATGCTCCTGCCGGCGTTCTTTGCGCTGACAGGGCTGCGGACCCAGATCGGCCTGGTCGGCGGCACGCATTTGCTCACGACCTGCCTCATCATTGCGGTCGCGTTCGCGGGTAAGTTCGGGGGATCGGCGGCCGCGGCGCGCTCGACAGGGATGTCGTGGCGCGATTCCTACGGCCTCGGGCTTCTCATGAACACGCGGGGGCTTATGGAGCTGATTGTGCTGAACGTGGGGCTCGACCTCGGCGTCATATCGCCGCGCCTCTTCGCCATGCTCGTCCTGATGGCCGTCATAACGACCCTGATGACCGGCCCCATCCTCGACCTGTTAGTCCAACCCGGATGGCGCAATGATACCGACCTGACCTCACGGTTCGTTGGCCTCGAGAACAATTGACGAAAGCTCGAGGTCCTTGACGCCTGTTGTGACGACGAGGTAAAACCATTCAAGCCAACATAATGTTCCTTGCACGGTGACCCGGTGTTCCACTCACTACTAATGATACGTCGCCTGACCTCCCTTGCCGCGCTGCCGCTCCTCGCGGGGTGCGGCGGGCACAATTCCACGACGGTCACCCGGCGCTCGGCCGATATGCGCGCATTTTGGAGGTACCAACAGAGTCTCATCACCTCTATGCCCAATCGGGTTTTCGACCAGCCTTACGGCTCCTTCGACCCGAGGTTTTATCCGTCCGTGCCCTCCCAAACCTTTCTATCTGCATGGCTGGTGACCGGCGACGAGACGTATGCAGACAGCGCCCGGCGTCAGCTGGCATACGCGCGAACCCGCGAGAACCTGGACCATCTTGTTCTCTATCCGGACGGAACGAAGATTGGCCGCATGGCGCAGGCGGAGCAGATTCTCGGGTACTTCGTCGCCTGGAGGACGCTGAACGACCTCAAGTACCTCCGCTGGGCTGATGACGCTCTATCGGGACTGCTCAAGCTCCCTCGCTCACCCGTAGTATGGCGCGGAAGGACGTTCTCGCTCTATCACTATCTCTATGCGCCGGCTTCTCCTTACCGACCCGATCCATCAATACGCATCGATCCAAACCAGGACGCCAATCTCGGCCTGGTGTTTACCCTTCTCTATCACACGCCAGAGTCCGCGTATTACCATGATGGGAACGCAGCGGCTCGTGCGCGCGAGGAGCTCGACGCGGTTGTAGCTGTACAGGCTTCCTCCGGCGCGCTTCCGGTCACTCAGGACAGTCTTGATGAGCCCGACACGCTGTATGGGAGCTGGGCATTGATGTTCCTCCACTGGGCTAATCAATACTGGCAGGACGAATCCTATGAGGCCGCCCTAAAGCGTGGCGCAATGTGGCTGGACCAATATAGCAACGGCAATTCCGTGCACTTCTATCCCAGGAGGGTTGAAGGACCGGCTCCCATATACGAACTCTGGGAGCGGCTTCCGCTCATCTCACGCTATGGAACGACAACCGGCGCGCTGCAGGAGGCGATCGACACCGGAACGGCAGCGCTTGTCGATGCGAAAGGACCGTCCGGCGGGTGGGCCACGCCTGTCGCGGACCAAATCCTGTTGGGGGTCAGGCAGGATGTAGGTCGATGGTGAACCACTGGAACGGACCCTCGGTTACCACGCATCTCAGATCGGTGCTTCGTCCCAGAGCCGCTGGAGAACGTCGCGGCTGTGCTGGAAGTAGGTCCGGTCGGGCGTGAAGACCTCCAGCGTGATAGTCCCGTTGTAGCCGCACGCCTTCAGCTCGCGCACGTGCTTTGCGACATCGATGGTGCCGGCGCCCAGCGGGAGATGGAGGTCGGCCGACCCACCCTTGTTGTCGTGCAGATGGACGTGCCGAAGGCGTTCACCATAAACGCGCAAAATGTCCCACGTCGTGTTCTGCTCCACCTGTAGATTCGCGTGCCCAATATCGAGGTGCAGCCCCAGCTCCGGAAGCGGGTCGAGCAGGTCGCCGAGTTGCTTGACGGTGTTGAAGTCGCCCGGCAGGTTCTCTATCATGATTCCAACGCCGAGCGCCTCCCCCGCTCTCTGAAGCTCCCGCAGCGATTCCAGATCACGGTCGATGTAGAACTCCCGATCGTGCATGGGCGCATAGCGGTCGGGATGGATATTCATCCACTTCGCCCCAACCTTCGCGAAGACATCCAGACAGAGTTTCAGCGCCTCGACCGACGCCCGGCGCAGCTCCTCGAACGGGCTGCCGATGGGAAGGTAGTACGCGGTATGCCCTACCACTCCCAGCCCGTAGTCCTTCAGAGCGGCGCGAATTGCGCTTGGATCGACCCGCCATGCGGCAGCCGCCGGCGGCTCCAGCGTCAGGTCGATAAACCCGAGCCCCATCTCCGCCATCCACCGGATCTCCGCGAGAACATCCTCCCGCGGGTGATTCATCGCTCCAATCAGCATGCTCTACTCCCGATTCGTGATGCGTGACACGTGATGCGTGATGCGTGAACCGAACCGATAAGGTCGAGAATCGCACAAGACGAATCGAACCCGGAAATGCTCCTGGTCGATCGGCGACACCGCCTGCGCCATTCACGCATCACGCATCACGTTTTACGCTTCACGGTGTAGGTGTCAGTAACTACCGTTCACCTGAGTGCCAGTAACTTGCGTTCAGTAACATAGTGCCAAACGCTGTACAGGAGACTGCGAATTGGCAAAAAAGGCTTGTCAGTGAGGCGAACCGGCGCGAGATGGTCGCTGCCGTTCGCGCGGGTGAGAGTCTGCGTGCGGTCGCACGCCGGTTCCACGTAAGCCTGGACACCGTCCGGCGCTGGGTCCAGCATGCGGGTGAGCTGCGGCTGGACTCGGTGGACTGGTCGGATCGGCCTGACGGGCCGAAGGCCTCCCCCCGGCGCACACCGCAGAGCGTGGAAGATGATGTACTCGCCTGGCGCATGCGCCTCCGGAGCGAGAGTGCTCTGGGCGAGTATGGCGCCGTCGCAATTCGAGAGGCAATGCTCGCCGCTGGCGCCGCTGGCGCTTTGTCCCAGCCGTTGCCGACCTTGCCTGCCTGTCCGACCTTGCAACCCTTGCCGGCTCTGCCGCCGTCGGTGAGGACGATCAACCGCATATTGGAGCGACGCGGCCTCTTCGACAGCCAGCATCGCCCGCGTACGGCTCCCCCGCCGAGGGGCTGGTACCTGCCGGATGTGGCGTGCCGCAGCTCGGAACTGGATTACTTCGATGTCGTCGTCGGCCTCGTGATTGCGGGCGGACCAGAGGTCGAGGTGTTCAACGGAATATCGATGCACGGCGGACTGGTGGAATCGTGGCAGACGAGGAGCGTCAATGCTCAATTCGTGCGCACGGCTCTGCCGGACCACTGGCGCCGATGGGGTCTTCCCGTCTATGCACAGTTTGACAACGACACGCGATTTCAGGGGCCGCATCAGCATGCCGATGTCGTCAGTTCCGTCATGCGGGTCTGTCTGAGCCTGGGCGTAACTCCCGTCTTCGTCCCGCCGCGTGAGCCAGGATTTCAGGCGGGCATGGAGAGCTTCAATGCACAGTGGCAGGTCAAGGTCTGGCATCGGTTCCAACACACGGACCTGGAGGCGGTCTCGGCCAAGTCGGCGCTCTACGTCGGAGCCTATCGCGCCCGAAGAGCCGCCCGTATTGAAGCCGCGCCGGATCGCCGCGCGTTTCCGACGGATTGGCAGCCGGACTTGCAGGCGCACCCGCGAGGCAAGCTGATCTACATTCGCCGAGTAAGCGAACAAGGGCAGGTTTCGCTGTTGGGCCGCCAGTTCGCCGTGGATCTTCCTGCTCATCGACTTGTCCGATGCGAGGTCCTGTTGGACACAGAGCGCATCCAGTTCTACCGGCTGCGGCGGCGAGAGCCACTGGTGCAGCCACTCATAGGAGACTTGCCCTACGCCCTGCCACGTCGCAAGTTTCGCTGCGATTGAATGCAGTCAAAGCGACACCAGCAAGGTGAACGAAAGTTAATGGCACATGCCAGTAACGAAGTTTTCAAGTGAACGGTAGTTACTGGCACCTACACCTTCACGCCTCACGAGTCTACGAATCAGCCGAGCCATCGTTCGGCCCGAACCAGTCGCGCGTGTCGAGGAGCCGGGATCGATCGTTTCGGCCATTGCAGCCCGCGTCGTCGGTTGGACGCGCAACTCCCAGTCTCGTCCAGAGCCATCCGGGCAGGTCACGAGCGCGCTCCGGGCACACCCACGCATAGAGAGTGACCAGCGCCGAGAGGAGCGGGACGTCCGGGCCGAGCCGGTCGATCAGCCGGTCCCAATCAAGACAGGTCCCCTCGCTGTACAGAATGTTCATCAGGTCCGGCCAGTCGCAGCGGTCGAATTGCATCACGTAGAGCTTCGAACAGATCAGCTCCACCACCGGCAGCAGCCGGAGACAGGCTCCCCGCACGTCCACGCGCCTGCCTCTCAGCACCCAGCCATCGTCCACCACCATACGGTGATTGGGCATGGTCCAGATCAGGTCCACGATCACGCCTTCGCGAAACGCCCGGTATATCCAGCTCCGATCGTACTCCTTCGTCTCGAAGTAATCGACGAATCCCGCCTCGCGCGTGATGTCGATGAACGATTCCCGGTCGCCGGGCCGGATGAAGAGGTCGATATCCTTGGTGTTGCGCCACCGCTCCGAATACGTGGAAAAAGCGAGCCCCCCGCCGACTGCGAAGGGCAGATTCCGCGCGTTCGCACCATCTATGACGAGCCGGTGCAGATTCCACTCCTGTTCCGGCATAAGCTCCGTGAGGTTCAAAGGGCATTGTTTCGGCCCGTCCAGGGTGAGTACCACGCTGTACCTCCTTGCGAACCGCGCTTCACGAGCGCGCGGACGCTTTTATCGTGAGGAGAACGACGCTTCGATTGCAGTTGAGGTTCCACGCGCGATAGCTCGGAAGTGCATACGGGCGTGCGCGTACCGGCCCAATTACCGGCGTTACAATCGGGGCCCGCTGTGGAATAAACTTCCAGCAATCGGCTTGACTGGCGAGGAGGAATATCGATGGCTACGGAGTATATCCGGCACTTCGGCATGACGGAGACCCCGTTCGCGCGCAATCATGATCCACGATGGCTCTACCTGTCCACACAGCACAAAGAGGCCGTTATCAAGGCCCGCTGGACGATAGAAGAGCATGGTGGCCTGGCGCTCGTCCGCGGAGACGTGGGACAGGGCAAGTCCTTCCTGATCGAATACCTGATGACGGTCTGGCCGAATCAATTCGGGTGGAACTGCGCCAAGCTCCAGAATACGGGCACTATCTCGACACCACGCGCGCTCCTCGCCGAGGTCCTCTCGGCATTCGGGCTGGAGCCAACCTTCTCCGCGCGGGAGATGGCGACACGCCTCGAAACCTGGCTCCTCGAGCAGGCTTACGAGGAGAACAAGACGGTCGTCCTCTTCATCGACGAGGCGCAATCCATCGATTCGCGCGCCTTCCCGGTGCTGCGCGACCTGCTGAATCTGGAGACCCGCGAGCGGATTCTGCTCCAAATCGTGCTTTCGGCGCAGCTCAACATCGACAAGAAGCTGAGCTACTTCCCTGCGTTGCAGAGTCGGATTGCCTCCGTCTCGACGCTGGAGCCGCTTAGCGCCGAAGAGACGGACGCGATGTTGCTCCATCGGTTCCGACGCGCCGGCTCCGCCGACCCGATTCGCCTGTGCCCGGTCGAGACGATGCGCGCCATCTACATGCACAGCGGAGGCGTCCCGCGAGACGTGCTCGTCGTGGCCGAAGCGACGATGAAGGAAGCTTTCCTGCGCGACAGCGACCGGCTCCGGCCGGAGGACGTAGACCGCGCCGTGAGCGATCTCGCCAGCCGGAAGCCGCGGCACGCGGTGAGCGGCAAAGATCTCGAATTGAAGGCGGCCTGACATGAATCAGCGCCACGAACAGGATGAGGAGCCGTCCAGCCCGCGACGCCGCAGGCTGGATGAGCTCTTCGCGGACGAGCCGTTCCTCTCGCCGACCATGAAGGCCAGGCGGCTCCATGAGAAGCTGAACGAGCGGCTTAACGAACCGCCAGGCGATTCGCCGAACGACGCATCGCGGCCGACGCAGGGTCTGCCATCGGAAGCCTTCGTTCGATCCGTCCCTGAATGGCCCACCCAGCCCGCCGCGTCTGCATCACCCGGACTCCGGTCCGCGAGCGTTTCCGACGCGGCCCCGGTTTCTCTTATCGACGCGGCGATTTTTCTTCGCTCGAAGGGGAAGCAGGCGCCTCGCACTGTGTCCATACCGGCGCAGGAGAAGCTCGCGGCCTTCCGCGACGCGACGCTGACAAGCTGGGTCAAAGCCGTCGAAGATCGATAGGTTTGCAAGGGAGGGCGCGCCCATGAAGTCGGGCGGCCTGCTGCTGTACGAAAGCAATCACGCTGGAGGCAGACTAATGTTCGTTTATGCAATAACCAGTCAAAAAGGGGGCGTCGGAAAGACGACGACGACGGTGAACCTCGGCGCGGCGCTCGCGCAGAACGGCAAGCGCGTCCTGCTCATCGATCTCGACCCGCAGGGGAGTCTCACCGCCGCGGTAGGACGGTCTGCTGGCAAGCGGACCATCGAAGACGTGCTCCGCGACCCGGAGTGCATCCTCGATGCCATCTATCCCTGCGCAGGGAATATGCGGGTCGTCACCGCGACGGCGACGCTCGCGAGCGCCTTCCTGGACCTCGATTCCGAGGAGATGCCCGCCTACCGCCTTCAGAACGCGCTGCGGGTCGTCGGAGATATCTTCGATTACTGCCTCATCGACTGCCCGCCGTCGCTCGGCCACGCGACCACGAACGCGCTCACGGCCGCCGATGTCGCGCTGGTTCCCCTCCAGTGCGAGTTTCTCTCGCTGCGGGGCCTTGCGGACGTGCAGGAGATCGCGGCCGCCGTCCAGGAATCGACGAATCCAGACCTGCGGATGCGGGTCGTCGCGACCATGTTCGACAAGCGGACCAACCACGCCAACGATGTTTTGCGGGAGGCGCGATCCGCGCTGCCGGGGCTGGTCTACGAATCAGTGATTCCACGCACCGTCCGGCTGGCCGAGGCGCCGGCGACGGGCCAGACCATATTCGAGTACGCGCCCGAATCGAACGGAGCGTACGGTTACCATATGCTTGGCCAGGAGATTCTGGAGGAGGATCGGGGTTATGGAACGACGCGAAGACATCCGGGCAGCCATGCAGAGCCTGCTCTCTTCCGCCCGGCGGCCTGAGAATCGGCCCGGCGCCGCCCTCGCCGACCGACAAAGGGATGGCAAGCTATCCATTCGCGTCCACTCGCAGCACGAATCGATGCTCTCGGACATCCGGCAGGAGCTGGGCCGCAACGGCATCCGCGCGGACGAGGGCGAGATTCTCCAGGCGCTCTGCGACGCGATGGCGAACCGCCCGGCCATCTATCGCGGCCTCATCGCCGCCTGGCTCCTCACGCCGTAGCCGTGGAAGCATAGCCGAAATTCATCGAGCGGAGCGCGACAATTCGCGCTCCGTTTGCTCACGTCAGCCTCGTGTCGCACGTTGCAGGGAATCGACGCCCTGCTGAAGTATTTACGCCTTCGGACATTGGTCGATCTACATACCGAAGGAGTAATGCGAGTGCAAGTGACAACGCATCTGCCGAACGTGCAAAGTCTCACGCGGATCTATCTCGTTGCGGCGCTCTCGGCTGCCGCCTTTCCGGCGCTTGCCCAGGACGAAGCGAAGGCGCACTTCGCATACATTGGACCGCTCTCCAGCCTGATGCCCGAAGGAAAGACTCCTGGAAGCGTTTCCGCCGGGCTTCCGTTCACGATCGTGCTAAAGGATGGGGGCAGGACGGTTGCTGGCGGATCTTACGACCTGAAGATTCCGGGTGCGGACATGCCGCTCAAGCTGACCCTCGCGAATCTCAAGTGCGACGGCGGCCATGTCACGGCGCAGGCGAAGGTGGAGAATGGGACCGGCTCGGCGGTGGAGGGTGTCCGACTCGATATTAGCGGCGCCATCGAGACCTACAAGGCGAAGGACGACCAGGGAAAAGAGGTCCTGAAAACCCGGCCCCAAAAGGTCGCCATCGCCTCGCCACTTCACTTCGGCGACATCGCCAACAGCCAGGATAACGGAGAGCTCGCGCTGGACGCGTCGGCCGTGACGTTCGCTCCCGAGACAACCGAGATCGCGGTTAACGGAATCGTCTCCGGCCTCCGCTACGAGCGCGCATTGGACCTGCCGGATGTCGCCACGAACGGGCAGATCGACGTTGACGCGAAGGGCCGCGTCTATGTCTCCAGCACCGCCGGCAATCAGGTCGCGCGAATCGACAACGATGGTAAGAACCTCGCTGTCGCGGCCAAGCTGCCGGACCAGTGCAAAGGGATGGCGGTAAACCGCCTGACAGGGGACATAGCGGCGACGTGCGGCAACAATGGGAAGGTGTTCATCTTCGCTGCCGGCGGCGACGACAAGGGGACTATCGCGGAGGCGCAGGGTCTCGACAACTACCCGTCATGGATGCGCTACGACTCGAAAGGCACGCTTTGGGGAACCGTGACATCCGGCCCGTGGCATTTCGGCGCGGATGGTAAGCCGATTGAGAAGGTCCTCAAGGCCGGGGATTACGACATTAACAGCGACTCGCCGTTCGATGTGGTGTCCGACGGAACGATATACGTCGTCTCCGACCAGACCCTCCACCGCATTTCGCCGGATCGCAAGACCGCGCGCCGTATCGCAGTCGGTCCCGGAACGAAGCTGGGTCAACTCAATGCGCCCATCGCTTGCCGCGTCGATCCGAATGGAAATGTCTATGTGACGGAGAATGACAGCGAGAGCTGCTCGTCGCGCATCTCGGTCTTCGACAGGCAGGGCAACTTCGTCCGGGTATTCGGCCGCGGCGCGCGGACGCCCGCCCCGGGGTTCCCCGACGAATATCATGCCGCCCAGGTACTCGCACCCTCGGACGTGGCATTCGGCCCGGACGGACGGGTCTACGTCAATACCGCGCGAAAAGCGGACGGCGCCTGCCACGTCTTCGTCTTCCAGCCGTTCTAAGTTCGCGCTCGACGGTTACAGACGACGGCTCCCACGCCCAAATCGGGTTCACGGGAGCCGTCGATCAAAAAGGGTGTCGTGCTGGCCGTCCGCGCGGTCCAACCCGATTCGATGGCAGGGTTGATCTGCAACCGTGAATCCGGTATAGTATGCGCGATACGGGCGGTTGGCTCAGGGGTAGAGCGCTTCCTTGACACGGAAGAGGTCACAAGTTCAAATCTTGTACCGCCCACCAATTTCACGGCCCATCCCCTGATTCACCCTCCCTCGTCCGTTCGGCCCCGTCGGATCGCCTCTCCATCTCGCGCTTCTATCGCCTCCTGTGCTGGTCCGCCATGCACGGGCTGCTCCCACTCTCTTCATACCGGCGTGGCCGCGGCACAGTCGTGACTCCCAGGCAGTCTCCGAACCGGTCCTGTCGGACCGGCGGGGCGACAATGCGCGAAGTCCGGTGGCACGTAGATGTGCTGGATCGAAGAGGCGGCCCGGAGATCAGTCGATCTCCGGGCCGCGATTACGTGCGCCAGGGGTTACACGCGGCGGCGGCGCAGAAGCGTTACACCCGGGATTGCCAAGCCGCCGAGAAGTGCGAGGGAACCAGATTCGGGGACAGCGGCGGAAGAGGCCTGGACATGAAACGTGTACGTGCCGGCGGTTCCTGTACCGCCAAGCGGCGCCGCTCCAGGTTTTGTAAAGTCAACGGCCGGATCTATCGACACCGTATAGGAGTTGCCGCCAATGACCTGCGTTTGCGAGCTCGCCGCAAAAGGGTTACTGATGGTGGCGAACGAGACGACGCTAAGGCGCGCTGCCTGACCAGTGAGCGAGCCATTGAAGGTGTATTGACCGACGTCCCCACTCGCCGTATCCCTGATCCCGACCATAATCTGGATCGGCGTCGGACCGTAATCGTCAAGATAGCTCAACGTGGTACTCAACTCCGTCACGCTGAGCGTGCCAACAACAACATCCGCGCCGCTTCCCGCCGCATCCGACGTGGCGCCGGCCGGGGAAACCGGATTACCGACGCCGGCCTGATTGATCCTGGTTCCAGGAGTGAAGCCTGGTACGACATTGGGATTGATCGTTGGCGGCGTTGCGTCGGTTCCGTACTGAAAGAGAATTTGCGCGCCTGCCCACGCGGGCAGGCCAGCCAAAAGCGCGAGCACGGCAGTAAAACAGGTGAAATGACAATTGACACGGTGCATAACTTGCATGCGCTTCATTAGCGGTGACCTCCGAGTTGCAGGACCAGATTCCTCGCCTGCTACTTCTGCGGGGTGCATGAATCGTGCCAATTGGGGCGGTTCCGTCAATTTGCGCGTTCCGTGCAGCATCGCACCGCGGAAAAGGGGACGTCCGTGTGAGGACGCCCCCTTTCTGCCAACCGATTCACGTCTGTCGTCCCGGCCCTGCTCGACCGGGCGAGTTATGCGCGCCGTCTGCGCAACAGCATGACACCCGGAACGGCCAGCCCGCACGGCAGCGCCAGGCTGCCGGGCTCAGGGACCGCCGACGCTCGGACCAGCGTGAAGTCGACGGAGCCATTGCCCGTTCCGTTGGCGCCGAAGGTCACGTCCGTGAAGGATGCGTCAACGAAAGATCCGCCGCCGCCTCCCGCGCTGCTCCCTGTAATTCCGCCTCCTCCGCCGGAGTAGCCGCCCGCGCCGCCGCCGCCGTTCAAGCCGCCAACAGAACCGCCCGCGCCGCCCGTACCGCACGCTCCGCACGCTCCGATATTATTGCCAAATCCATCCTATCCGGACGTTCCCGTCTGGCCATCTCCGCCGTTGCCAAAATCGTATCCGCCACCGCCCCCTCCGCCGTTGCCAAGATCGTATCCGCCACCGCCCCCTCCGCCAAACGCTTCGGAGATGTTTCCCGTAAGCCCCGCGCCGCCCACGACAAGGTCGAATAGTGTGCCCGCGCTGAGGAAGACGTTACCGGTGATGCCGGCGCCGCTGCCGCCCGAGGGCCCGAATCCCGTTCCACCGTCCGCGCCGAGGGCGACAATCTGATAAACACCGGACACCGGAATGGTGAACGTCTGGGTGGATCCGGTGTAGCCGAAGGTCTGGGCCTGAACACCGGACACTGCGCCGAGGAGCAGCATCCCTGCCAGCGAGCTGGCAATGCGGAATCCTGGTGCTCGATGATTGCGATTTGCGCACTGCATGTTCGCGCTAATTGCCGAATGAGACGGGGAATGTTTTTGCACGTTGGGTCTCCTGTTTCGTAATGCGGTCGATGACAATGGAACGACAATAGGATCAGGGCGGTCACGAAAGCTCAACCTGGCTGGCTTATTCGGGAACTCGCCTACACGACAACGAAGCAAGAGGCGTGCCAAACGGGGCCGGATGGCCTAAACCAGACATTTATGCGGTCGAAGGTTCTGTATGTGTGTAAAATCCCGATTGGGACAATGACGGCCCTGGATCAGGCGATCCAGGGCTCCGTCCATCGCTGCCAGTAAATGCCGGCGCAGCGCACGCCTGTCGAGGTGCGGAGGTCACGAAGTGGAGCGGGCGCCGCACTGCGCCCGCTTAGGGGCCGGCGGCGGACCGGCGGTTTGCATCAGATTGCGCGAAGCGATCCGGAGTAGACGGCTCGGCGCCACGGAGCGCGTTGAATCGATCGAGGTGGGCCTGCGCCCTCGCAAGGTCGCCCCGCGCCTTCCATGCGATGGCCGCGCTGTAGTGGAGCTCCGGGGATGCAGGCTGCCGGGCGACAGCTGCCTCGATTACCCGAACGGCATCATCCGGACGACGGAGCTTCAGCAGCACGCGGCACAGGTTCCGCGCCGCGCCCGCGGAGGACTGGTTCCAACGTGCGGCGAGCACCCGCCCATAATTGGCGGCAGCTCCCTCAAGGTTGCCCGTAAATGTCTCCTGGATGTAGCCAAGCCCGAAGTACGGGTAAACCCCGCCGGAATTCGCCTTTATCGCGGCGCGGTACATTGCCGCCGCGCTCCGAGAGTCTCCGCGACGGAGATATACGTCGCCGAGCACATGGTAGGCATGCTCCTGCCAGGGGGCTTGGGCAAGCGCCGCCGCCGCGAGAGACTGCGCCTCGTCGAGCCGACCCTGCACGAGACGGACACGCGCCAGCTCCGCACGCACCGTGAAGGCGTCCGGCCGCGCCGCGAGCGTCCTGCTCCACAACAGCTCCTCGCTGTTCCACGCCGCGCCCCAATAGAACGCGAGCAGGCCGCAAGCTCCCCTCCAAACCGTCATCGCCGCAATCAACGCGGCCGGCGCCCACAAGCTCCTGCGCACGGTGAACTTCTCCGCCACGGCTTCCGCGATCGCGAGCAGCGCGGCCACGAGCCCGAGACTCGGAATCACGAGGTAGTAATCTCCGTAAGGCCCGCTCCGCAAAGGGATCAGGTTGCTCATCGGAAGAAACGAGAGGAACAACCACGCGACTCCGAATCCGAGCAGCGGAATATGTCGCCGCAGCGCAACGGCCGCGGTTCCGACTGACAGAAGAAGCGCCCAGCAGAGCGCGAGCTGCCAGATCGGCGCGGTCACACCCCACACGAACGTGGATGTGATTCGCTGCTGTCCGAACGGCCAGAAAAACACGCGCAGATGGTCGACCGTGAGCCAGGCGGATGCGAACGAGAGCTGGAGCGGCGCGATGGGACCAAAGTTGCTGTTGTGCAGCGAATAGCTGCTCTGCGCCAACTGCCGCCCCGTGAGGCAGAGAGCAGCCACGACCGCCATGCCCGCGTAAGGAAGCCGGAAGTGTTTAGACCGCCAGTCGATTCCGCGCCGGGCCGCGTCCTCCAGCGCAAGCAGCGCCGGCATCACCAGGAAGCTCTCGTAGCTCAGGATTGCGAGAGCATAGAGGAAGCAGATTCCGGCGAGCAGCCACGGCTGGCGGGCGTTTCCTTCGGCGCTGTGAGCGCGGTACTTGTCGTAGAGAAGCGAACCTCCCAGGACGCAGCACGCGCCGGCCAGGATGTTCGCGCAGCTAAACCATGCCACCGACGAGACCTGAGTTGGCGCCAGCGCCCACGCTGACGTACCGGCAAGCGCCCACGCCGGTCGCGAGAACCGCTTTCGCAGCCAAACGAAAGCGAGCAGCGTGCACGCCGCGAACAGGACGAGGGAGAGCGCATGGCGGGGCCACATAGTGGTTGGCGAAAGGCGCGCGGCGGCGTAGAACATCACGTTCTTCGCCGGCCGGAACAAGCCGTAGCAGTCCCCTCGAAGAAGCTGCGAAAAGGAGCCGGCGCCCTGCACGAAGGCGAACTCATCATCGTCGTCGCCAATCGGACCAGCATTGAGGAACCGCCCACAGAGCGCGATTTCCACCATGATGATAATCGCCAGCCCGGCAACTGCGAGCCGCCGTTCTCCCGGCTTGCGCGAGTCCGAATCGTTCATAATCGCTGTGTTCTCCGTGCGGTTGAGCGGTACAAACTGGCGATGCTGACGGCAGTCGCCGCGCACCCGGTAAGATTATCGGCAAACGGTCACCGGGAGGTCACAGCCTTCGCCGATGTGTTATGCTATTGCGTTGCGGCTGACGGATTGCCGTTCGAGTTGGAAAGGTGGGGGAAGCATTGGCGGAAGCGGTGGTGCTCGTGTCCGGGGGAATGGATAGCTGCGTGACGGCGGCGATGGCCGCCGAGGCGGGCCACGCGCTCCGGTTTCTGCATCTGAACTACGGCCAGCGGACGGAGCGCCGCGAGCTCCAGGCCTTCCACGACCTCGCCGGCCACTACGGAATCCCGGTGGACAGAAGGCTGGTCGTCTCCATCGCTCACCTTGCGCAGATTGGCGGCTCCTCGCTCACCGACGCCTCGATCCCGGTCACCAACGCCGACCTGGAGAACCAGGGGATTCCGACCTCGTACGTCCCCTTCCGCAACGCGCATATTCTCTCCATTGCGGTAAGCTGGGCGGAGGTGGTCGTCGCGAAACGGATCTACATCGGCGCGGTCCACGAGGATTCGAGCGGCTATCCGGACTGCCGGCCGGAATACTATGCCGCCTTCAACGAGGTGATTCGCCTGGGTACGGCGGTCGGCGGCATCCGAATCGAAACCCCCATCATCCACATGTCGAAAGAGCAGATCGTGCGGAAGGGAATTGCGCTGGCGGCGCCACTCGAGCTAACATGGTCATGTTACCAGAGCGAGGAGATGGCCTGCGGAGTTTGCGATTCGTGCGCGCTGCGCCTTCGCGGCTTTCACCGCGCCGGAATCCCCGATCCCCTCCCCTACGCAACTCGCCCCGCCTACAAGTAAGCCCCCTCACTGGGAGGAGTAGCTGGCGGCGGCAATCCTTCCGTGCCGCAAAGCAATCAACCTAACCGTGCCGGAATCTTCAGCGCGCGCATGTTCGCGTCAGCCGGATTCTTCAACTCGCTAAGGCTCGCTTCAGAATGACGTCAATGGCGGCTGGCGAGGCAGACCGGCGTCGATTCAGCGCGATTGGCAGTTGTGAACACAGTGCCCACCTCGGTGGGCACACAGCCGCAGGCTCCCCAGCCGAGGGGTTCAGCCCGACGGCACGTAATTGCCCGACGGCACCCCGCTGCCCGAGAGTCCCTTCATCCAACTCGATCCGCCCCCGCCACGCGCATAAAGCCCCCTCTCCCGTTCCTGGGAGAGGGGGTTGGGGGTGAGGGGCCGATAGCGTCGCGGATGGAACCGCGCTTTGGGCGTCTCGTCTTCCACCTTCTCGTTCCCAGGCTCAGGCCGATTCCGCTCCGGATCACGTCCCGCCGATGCAT
>Ga0207667_10002073_pt1 | contig 25121 bp, 16 predicted proteins | sample KBSCornC52_FD_184301 | JGI IMG/M metagenome (GOLD analysis project Ga0207667, IMG submission 184301) | Corn rhizosphere microbial communities from Kellogg Biological Station, Michigan, USA - KBS Corn C5-2 (SPAdes) (version 2) | ecosystem: Host-associated > Plants > Roots > Rhizosphere > Soil ...
AAGCGCGAGTCACGAGCTCCCGAGGACCGCAGCCCGCGCAGCGGGCGAGGACCGGTCCTAACCAGTGGATTCGCACTACTGACCTCCGGCTCCCGAGGCCGTCGCTCTCCTGGCTGCTCCTAGCTCAGTGCGTCGTAGCGCGGCCGGGCGTGCTCGCGCCTTTCAGGCGCTGCGCGCGCCCGGGACCCTCAACGCCGGACGCGGCGCCAAGGCGCGCCGCGCGCGGCGGAGGGTCCGACGGCCACGCTCCTGCCCAAGCTGGGGCTGCTTCCCGTCCGTGCTGAGCCAGTCGTCTCAGACGGTGTGAAGCGAGTTGGAGAACCGATTCCTCAGGCTGATTGAAATCCTCACCCGCCAACACGTCGATTCATCGTCGTCGGCGGAGACGGCCAGCCGCCTGGGCACGATCATCGCTCTCACACGAGGTCAGGCTACATGTGCCATCGCTACCGCAGTGCTCGGCTGCGGCTCGGCGTTCGCGGGCTGCGCCACCGCGCTAGCCGCGCGCGCGCCCTACGTCGTATGCTGGGAGCAGATGTCCATTCCGATCGCCAGGCGATACACCGCTTGGGACAGTGCCACCGTCGAAGGCCGCTTTCGCTGCGCACATTGCGGATTCGAAGCGCACGCGATTGCCCATGGACTGGGTCGGGGTACTGGAATTAGCCCGTTCTTCATCGATCTGGAAGGTGCGAAGGTCGACGCGCGCGTGAAAGCAATATTTACCGCTAGAGAGCACGCCAGGTTCACGCTCGATATCGTACCGTGTCCGCGTTGCCACAAGCGGGGCGAGCAAGCAGAGCGTAAATTCAAGAACAAGACTGCACTCGTGCTATTCGGTTCCGTTGCGCTCGGTGTCGGCCTGACGGGGCTAATCGGTGTCGGAATGAGGGCGCCGCTCGTGGGCTTCTTGGTCGGAGCCCTTGCAGCTGGCCTCGTTGTTTTGGTCGACACTACGACGCGCAAGGCGAATTGGAACGGCGCGACCAAGCGCGTGACATTCGAAGAACCCGGGTCGGAGCACGCCAAAGGCCCGTGCTCTCCGAGACAATCCGGAGCCGAGCGGGGCCAAGATGTCCGCGTAGGAGCAGAGCTTTCGTTGGCAAACGCGATGGCAGGCGGCAAGCTCGACGTCCTAGTGCACGGAAAAGTCCCGTGCTCCACTTGTAGCGGTACCGGTGTCTGGATCGGCGATCCGTGCACAGCCTGTTCCGAGGGCACGCTCGATCGTGAGCGTCGCGTGCTCGTGACGTTTCCTGCTGGTATCGATTCAGGACACAGATTGCGCGTTGCAGGGATGGGTATGCCGGGATTGGATAACGCTCCGCCCGGCGACCTGTACGTCGATGTCGAAGTTGCGGCCGAAGCACGTTTCGAGCGCCGCGGTGACGATCTCGAGACCCGGGTCCGGATCTCCTTCACGACCGCAGCGCTAGGCGGCAACGTCAGCATCGAGTTGCCCGACGCAAGCATCGTCAGCGCCGCTATTCTGTCGGGGACCGAGTCCGGCGCTCGACTCATTGTTGCCGGCAAAGGCATGCCGCGGATCGGCCGATCCGGGCGCGGCGACTTGCACGTAGCGGTAGACGTCGGAGACTAACCTCGACGCAGACCTCGGGGCATTGAGGAGAACCAGCCGCATCGTAGGCGCTCAAGCCCTGAAAGTTTGCAGCAACGGGTACGCACGTGCGACGTTGTCGTCGGTGAGCTGCAACTTGGTTCCGGTTGCCCAAAAACTTCGCCGCTGCAGGCGCGCGCATGCACACTTCCGATCGGTACGTCCGTCGAGTATGCACCGCCATCGGCGTTACTCTCGCTCAATGCCAGCCGTGTGGGGCGGCTCGCTCGAGTTGTCCGAACCGATGAGCGGTGAGTTGGGCGTGCGGCAGCTGCGACCCATTGTCGGGCCGCCGCTGCATCGGCGGCGATAGCTCCGCTTAGCGGCGCGACCAGCCTTGCAGCGTGAATCCAGGATGCGTGCGGAGAAAGGCTCGCACTGCACGGGGCGCTTCGGCGTAGGGGGTGAGGCGCGCGGAGAGGGGTGTTGAGAGTTGCACGGAGCGCATCCCGGTAGACCATGTCCCGTCGCCGCCACTGGTGCCCACGCGCGCGAGCAGGGCGGTGAGGCCCAACTTGCCGTTTGCGTCAAAGCCGGGGCGCACTTCGACGAGGTCGGGGCTGTCACTTCGGACCTCGGGGTCGTCGTCGCGTTCGTCTTCGTTCAACTGGCGTTGCCCCTGGGCCCTCAACGCCTCCGTCTTGGTGACCTCGTCGAGCACCTCAATGGCTTCCTCGTGCTCGAGATCCCACGCCAGGAATCCGGCAACCGTGATGCGGAGCGGGCCGCAGCTGTAGCGATAGCTAGTCAGGTGCGCGAAGACATAGGGGCCCACGCTGCCAGTGAGTGTGACGTCCTCCCTGACTTCATTGGCCGCAGCGGGCAGCTCAGCCTCCACGACCATCTGATGCTCGCTGCCACCCTTCAGCATGAATTTCCCGCGCGTCACCGTGCTCTCGACCGCAGGCGCTTCGTGATCGCCGCCGGTGCGTTTTTCGCACGGAATCGCGGGCGCTTTTACCGTCGTCGTTGTCCACGCCCACTCGCTCCCGTGCGCAGCAACAACGATGCCGGGTTCGGTTCCGAGCACGGTGCCGCGATCGTTCGACGCATCCAGACGATACGTGACGACCGGCTGCCCCCCCACTTCGGCACCGGTTTTCGCCGCGGGTTTCCCCCACAGCAGGATCACGGGCCTGCTATCCGGTTTGCCTTCCGCCGTCACACCTGCGCGCGGGCCCGCGTGCGGATCGAGCAACTCCGTCCTCCCACCACTGGCCTGGCACGCCACCGCAAGCCCAGTTGAACACAGCAAGGGAACGATCGCGCTGTGCACGAGGCCAGGGTAGTTGAACTCGCAGCAGACGCGAAGCCCGCCGAACCGGAGCGGGCGCGCGCCTCCGTTCCTCTCGACGCGCGCGACCACGGGCAGCAAGCACAAGCGCGCGAGGCTTGGGGCACGGAAATCGCGGGAAAGGCATCGAAGGCACGGCCGGGCTGACCTAGGCCTATGCCCACCGGTCGTGCCGCGAACCCCTAGAAATCCCCCGCGAATCAGCGCACCCAAGTGGATTCGCACCGTCAACGCAGGGCCGCGCAGTCCCTCAGCCACCGTCGCAATCCGGTCAAAAGCATGAGTCATAAGGTCCCGAGGACCGCAGCCTGCGAAGCAGGCGAGGACCGCAGGTCACCACGGTCCTCAAACCGCATGCCCATCGTTGCGCCTTGCCGCCCTCCCACCGCTAATCCAAAGCCACACCCAGATTCTCAATGAGAATCAGCGCATCCCAGTGGATTCGAACCATCAACGCAGAGCCGCCCCGACACTCAGCCAATTTCGGACCGCGGTTTATCGCATGAGTCATAAGGTCCCGAGGACCGCAGCCCGCGCAGCGGGCGAGGACCGCAGGTCACCACGGTCCTCAACCCGGATGCCTATCGTTGCGCCCCGCCGCCCCGACCGCTAATCCAAAGCCACACCCAGATTCTCAATGAGAATCAGCGCATCCCAGTGGATTCGAACCACTGACCTACGGCTCCCGAGGCCGTCGCTCTCTTGGATGCTCCTCGCGGAGTGCGTCGCTGCGCGGCCGGGCGTGCTCGCGCCTTTCAGGCGCTGCGCGCGCCCGGGACCCTCAACGCCGGACGCGGCGCCAGAGCGCGCCGCGCGCGGCGGAGGGTCCTACGGCTGCACCTTCCCTATTACGCTGGGGCTACTTACGGTCCACGCTGAGCCAATTGTCTCAGACCCCTTAGTTGCCCGGATCTGCTAAACTGTAAGGCGTGTCCGCAAACCTCGAAGACGAGGCTCCCCCAAGCAAAGAGTACGACCATAACGGCGTGGATCGAAGCCTGGTTCGTGCTTGCCTCCGTGACACCCCCCTCGAGTGCCTGCAGGCGCTGGAGGAGATGCATCAGCTTGCCGAAAGCGTGAAGCGAGTTGGAGAACCGATTCCTCAGGCTGATTGAAATCCTCACCCGCCATGACGTTCGATTCATCGTCGTCGGCGGAGTGGCTGCCGTCTTGCAGCGCGTGCCCATCAACACGCAGGACTTCGACCTCGTTCACGATCGCGCCAAAGACAACGTTGCCCGGCTGCTCTTGGCCCTCGCTGAGCTCGGAGCTGTGTACGCCGACGACCCCCGAAATCTCACGCCGAACGAGTCGCACCTTTTGGGCCGTGGCAATCAGCTCTTGCGGAGCGGCAACCTCAAGTTCGACCTGCTCGGCGCAATCGATTTTGGCGGCGGTTATGAGGACCTGCTGCCATACAGCGAGGTGCTCGACGTAGGCGGAAATGCAGTCAGAGTATTGACCCTGGAAAAGCAAGTGGAGCTGAAGCGGCAGCTCACTCGTCCCAAAGACAAGCTGATGCTCATGCACCTGGAGGCTGCTCTCGACGAGCGCAAAAAGGCGCTGCTCGGGCAATGATTTGCCGCGGCCCTCGATCGCGCCGCCAAAGAATCAGCGCATCCCAGTGGATTCGCACCATCAACGCAGAGCCGCGGAGTCCCTCAGCCACCGTCGCAATCCGGTCAAAAGCGTGAGTCATGAGGTCCCGAGGACCGCAGCCCGCGCAGCGGGTGAGGACCGCAGGTCACCACGGTCCTCAACCCGGATGCCTATCGTTGCGCCCCGCCGCCCCCGACCGTGCATCCAAATCCGCGCCCAGATTCTCAGTGAGAATCAGCGAACCCCAGTGGATTCGAACCACTGACCTACGGCTCCGGAGGCCGTCGCTCTCTTGGATGCTCCTTGCGGAATACGTTGCTGCGCGGCCGGCCGTGCTCGCGCCTTTGGCGCTGCGCGCGGCCGGGACCCTCAACGCCGGACGCGGCACCAGAGCGCGCCGCGCGCGGCGGAGGGTCCTTCGGCTGGGTTTTGCGGGACCGCTACTGCTTCCCGAGGCTTCGGATCACGCAGCGCTGGCTGCGCCCTTCGCGCGACTGCCCCTGACGAGCAGCTGACCGCAGTCGCCGAGAGCGGCTCGAAGAGGACTGCGGATGACGCGCCGGCTAGCGAACGGGCTTGGCGGTTCTGGCGGGCTGATCTTGCCTGCTCAGCTCGACGCCAAAAGCCGATGCAGTTGCCGAAAGGGCTACCTGGACGCTCGCGATGTCCGCTTCGAGCGTGACGTCATCGGGCGCTGCCTTGATGTTGCCAGTCGGGCTCGCATATCGATAGGTCGTCGCATATGCCGCAAGGTGCTCGGTCCGCTTCAGCAGCGGCTTGAGCGGATTCGCATCGGGAACCTGTTTCACCATTTCATCGAGCAGATGTTTGATGTTGGCGTGGATGCCCTCCGACGTGAGGACCGCCTTGATGACTTTCTCTGCCGCTTGCTCGCAGTGGTAGATTGCGTAGCGATTCTTTCCGGCGTGCAGGAGCTTCGCGGCATCCAAGTCGGCTTGGGCGAGCCGCAGCGTATTGGCTACGACGCGCCCAGCGCTCATAGAGCGCAACCCCGCCGGTGGCGGCTTCATACGCTAGCGTGTTGGGCACGGCGCGCTCAGCTTCGAAATCGCGCGAAGAGTAGACGACCACGTCAGCACGTACCCCTGAATCTCTCCGCAAACGCCATGGCACGAGCGGATCGTCGGGTGTCGAAGAGGAATCTGGTACCACAACGAGGAAATCCCAGTCACTTTCGGGATGGGCCTCTCCACGCGCCCGACTTCCGAAAAGGTGGATACGTTGCGGTTCCCACTCGCGCAGAACGCGCTCGAGCAACGGCCAAGCCGGGGCCAAATCGATGACGTGCCCGTTGCGATCCACGGCGTGAATCACGTCTCCATCGATCTTGGTGGCAGCTTCGCCGGACATCGACGATAAGCTTAGCATTCGATTCTGCGTGCACACCCAGATTCCCCATGAGAATCAGCGCACCCCAGTGGATTCGAACCACTGACCTACGGCTCCGGAGGCCGTCGCTCTCTTGGATGCTCCTCGCGGTGAGCGTCGTGGCGCGGCCGGACGTGCTCGCGCCTTTGGCGCTGCGCGCGCCCGGGACCCTCAACGCCGGACGCGGCGCCAGGGCGCGCCGCGCGCGGCGGAGGGTCCGACGGCTGGGTCCAGCGAGGCGCGCGTCGGCTCATGTGTCGGCGCGGGCTCGTTGCGGGCTCGAGTCATGCGAGAGGGCGCACGCGCCGCGCCAGCCCCGTCGTGAGCGTCGCTTCCGAATCGGGGGGCTGTCACGGCGCCTGCGCCTTTTGGGGCATGACTCGAGCCCACAACAAGCCCTCTTCTCGAACTCATAGCGGCCGCCGCGCTGCGGTCCTCGCGGAACGCGCCAGCGCTATGCGCGCGTCGCCAACGTCCACCGAGCAACTCCTACGGGCTCAAATCCGTGGCCGCCGTTTGGGCGTGGTGTTTCGCCGGCAGGTGCCACTGCTCGGGCGCTTCATTGCGGACTTCTTTGCTCCCGCGCTGCGCCTCGTGATTGAGGTCGACGGCGCGTATCACGGTGAGCGCGCTCGCGCCGATGCGCGCCGCGATTTGGCGCTGGCACACGCCGGATATCGCGTCCTTCGGATCGATGCGTCGATCATCGCTCGCGAGATCGAGCGCGCCCTGGAGCAGATTCGAGCCGCGCTGTCGCGGCTCTGATCCGTGTGCCTCGCGATACCCAGCGCTCGATCATAGCGAATCCAAAGCCCGTGCACCCCAGTGGATTCGCACCATCAACGCAGAGCCGCGGAGTCCCTCAGCCACCGTCGCGATCCGGTCAAAAGCGTGAGTCATAAGGTCCCGAGGACCGCAGCCTGCGAAGCAGGCGAGGACCGCAGGTCACCACGGTCCTCAACCCGGATGCCTATCGTTGCGCCCCGCCGCCCCGACCGTGCATCCAAAGCCGCACCCAGATTCCCAATGAGAATCAGCGCACCCCAGTGGATTCGAACCACTGACCTACGGCTCCGGAGGCCGTCGCTCTATCCAGCTGAGCTAGGGGTGCATGTTTCGTGCGCCCGGGTTTGTCGCACGCGGCGCAGCGTCGGGCAAGAGCGCGTTCTCGGATCTGAAAACGCGCCAATTTTTCGGCCAAAAGCCGCAGCGAGGCGGTCAGAGGCCGCTCTGTTCGATCCAGCGCCAGGGGAGGGTGCCGTGGGAGAGGGCCCAGTCGTTGAATTGTTTGAGCGTCCAGCCTTGTTTGTCGACTTTGCGTTGTTTGAGGCGGATGACTTCCATTTTGCCGAGCAGGTAGCTCATGGGCACGGTGGGCATCATCGTGTACCAGTTTACGTCGCCTTCGGCGCGGCCGCGGGTGAAGCCCATGTGCTTCATCAGGTGTTTGACCGCGCCGTCGTAGCTCAGCTCGCCGGTGTGTAGCCCGCAATCGATCAAGATGCGGTGGGCGCGCCAGAGTGCGTCGTTCAATTGGTTTAGGCGCGCGACGGGCTCGGAGACGACGCCTTGGTCGACGGCCATTTGTTCGCACCACAAGGTCCACCCTTCGTAGAACACCGAGTGCGCGAACAGCCGGCGCAGTTTGCTCGGGTGGCGATTGGCGGTGCAAAACTGCAGGTGATGCCCGATGTACGCTTCGTGCGCGCACGTCAGCGGTACGCCGAAGTGCTGGCGAATTTCGGCGGCTTTTTCCGGCTCGGTATTGCGCAGCAAGCTCAAATCATTGACCCAGAAAATGCCGGTCTGATCACGGTCGTAGCAACCGGGCTGCGAATAGGCGGCGGTCGGAAATTGATGCTGCAGGAATTTCGGCACGAGCTTGACGAGTAGCCGTTCGCCCTTCGGTAGGCTGACCACGTTGGCTTTGCGGAACGCTTCGCGCACGCGCCGCGTCTCGAATTCGTATTCCTCGAATAGGCTCGGCCGCGCTGGGCTCCATTCTTTGGCCGCGCGGGCCAAGATGTCGCGCGGCTTGCCGCGGCCGATTTTGCGCGCTTCGATCGCCATTTGCGCTTCGATGCGTTCGACCAGGGTGTGTCCGAGCGCCGCCGCTTCGCGCGCGCCGAGATCCCAACCCAGCCGTTCGCGGATCAAGGCTTCGAATCGCGCCGGTCCGACGGAAAAGCCGTTGGTAGGGCCCGGTTTGACTCGTTTGACGTGCGCGGCGTACGCGGCAAATGCCGCCTTGGCTTTGGCGATCAAGCCGTCGATTTTCGCGGGCGAGGCGCGCTTCGTGCGCTTGAGCGGTTCACTGATCGCATCGAGCAGGCTCGGCGCGCCCGCGCAGCTCTGCTCGGCCATGCGCGTCCAGACCGGGATCGGTGCTTCGATCAGCTCCGCGCTGGCGGCCAAGTACGCCGGTAGCTTGCTCAGCCGCGACAAGATCGCGTCGGCCGCGGGCTTCAGATCATCGGCGTGTTTGACGACCAAGTTGTGTACGCTGCCGAGCGCGCCGGACGCCCAGCGCTCCGGATTTTTGCGATAGTCGTTGCGCTCGATCGACCAGATCTCACAGCGGAGCTCGGCGAGCAGCGCGCGCCGATCGAGCCAAGCGTCGCCGCTGAAGTCGAGCTCGGGCAGATCTTCGACGGCGCTGAGCGTTTCGCGGAGCAGCTTCTCGTGCGCGCGAAAGAGCGCGAGCGTGGGTCGTTCGAGCAGCCCGTCGAATTCGTGCCGGCCCGTGCTCGAGCCATAGCTCGGAAAGCGCTCGAAGGTGCGTTCGACGTATTCCTCCGCCGCCCGCGAAAAGGCCTTGAGTGACGGACGATTCGAGGTAGCTGGGGTGGTTTGGCGCGCCATGCGAGCACCCTCGCCGGCTCGGGCGCGCCGCGCAAGTCAGCGCGTCGATCGCGTGACAAAACGCCCGCTCGCGTGACGCGCCGGCAAGAAGCTCGCGGCACGTGCCGGTTTTGACCGAATCTTCTGTCCATTCACGAGCGAGCTCGGCATGTCGTCTAGTCATGCTGACTCGTCGCGCGTTGTCGCTCAGCTTGGCCGCTGCCGCGGTTCAGATCTACTCGCCCCGGGTGCTCCAGGCGTTGCCGTCGCGCGAGCTGTTCACGCTCGCGCGCAGCACGAACGCGAATGTCGTCAAGTATGCCGTGCGCACCGGCCGTGACGGGCGCCTCGATCTGACGAACCCGCTCGAAGCTTATTGGTTGATGCTGGCCGAAGACGGTCGGCGCGAAGAGCTCACTTGGACGGAGCGCCAACTCGCGTACGGCTTTTCCGTCGCCGCGGTGCGAAGCGACGGCTTCGCCTTGCGGCTCGCTGCGTGTGCGGAGCGCGCGCTCCGCGTGCGCGCGCTGAGCGGTGGCTTCGTCGCGGAGTTACCCATTTTGCGCCAGTCGGCAAGCCTGCGGCGTATCTTCGTGCAGACGGAGGCTCGCGCGCTGATTCCGAGCGTCCGCTATGTCGAACTTTGTGGGCTCACCGCCGACCGTCGGCCGGTAGTGGAACGCATCGTGCCGCGCTGAGCGCAATCGGAGCGTGAGCGCCCCCTCTCAGCACGAGTGCGCGTTCGGTTTGCATGCGTTGCGGGCCCGTTTCTAAAGTGTGGATTGCTCTGCGCTTCCGGGATCGATAGGATTTGCGGTTCTGAGGAGTGATGCGAAAACGAATCCTGAACGGCGCGGGTGTCCTAGTGGTGGCAGGGTTGCTGGCATCGGCGTGCAGCACGGATTCGCGAGGCACCGCGGACGGCGTGGGCGGGCGCGATGTGGGCACCGGCGGCGGTGAACTCACGGGCGGCCAAGGCGGCTCGCTTGGCGGCTCGGGCAACGCGGCGGGCGGCTCGGGCAACGCGGCGGGTGGCTCAGGCAACGCCACAGGCGGGTCAGGCGATAGCGGCGGCATGGGCACGAGTGGCGGCTCGGCGGGCACGGCGGCGGGCGGCGGCACCTCGGGCGGCGCAGCGGGCACCGCGAGCGTTGCCGGCAGCCCGGCGATGCAAGCGGGGGCCGCAGGCGAGCTTGGTTCGGGCGGTGAAGCGGGCGCAGCCCCGGTCAACACCGCGCCGTTCGTCGATCCCATCCCGGACACGGGCGTCGTCATCGGTCAGGCGCTCGCGCCGGTCAATGCGCACGTGAGTGATGATTTGACGCCCGCGGCCGACTTGCTCGTGACCGCGGTCTCCGACAATGCGGCCTTGTTGAAGAGCGCGAACATCGCGGTGGGCCCTGGCGCGTCGGCGGACGTGCGCACGCTGACGCTGACGCTCGAGTCCGGCCAAACCGGCAGCGCGAACGTAACGGTGACGGTAAAAGACGGCGCGGGGCTCACGCGGAGTCGCGCGTTCAAGGTCACGGTGCTGGCCGCCGCAGCGAATCTGACCGAGCTGGTCAGTCGCTCGAGCCCGCCCGATTCGGTGCTCGGCGATGGCTACAGTTTGCATCCGTCGCTGAGCGCGGACGGTCGCTTGGTCGCGTTTTCTTCGGCCGCCAATAACTTCGATCCGGGCGATCTCGGCACCAATCAAGACATCTTCGTTTACGATCGCCAAACCCAGCTGATCAAGCGTTTGACGAAGAACAGCGGGAACAGCACCGAGCCCGTGATCAGCGCAGACGGCAAGCACGTCGCTTTCACCTCCGATGCCGCGAACCTCGTGAGCGGCGACACGAACGGCGTGAGCGACGTGTTCGTGTACGATTTGGCGAGCGACACGATCGAGCGCGTGAGCGTTGCCGACGACGAATCACAGGCCACCGGCGCCTCGAAAATGCCGGACCTCAGCGGTGACGGTAAATTCGTGGTTTGGGCGAGCGCGGCTGCGAATTTGGTCAGTGGCGACACGAACGGCAAGCTCGATGTCTTCGTGCGCGATCGAGTCAATCAAACCACGGTGCGCATCAGTGTGAGCACGGCCGGCGCTCAATCCGACGGCGACTCGATCGAGCCGCAGATCAGCGATGACGGCGCGGTGTTCGCGTTTCAAAGTCAAGGCACGCAGCTGATCGACGGCGTGACCGATCCGAACGCGGTCGACGACATCTTCGTGCGCAGCGCGGGCGTCACGCGCCGGATCAGCCGTAACCCGAACACTGCGACGGACGCAGACAAATACAGCGAACGCCCGGCGCTCAGCGGCGACGGCAAAGTCGCCGCCTTCGCCTCACTCGCCACGAATCTCGTGCTCGGCGACGACAACGGCAAAATGGATATTTTCGTGTACGCGTTGGCTGCCAACACGATCGAGCGGGTCAGCGTCACGAGCGCAGGCGGTCAGAGCGACGGGCTCTCGTCCGGGCCGTCGTTGAATGGGGATGGCAGCCTCGTCGTTTACGACTCGCTCGCGCTCAATCTAGCTGGCGCCAACAACGGTTACATCAACGCTTACTTGTACGATCGCGGATCGAAGCAAGTGTTTCTGCTGAACGGCTCGGACTTCGGCGGCTTTGCCAACGCCTCCACCAACTATCGGTCGGTGCTCAGCAATGACGGCAAATTCGCGGCGTTTCACACGGCCGCATCGAATCTCGTCGTGGGCGACTACAACGGCGTGAGTGACGTGTTCGTCGTGCCGCATGCGCCGTGATGCATGGCCGCGAAAGCGCAACACTTGCCGCATTCCGCAATGATTCCGAGCACGACACGGTGCGGCTAAACTCCGGCGCGCTGCGACCGTTCTAGCCGCAGCCATGCGCTCGACTCCCAGTGACGGCCTTGCGGATCCGGATAACGTCGACACCAAGCCCGCTACTCACCCAGTGACCGAATCCGCCATGCCGGCTTCCGACGCCGCTTGGGACAGCGAAGCGCCCACCGCCGTCCACGCGCGCCACCCGCTGTTCGCCGGTCCGCCTCGCTTGCCGCGGACCTGAGCGCGCGAGTCGCGGCCACGCGCGGCCTCGTGCAATGCGCGTCTGCAGAAGTCGTGCGCGACGCCGAAGGCTGTGCCGCGCTGTGACTGCCGCGTGACCATCAAAACCCCTGCTCGAACGAGCCGCGTCGCGCGTTGGGACAACGGATTCCAGCAAGCGCTCGTCAGCTTGCCCAAACGGCTCCGCGACCCGACGATGTCGGGGTGAGGTGCGCGCTCACGGTGCCACTGTCACTCCATCGCCGAGGTACACGTACCCGAGCCATTGCCAGCCGTCCCAGTAGCGCTCCTCCAGCCCGCCGTTGGCGTCGACCACGAGGACCTCCAGCCAGTTCGCGGTCGGCGCGACGGCCACCGGTGCGCCCTGGATCCAGCCGCCGAGGGACTCGAAGCCGCCCCACGTGCTCCCTCGCGATGCATCGAACCAGTTGTGCCAGAGTGCTCCGTCGGTCCCGCGCACGAAGACATCCAGCCGCCCCGGCCCCCACGACACGGCCGAGGGCGCGCTCGTGAACGGGCCGCCGAGGTACTCCCAGTCGCTGAAGCCCGACCCGGAAGACGACTTATGATAGAGCGCGTGATCGGTCCCGAGCGCGAACACGTCGAGGCGGCCCGGGCCCCAGGACACGGCGGCGGGTCGCGTCGAGAGCGTGCCGCCCAGCGACTCCGGAGTATTCCACTGCGCGCCGTCCCAGGAGGCGTGCTGAAGGCTGCCGTCGAGCCCGGTCGCGAAGATGTCCAGGCGGTTCGGTGCCGAGGCAACAGGGGCCGGCGTTCCCACGTCCCCCCCGCCGATCATCCACCATCCCCACCACCAGGGCTGCGCGACCGCGTCCCACGCCTGGTCGAAGAGCTGTCGACCCGTGCCATTCACGAAGACGTCCAGGCGGCCCGAGCCCCAGCTCACGGCGTGCGGGCTATCGACGATCTGCCCTCCGAGGGCCTCGTAGCCATTGGGGAACCCGGCCGATGTGCCCCATTGGTGGTACACGGCGTCATCGGTTCCTCGGACGAACACATCGAGCCGATCGTATCCCCAACTGACCGCGGACGGCGCGCCCAGGATCTGCCCACCAAGGTTCTCGGTCGCCTCCCACCAGCCGCTGTCGTCGCGCGCCTTGTGCCGCAGCGCCCCCGCTGAATCACGATAGAACGCGTCGATTCGATAACCGCCCCAGGAGCTCGCGGCGAGCGGTTGCTCGTCCGAGCCCGGGTTCGCATAGGTCCAGAGCGTGCTCATCATTTGCTGCATCTCGGCGAGCGGCATGGCGCCCAGGAGTCGTTGCCGAAGCTCCGCCATTCCCGGCACGAGCTGCTTCGTATAGAGGTAGTTGTATTCCTGGACGTCCGGACAATTCGGATCGGGGTCGGAGCACCCTTGCTCGTCACAACTCACCGGACAGATAGGCTCGTCCACTGCGTCTGTGGCTCCATCGATGATGATGCCCGTCGCAGTATCCCCGCACTTGTAGCCGAGCTGAATCGACTCCCAGCCCTCCTGGCTATCTGTATACCGCCACGTATAGTTCACCGGCGCGCAGCGGACTCCATCCACCATTTTCTGGAAATGGGCTTGCAGCGTTTGCAGATGCTGCACGAATTCGTCGTGAAACGCATTGTCCTGCCGGAAATCGGGATCGGCAGTCGCAATGATCTGCAGGCGAAGATTGATGAGCTGCATCAGCTCCGGGACACCCACGCGCCAATCGTAAACCTCGTCGCTGGGAGCGGCGCTCGGCCGGCCGAGGATGTTCCAGTACGAGTCGCTGTAGAACGAGCTCTTGAATAGGTGCAGGAATGCCGTGTTCTGAACGTTGTATATCTCTGCGTCGTAAACAGCTTCGTGCGATTCGTAGACTCCGGCGGACGTGGTGTCCACGGGCTTGCCCTGGATCTGCAACATGTGGAGATGGTCCAAAGCGGCTTTGAGTGTCGCCATGCGCGTCTGCCGCTCTTGTTGTGACAGCTGCCAACTGAGCGTTCCGGCTTGCGCATCGACATCGGCCTGGAGCGCTGCGATTTGCTGATCGATCGGCACCGGCGTATCGAGGAATCCGAGCGCGCGCCCGAGCGACGTCAAGACATCGAGCGCGCTCTTCACCCCCGAATAGACCGACATAGCCGTCGACGCCATTCCGGCAAGATCCTTCACGCCCTGAGGAATGTACTTCGACAGCTTGTCTGAGATCGAGTCACGCTCCTCGGTCTTCGCAACGTGCTCGGAGGCGCTCGAACCGACGCTCTGGCTATCGCCGTCGGGGCCAGCTCCGCAGGCCGCGACCATGAGCAGGAGCGGAATCGAGAGACGGGCGTGAATCTTCATTTGGATGGTCCTCTCGGTCATGCACCAACGCGGTCGCGCTGCACGCCCGCGGTCCGGTTGCAAGGTCCGAACCATTGCAGCGTGCAGCGCCGGGTACCGGCGATCGCGGGCAAATCCTGGCGGTTCGCCCGCGACCGCACGAAGACGCTCTGGATTCGCCGACTCTCGCTGCTCTAATTGAGCAACCGGGGCCTGCTCAAATTGAGCACGTGCTGCTCAACCGGCACGTGGGGGCCCACGCGGGAACGGGCGCGCTGTGCGGGCGCTGCGTCCGTAGGCAATGGAGTCCCGCGCGCCGCTTCCGTGCAGCCGCGCCTGCCTCGCACTGCATACGTGCGCGCAGTGCGAGTTCAGCTCGGCGCTGGTGCCTTTCAGTTCAGTTTTTTTCGAAGCGCGAGCGACGGCGCTGCAACGACACGCCGAGCAGCGCGAACGCGATCAGCGCTGCCAGATTTGCGCGCGCGGAATCGCCGCCTACCACGCGGCAGCTGCACGAATCCGAACCGGGCGAGCCACCGCCGGTTCCGGCCGCTGCTCCGCCCGCTCCACCCGCGTTGTCGTGACCCGCAACGCCACCATTGCCGCCGCGACCGCCACTGCTCGCGCCGCCACCGCCGACGGCCGCGACAGCGCCCATGCCCGCGACGCCTGTCGCGCCGCTGCTTCCGGCAACACCGCCCACGCCGACCTCGCCCGCTGCACCGCTTTCACCGCCCGCACCCGATTCGCCGCCCGCGCCCGTTGCAGTGGCGCAAAAGCCGGCGGTACAGGCGCCGTTTTGGCATTGGTCCGCGCTCTGGCACGGCACGCCATCGCCAAACAGCGCCGAGCTCAGCAAGCGCCCGCGCGCGCGAAATGAGCCGTCGCTCGCGCGATAGCGCGTGTAGCCGACCATGCTCGAACCGCCCGGGGCGCTTGCCAACGTCACTTTGGAGAACTCGTCGAGGTCACTCGAGATCAGCCAAGAATCACTGTCGACGGGCGTGAGCGTGTCGGAAAAGCGCCGCCCGCGCAGGCTCGCAAACGGACGGCGTGCGCCGCCTTCTCCGTCGCGCCAAGCCAGCCAAATATTCGTCCCGTCCCAGCCGAGTGCCACGCGATGCGTGGTTGTGCCGATCGCGCTGTACGGCTGCGTCGCGACCAGTACGCCGCCTGGGTCGAGCACTTCCAACGCGCTCGACAGCCTCGCGATGCGAACTTCTTCAGTGCCGCTCACGATCTGCGCCCAAGCGACCAGAAAGTGGTCGCCTGCGGCGATCGCTTCCACTCCGCAATCCGTCGGCATGCCGTTGTGCGCGGGCGAGCTGAACCGCAGCAGCTCCTTGGGCGTGGCGTCGAGCAAGGTCAGGTCGCCGCTGACGCGCGAGCCGTGGAGCACGCGCTGGTCCGGGTCGCCTGGCGTCGTCCAGAGCACGGCGAACTCTCCGCCGTTGAAGGCGAGCGCGGGCGCGGCCGGCGTGGTGTCGGTATCGGGGGCAATCGTCGACTTGCCCGACCAAGTACCGGCGCCCTCGAATTTCGCCATTTGCACGGAGGAACCAGTCCAAGCCACCGCGGCTTGTGTGCCGTCGCTGGCGACGGCGAAATTGCGCAGCTGAATGTTGAGTGAGTCAGACGGTGTCACGAGCGGCGGATCGGCGGAAGTGACCGTCGCTGCGCCGGTGAGGCCCGTTGTCCAGCCATTCCACGCGACCCCAAACAGCGAGGGCGTTGCGGTCGCGAGCGGGTCTCGGCTCAGATCCGCGGCTGGGCTGAGCCGGACACTCGCCGCGCCCAAGAGCGCGCCGGTCGTCGACAAGCGGTGGCTGAAAATCTGGGGTGATGCCCCTTCGGCCCACGCGGCAAGGTAGCTTTGCCCGTCGAACGCCAGCGACGGCCCGAACTGCCCGTGCACCGACGAGAGTAAGACGCTGGCGGGATCATCGATCGCATGCGCCGCCGCGTCGAAGCGCACCGCGCGCGCGCCCGCGACGATCACGAACGACGTCCCGCCAGCGGCGGGATCGTTCGAGCTCACGATTGTAGGGGGAGGGTTGGCGTTGGGCAGTGCGCTCAGCAACGGCAGCACCGCGTCTGGATCGGTATTCTGGCTCGGGGTCACGAGCTCGAAGTCGCCCGTGCTGAGCTCGCGCACGATCCCAAACGAGCTCCCCAGCGCGAGCGCCGTCGCCTTGCGATCGCTCGGATCCTCGAAGCCGATCAGGGACTCGCCGGGCGGGTAGTGCTCGTCGCCCACCGTGAAGACGTGCGCCGTGGTCTCGCTGATCATGCGATACGCGACGGCCGTACCCGGACCCGAGCTCCGGCCCTGCGAGACCACCGCCAAGAAGGTATTGCCGTTCGCGGCCAAGCTGAGCGGATAGACCGAGGCATAGGGCACCGCACTGGGCGAGATCACCATGGGCGTCGCTGCGGTCCCCGTCGGAGAAACCGGGAACCCCATGACGTACTTGGGCAACGTTTCCGATGGGTAGGCATAGAGCGCCAGATAGTCGATGCCGTTGAACGCGAGCTGTCCGCCGTTGACGCTGCCTCCGCCCGAAAAGTTGGGAAAAGCGTCCGGGGTTGCGAGCGCGAGGGTCTTCGTAACCTGGCCCGCGAAGTCGAGCAAAATGCCGTTGCCGCAAGTGTCGCTCAGTAAGGCCGTGGTGGTCGCGCGCACGAAGCCGGACAAGCCGCTCCCGCACGTGCCCGGCAGCGCAGTCGGTGAGCCCAAGCTGCCGTCCCGCGCCAGGGTGACGGAGTAACGAGCGGTCACGTTCGCAGTCGAGACCTCGTACACGACCAGCCAGCGACTGCCGACGTCGAGTACGCGCGCGTCGTCATAGAGCGAACCGGACGGCAGACTGGGCAACTTGGCGAGCACGGACGGCGCGCCGCTCGCAGCGCCCCAATGCAGCAGCACCAGATCGCTTGCGGCATACGTGCTCTCGCTGGCAAGGTACTGCGCAAAGCGCGACCAGTACTCGGGCGCATAGGGGACCGTGTAGCTCAGCAGATAGCCGGCCGAGCTGCTCGCGGCCACGCTGAACCGCAGCGAGCTCGCGTTGAACTCCGGAGCTTTATCTTGATCGAGCGCAAAGTCAGCCGAAACGTGTGCGATCGAAGTGAGCGGCGCTTGCCGCGCAGCAGCCCTTGATTCGGCACCGCTGTTCACGCCACAGCCGGTCAGCAGATAGCCGACGACCAACATTGTGCCAAGATCACGCTTTCCCATTCGAGCTCCTTCCCGCGCCGCAGCACATTGTCTGCTCTTTATCGGGCGAGACCAACAACCATCAGGCGCGTGCACGGCTTCTCGGACGAATTGCAGCTGATGCGCTCAGTTGCGCGCTAAAGCGCCGAGTCGCCACATAGTAGGATTGTCGAGGCGCGCTCCAGCACGCCTGACCGCGAGGCTCGTCAGGCGAATCGGACCGGCTGTCCATGCGTGCCACCGCTCTTCGCCGGTCCGCCTGGTTTGCCGCGGACCGGTCCGCCCCTGGCACACCGAATTGGGCGCAATCAGTTAGGCGCGAAGTAGATGTTCGCGTTTCCGTAGTTGGCTTGCGCGTCAGCTAAGTTGGTAAAGCAGCAAGCGCTGCCGCCGCCGCGCCACTCGAGCATGTATTCGGATGACCCGGGCTGCGTGGGCACGAGGCGTGCGTCGTAGCCTGCCGGAATTCCATCATCCACAGTGACGCCGATGTCGATGCCTGATTCGCCCAGGTGAAAAGCGTAGTTGACCGGTGTGGTCTCGTACTGCGCGACGAATACATACTGCTCGTTTTGCGAGGTGAGCGTTGCGGCGATCGGCGTCAGAGGTTGACCGTTGCCTGGTCGTCGCTCCCTCCTCCGGCGGGCGCAGCGCCGCACGCAGTGAGCAGAGAAATCACACCCCAAACCACCCCAAAGCCCATTTTGATTTTTTCCCACCGGAAGCGCAGCCCGTGCCCCACGACCACCGCAGCAATTGTTGAACCATTATCGAAAATTTACGGAACGGGAGCCGCTACCGGAAAGTTGGCGTGAGATCCAGAGCGCCCACTCGCGGGGCAGAAAGAGAGCACTGCGCTTGCCCTACGAACGATGGCGCGCGGCGAACGTGCAGCGGGGTTTGAGTTCCTCGACTGCGATTCGCGCTCCGAATTTCGCGCTCCGAATTCGGGCGGCTGCGAGCAGTTCCCATTCTGTCGCTGAGGCGATGCGCATCGCAGCGACGTGTTTGAAATGCCTCATTACTTCGCTCGTCTGCAGCAGCACGAAATGTTTTCAACGGCGAACGGGAAATTCGTCCTACGTCCTCGTACACCGGAACCGTTTCCACAAATCTCGTGCAAAGCTGGCTGAGCCATGACGAAGTCACTCACCTCAGCACTCTTCCTCGTCGGCTACGTCGCTCTAGCGGGCGCCTGTAGCTCGCAAAACAGCGGTAGTCCGATCGGCAGCGCCGGTTCGTCCAGCAATCCGAACGGCCACGGCGCCGGCTCGAGCGGCACGCCCACGGCCGGCTCGGGTTTTACCGCAGGCTCTACGGGCAATCCCGGCGCCGGCGGTGCGTTCGGCACGGGCGGCAACGGCGCGGCGAACGGCGGTAACGGTACGGCCAACGGCGGCGCATCAGCCGCAGCCGGAACCACTGGATCCGCTGGCATGACAGCCGCGGGAGGGATGGGCGGCGCCGTCAATCCGGGCGATGGCCCTCCCGGCTACGCCGTAGAGAAGCTGTGGCACGGCTGCTCGTGGACCGGCAAAGAGGCGACCGGCACCACCACGATCACGCCCATGGATTTCACACAGAAGCCGCCCGCGGATGCCTTCTGCATCAACGGCTCGGTCGGCGCGGACGCGATGTACCAAAGCGTTGCCTTGCTCGGCTTCAACGTGAACGAGCCACCTCCGGCGACCTGCGTTTACAAGGCTGCGGACCCGAACGCTTCGGGTCCGCCATCCGTCGTGCCGACAGGGGACGGGCTTGCCATCAACTTCGTCAAGCGCGGCGCCGACACGTCGTTCACGCTGCGGGTTCAGATTCAGGGCCCAGACGGCGCCAAGGACGGCACAGTGGGCGCGGCCGATCGCTGGTGCGCGACGATCACCGACACGCAGGGCAAGATCTTCGTGCCCTACAGCTCGTTCACGCCGAGCTGCTGGGAGCTCACCGCCGACAAGCGCGGTACGCCTTACGCCAAGCAGCCGATTTCGGCGGTGGTGTTCAACGTCCCCGGCAAACCGACGGCCACTCCCTTCGACTTCTGTGTGAACGGCTTCGTCTACGGCTCGAGCGCGAGTGACGCGCCGGACGGCCCCGCAGTGGGCGGCGATCAGAAGGGCACCGTCGGCAGTAACGTGAGCCCGGACGGCGACTTTGCCCGCGCCAAGGTGACCGTCGACAGCCACCAGTACATCATTCAAAACAACAACTGGGGCAACCCGCAGGGCACGGATCTGATCCTGAACTACGTCAACAATAGCTTCAAGATCACGAGCGGCAGCGGCAGCGGTGGCAGCGCGCCGGCATCGTTCCCGTCCATTTACATCGGCAGCAACGGCAACACCGCCAACGGCGTATACAGCACCAAGACGACCGATAACCTGCCGATTCAGATCTCGTCCATCAAGAGCTTGCCCTCCACGTTCCGCTACAGCGGTTCGACCGGCTCGTTCAACGCCACGTACGACATTTGGTTCGCCAACAGCCCACCGACCGGCGAATACAAAGACGGCATCAACGGCTTCGTCATGGTGTGGCTGCGCGACCCGGGTGACAAGCAGCCGATCGGTAGCGTCCAAGCATCGAACGTAATGATCGCAGGCCAGCCGTGGAACGTTTGGGTCGGTCCGCGCGGCGACGGCCCTGCGGGCTACAACAGCGCGCCCGTCGTCTCGTTCGTCAATCCGACGGAAAACAGCGACGGCCGCTCGCAATCGTTCAAGGACGTCGACCTCAAGCAGTTCTTCACCGCCGCTGCGGCCTACGGCATCTCGGGCAGCATGTACCTCACCGACGTGTTCGCCGGCTTCGAGATTTGGAACGGCGGCTCGGGCGGCAACCTCGGCGTGGACGAGTTCAAAGCCGTAGTGAACAAGTAACTCAGTAGAACTGTCGCGCAGCTGCCCGAATCCCGGCAGCCGCGCCCAGTGTTTGGCGACGGCGCTCGCACGGGTCACACCGGTCGAGCGCCGTTCGACATTTGATTCCTGACTGCGCGGATGCGACGTCCGTCGCCCCGAGGCTTGCCCGTATCGGTCGAGCATGGGTTTTGATGGTCACCAGGCAGTCGCGGGTCGGCGCAGCCTTCGGCGTCCCGGGCGGCTTTCCCTGATCCAGACGACGTGAGCTGCGGCGCTCTCATGCCGCGCCTCGAGCGCGCCGAGCTGCTGCGTCTTTGTTGATGTGAACGACTGACGATAGTCGCCAGGTTGTCTCTCGCGCTGGAGCGAATCGGTTTCGATCCGAGTTCAGATTAGTTGAAAGGCGGGTGGCGGGATTCGTCGGGTCACGTTCGAACGAACCGCAACATCGGCGCGGACTGTTTATGCGTGAAGCGTTGCGCGTTTGTCTCGCCTCGGAGCTCATCGGAGAGCGCGCCATTCTTTGCAGCGGGCGCAATGATTTCGATGCGCAGTTCTGACGTTGAGCGGGTTGATCCAGCACTGACCACGAGAGCGGTCGGTAGGAGGAGAAAAACCATGTTCAAAATCAGTGGTGTGGGAATCGTGTGCGCGCTCGCCTTTGCGGTGGCTGGATGCAGCGGTGAGGCGCCGGTGGGGGAAGGCTCGGACCCGAACCCGAAAGCGTTCGAGTTTGCGCCCGAAAGTACGGCGAAGCCGGCGGCAGCCAAGCCGAAACCTGGTGACGGTCTCGTGGGCAAGGGGTCAGCGACCGTGCCGTTCGGCCCAGCGATCATGGCATCGGTCAGCATCGCGCCTGGACAGACAGTGAGTTACACGACCAGTCAGGTTAGCGGCGCGCCAACGGTCGACACCGTGCTGGCGTTGTTCATGACTTTCGACAACGCTACTTTCCTGCAACCTGGAGGGGTGCGCGTCGGGATTCAGACGCTCGCGGTGCAGGACGACATCAGTTGGCCATCCAACCCCTATTCGTCGCTCAGTTACACCAATAACTCGGGGCAGACCCAGAATGCGTATCTCGCGGTGTTCGGCTACGGCAACAGCATCGGACCGGTGCAGTTGAGCGGCGTGGGTCAAGTGGAGGTGAAGGCAGGCTCGACCGTGGGATCAGGTACGGCAAGCGCCGCTTTCACCAACGGCTCGAGCTCGCCTTCCGGCGGCCCCGATACCTGGCTCTACATGTTCGATTATACCCCCGGCCAGGGCAACGGCGCGTTCAACGATGACAACCCCTTGGGCGGAACGAACGATTCGAGGATCAGCGACGCAACCAGTTCCTTCATGTGGTACGTCGCTAGTGCTTACGGCAGCAGTAGCGGTACGACGACGATCAACTACTGACGGTAAGCGCACGCATGCGGCGGCCGGTTCAACCCGTGAGTCTGCTAGCACGGACCTTCGCGCACTTTGCGCGAAGGCTTCGGTGGGCTCTATTGCTCTGGTACTGGCCGCCGCGGCCACTCGCGCGGATTCTACATTCTGGGCTGGCTCTTCTGGCTCTTGTTCTGGAAGGATGCGCGCTCGCTCCGCCTCAGACGGACGCGCCTCGTGCCGTGTCGCAAGGCATCACCGGTGGCGCGGAAACGCAGGCGTGCGAATGGCCCGCCGTGGTGGCGCTCGGGGGCTGTAGCGGCACGCTCGTGCACCCTTCGCTGGTCGTTTACGCCGCCCATTGCGGCACCGCCATGACCGAGGTGCACGAGCGTGCCGCTTCCGGCGCAGCAACGCGCGTGGCCGAGGTGAGTGTCTGCCGCGCGTACCCGGGTGCCCAACTCGGCGACGGGAGTGACCTGGCCTATTGCGTACTGCGTGAGCCCGTGCCGGGCATCCAGCCCGCTCGCATCCTGGCAGGCTGTGAGGTCGCTGCGTTGTCACCCGGAACGGCCGCACAGATCGTCGGCTTTGGTGTCGATACCACGGCAGGTGAGTTCGGCACGCAGCGGGCAGTCAGCACGCGCGTTGCTCGCGTCACCGCAGGCGAACTCTTTCTCGATTCGTCCGAGGCGGACACGTGCCGGGGTGACTCCGGCGGTCCAGTTTTCATCGAGGTCCCGTCCGCCGGCGGAAGCTCGGAGTTGCGGTTGGCCGGCGTCACGTCGGCAGGCTCGAGCGGCGAATGCGGTCAGGGCGTTGGCCATTACGTCAATTTGTCGGCCAAGCTCGCTTGGCTCGAGTCTTCGTCTGGCATCGATGTCACGCCCTGTTTCGCTGGGGAAGCCTGGCAGCCCACTCCCGCTTGTTTGACCGTGCCCGGCGCGCCGCCCGTGGTCGCGGATGCCGAGGACGCGTCTGTCGGGCAAAATTCGGCGGCGGACCGTTCCTGTCCAATGGCGCCAGGGGCGGAGCTTTCGTCCACTTGTGGAGCACCGTTCGCGTTGCCGCCAGACGCAGAGCCACCGATGATCGAGCTGGTCGGCATCCCTGGCGACTCGTTGGTTTACCAGTTGGCGCACGGTGAGCAGTATCTGGCGCTCAATCTAGCGTTACGGGTGGAGGACGACGGCTGGGGCGTCGAACAGGTCGACATCACGCTACTCGGTGCCGACGGAACGCCGTTGTTCGAGCGCGAGGATCAGGTCGCGCCGTACGGCATCGAAGAGTTGCGAGTGCCGCCTGGCGCTTTCGAGCTGCTCGTCCAGGCACAGGACTACGCGAGCAACAGTTCGTCCCGCAGCCTAAAATTGCAGGTCATGTCTCCCGTAGCCCAAGATGCCGGCTGCACTGTTACGCGGCAGCGCCCGTCGCGGGGTACTGCGGCTCTGACCGGGCTTGCGCTCAGCTCATTGCTGCTGAGCGCCCGGCGGCGCCGCCGAAGGAGCAGGCTCTGCTGAGCGGAAGACGACGACGGCTGCAATCTTCGAAACGCACACGGTGCGTCGCGGGCGCGCCTGAGGGCAAGATCGCCCGCGCGTCGCTGCATTCAATGCGGAGCTGGCTCTGTTTTGGCTGCGCGGAGCGTGGCGGCGGCGGTTTCGGGGAATACCGAATTGATGGCCATGCCCGTCGCGAGCTCGAAGCCCGCTTCGATCGAAAGGCGAGGCAAGATCTCGATGTGCCAGACGAAGTCGGGTTCATCGGTGTGGCGTCGCGGTGCGCTATTGACGATCAGATTGTAGGCGGGATCCCCTAGGGCGAAATACAAACGTCCGAGCACCGCTTGAATCGCCTCCGCCAAAGGCGCAAGCTTGTCCGCCGCCAAGTCCGCGAAGCTCGTTCCGCCCGCGCGCGGAATGATCCAAGTCTCGAACGCAACGCGCGACGCAAACGGCGCGAAGGCGACGAAGTCGGCGTTGGCGAAGACCAAGCGCTCACCGCTCGCCAGCTCGTCGCGGCACAAGTCCGAATACACGCTGCTCCCGGTCGCGTGATAGTACTCCGCCGCGACGGCGTACTTGATGCGCATCTGCCGCGGCACGACCGGCGCCGCCACGATTTGAAAGTGCGGATGTTGCAGCGAGGCTCCCGCGCGCGTGCCGTGATTTTGAAATAGCTGGACCACTTCGAAGCTCGGCTGCGCGCCCAGCAGGGCGCAGCGCCGGCGCATGACCTTGAGCGCAAGCGCGATCTCGTCGACCGGTGAGAGCGCCAGCGGGCGAGCGTGGTTCGGTGATTCGACGATCACTTCGTGCGCACCATGCCCCGACATTTCGCGAAACAGCGGGCCGAAACTGCGCCGCGCGAACGGCTCTTCGGTCACCAACGCCGGATATTTATTGGCCAATACCCGCACCTGCCAAGGCGCATCATCCGTCGACTCCGATCCGGGTCGAGGCTCTTCGTCGAGCAGCGGCGTCGACAAGGTTGCGCCCGGACAGAACGGACACGTCGGATCATAGTCGGCCGTCGGTCGTTCGCTCTGAGGCGCGAGCTCATGCGGCCGAAGCGCGCGAGCGGCGGAAAATGCCACCCAATCCCCCGTCGTCACATCGAAGCGCAATGAAGAACCGCTCATGGCCGAGAAGATCCCGGGTCTAGAGGCTCGCCGCAAGCGAATGATCGAGCTTGGACCAGGTTTGCTACGGCCCTAGCGCGCGAGCGATGAAAACCCTTGAAAGAACGCGCGCCGCTGCGCTAGCGACCCGCGCATCCGTCTCACTCGCGACGGTAGAGGCTGGTCTGCACCGTATCGCAGAGCATCGTTTGCCACTCGCTTTGCGGGAAGGTTCCGCAATCCATGGTGATGCGCTCCGGCGGCGCGCCGGGCGAAAAATAGAGCCAACGGTAGTAGCTCAACTGGGGAGCCACGTCGTAGGTCAGGACCGCGTCGTCGGGGCCACACTCGCGGATATTGACGATCAAGCGTGCGGCCGTCGCTTGCAGCCTGGCGTGGCCGATGAAGTGCACGCCTTCTCCGCCGATGTCCTCGAGCACTTCGAAAAGCGCTTCGCCCTGCTCGTAATAGATGACGTCGCTCTTGCAAACGCCTTCGGCGTTGATGCTCTGGAGTGCGACGGCCGTCTCGTAGGCGCTGCCGGCGAAGCGCAGCCACTGGTGCTGGCTGCCGTTGAGCTCGGGCAGGTAGAACTTGCCCGTGGCGGGATCGAAGAAGTTGCTGTCCGTTCCGCTGGCGGGCACCCACAACCCTTGTAGCTCCGCGAATGGGCCCGAGCTGCCGAGTACGAAATCCGCAGGTTGCTCGGGCTGCGCTGGTTCGGCCAAGGGCGGGCGATGAAGTAACGTGAGTTGGAAGGGCTGCGGGCCACCTTCGACGTTCATCCGATACGTACGCAGTCCGCTGTAGAAGTGGCGCGATTCTTCGAGGCCGATGGTCAGGGCGATCGGATCGTTCGGCAGCTCTCGTTCGCCGGAGTTGGAGCTGCTGCAGTCCTGCACGTCGAGCGAGCGACGCGTCGGATGCAGGGTCAACGTATTGCCATCCAGCACGACGTGCAGGACT
>Ga0207667_10002076_pt1 | contig 25104 bp, 29 predicted proteins | sample KBSCornC52_FD_184301 | JGI IMG/M metagenome (GOLD analysis project Ga0207667, IMG submission 184301) | Corn rhizosphere microbial communities from Kellogg Biological Station, Michigan, USA - KBS Corn C5-2 (SPAdes) (version 2) | ecosystem: Host-associated > Plants > Roots > Rhizosphere > Soil ...
TGGAATTACAAGGGTATATTCGACAACCAAGGACTGGTCCTGTTTCGTTCGAATTCAACAATTTAAATATGTCGGCCTTGGGAAATTTCGGCATTTATCCGCTTAAAATATGAATATATGGAAACTACGGTAATTAATGATTCTACAATCTCGGGCGTCTGGTGCCAAATGGTCAAGATTATCCGTGGGCACACGGGAACAGAACTATCACCGGTGCTAATCACGCTGTCGGATATCGATCCGGTCGCCAGTGAAGCATTTGACCCGGTACGTACCGCATTGGACGCCGTTCTTATAAATCGAGAGTTCAATAGCACGAATACCGTTGCCAATACCATCTTTCCACAGAGCCTTTATCGATTTGCCAAATTTGACCGGCAAAAGCTATATAAGCTATATTTGGACCTGGTGCAAAGAATAAAAGCCATTGATCGCCGAAACAAAGACGGTATTTATTTTGAAAGGCTTATACGCTTTGACGAAATAAACAATTGGAATCAGCTGGATTTCGTCATTACTGAGTTCAATGGCCGCCCCGGAGTAAGAAAATCAATGTTACAAGCGGCTATATTTGACCCAAATAGGGATCACAAACGCGTCGCCCAACTGGGTTTCCCATGTATGCAGCACGTCAGCTTCACATATTCCAACAACCAGCTGACCCTGCACGCTTTCTACGCAACGCAACAACTTTTTGACAAAGCTTATGGCAATCTTCTTGGATTGGTCCGGCTTGCAAATTTTATGGCCAGGGAAATGCATCTTGCCCTGGACAAGGTCAGTTGCTATGTAGGCGTAGAAAAGCTGGAGCGAATACCAAAGTGGGATCCCGCCCTCACCTCTATCATCGAAAATTCACAACAAAATCTCATTCATGACGGAAAACCTGTTGTTTGCCAAGGAAGCTGATTCTCACGTAATTCCCTATGTATATACAAAGTTAGCTCCAGCAAAGCCGACGGCGGTGTTCGACACTTATTGGAAGTTTGCTGCAGAAAGGCAAAGCATTTTTTTCAAAAGGGTTCGAGATGAGGCCGGTCCGTGGACATCAGATCCCATATTTCGTAAACACAAATTCACCAACGTCTACCGCATCACCGATCGCGTAAGCCAGTATTTGGTGAGCAAGGTAATCTATAACTCCAAATTTTCGTCCAGCAATGCCGAGGTTTTCTTTCGAATCATCCTCTTCAAGCTGTTCAACAAAATTGAGACCTGGGAAATGCTGCTGTCGGCATTTGGGGAACTGAGTTACGCCAGTTTCAATGTTCAAGCATATGACAAAGTATTACTGAAACGTATGAGTAGTGGTGTGCCGATATACTCAGCAGCCTATATTATGGCGTCCGGCAAGAGCTATTTCGGGCATGAAAAAAAACACACCAACCATCTCTTTCTTATTAAGAAAATGATGGAAGAAAAAGTGTACCACCAGTTGGAGGAATGCGCAAATATGCAACGGGCGTTTGAGCTGTTGAAAAGTTACCCGTCTATCGGTGATTTCCTGGCCTATCAATACGTTGTAGACATTAACTATAGCAATATCACCAATTTCACAGAATCAGAGTTCGTTGTTCCAGGCCCTGGTGCAAAAAGCGGAATCAGGAAATGTTTTGCCGATACCGGCGGATTAACTGAAGTCGAAATTATTAAGCTTATGATGGATAGGCAAGAAATAGAATTTGATCGTCTAGGCTTAGACTTCCAAAAATTGGGGCAACGACGGTTACAGCTTATTGATTGTCAAAATATCTTTTGCGAAACCGATAAATATGCCCGGATAAAGCATCCAACTATCAAAGGCATTGGCGATCGTCAAAGAATCAAGCAAACTTTCGTACCTAGTGGTAAAACAACCAAAATTTTCTTACCTCCGAAATGGAATATTGATCAAGCCTAAATGCATCAGTTATGGATTTTAGTGAATATCAAAAATTGGCGCTGCAAAGCGAACAAAAAAAAGGAGAGCAAGGACTGATCATCTCTTTATTAGGCCTTGCAGGCGAGGCGGGGGAACTCCTCACCGCCTACAAGAAGTATCTGAGAGACGGCGAATCGCATCAACTTTATAGCAGTTCGATAACCGAGGAATTGGGAGACCTGTTATGGTACTTGGCAAATACTGCGACTAAGTTTAATTTGTCACTGGACGAAATTGCTAAAAGCAATCTTCGGAAGGTGCAGAGCAGATGGCTTGGCGAAGCCGACCAACGTACGTCTCGCCCTAGTGGAACCAATTTTTATGACTCAGCATATCCCGAGCAGGAACAGATTCCAAGGCAGTTTGTGGTTCGAATAACGGAAACCATTGAAAATGGCATACCAGTAACACGCAGTTACATAGGCGATGAGCAGATCGGTAACGGCCTGACAGACAACTCGTATCTGAATGACGGGTATCGCTTTCACGATGTATTTCATTTATCTTATGCTGCTATTCTGGGTTGGTCCCCGGTTCTGCGGAAGAACATAAATCACAAACGGCGGAGTAATTCTACCGTGAATGAGGTGGAAGATGGCGGCCGGGCTGCTGCGATCGAAGAGGGCATATCGGCACTCGTCTTTGCGTACGCAAAGGAACACAACTGGCTCAAGAATATCAACTCGGTTGATGATTCGCTCCTAAGAACGATCATGGGAATGGCGAGCCATTTGGAGGTAAAAAACCGGCTTACAGCGGAATGGGAACGGGCAATCCTTAAGGGATTCGACGTGTGGAGGCAAGTTGTTGCCTTCGGTGGAGGCGAAATCCAGGTGGATATGACGTCAGGAGAGATCGCATATCTCGCTCCCCCAGCTACTCAGCCATGACGACAGCAGTGGCATGTATTTGAGTATGACTGATGCTAACCAACCATTTTCTAATTCCAAGACCCTGGGCAATTGTAGCTGCTAGGCCTGCCAATCGTATTTCGGGGGCACCTGAAGGGAGCTGACCGACCTCAATATCACCTAGCGACATTCCATCAATCAGACCGGTTCCAAGTGCTTTCACGACGGCTTCTTTCACCGCGAACCGGCCTGCCAAATAAGTGATTTTCTTTGTCTCACCGTATCGGGCTAACTCGGCCGGAGAAAAACATCGCTCCAGAAAGTCACCATTCTGAAGAAGTAGTTCAAATCGTTCTATATCGACCAAATCAATTCCTAAACTGATCATTCCCTGCTATTTTATATATTTAGGAGCCTAACGGGGATTCTAAAGCTGTTGAGACGTCCCTTTCTTTTTGTTCAATATCCTGAAATTATTTCGGACGGCCAAGAGTGTTTTGCCATTAACTAACCTTTATTTTATGTCATACTTAGGGACTAATCGCGTAAACGAATTGATTGCATCGCGCAAAGTTATCGATCCGGCGCCTGTCCGCGTTACCTGTGGCGCTGCCGAGCTTTCGCTTGGAGATGAAGTATTCAGAACTGACTCATCTGAAATGAAAAAGGAATTCCTAAAGCAGGAAAGGGAACAAGTAGTTATCAATCCGGGGCAATTCGCGCTACTTCTGACTAAAGAGAGCGTGAATATCCCCAATGATAAGATTGCCTTCATATCTATTAAGGCAGGGATAAAACTTAAAGGCCTTGTAAATGTCTCCGGTTTTCATGTAGATCCTGGCTTTAAGGGCAATTTGGTCTTTTCCGTATATAACGCTGGTTCCTGCCCCATATCCCTGGTAAGGGGGGAGCCCTGTTTTTTACTATGGTTTGCGGAATTAGATTTGGTTCAAAGTGAAACGGACGATTACGAGACAGGAGATCACGATCATAAAGGCCAGAACAGCATTCCAACGAAGTACATCGACGCCTTGCTTGCTGGCGAGCTGGCTTCTCCCAACGTTTTAGGCAAAAGAATTGAAGAGTACCGAACGGAGCTCGATACCAGAATCCGCCTCGTCGAAAAGGAGCACACGGCAAAGGACTATTTGATTAAAACCGCCATCGGCCTATGGATTGTAATTATATTGAAACTTGGCTTTGACTGGGTATCGTATGGAATTGGCTTTCAAAAAGGCTACGCCTCAAAACAGAAAGAAATAACGGCGGACTCATTAATTAACAAGCTTTTGATCGAGAAAAAGAACTTATTGATAGAAATGGATACTTTAAGAACAAGGGTACGAGATGAGGCAAAATAATGGCTTAGTAACATTGACGCTTCCCAAAACTCAGTGGGGGGTGCCGGCTGAAAGAGAATAAGGATTTCTGCACCATTGAAGCTAATTGCCCCAAGGAGCACACTTGCACGGCAATTAGACGAGTATCGCAATATTCAATGCAACTACGATGGATTTTGGTTAACGGAGAATGGGTGGCGTAAGCGGAGTGAGCGGCGTCAGCCGTTCTTATGCGCATTAGGTCAGCGGATACCTTATAGTACTTATCATCCCCGATCTGGAACCTCCATTTCGCGGCGGACCGGATGATCTTCAGCAGATGGTCTTCATATTCCGAGTCATTCTGGTTTACTGTATTGATCTCTTCGCCTGTTACGTCGTCCGGGCGAAGGTAGTAAAGGCCCACATCTCTCCAACCTTCTGGGGCCTGTTCTTCGAAGGTATCACAAGTAACCGATTTGGATTGGGCGATAACAGGAATCGTAAAAAGGATCAATAATACCAAAAGCTGACCGAATTGCAGTAGTCGGGTCGCCATGGAAAGATGCAGGAGGCAATTTTCGCGTTTTGCCCGTGAAAGAACAAACCAAGAGGCGTTTCATCCAAATATTTAATGGCAAGCATCCCAATCGGAAACACCCAAATCAACCACCGGCTAGGCGCAGTCAACCCCAAATAAGGTGTTTTTACTAATGTCGTTGACTTAAGCAAAAATGGGTGTTTTAACGGGGGGATAGTGGTTGATAATGAGATAATTTAGTAGTGGGTATAGAAGGGGCGGGGTTACCGTCGAAAACCATCCAAAGATTACCGGGGTCAAAGTAACAAACAAACTAAACTACCATATCAATGACAGCGAAGCATTCAAAGGCCGTCACACGCACGGCCAGGAAGGGGCCTTCACCAGGAATCGCTTGCTGCCCTTCGGTCTGACGCCATCCTGTATTTAAACTAAAGCCATGTCGAAAGGAATACTAACAGCCGTATTATTGTTGATCATTACAAAGGCACACGCCCAATTGGGAATCATAAAAATGGTCGGCCACAATACCAGCAATTACTCTTACGGAGTCGGCGCCTATGTAAAAGGCATATTTACCGTTTCGCAGGCGAGCGATCTGACATTGGAACTGGGTGCAAATGCATTCTTCCTAAACGATGGAGGCAGCGGGGATGGTACAGCAGTCGTACCCCTGAAAGTCGGTTATCGGTATTCGCTTAATGGAACGGGGATGGGCCTATATGTCGAACCCCAGATCGGTTATAATATTTATGGCGTGTCGTCTGTCAACGTAGATGGGTATACGCAAAACCTTACATTTCATGGATTGGTAGCGGCGGCGGGAACGGGCTATTTATTTTTATTGGGGAATACCCCGCTTGACTTACATCTGCATTATGAGACCATTGTCGATCACGGGGGGTCTGATAACTATGTAAGTCTGGGTTTATCTTTTTATTTACATTTTGGAAAAAGAGACGATGTGCAATAAATATTCGACGATGAAACAATTATTGGTAGCCTCTTTATCGATCGTACTCCTGTCATCCTGTTTAAAGCAATCGATCGCAGACGCAATGCTTGCCAATGAACGATCCGGAACCCAGGGAAGCGGCCCGGATGTCGCTACGATGTCCTATGCGGTTAATGGGACTACGGTAACAGTCTCCGTTCAAGACCCGGACGGGCAATCGCCCACCGCTTATCAATTGGGCTGTAGCAAAATGCTCTATCCCGGCACAACCACCACTTTTTACAGCCTTGATTGTTTAGGCTCCGGAGAAATGTCGTTTGCATTTTATACCGATAGCCTGGCGGTCGGAAACTACAGTTATATCGCCAACTACGGGGACATGTATTTTGCAACTTACAATGGAACTGCCGAATATGTTCACGCCCCGGCAGACAGTCTCAGCTTTAATATAACCTCCTACACGAAAGGACATATAAGCGGAAATTTTTCGGGAAAGCTTACGCCCCTGGCCACCGCCGGTTATCCGACGAATACCTATGGCGCTCCGGGATCGGTGCTGATCACCAAGGGTACTTTTAAAGACGTTCCGGTCTTCTACTGATACCTGTCTGCCATTTTTGGTGTCACCCCTGTCCATTTGTAACCCTCCGGCGTGCCCTTGTATATCTATTTCTTTAGATATCGGGAAAACAGAGAAAAAAATCGACCGGAGCTGTAATGAATTGTGCCATCGGACACGAGAAAGATGGGTGTTTTCACTAATGTCGTTGACTTAAGCAAAAATGGGTGATTTAACGGGGGGATAATGGTTGATACTGAGTTAATTTAGTAGAGGTATATAAGAAGGGGCGGTATGAACGTCGAAAACCATCAAAAGATTATCGAATCAAAGTAACCAAGAAACTAAACTACCATATCAATGTCAGCGAAGCATTCAAAGGCCGTCACACGCACGGCAAGGACGGGGCCTTCACCAGGAACCGCTTACTTCCCTTCGGGCATTTGATAATCAGCATATTAAGAATGGGGAAGAGCGGTTTACAAAGAGAGATGGACAGCTTCTTCAAGGAGACGGAGAACGAGCAGTTCAGTATCCGGAAGATCACCAAGAGCGGCTTCAGCAGGTCGAGACGGAAACTGGCGCCGGAAGCATTCCTGGAGCTCAATGATATTATTTGGAAGGACTTTTATGAGGAAGTCGATTTCTACGGTTACCATGGGCACAGGCTGTTGGCGGTCGATGGCACTTATCTGAACCTGCCGAACCATCCGAGCATTCATGATGAGTTTGACCGACGAGGCATGGGACGGGGAAAGAAGAAAGACCTTCCCAAGAGCATGTGTCTGCTGTCCGCGTTGTATGATCCGGTAAATTATCTGACGCTGGATGTACAGACAGGTCCGACGGATGGCAACGAACAAGACTTGTTATTGGAACATCTGCCGAAGGTGGAACGGGGAGATATATTGCTGCTGGATCGCGGATACCCTGGCACAGCGCTGTTTGCCGGCTTGCAATCTGGCGGCATTCACTTCATCGTACGGATGAGGGAGCATTGGTTGCCGGTCAGGGAGTTTAGGGCCAGCCGTAAGCGGGATACCATCGTAACGTTGACCGTTCCGGACAAATACTATGACAGCTTCAGGGAGGAGTTCCCGTCGATGAAAAAGGAGATCAAATGCAGGCTGGTTAAGATAGCACTGGAGAAGGGAAAAGAAGAGATATTGGGCACCTCTTTATTAGATGCCGCAAAGTACAAGTTACCCGAACTCGGTGAACTGTATCAGATCCGCTGGGGAGCGGAGGAAGGCTACAAGATGTTTAAAGCGCGGGTGCAGGTCGAAGCCTTTAGCGGCAAGACGGCCGTCGCCGTTAAGCAGGATATTTATGCCAAAGTAATGATGATGACCCTGTGCGCTGCTTTGGCGTTCCCGATAGAGGAAAAAGTCATTGCGGAAAGCAACGCAGATAAACAGAAGGGCAAAGCCAAACACAGTAGAAAGATCAACCGCACCTTTGCCTATTGGTCGACCAAATGTATCCTGATCGGCATGTTCATTAAAAGGACCATCAAACTGGCACTTGCCGTCTTCGACCAACAGGTGGCCGCCAATACCGAAATTGTTCGACCAGGCAGGCACCACAAGCGAAAACGAAGACCACCCCGGCTGTACCACATGAATTACAAAGACGTGTAAAACCCTTAAGTCAACGACATTAGTGTTTTCACCATTAATAATTTCGTTATGCTGTATCCTTTCAATAATCACCCTGTGCTATAAGCCGAAAATCGTTGGTAAGCCGCTGCAGGCAGGACAGGCCGGTCGTATAGACTCATTGATGAACGCAGTTTACCAGCATGGCCAGTTCACCGGCGCCGTCCTTATCGCTTCGCATGACAAGATCATCTATGAAAAAGCCTTTGGCTTTGCCGACCGCCAGCGGCAGCGTCCTTTCACACCAGATACCCTGCAATGCTGGCTATTCACTGTTTGGTCGCGATGGATTCCCTTTCGCCGGAAGGCTTCCCAACGGCTAGCGGAATTACTTTTGGGAAACTCCGGAGTGGGTTAGGAGGGGGAGGGAATGACCGCATGATCACTGTGCTCATCAGCAAATATTTCCTTAGCTTTGATCGAATAAGCCCTGCACATGGACAAAAGGACATTCATGAAACAGATGACGCTGGCAGGCCTCGGTCTGCCGTTCGCAAAATTGACTGATCCGCAGAATCCGGCAACCCTGACCGATCTGAAAGATCACATCACCCATTACAGCAATATTCCGCCAGCCGCTCTTGCAGAGGACGAAGCGTTCTGGACCGGTATCAGGGGCCAATACAGTCTCAAACCCGACTATATCAATTTGGAGAACGGATATTACAATATCCAACCCAGGCCGATCCTGGAAGCGTATATACGCCATGTGCGGGAAGTCAACTATGAAGGCGCCTATTATATGCGGACCGTACAATTCGACCGCAAAAAAACGATTGCAGCAAGGCTCGCAGCCCTTGGCGGATGCGATCCGGATGAACTCATTATCACCCGCAACACCACCGAATCGCTCGACATGATCATCAGCGGATATCCCTGGAAGGCAGGCGATGAGGCCATCGTAGCAGAGCAGGACTATCCGGCCATGCTCGCGATGTTCAGCGAGGTGGAGAAGCGTCACGGCATAGTCGTAAAGCGAATCTCTGTTCCAAATCATCCTGAGTCCGACGCAGACGTGATAGCCGTCTATGAGCAGGCCATCACTCCGCGGACCCGGTTATTGATGGTCTGTCATATGATAAATATCACCGGTCAGATCCTTCCGGTGCGTAAGATATGTGACATTGCGCATGCACATGGTGTAGAGGTCATGATTGACGCGGCCCATACGTATGCTCACGTCCGTCATACCATACCGGAGTTGGGTGGGGACTATTACGGCGCAAGCCTGCACAAATGGCTGAGTACGCCGCTCGGCGCCGGCATTCTGTACGTAAAAAAGGAACACACGGGTAAGATCTGGCCGTTATTTGCCGAACCTGATAACGCTGCTGCTGGCATTGCAAGGCTTAACCATACGGGTACGCTGCCGGTTCATACCGACCTGGCCATCGGCGATGCATTGGACTTTTATACCATACTCGGAGCGGAGCGCAAAGAGACCCGGCTTAGGTATCTTCAGCAGTACTGGACGTCTAAGGTTAGGAACGTTCCCAATATTATCGTCAACACGCCCGCGGATCCCTCCCGGAGCTGCGCAATTGCCAACGTAGGGATTAAGGATGTCGCCCCCGCTGATATGGCAACACACCTCTTGCAGCAGTATAAGATCTATACCGTTGCTATCGACTATCCTGCAGCCGATGTCCGCGGGTGTCGGATTACACCAAATATTTACACCCTCACATCAGAGTTGGACAAGCTGGTAACCGCGCTCCGCGAGATGGCTGCACACTCGGCATGACCGTCGTCGTCCGCCCGCCAAGATAGACCTGCGATAGGAAGCAAACGGACGGATTCGGCACTCCACCATTCATTCCCTCTGGCAACATCGACAAGCATCCAGACCTTGCATGGACAAACTTTTTTGGATATATTGCACTGATATGAAAAGAATAGGCGTCTTTCTCGGAAGCATATCTGTTGCCCACATCCGATTTCTTCTTTCTTTCGGCTTTTTAGCCCTTGCTGTTTACAGTTTTCTGCAAACCTGCGCCCATATTCCCTTAAAGGCAATCGCCTTCACCGCAGTAGGCATTGGCTATTTTGCCTATGGAGTATATACCCTTAAAAAGAGAAGTAAGGGTGCGCGATTCCCAGACGACAAGTGACTGCCCGACTCCTTTCTACCTTTTTCATCATTTTCCTTTCTCATTTCATAACGCCATCGGCCATTGATTACCCTTGTCAGTCGGGCCAAGGACGGCAACGCGGGCCTCAACGAAGCCAATACCGAAGTTCGAGGTTATTTCGCGGTCGGTACCAACCTCATGTATGCCATCGGCGGTATCGTCGCCATCGTCGGTGCCGTCAAAGTCTATCAGAAATGGAGTGCGGGCGACCCCGAGACCGGCAAGGTTGCCGCCGCCTGGTTCGGAGCCTGTGTGTTCCTCGTTGCTGTAGCACCCGTGATCAAAAGCTTGTGGGGTATCGCTTAACCCGACGGTATGTCAACCAGCTATCCCATCAATAAAGGCATCAATAAGCCGGTCGAGTTCAAAGGCCCGAAGGCGCAATACATCTGGGATCTCGGCGAGTAGCAAATTTATCTTGCTGTAATCCGCTATAGCTCTATATTACAAAAGAATAAGAAAACTGAGCAAAGTATAAGAAAGGGGTTACTTGCACCAATACAGAAAATGTTAACCTATTGATTTCGATCTCACTTCCATCATCCGGGAAACATTTCAGTAACAGGATCTACTTTTCGATAATATATGCCCGATGCTTTTCAAATTGGCCGGCTTGGGCCTTAAAAGAAGGTAGAAAAAGTACAAGCTCTTCCAACTTGCTCGTCATAGAGTTTAATATAGCCAGGGTGAGTTTATGTTTGATGAGATTTTGCTGGTTGATCATATTTTTATCAATCGTCAGCAGAATATCGAAGCCATTTTCAACACACAAGGTCATGAGTTTTCCATTCTTTATTCCACTCCAACCTTGCTCTGACACCGTAAATACATCATACTCCTTTAAATGCTCTTTAAGACGTTTCGTAACACACTCATCAAGCAAAATTTTCATGGAGTATGTTCGTTGAAGTTTCAATTAGTTTTTGAGACATCTCCAAAACTCTAATCACCTGATCTTTTCGAACGCCGTCAAAATCAAGCAAAAAAGCCTCAATTGAGTCACCAGTTTCCAAATAATCGAAAAGATTTTTAATGGGAACCCTTGTGCCATTGAATACCGGTGTACCACCTAAAATTTCGGGATCAATATTGATCACTTTTCCTTCCATTATACAATTTTATGTACCCTAATTTACAAATAAGTTCTTAAATCCTAAAATGCGTTTTTGAGCAGTGGAAACTTCCCCGTATCGCTATTCATAGTGTCTCGACCCCTTATAACCTGGACAGTTTTCTAAAGATAGTTTAGTAGTTTTTCATTTTCAAAAGGGATCGGATTAATATTTTGGAACACGTGGTTCTGGGTTTGCCTGTTCAGTGCGCCATGCCTCCTTTTTTCGTTGTACCATTCGTAATACCGGTCCAGGACCATTTGAGCGTGATAGATCGAGTCGAACTCATACCGGTCGATCACCTCCCGTTGCAGGTTCGAGTGGAACGCCTCGATGTAGGCGTTGTCCTCCGGGGTGCCGACATGGGAGAACTCCTGAAGGACGCCCTTGTCTTTCAGATAAGCCCTGACCACCTGAGCGATGAACTGCGATCCATTGTCATTACGGATGGACATCCCTTCGGCTTTATATTCCAATAGCATCAGTGACAGCATCACCAGGACGTCTCCTTTGCGGATGTGGCTCCGCAACTGGTAGATCAACACCTTTCTACTGTAAACGTCTGTCACCGTCAGCAGGAGCACATTTCTACCAGTCCCATGGATGTGCACGTATTTGATGTCCATCGCCAGGTACTGCAGAGCTCTTTCCGGCTTAAGGCTACGGAACCGGATAAAGTTCCGCTTGAACGGCAAGGGCCTGATTTTGGTGCCGTACAGCAGTTTTGCTTCCTTCATCAGCCGGTACACTTTTTTGTGGTTGATGATCCATCCCAGCTCCCGGAGCTCGGCCGTCATGTTCTTATACCCGTAGCAGCAGAATTCCTGTCGGAGAACCTGTTCCACATGCAGAACGACGATCCTGTTCTCCACCAATTCGCCGTTAGCCGTCATACTATGGGACTGGGCTTTATTCCTTTGCGGCCACCGGAAGGCTTGTAATAAAAACTGCTGGCCGGCAAACCAGCCCATTTCACTAAACTCCGAACTGATACGCTTCGCAGGGCATAGGTCTTCACGAGCCCTTGAGCCTCCGCTCGTAGGCCTCGTTTTTTTTTAATAATTCAGTTTTGAACTCCAACTCCAGTGCTTGGTTACCGATGATCTTTTTCAGCCGAGCATTTTCCTCTTGTAACGCCCTGAGCTCCGGATCCACCTTGCGGTACTGGGGACCCAGCGAGGATATACCACCCTTGTCAAATTGCTGCTTCCACCGGAGATAGACGGAATGGGAAACGTTGTGCTTCCGGAGTGTCTGAGTTATGCCGTGCTGATCGGCCTCCTGGATGACTTGAAGCTTCTGTTCTACAGAAAACTTGCGGCGTTGTTTTGCCATAATACCCTAAATTTAAATGACTAAATTGATTTGATCAATTAGTCCAGCCTTTTAGGGGGTCAGTACACCATCCCCTTCACGCTCCGGCGGTGCTGAGCGAATGGTCCTCTGGCCAGTCGTCTTCACGGGAAAGGCGCCAGGCTTTGTACGGACAGGCAACAAAAGCGTCAAGGATCTGTTGGGTCATTTTTTCCGGGTCAGATAGTCAAAAATCCTGAAGTGGCTGAGTTGCTTAATGGTTTCGGGCGTTGGCGGCGCCTCCACAAGCGCTTTCGCGGGAAGCATCTCCGGATTGTCTCCGATTAAGTAGAGTGTCAGATGACACTGCTTCGGTCCCCGGGCGATGGTGCGGGAAACTATCCACCCTTTCCTGCGCCAATGTCGGAGGGCTGTAGCCGTCAGACCGAAAAAGTGCTCCAATTCCCAATCGGAATACCAGGTATCGTGGTTGACGACCGTCGGAGGCACCCCCTTGTCATTGATCGCCTGCTGACAGCACCCGCATTTCAACCCGTACTCGTCAAACCAAGAATTCTCGCCGCTGGCGCCGCTACGGCAAATACGACAACTGTATCCTTTTTTATCGAAGTGAAAGCCGGCCGGTGACGCCCGGAGCAGCGATTGCCGCCGCGCGTCCTCAAGGGCATTGTCGACCACCATCTCGGCGAGTAACTGCAGAAACCTGACGGCTTTTTCGGCCTCATCGTAGCTGATGGGACGCCCGTGCTCCTTTTCCAGTGCTGTTTGCGTTTCCTTAATTAGCTTCTCCGATGGTTCCATGAAGAATTATGGTTTTTTACCCATTCCAATACGTCGGCTTTGATGAAATAGACGCGTCCACCCTTTTTATGGCAGGAAAGCCCTCTGTTCATCCAATCATGCAATGTCACGAGTGATATATGCAGATACCCAGCGATCTCCTTTCGGGTGAGTAGCGGCGCCTCTGCTGTCCCAGTCTCACGCGGCAGGTCAGCCGCAAAGCTTCTCCATTCCTCACGGATTGCTTCGCGGATCCATTTCTTAAAGTCTTCTTCCTGTGGTAAAAATAAATTTGGCATTCAGTCTTTTTGAGCTCCTTTTGAGGCCTATTGTCCGCTCAAAAATATTTCGTTTTGCCGTGCTTCAAAGAGACTTAGACTTTTATTCCTAAATTCGAAAAGCGAGACCGAATCGTATCAAGTGTAAGTCCCCCCAAAAATCCTACAGTTATAAAGTAGACAAAATTGTCTAAATTTAAATACTGTAGATCATGAAAAAGTCAAAATTTACCGAGAGCCAGATCACCGGCGCCATTAAGTCGTATGAAGCTGGCAAAGATGTCAATCAAATCTGTCGGGAGCTCAAGATTAACCGGGCGACCTTTTACAACTGGAAGAAGAAGTATTCGGGCATGGATGCCGAGCTGCTTCGTCAGTTCCGGGAGGTGCAGCGGGAGAATGCGGAACTGAAGCGCATGTATGCCGATTTGAGCCTGGATCATTCCTTACTGAAAAAGGTCATCGAAAAAAAGCTCTAAGGCCCTGCCAAAAGCGTGACATTGCCCAGGATCTTGTGGAGGAGGATAAGATAAGCATTGTCAGGGCCTGCCGGATTGTTCAGCTGGACCGGTCGATGTTCTATTATGCGTCGATCCGGGATGACAGCGAAGTGGAGGCCAAGCTCAGTAGCTACGTGGAGAATAAACTCCTCTGCAACCGAGGGTGTCCTGAGTACTTCAAACGGATGCGCCGGGAAGGGATCGGCTGGAATCACAAGCGGGTGGAACGCGTCTACCGGAAAATGGGCCTCAGCCGACGGCGCAAGAAGAAAAGGAGAATCCCCAATCCGGAGAAAAGGCCGCTGGTTCAGCCTGAGTTGAAAAATGAGACCTGGAGTATGGATTTTGTGGAAGACAGGCTGGAGAACGGCAGAAAAATCCGAACCCTGAACGTGATCGACGACTACAACCGGGAAGCGCTGGCCATGGAAGTATCGTTTTCTTTTCCCGCGCAGCGCGTGATCGAGGTGTTGTCGCAGTGCATTGAATGGAGAGGAAAACCCAAAAGGATCAGATCAGATAATGGCACAGAGTTCATTGCTGTAAAAACAAAAGAGTTCTTTACCAAAACAAATATTGAGCACATACCCATACAGAAAGGAAAGCCCTCGCAGAATGGATATATCGAACGTTTTAACCGGAGCTATCGGGAGGGAGTCCTGGATGCATACATTCTGACATCCATTCATGAGGCCAGGGAAGAAACAATGATCTGGATGGAGGATTATAACAACAACCATCCTCATGAAAGCCTTGGTGACAAAACGCCGGCAGAATGCGCATAAAGAAAGCTGGTAGTAATTCTAGGGAAACGGATTAAATTAGTCGCCCTTCGGGCTGTAGGAAAAAGGGGGGACTTACAATCCCCCACATCATAACACTTAACCGCCTTCACCTTTCATCAAAAATATAAATAAAATGAAAGGCAATGAAATTTCGGCAAAGAACTAAGAGCAGATACCGTAGAATGGCTGGGCTTTATTAGGATGCGGCCTCCAATTGGGGGTTCAACTGCCGGGCAATCCTTTTTGCAAATTATTTTTGCATTGTATCGGTAGAATGCCTGGATAAATATTTTCGTAATTCATTTTTTAGTGAATCCATCAGCAATTTTTCATTCAAAGAATTTTTACCATCAGATTTAAGCTTTGCTTGCTGTTTTTTATTAAAAGTGCCGGTAGAAGAGGCGGCCGGTCGGGATTTACTTTTTTTATTTTGAGGCCTGGGGTCGGGTTCGGTGTATTTCTCGATATTATTGACTTTGGGTAACTGCTTCTCTCTCTGGTTATTTCCTTCTATCCATTTTACCCCGATACTCACCAGACCTGCTACAACGAGAAATAAGCTCAAGACTAATAATAGTCGGCTGTATGTCCTGTAATATTCCATGATGTTCAGCTTGGGAAACAGGTGAAAAACTAAATTCCCGAACTGTGTTCTTGGGCTGTGCGGCTACGGTTAATTTTATGTCCACGAAGCTTTCTTTACAATATCCAGTATTGGTTTGCTATCGACCGATACGGCGATTTCTTTCGGCTTTCCAGCTTTTCTTCAAATTGCGCGAACCTACTATTAAGAGCATGCTGGCCTTCCAAAAATTCAGGAAAAAGCCGATCACCTTTGACAGCTTTGATTTCCATTTCTACGAAGCCTGGTCAATTATCTGACCTACGAGCATACCCATCGAAGAAGGAAGATAGTCTTGCGGGGCCTGAAGCGAAATTCGGTGGGCACGACCATCAAGCAACTGAGAATTTTCCTCAGAGATAGTGTACGGCGGAAGATCATCCAGCCAATCGATCTTTCTGATTTCAAAATTCTGGACGAAGAAACTGACGCCATTTACCTGACTGTCCCCGAAATTCGAGCCCTTTATGAAGTAGACTTGTCAGCACACCCGGAATGGAGCCGTTTCCGGGATATGTTTGTCCTGGGCTGTTATACCGGGTTGCGGTTCTCTGACTACAGCAGCATTAGGCCGGAAGATATTCATAAAGGAATGTTGTATAAGAAACAGGGCAAATCCGACCATTGGGTCGTTACAAATGTGCCACGAATATTTCAGAAACAGCTCATCTAAAAGGCTTGCTGTCCAAAAATCTTGGGCTGTTCCTGAAGGAATTTTTTAACGCGCACGGGCCCACACCAATAAAAGAATTTCAAAAAGTGTGACACAAAAAATTAGCATTGAATCTTTTTAAAAAGCATTACAAGTGCATTTCTCGTCTTCAGTCCGGCCACTATACATTTCGGTCGGTTCCTTGACCGGCAACAAGAATTCAAACACAAACGGCCTGGGCGCATACTGATCTGAGGTGAATTTTCGCTTGAGAGGCCCTGAACAGGTCCCTGAATCCGATTTTATCACAAATCCCAGGAACTTGCCTATCAGAGCCAAGACAGCCAAAAAGGGCTTCTAATGCGGAGAACCGAAGTGCCGTCGCCCCTCCGAATGCACAGTTTCGCGCATACCCATCCGCGTAAAAGCCATAGCAGTGCCACAGCCGATAGGCAAGATGTCTCAAAGTGGCACCATTGGACGAAAACGTCTGCAAAAAAATGGCTTGAAATTTTTCAAAAAAATTGACCTGTGCAACGCGTGCCACGGCTCGTAGGCAAGATATACCGTTGTAGCACATTTGGTCTAAAAAGACGTCGGCAAAATGCAGGCAAAGTCCTAGGGCTTTTCAACAATTTCGGCCGATTGATCAGGATAATAGCTAGAAAACCAATAGTCGTCGGAAGACGGCCAGCCTTCGACGTTGCCTTTGTTCTGTCAACCGCATTTCCTCCTTTCGCAATTCCCGAAGAAGCACATCAATCTTGCCGTCACCGGGGTGAACTAACCTGGCTGAATGGAAATTAATCCCGATGCCATTCCCAATAGATCATTCTTTAGGTATCAATCAACATGTGACACAATCCGCAACCAAAATGAAATCGGCTTGGTAGCATAGAGGACAATAAATGGCAAATTATAGCCGAAGCGAAAGGCAGGACATCCAAGAATTCTGGTGCCTAGCCCGAAGCCAATTGTTGCACAATTGACGCCTTTCTGATCCTCTGAATTCCTGATGTGCGGAGAATAAGTACTATAATGTACGCATGTTTGCGTTAAGAGCGACCAATTGACAGCACTTTCACCAGGCGTATATGCCAAATGGGATAGTCATCCAACCTGGCAAGGATTGGTTTACTCTCTACAGCAGAATCTCGGCATGAACATGACAGTTGGCGGACTCAGCGCGTTGGAACTTCAAGGCTTCTCCCATTATCTCCCGCTCTCGGCTGGCAGAAAAACTCATCTATTCGGAACAGCACGCTTACCATCGTGGTTAAGCAAATTGATACCGGACTTACAATTCGAATGGCATAACGAATGGAAATTGTTGGGGGGAAAAAAAGTGTCTCAGGCCAATCAACCCGATCCCCTAAAACAGTTTACCAACCTGCAAAATTGGAAAGAAGGCAAACCAGATTTGGTTATATCGTCCCCCGAAAGGGCACTATTGGAGTTGCTTATAGATGTCCCTAACAAGGTCTCGTTTGACCATGCAGACCAGCTGATGCAAGGGATGACCAGCCTTTCTCCCCGAAGCATTCAGGCTTTGCTTGAAAAATGCCAAAGCATAAAGGTCAGACGTCTGTTTTTCTGGCTGGCCGACCGGCATCAGCATCCCTGGCTGGGAAAATTGCACCCGGAAAATATCGGAATGGGTTCGGGTAAAAGGGTGTTATTCAAAAACGGGAAGTTGGACAAAAAATACAATATAACCGTACCAAAATCACTGTGAACATCGATAACATATATGGCCGGCAAGTCCGATTACTGGTAAGACTATTGCCAATTATCGATGCGCCGGTCATAAGAGGTAGTGTTTTCCCGGCCGTAAGAATGGAAGTCCGCAAAATTGTCGAACAACACTTCGGCTATGCGGAAATTCAATTGGCATCACTACCGGATCTATACGCCGGCAAGCTTTGTGCCGCTCTGGACCGCCAGCATCCACGGGACCTATTCGATGTCAAATTGCTCTTGGAAAATGAGGGCCTGACGGAGGAATTAAAGAAGACGTTCCTGGTATTCCTAATCAGCCACCATCGTCCCATCCATGAATTGCTGGCGCCGAATTTAAAAGATCTTCGACAACCATTCGATACCGAATTTGCAGCAATGACGCAGGTCGAAATCCTCATTGGGGATCTGGAAGGAGTCCGAAAGCAGCTGATCGACCTGATTCACCAGGCTCTTACTCCAGATGAAAAAGAATTTCTACTATCATTCAAAAGAATGCATCCGAAATGGGAACTATTGGGCATAAAAAACGCAGACCACATACCTCAATTGCCGTCGGTAAGGTGGAAAATGATCAACCTGGAGAGATTAGAAAACAGCAAGCATAGTGTATTGTATAAAAAGTTGGAGTCAGTGCTATCCCGCCCTTCCTAATAAAAAATTTGTGAAATGCCCCGCTTGCCAAGGAAAATTTGTATGAAAATCCCAGGCTTAAGCATCTCACCATAAACCTCGCCGTATGTTCCGAATTGCGCTTTCCGCCTTATTAGCAGCAGCATTCTGCATGACATGCTCTACAGCACCCACTAATAGTGCAGCGATACACAAAGCGCGTTACTTTTTCGCCAACGTGGTAATGTTCGACAATGGGGTCAGCGTAAATACTATTATGGCGACGGTGGAAAACTGATTGCGTTGATTCAGCCGAAAATACCAGAGATCATCGGAATTTTGGAAAACCGCCACTGACGGTTAGGTGTTAAAGTAACGGCTTAGCCCATATTTAGAGGAAGTCCTTGCATTTCTGCGGATAACTCAGAGTAAAGCGATGCGGCTACATTTTCCCTTTCGATTCTAATGCGATTGGATCAACATCCACGAGCTCCAACGATTTCACCATGTTTTGTACGGCGGTCTTGTATTTCTTGAAATGTTCAGTTTGAATATGTTTATTATAAGCGTCTACATTGGTGTAAATCTCGAATACAGTTATATGGGTAGGATTGCTCCTTTCTGAGACCGCCCAGAGGTTTAGTACACCTGGCTCGTTGCGGACCGCCATTTCCATCCCCTCCCGCAATGCCGCATAGTATTGCGTCAACTTTGCAGAGTCGACCACGACCCGGGCGATCCGCATATAACGATTCGTATTCATCAGGACGCTCGTATCGCTTCTGGTCAACTGCTGTTCCATGCGTGCGGCAATGGTGTCCCGGCCTAAAAGCATAGAAATGCTGGCGAAGAAAACAATAGCACATAATATCGATTTTACCATATAAACACAATTAGCAGATCAATTGGCCCCAAGCCTCAACCGCCCCAAGTCCCCTTTATTTTTTGTACTGTTGCTCTGACACCTTTTCCATCCATTCAACCACTTTACCATTCAGGCTTTCTTGTATAGCGATATGTGTCATCGCCGTCGTCGGGGCTGCCCCATGCCAGTGTTTTTCGTTGGGCGCAAACCAAACCACGTCCCCTGGACGGATTTCCTCGATTGACCCTCCTTCGCGTTGAGCCCAACCAAAACCCGCCGTCACGATCAGCGTTTGACCCAACGGATGCGTATGCCAGGCTGTCCGCGCGCCCGGCTCAAAAGTCACTGCTGCGCCTGCAGCCCGGGCCGGCTCTGAAGGCTGGAATAACGAATCTATGCGAACGGTACCGGTAAACCAGTCCTCGGGCCCTTTGGCGGAAGGCTGTGAACCAGCTCTCCTAATTTCCATCGTCAATAGTTTTATCGGTTATTTACCAACCCTTTCCTGTAATTGCTGAGGATAGCGCGCTCCTTGGATGGTAACTCCAGCAGCAGTCTCCTCAATCTCGCGCAGGTCCGCGGCTGAAAGCTCAACATTCACCGCTCCCAGGTTTTCTTCCAGGCGGGTCAGCCTGGTAGTTCCGGGTATAGGTACGATCCACGGCTTTTGCGCCAGCAACCAGGCCAACGCCAATTGTGCCGGCGTCGCATTCTTGCCTGCGGCCAGGCGACTCAACACATCTACGAGCGCCTGGTTCGCCTTTCTGTTTTCCTCAGAAAACCTTGGTACAACATTGCGGAAATCCGTGGAGTCAAATGTGGTCTTCTCGTTGATCTTCCCGGTCAGGAATCCTTTACCGAGGGGACTGAACGGCACGAATCCGATACCCAATTCCTCCAGTGTTGGAATGATCTCCTTCTCCGGTTCTCTCCACCAAAGCGAATATTCGCTTTGAAGGGCCGCCACAGGCTGAACAGAGTGCGCCCGGCGGATACTTTGAACCCCCGCCTCAGACATTCCAAAATGTAGCACTTTTCCTTCCCGGATAAGATCCTTTACTGCCCCGGCGACATCTTCAATCGGCACATTCGGATCTACCCGATGTTGATAAAGCAAATCGATCCGGTCCGTTCTTAATCTTTTTAAAGCCGCGTCGGTCACAGACCGAATATTTTCCGGTCTACTGTCCATACCTTTGCTGACCTCTCCACCAAAAAACCCAAATTTAGTCGCAATAACTACTTGGTTCCGAAACGGTGCCACAGCCTCACCAACTATCTCTTCATTGATAAATGGCCCATACGCTTCCGCTGTATCGAAAAAGGTTACTCCACGTTCGAACGCAGCGCGTATCAACTTAATGGCATCCTGGTTGTTGGTGGCCGGACCATATCCATAGCTGATCCCCATGCAGCCCAAACCCAGCGCCGACACTTCTAAACCACTTTTCCCTAACTTTCTCTTTTCCATAAAATCCTTTATTGTTTAATGTAGAACAAAGGTCGTGATAAGAAAATTTGCCCGTTGTATATGGATTCCTGATTTCCCTACCAATTTTACAGGTAATGGCCATTCCCAGCCGTCCGAATGATTAATTGGTTAACTTTAATCCTGCAAATATATACCCCGATGGGAAAGATCGTAAAAATCGATAGTGTTGATCAGTACAACAAAATGCGCGGAGTCCAGACCCTGAATCCCCTGGTTTCGGTGATCGATCTGTCGAATGCCTGTCCCATGCCGGCGGAGACATTCAACTTTGGGGTGTATGCAATATATCTAAAGGAGTTCAAATGTGGGGAGCTACGTTATGGAAGAAACACTTACGATTACCAGGAGGGTACGCTTGTTTTCATTGCGCCTGGTCAGGTATTGGGAGTTCAGCCGAAAGTGACGACGTTTGAACCAAAAGGATGGGCGTTGCTATTCCATCCCGATCTTATCAAAGGAACCTCCTTGGGCAAACACATAGCGGATTATTCGTTTTTCTCGTATGATGTGAATGAAGCGCTTCATTTGTCGGAGAAGGAAAGACAGATCGTATTGGACCTTTTTTCGAAGATCGAATATGAATTAGAACATGCAATAGATAAGCATAGCCGAACCTTGATTACTTCCAATATCGAGCTTTTCCTTAATTACTGCACACGATTCTACGACCGGCAATTCATAACCAGAGACCACGTCCATAAAGGATTTGTCGAACGTCTTGAGGCGCTGCTTAATCAGTATTTTGATTCAGATCAACCTCAAAATACTGGTGTACCTTCCGTAGCGTGGTGTGCTGGCCAACTCAATTTGTCAGCGAACTACTTCGGAGATCTTATAAAAAAAGAAACAGGAATCTCTGCACAGGAATATATTCAGAATAAAGTGATCGACGTGGCAAAAGAGCGCGTTTTCGATACGGGAAAATCCATCAGTGAAATCGCTTATAATCTCGGGTTCAAGTACCCTCAGCATTTCACCCGATTATTTAAACTACGGGTAGGCCAGACACCGCAAGCCTACCGGCTTATGCACGACGGCGCCTGGAGAAATTGAGCAGAGCAATCTATTTTTTTAGTTTAATGTGGCCGTACAGCTCCCTTTGCATTTCAGCGGGGTCAACACTAATTGACAAAGTTGGAATGGCACAGTTTCTGTGCAGCCATCGTCGCCTCTTGACAAAATTGACAACTATGATTAAAAGCTACGCAAAAGCGGAAAACTTCTATTCGGAGAAAAATATCCTGGCCGTCGACTCTAATTTTTTACAGACTTTCAATAATCCACTGTTACAGGGCGATGCAGGGGCATGCCTGGAAAAGCCAAACTCTGTGGTCAGTTGCAGGCGCATCCGCTACGGTGATTGCATTGATAGCGGTCTGCTTGCCGTCACTGCCAGTCAAAATCCACTATCCTGCCGTTCAATCTCCATTTAGCCGGTCTTGGATCTGTCAGCCAGTCCAAGGGCTCTGCCAGGGGTTGCGGCTGCGCGGCTAATGTAAAACACCGGCGTATGAGCGTCTTTTGTTCTTGTCCCAAAGCCTCCGGCTGTGCGGAAATAAAGAGGGGCGCGCTACTTTCGGCCAGCAGCTGCAGCCACTGCCTGTTCTCTTTCCAGGGCACCTGTGTCGTCAGGCCCACGCAGTCTCCGTCCACGGCATAGAACGCGCCTTGCTGAGGCAGCCGGAAACCCAGCGTATTCACCCCCATTTTCAGTGTCCGGGCCCATTCCTTCCCGCTAGTGTCATCACCTGTCCTGTTCAGCTCAAAGATACCCGCGGAGAGATGACTCATCGTATTGCAACCGATAAGCACCATTTTGCCGGCAGCCCGGCGGATGGTTCTATATAGCTCGAGCAGGATCTCCGCGTTGGTTTTAGACCTGTCATTGAAATGCCAGCCCGGGGCCGTCAGTCCCTCTTGCATTTGAAACCCCCACCGTCCAAAGAAATCATAGGTACTATAATCGTGTTTAACCAGTTCGAAGCTCCAATCCTTGTATAATCCGATGATTTTGCCAATGCGTGCGAGGTTTTCCGGGATGGTAGGATCGAGGTAGCGCTCTTTTAAATTCTGCTGGCCTTGGCGAAGGGGTATCATCAGGCGTGGATCGTCGTGTTGATTTGCAAGCAGGGTGCGTGTCCAGAGACCCGGAAGCATACCCAGCTTTTTGATGTGGCCGGCCACGACCGACATATCCCCGAATTTTTGATTCGGCGTGCTATAGTCATCGCCCCAACAGTTGTCACTACCTTTTTTAGGTAATTTAAGCGACCATCCGTCGTCAATTACGGAGTAGGGCCTGTTAGCAACATCCGCCGCCAGCCGGCTCATGACATCTGTAGTTTGAAGGATCGTCGTTTTTGAATTATTCCCATAGGCGAAATACCAATCATTGATGCCGTATACCGGTTTTGGGGGCAGTACGGGCCTATCGCACATCATTTTGCAAAAACGATGATCTGTCTGAAAAGGTGTTTCTCCGGGCAGGCTTCGCGTAGTGATGATCTCTGCGGCATCCAATGTGCGATCCCCCAGCCGTACGCCCATGCCCCCGGAATGCGTATCCAAATACAGCTCCAATTGCCGGGGAGCGATCTGCCAGTAACAGATGCTGGCGGCGCCCGTCTTTACTCCGAAACAACGAGTCCCCCGGCCGTCATGGATCAGCAGATACCATGGGGCTTTATGTTGAGCGGAGCCATCACGCCATTCCAGGTTCCCGTAAGACCTTTCCCAGTCGTCCCCCAGGAATCTCGCATCTTTGGCAAAGGCATGTTGCCAGGTGAGTCTTATCTTCTCCGGTTCTACACCCGGTGCGTGGACTTTTACCTTCAACGACTCGCCAGTCTGCTGTAAACTTACCGTGATAGGTCCGCTGCTCCATTTTTCGCCAGCTCGGATCAGGGTGGTCCAATTACCCGCGCTCAATACGGATACCCCGGTCGGGAAGTCGAGGATATCGTAAAGAATACCCGTACCGTTGCCGGTACGGGTAAACAACAGCGATGCGATGGAAGATCCAGCCAACTGTATAAAATGTCTTCTTAGCATGAATTCCGTATTAGATCAGAGAGTGATCAATTTTTGACTTTGCACCTTTCCATCGATGACCATTCGAACAATGTACATGCCTCTTGACCAGCCCGTGACATTTACCTGCCGCGTGGTGGAATTCATAAAGAAGGAAGTCTTTAGAGATCCGCTGAGCGAATAAATCAAAACCAGTGGCGCTTTTGCGGGCATCGATCCTTTCAAGGCCAGGTTTATGGCATTGCGGGCCGGATTGGGATAGATCGAAAAGCTCGCTGCCTCCAGAACGGCCGGGCTTCCCACCTGCAATGCCGGCTGCGCCCGATAAACCTCGATAGCAGTGGGCTGTTTTATGAGAACGGCCGAACTCCAGGCTCCCAGCGTAATGCTGCCTGCGTAGGAGTTGCCGCGCGCATCCAAATACGTTCCATCCAGTGAAACAGTACTGGTCGAAGACTGATAATTAAACAGATACTTGATAAAATCATCTGGATTCACGGCCACCATCGTTGCCGTATGGACGTCCAGGTCATCTATCCATATAGGCGCATCCTTCTCTTCGAACTGGAGGACCAGCAGGCTGCTTGTACTGGAGGTGGCATTGAAGACAATGTCATACTCTTGTGCGGATGCATTATAGTGAAGATTTCGTAATTCCGAGATGCCGCCAAAGGAGCCGCCATTCTCGATGAGCTGCAGTGTAAAATCAGCATCCATCCTTCCCTGCAACTTGAATGTTACCAGGTACTTCGTGCCTGCCGTCACCGAGCCGATGTCGAAATAGAGACCCAGGTTGGTGGTCGTTGAAGAACTGGTTCCGAATTTCAACGAATTGCCATCGATCTTGTTTTCTATCAACAGCGTGTCATAATTCCCCAGGGCGAAAAACCCGGTAAGTCCGCCATCGAAAGTGGTGTTGCTGAATTTGGCCGAGCCGGTGGCCTGGGGAGCATAAGGCGCCAATTTCGATGGGCTCGTGTTGCTATGGGCATCATACCCGTAAGCTGCAGTCCATCCGGCGAGACCATAGTTGGTAAAACTGGAATTCAGGTTTGTTTGAATATTCAGTGTATCATTAAAAGGCCGGCAATAGTAATTGCTATCGTATGCGCCATAAGACGAAAAGTCATTCGATCCGCCGGCGGTATTGCCTAAACCCATGGTGACCTCGGCCGTGTCTCTCGAAAAAAAGATATTATTGTACTGGCTGATCGAACGGATAGCGGTCCCCAACACATCGTGGTGATACAGCACTTCAGTATGCGCATTGTAAACGGTGTTATTCCGGACCGTGATGTCATGTCCGTTGTGAACAAATATCCCGTTCTCGCTGCAGTTGGCGATGGAATTGGATTCGACGTCGACGCCCGCTGAAAGGTCATCAAGATA
>Ga0207667_10002081_pt1 | contig 25073 bp, 26 predicted proteins | sample KBSCornC52_FD_184301 | JGI IMG/M metagenome (GOLD analysis project Ga0207667, IMG submission 184301) | Corn rhizosphere microbial communities from Kellogg Biological Station, Michigan, USA - KBS Corn C5-2 (SPAdes) (version 2) | ecosystem: Host-associated > Plants > Roots > Rhizosphere > Soil ...
TAGGCTGTGCAGCTCCCCTCCCAGGGGGGTGGCAATCGCCGGCTGTCTGTGCTTTAGCCGCGCGCGATACCGGTCACTCGGGGCTCCATCCAGACATGAACATCCACGAATATCAGGCCAAGGAACTGCTTGCGAAATTCGGCGTGCCCGTGCCCGCGGGCTATGCCGCGATGACCGTCGACGAGGCGGTGGCAGCCGCCGAGAAGCTTCCTGGACCGCTCTATGTGGTCAAGGCTCAGATCCACGCCGGCGGCCGCGGCAAGGGCAAGTTCAAGGAGCTCGGCCCCGACGCCAAGGGCGGGGTTCGGCTGTCGAAAACGGTCGACGAGGTGCGGGCGAATGCGAGCGAGATGCTCGGCAACACGCTGGTCACCGTCCAGACCGGCGAGCATGGCAAGCAGGTCAACCGGCTCTACGTCACCGACGGCGCCGACATCGCGAAGGAATATTACCTCTCGATGCTGGTCGACCGGAAATCGGGCCGCATCGCCATGGTCGTCTCGACCGAGGGCGGCATGGACATCGAGACGGTCGCCCATGACACGCCCGAGAAGATCCGCACCATCACGATCGATCCGGCCGAGGGCTTCCAGCCGCATCACGGCCGCGCCGTCGCCTTCGCGCTGAAGCTGACCGGCGATCTCAACAAGCAGGCGGTCAAGCTCGCCGAGCAGCTCTACGCGGCGTTCATCGCCAGCGACATGGCGATGCTCGAGATCAACCCGCTGGTCGAGACGCCCGACGGCAGGCTGCTCGTGCTCGACGCCAAGGTCAGCTTCGATTCGAACGCGCTCTACCGTCACAAGGACATTCAAGCGCTGCGCGACGAGACCGAGGAAGACCCGTCCGAGATCGAGGCGTCCAAATACGACCTCGCCTATATCAAGCTCGACGGCAATATCGGCTGCATGGTCAACGGCGCCGGTCTCGCCATGGCGACGATGGACATCATCAAATTGAATGGCGCCTTCCCGGCCAACTTCCTCGATGTCGGCGGCGGCGCCTCCAAGGAGAAGGTGACCGCGGCGTTCAAGCTGATCCTCAGCGATCCCGCGGTGAAGGGGATCCTGGTCAACATCTTCGGCGGGATCATGCGCTGCGACATTATTGCCGACGGCATTGTCGCGGCCGCCAAGGAAGTGAATCTGTCGGTGCCGCTGGTCGTCCGGCTGGAAGGCACCAATGTCGATCAAGGCAAGGCCATATTGGCGGGCTCGGGCCTGCCGATCGTATCCGCCGACGACCTCGGCGATGCGGCGAGGAAGATCGTCGCGCAGGTGAAGCAAGCGGCCTGAGGCGCCGCACGGCAAAGGTTTGGAGCGAAGCAATGAAGGTTCTGGTCCCGGTCAAGCGGGTGCTCGACTATAACGTCAAGCCGCGGGTGAAGTCCGACGGCACCGGCGTCGATCTCGCCAATGTCAAAATGTCGATGAATCCGTTCGACGAGATCGCCGTCGAGGAAGCGATCCGGCTGAAGGAAAAGGGCGCCGCGACCGAAATCATCGCAGTGTCGATCGGCGAGCAGAAGAGCCAGGAAACGCTGCGCACCGCGCTGGCGATGGGCGCGGACCGCGCGATCCTGGTCGTCGCCGATTTCTCGATCGAGCCGCTGGCGGTGGCCAAGCTGCTGAAGGCGATCGTCGACGAGGAGCAGCCCGGGCTGGTCATCCTCGGCAAGCAGGCGATCGACGATGACAGCAATCAGACCGGCCAGATGCTCGCCGCGCTGCTCGGCTGGTCGCAGGGCACTTTCGCCTCGAAGGTCGAGATCAATGGCGACCAGGTCGCAGTAACCCGCGAGGTCGATGGCGGTCTCGAGACGGTGTCTCTCAAGATGCCGGCGATCGTCACCACCGACCTGCGCCTTAACGAGCCGCGCTATGCGACGCTGCCCAACATCATGAAGGCCAAGTCCAAGCCGCTCGCGCAGAAGACGCCGGCGGATTACGGCGTCGACGTGACGCCGCGGCTGACGACAGTGAAGGTCGTCGAGCCGGCCAAGCGCCAGGCCGGCGTCAAGGTCGCCGATGTCGATGCGCTGGTCGCCAAACTCAAGGAAATGGGAGTGGCGGCATGAAGACGCTCGTCCTCGTCGAACATGACGGTCAGGCCGTCAAGGACGCCACGCTGGCGACGGTCACCGCTGCCGGCCAGCTCGGCGACGTCGAGCTGCTGGTCGCCGGCCAGGGCGTCGGCGCGGTCGCCGATGCTGCGGCGAAGATCGCCGGCGTGTCGAAGGTGCTGGTCGCCGACGATGCGGCCTATGCCAATCTGCTCGCCGAAAATGTCGCCAAGCTGGTCGTCGCGCTGATGGGCGATCACGACGCCTTCGTCGCCCCGGCGACGTCGAACGGCAAGAATATCGCGCCGCGCGTCGCCGCCCTGCTCGACGTCATGCAGATCAGCGACATCATGTCGGTCGAGAGCGCCGACACCTTCACCCGCCCGATCTATGCCGGTAACGCGATCGCGACGGTCACCTCGGCCGACGCCAAGAAGGTGATCACGGTGCGCGGCACCGCCTTTGCCAAGGCGGCGCGCGAGGGCGGCTCGGGCAGCATCGAGGCGGCCGGCGGGCAGGGCGATGCCGGACTGTCGAGCTTCGTCTCGGCCGAGGTGTCGAAGAGCGAGCGGCCGGAGCTGACCAGCGCCAAGATCATCGTCTCGGGCGGTCGCGCGCTCGGCTCGGAGGAGAAGTTCCACGAGTTCATCGATCCGCTCGCCGACAAGCTCGGCGCCGCCGTTGGCGCCAGCCGCGCCGCGGTCGACGCCGGCTATGCGCCGAATGACTATCAGGTTGGCCAGACCGGCAAGATCGTCGCCCCGGAAATCTATATCGCGATCGGTATCTCCGGCGCGATCCAGCATCTCGCCGGGATGAAGGATTCGAAGACGATCATCGCGATCAACAAGGATGAAGAGGCGCCGATCTTCCAGGTCGCCGACCTCGGCCTGGTCGGCGATCTGTTCAAGATCCTGCCCGAGCTGACGAGCAAGCTGTGATGGCGCGCGTGCCGCCGCTCCGCATCGTCGGCATCGGCGGCACGACCAAAAGCGCCTCGTCGACCGAGCAAGCCCTCGTTATCGCACTGGCATCGGCGCGCGAGGCGGGCGCGGACGTGCATCATTTCGACGGACCGTTCCTTGCCAAGCTGCCGCATTACGGCACCGAGGATGCACAGCGTTCTAGCGAAGGGTCCGCGCTGCTCGCCGCGGTGCGCCAGGCCGATGGCGTGATCCTCGCCAGCCCGGGCTATCACGGCTCGATCTCGGGGCTGGTCAAGAATGCGATCGACTATCTCGAGGAAACCGCGCGCGACGAGCGGGTCTATCTCGACGGCGTGCCGGTCGGGCTGATCGTCACCGCCTATGGCTGGCAGGCGACCGGCAGCACGCTCTCGACGCTTCGCTCGATCGTCCACTCGCTGCGCGGCTGGCCGACGCCGCTCGGCGCGACGATCAACAGCTCGGGCGGGGTGTTCAAGGACGGCGTCTGCACCGACGCCGGCGCCGCCAAGCAGCTCGAGCTGGTCGGCCAGCAGGTCGTCGAATTCGCCCGGCTGCACCGCGCCCATCCCGAGATCACGGACACCAGCGTCGATTAGCTCCGTTCCGCATGACGCCCAGCGCTCGGGCAGTAGTTTGGACCGAAATGGAACATAAATAGAACATTGTCGTTGCGAGATCGCGATTCGGCTTGTTAGCCAGTTGCTATGATCAACCAAGATGTCCTGTTTCTTTGTACCTTCGTGCCGCCTGATCTCAGCCGCGAGATCCATGACGCGATGGCGCTTCACGGCTTGGGTGGCCGCATGGTCGAACCGGAGCGCCGTCATATCTCGCTCTTCGGGTTCGGCCCGCCGTCGGATGTGATCGTCGACCGGATCGATCGGGCCATGGAGGCGGTCAAGCCCAGGTCACAACCTTTCGGTGTCGTCTTCGAGCAACTCGTCATCGGCGCGCGCCAATCGCTCCTGCTCCCCGGCTATGACGAAACGATCGAAGGCCTGGAACGATATAGCGATGATTGCCTGGCGGCCTTTGCCGAGCAGGGATTGCATCTTTCGAAGGGGCCCTCGCCCAAGCCGCACGTCACGCTCAGCTACGACGGCGGCTTTGATGGGGGGACCAAATCGCTCGATCGGATCAGTTGGCTCGTTCAGGACGTCAGCCTGGTGATCAGCCACCGGCCTCATCACCGTTACACCTTCTTGCGACGCTTTGCCCTCGATGCTGCGGATGGACGATCCTGCCAATAGACGAAGGCCTCCGCTTGCAGGCGCTTGACCAGCGCGCGCGCTTCCGGCCCTTCCCACTCGCCCTCGTAGCCGAGCGCCAGTGCATGGCCGCTGGTCCACCAGCCCTGGCCGGGCAGCCCATCGGATTCGCGCACGACCAGCACCGCCAGCTCGGGCTCGCCGGCGGCGAGCCCCGCCACGTCGATCGCGCCCAGGGTCTTCATCAGTGCCCGCATCTTCGGCCGGGTGAAGCGAAAGCCGAGGGCGTTGAGCAATCCTGAGTAGCTGTACGGCTCGCCGGCGCGCGCTGCCTCGATGAGCAACGCGCGGACACGCGCCACATCGGCGATCGCGCCGGCGCCGTCCATAGCCGCAGCTCAGCCGACCTCGACGCCGCGCCAGAAGGCGATGCGGTCTTTGATCTCGGCCGCCGCCGGCTTGGGATCGGGATAGTACCAGGCGGCGTCCCTATTCTCGGCGCCGTCGACAACAATGCTGTGATAATGCGCCGTGCCCTTCCACGGGCACATGCTGGTCGTGTCGCTCGGCCGCAGGACCGCCGGATCGACCGCGTCTGCCGGGAAATAGTGATTGCCTTCGACGACCACCGTGTCGTCGCTCGACGCGATCACCCGATCATGCCAACGCGCCTGGACCATTCTTCGCTCCTATAACCAAAATGGCCGGCTCATTGCCCCCCTATGAACCATATAGGTTCATACACCTGAGACTCCTGCTTCGCCGCGCCCCTTGTACGTCGTTTCCGATCGCAGTTTGTACTCGCCGGACGATGCCCTATCTAGGCTGCAATGCCGCCCGATCGCCCCAATGACCTGCCCCGCCCGGTAAACGGATTCGCCGCGTTGCGGCGCTTCATCCCCTATCTCTGGCCGGCCGGTTACCCGGCGCTCAGAGCCCGGGTCGTGCTGTCGCTGCTGCTGGTGCTGCTGTCGAAGGCGGTCACCCTGTTGATGCCCTTTGCCTACAAGGCGGCGATCGACCGGATGACGCCGGGGCTGGAGCCGGCGGTGGCGCTGGCGATCGCGCTGATCGTGGCCTATGCCGGCGCGCGCTTCGGCGGCGTACTGTTCGACAATCTGCGCAACGCGATCTTCGAGCGCGTCGGCCAGGATGCCGGGCGACGGCTCGCGGTCGATGTCTTTCGCCATGTCCATGCGCTGTCGCTGCGCTATCACCTCGAGCGCCGCACCGGCGCGCTGACCAAGGTCGTCGAGCGCGGCACCAAGAGCATCGACACGATGCTCTATTTCATCCTGTTCAACATCGCCCCGACGGTGATCGAGCTGAGCGCGGTTTGCATTATCTTCCTGGTCAAGTTCGGCACCGGGCTGGTCGCGGCGACGGTGGTGATGGTCGCCGCCTATATCCTCTTCACCAAGCAGGTGACCGAATGGCGCGCCGAGCAGCGCCGCATCATGGTCGACAACGACACCCGCGCTGTCGCCCGCGCGGTGGATTCGCTGCTCAACTACGAGACGGTGAAATATTTCAGCGCCGAGGAGCGTGAGGCGCAGCGCTATGGCGTCGCCGTCCGGCATTACGCCGATGCCGCGGTGAAGAACCAGAATTCGCTGTCCCTCCTCAACATCGGCCAGTCGGCGATCACCAATCTGATGATGGCCGGGGCGATGGGCTTCACCGTCTGGGGCTGGAGTGTCGGCCGCTTCACCACCGGCGATGTCGTGCTGGTCAACACCCTGCTCGCCCAGCTGTTTCGCCCGCTCGACCTGCTCGGCATGGTCTATCGCGAGATCCGCCAGGGGCTGATCGACATGGAGGCGATGTTCGGGCTGATGGACACGCCGGCCGAGGTGACCGACGCGCCGGATGCGCCGCCGCTGGCAGTCAGGGGCGGCGCTGTCCGTTTCGAGGATGTGTACTTCGCCTATGAATCGGATCGCAGCATCCTCGAGGATGTCAGCTTCGAGGTGCCCGCGGGGCACACGCTGGCAGTGGTCGGGCCGTCGGGCGCTGGCAAGTCGACCATCGCGCGGCTGCTCTATCGCTTCTACGACATCACCGCCGGCAGCATCACGATCGACGGTCAGGACATCGCCAAGGTGACGCAGGTTTCGCTGCGCGCCGCGATCGGCATCGTCCCGCAGGATACGGTGCTGTTCAACGACACCATCGGCTACAACATCGCCTATGGCCGCGACGGCGCGACCCAGGCCGAGATCGAGGCGGCGGCCAGGGGCGCGGCGATCCACGACTTCATCGCCAGCCTGCCGCAGGGCTATGATACGCCGGTCGGCGAGCGCGGGCTCAAGCTGTCGGGCGGCGAGAAGCAGCGCGTCGCAATCGCCCGCACCCTGCTCAAGAATCCCGCGGTGCTGATCCTCGACGAAGCGACCTCGGCGCTCGACAGCCGCACCGAGGCCGAGATTCAGGATACGCTCGAAGCGGTGTCGGCGCGGCGCACGACCATCGTCATCGCCCATCGCCTGTCGACGGTGGTCGACGCCGAGGAGATCGTCGTGCTCGATCACGGCCGCGTCGCCGAGCGCGGCAGCCACGCGGCGCTGCTCGCGCGCAACGGCCTTTACGCCGAAATGTGGGCGCGTCAGCAGGCCGAGGCCGACGAGGCTCTGGCGGCGGAGTGAGCATTCGAGCAAGGTCATCGCGATGACCGACCCGCGCGACATCCTGCACGAGACTTTTGGCTTCGCCGATTTTCGTGGCCGCCAGGCCGAGGTGATCGAGCGGGTGATGGCCGGCGAGCATACGCTGGCGGTGATGCCGACCGGCGCGGGCAAGTCGCTGACCTATCAAATCCCGGCGCTCGCCCGGCCCGGCACCGGCCTCGTCATTTCACCGCTGATCGCGCTGATGCACGATCAGGTGCGTGCCGCCGAGGCGGTGGGAATTCGGGCCGCGGCCCTGACCTCGGCGAATGACGACCGGCGCGAGACGATCGAGCGCTTTCGCGCCGGCCAGCTCGACCTGCTCTATGTCGCGCCGGAGCGCGCGACGACCGACGGTTTTCGCCAGTTGATCGAGCATCGCCCACTCGCGCTGATCGCGATCGACGAGGCGCATTGCGTGTCCGAATGGGGCCATGACTTCCGCCCCGACTATCGCCAGCTCAAGCCGCTGCTCGAGCGTTACGCCGATGTTCCGCGCCTCGCGCTGACCGCGACCGCCGACCGCCACACCCGCGCCGACATTCTCGTCCAGCTCGGCATCCCGCCCGAGGGCCTGATCCTCGCCGGCTTCGACCGGCCCAACATCCGCTATGCGATCGCCCCGCGCGATGGGCTGCCGGCGCAGATCGCCCGGCTGCTCGCCGATAATCCCGGCCCCGGCATCGTCTATGCGCCAAGCCGCGACGCGACCGAGCGAATCGCTGCAACCATCGCGCAATCGGGCCGCCCGGCGCGGGCCTATCACGCCGGGCTCGATCCCGCGGTGCGCGCCGCCAATCAGCGCGAATTCGTCGCCAGCGAAGACATGGTGATGGTCGCGACGATCGCCTTCGGCATGGGCATCGACAAGCCCGACGTCCGCTTCGTCGCCCATGCCGGCCTGCCGAAATCGATCGAGGCCTATTATCAGGAGACCGGTCGCGCCGGCCGCGACGGCGACCCCGCCCTTGCCCAGCTGTTCTGGGGCGCAGAGGACTTCGCGCGCGCCCGCCGGCGGATCGAGACCGAGGTCGAGGAGAGCCGCCGCCAGGGCGAGCGCCAGCGGCTGAATGCGCTCGCTTCGCTGGTCGAGGCGACGAGCTGCCGCCGCGCGATCCTGCTGCGCCATTTCGGCGAGGACCCGCCACCCAACTGTGGGAACTGCGACAATTGCCTGGCCCCGCCGGTCAGCATCGATGCGACCGAGCTGGCCAAGAAGCTGCTGTCCGCCGCCTTCCGCACCGAGATGCGCTTCGGCGTCGGGCATCTCGCCGACGTCCTTGCCGGCCGCGAGACCGAGAAGGTGCTGATGTCGGGCCATCACCGCCTGACGGTGTTCGGCATCGCCGATGCCGAGGAGCAGAAGCTGATCCGCCCGGTCGCCCGCGCGCTGCTCGCCCGCGATGCGCTGCGCGCGGACGATTATGGCGGGCTCTCCTTCGGGCCGGGCGCGCGCGGCATCTTGAAGTTCGACGAGCCGGTGACGATCGCGCTGCCGCCGGCGCGGGCACGCACGTCGAGAAAGCGGCGCGACGCGCCGGAGATGGCGGGCGATCCGTTGTTCGAGGCGCTGCGCGCGAAGCGCCGCGAGATCGCCGCCGAGCGCGCCGTGCCACCCTATGTCGTGTTCCACGATTCCGTGCTGCGGGCGATGGCGAGCGACCGGCCGACGACGATTACCGCGCTGTCCGAGATCAGCGGCGTTGGCGCAGCGAAGCGCGAGGCCTATGGCGAGGCATTCCTTGCGGTGATCCGTAAGGCGATGGCGAAGGAGGCGGCCGATGTTCAGGAAGCTTGACGATGCGGTGTCGGTAGCCGGCCAGATCAGCGTCGACGACGTCGCCGAAGCGGCGCGCCAGGGCTTCGTCGCAATCGTCAACAACCGGCCCGACGACGAGCAGCCCGGCCAGCCGAGCGGCGCCGAGATCGAGGCGGCGGCCAAGGCAAACGGCCTCAGCTATCGCGCGATCCCGATCACCCATGCCGGCTTTTCGACCAATCAGGTCGACGCGATGGTCGAAGCATTGAGCGCCGCCCAAGGCCCGCTGCTCGCCTTCTGCCGCTCGGGCACGCGCTCGACCCTGGTCTGGGCGCTCGCCCGCGGCCGCATCGGCGATGACCCGGCCGAGCTTTCGGACAAGGCGGAGGCGGCGGGCTATGACCTGACGCCGGTGAAGGCCTTCATCGGGAAGTAGCCTCCCTTTTCGTCATTCCCGCGGAGGCGGGAATCCATAGGGCCGCCTGCGCGGGAATGACGAGAAAAGAAGAGCGCGCTGACGAACCGAAAAATAAAGGGACCGGCGGGTTGCCCCGCCGGCCCAGTTCGTTCGCAGGAGGAACCTGGTGAGAGAGCAAGGCGGGGGCCGGTCGACCGACCCCCGCGCGGCTCAATAGTGGTAGGCCCGCTCGCCGTGCTCGGCGATGTCGAGACCCTCGTGCTCGACATCGGCCGTCGGACGGAGCCCGAAGATCTTGTCGATCGCGATGTAAAGGACGAGCGAGATGATGCCCGACCAGAGCAGGGTCGTGCCGACGCCCCAGCACTGGCTGATCATCTGCGTCGCGGTGTCATAAGGCGCGGTGACCAGCGTGCCCGGCTTCGAGGCATAGTCGGCGACGCCCTGGCCGCCGAGCGCTGGATTGGCGAGAATGCCGGTGCCGAGCGCGCCGGTGATGCCGCCGATGCAGTGAACGCCGAACACGTCGAGCGCATCGTCATAGCCGAACTTCCGCTTCACGGTGCTGACGAAGAAGAAGCAGATCGGCGAAACGATCAGGCCGAGCACGACCGAGCCCATCGGCCCGGCAAAGCCCGAAGCGGGGGTGACGGCAACCAGGCCGGCAACCACGCCCGAGGCTGCGCCGAGCAGCGACGGCTTGCCGCGCACCAGCTGCTCGGTGACCAGCCAGGAGAAGCCGGCCGCGGCGGTGGCGACGAAGGTGTTGATGAACGCGACCGCGGTGACGCCCGAAGCCTCGAGGTTGGAGCCGGCGTTGAAGCCGAACCAGCCGACCCACAGCAGCGAGGCGCCGATCATGGTCATGGTCAGCGAGTGCGGCGGCATCGGCTCGCGCGGGTAACCCATGCGCTTGCCGAGCACGAGGCAGCCCATCAGGCCGGCGATGCCGGCGTTGATGTGGACGACCGTGCCGCCGGCGAAGTCGAGCGCACCCTTCTGGAAGAGGAAGCCGGCGTCGGCGTTGACCGCGGCCAGCGCATCCGCGCCCTTGAGCGCCGCTGCGGCGATCGCGTCGGGACCGTCCCAGTACCAGACCATATGGGCGATCGGGAAATAGACCAGCGTCACCCAGAGGAAGATGAACAGCATCAGCGGCCAGAACTTTACCCGGTCGACCAAGCTGCCGATGATCAGGGCCGGCGTGATGCAGGCGAAGGTCATCTGGAAGCAGATATAGGCGAATTCGGGGACGTAGACGCCGTTGGAGAAGGTCGCCGCCATGCTATTGGCGTCGACGCCCATGAGGAACTTCTTGGACAGGCCGCCGACGAAGGCGTTGCCGCTCGTGAAGGCCTCCGAATAGCCGTAGAAGACCCACAGGATCGCGACCATGCAGACGATGATCAGCGTCTGAGTCAGCACCGACAGCATGTTCTTCGAGCGGACCAGGCCGCCATAGAACAGAGCAAGGCCGGGCACCGACATCATCAGCACCAGCAGCGAAGAGACCAGCAGCCAGGCGGTATCGCCCTTGTTTACGGTCGCCGCCGGAATCGGTGAAGCGGCCGCCGCGGCCGCCGCGTCTTGGGCCCAGGCGGGCCCCGCAAGGAGCGCGAGCGCTCCGAGCGTTCCCAGGCCGAGGCCAAATTTGGTTATGGGCTTCATTCTATCCCCTTTCCGCTCAGAGCGCCGTGTCGTTGGTTTCGCCGGTGCGGATGCGCACCGCCTGACCGACCTCGAGCACGAAGATCTTGCCGTCACCGATCGAGCCGGTGTTAGCGGACTGCTGGATGGCTTCGACGACGCGATCGGTCAGGTCGTCGGTGACGGCGACCTCGATCTTGATCTTCGGGACCATGTTCGTGCTGTATTCGGCGCCCCGATAGATCTCGGTTTGCCCCTTTTGCCGACCGAAGCCCTTGACCTCGGTAACGGTCATGCCTTGCACGCCCAGACTGGACAGCGCCTCGCGCGTTTCATCCAGCTTGAACGGCTTTATAATGGCGATGACGAGTTTCATTTCGCCTCCCTCGCTGACTACGAGGTGTTGCGGTGCAACAGGCGTGCCAACTGCCTTTCCCTCAGTGAAAGGAGTCAAAAACGGCAGAAAACCGAGTCTCCAGCGCCATTTGTTTGTGCAACTGCTAACAGCTGCCTAAATTTGAGGCAGCATTAACCAAGTTCGGCTTGCCGGTAGGTCAAACGGCAGTCCACGGCGGCGCTGGATCGGATCTCCAAGCTCGATTACGAGAAGCCGGGCCGGTTCAGGGAGAGGCTAGGCATGGTTGAGCAGCGCGATTGGCCGGGCGCTTCCGGCACCGACTATCTGTTCGACATGCACCCCGTCGGCGCCTCGTTCGACAAGCAGCGCGGCGTCTATGTCTTCGTCCGCCGGACCGTCGCCGGCCTGTGGCAGGTACTCTATGTCGGCGAGACCGAGGATTTCGACGCCAGCCTGAACGGCGGTCTCGAAAATCTCGAGGCCTGGCCGCGCATCCGCGATTTCTTCGCTACCCACATCGGCATCCTGCCCGTCGCCGACGACGCCGAGCGCCAGCGGATCGAGACTGACCTGCGCGAGGGCATGCAGCCGCCCTGCAACTAGCCGTCGCTGCCCTTCTCGGCGGCGATCGCCTTGAGCCGGTAGATCAGGTCGAGCGCCTCGCGCGCATTGAGCGCGTCAGGATCGGTCGCGTCGAGCGCGGCGCGCAGCGGGTCGACCTTGGCCTGCTCGGTGATCGCCGCGAACAGGGGCAGATCGTCGAGCCCCGCGGCGAGGCCGCCGGTCCTCGCCCGCCCCGCCTCGAGCCGCGCCAGCACCGACTTGGCCCGCGCCACCACCGCCGGCGGCAGGCCGGCCAGCCGCGCGACGGCGAGGCCGTAGCTGCGGTCGGCGGGTCCGTCGGCGAGCTCGTGGAGCAGGACGAGATCGCCCTTCCATTCGCGCGCGCGGACATGATGCAGCGACAGCGCCGGCAGCCGCTCGGCCAGCCGCGTCAGCTCATGGTAATGCGTCGCGAACAGGCAGCGGCAGCGATTGCCGTCGTGGATCTGCTCGACCACCGCCCAGGCGATGGCGAGGCCGTCATAGGTCGAGGTGCCGCGGCCGACCTCGTCGAGCACGACCAGGCTGTCGGCGGTCGCCTGCGCCAGGATCGCCGCGGTCTCGACCATCTCGACCATGAAGGTCGATCGCCCGCGCGCGAGATTATCCGAGGCGCCGACCCGGCTGAACAGCCGGTCGACCGGGCCCAGGCGCACGCTTTTCGCGGGAACCAGCGCGCCGGCCTGGGCGAGCACCGCGATCAGCGCGTTCTGGCGCAGGAAGGTCGATTTGCCGCCCATGTTCGGCCCGGTGACGAGCCACAGCCGGGATTCGTCGCGCAGATCGCAGTCATTGGCGACGAAGCGGCCGCCGGCGGCGTTGATCGCCGCCTCGACGACGAGATGGCGCCCGCCGATCACCTCGAAGCTGCGGTCGTCGGCGAAGACTGGCCGGCACCATTCGCCGTCGCTCGCCCGCTCGGCCAAAGCGGCGGCGACATCGAGCCGGGCGAGCGCATCGGCGGTTGCGGCGATCGCCTCGGCGCGCACCAGGGCAAGCTCGATCAGCGCCTCGAGATGCGCCGCCTCGGCGGCGAGCGCATGGGCTCCGGCCTGGCCGACGCGCAGCGCCTGCTCGTGGAGATCGGGCGCATTGAAGCGGACGACGCCGGCCAGCGTCTGGCGGTGGGTAAAGCCCGACTCCGCGCGCATCAGCGGATCGGCGTGCCTCGCCGCGACCTCGATGTGATAGCCGAGCACGGCGTTATGGCGGATCTTGAGGCTGGCGACGCCGGTCTGCTGGCGATAGCGCGCCTCCAGCGCGAGGATCGCCTGGCGCCCCTCCCCGCCGGTCGCGCGCAGCGCATCGAGCGCGGCGTCATAACCTTCTGCGATATAGCCGCCCTGGCTCGCGTCGAGCGGCGGCGACGGCACCAGCGCCTGGCCGAGTTCCTCGACCAGCGCGCCATGGCCGAGCAAACTGGGCAACAGCTCGGCGAGCAGCACCGCCTGCGAGGTGAAGCCCACTAGTCTTTCGTGCAGCAGCCGTGCCGCGCCGAGCCCGTCGCGCAGCTGGGCAAGATCGCGCGGGCCGCCGCGCCGCGCCGCCAGCCGGCCAAGCGCGCGGCCGATATCGGGCTGGCTCTTCAGCGCGCGGATCAGTCCGTCGCGCAGCCCGGCGTCGCGGTGGAACAGCTCGACCAGATCGAGCCGCAGATTGATTTGCGCCGGATCGGTCAGCGGCGCGGCGAGATCCGCGGCGAGCATCCGTGCGCCGGCGCCGGTGATCGTGCGATCGACCGCCGCGAGCAGGCTGCCGGCGCGATCGCCGCTGCTGGCGCGGACCAGCTCCAGGCTTTCCCGCGTCGCGGGGTCGATCTCCATCCGGTCGCCCGCCAGCCGCCGCTCGGGCGGGCGGAGGAACGGCGGCAGCCCGCGGCCGGTCAGATCGAGATAGGCGAGCAAGCCGCCCATCGCCGCCAGCTCGGCGCGCGAGAAACCGCCGAAGCCATCGAGCGTCGCGACGCCGAACATCGCCTTCAGCCGCGCCTCGCCGCGAGCGCTGTCGAAGTCCGCCCGCGGCCGCGGCACGGCGTCGGCGGGCAATCCCTCCAGCCCATCCGAGGCGATCAGCTCGGCCGGATCGAGCCGGGCAAGCACCGCCTCCAAGCCGCCGGCCGGCACGGTCTCCAGCTCGATCCGCCCGGTCGAGACATCCGCCGCCGCGACCGCCAGCACGCCGCCGGCGCCGGCCAGCGCGACCAGCCAATTGGCGCTGCGCGCGTCGAGCAGCACCTCCTCGGTCAGCGTGCCGGCGGTAACGATGCGGGTGATCGCGCGGGCGACCAGCGATTTGCCGCCGCGTTTCCTCGCCTCGGCCGGGCTCTCGATCTGGTCGGCGATCGCGACCCGGTGGCCGGCGCGAATCAGCCGCGCGAGATAGCCGTCGGCCGAATGGGCCGGCACGCCGCACATCGGCACCGGCTGGCCGTCATGCTCGCCACGGGCGGTGAGCGCGATGTCGAGGCATTGCGCGGCGACGGCGGCATCATCGAAGAACAGCTCGAAGAAATCGCCCATGCGGTAGAACAGCAGGCAATCGGGCGCTTCGGCCTTGAGCGCCTGATATTGCGCCATCATCGGCGTCATGCCGCTGTCATTGTCGCCGCGTGCCATCGCCCCCGCTTATCGGCTTAGCAGCGTCATAACCACCGCCTGCACGGCGAACCCGCTTGCGACTGTCTCAATCCTTCACCTACAGGATCCTCAAGGGAGCGATGAATGGGCGACGGCGGCAGTAATATCCAGTTTACCGAGCGCGAGGCGCTGCTGTTCCATGCAGGCGCGCGGCCGGGCAAGATCGAGATCATCGCCTCCAAGCCGATGGCGACCCAGCGCGACCTGAGCCTGGCTTATTCGCCGGGCGTCGCGGTGCCGGTGCTGGCGATCGCCCGCGATCCGGCGCTGGCCTATGACTATACCGCCAAGGGCAATCTCGTCGCGGTGATCTCCAACGGCACCGCCATCCTCGGCCTGGGCAACCTCGGCGCGCTCGCCGGCAAGCCGGTGATGGAGGGCAAGGCGGTGCTGTTCAAGCGCTTTGCCGACGTCGATTCGATCGACATCGAGCTCGACAGCGAGGACGTCGACCGGCTGATCAGCGCGATCGAGATCATGGAGCCGAGCTTCGGCGGCATCAACCTCGAGGACATCAAGGCGCCGGAATGCTTCATCATCGAGCAGACCCTGCGCGAGCGGATGAACATCCCGGTGTTCCACGACGACCAGCACGGCACCGCGATCATCTCCGCCGCGGCGATGATCAACGCCGCCTATCTCACCGGGCGCAAATTGAGCGACATGTCGGTGGTGGTGAACGGCGCCGGCGCCTCGGCGATCGCCTGCACCGAGCTGATCAAGGCGATGGGCGTCGCCGCCGACCGCGTCATTCTCTGCGATTCCAAGGGGGTCATCTACCAGGGTCGCGAAGAGGGGATGAACCAGTGGAAGTCGGCCCATGCGACGGTGACCGACAAGCGCACCCTGGCCGAGGCGATGGTGGGCGCCGACGCATTCATGGGCCTCTCGGTCAAGGACGCGGTGACGCGGGACATGGTCAAGACGATGGCGGCCAAGCCGATCATCTTCGCCATGGCCAATCCCGACCCCGAGATCCGGCCCGAAGACGTCAAGGCGGTACGGCCCGACGCGATCGTCGCGACCGGCCGGTCCGACTACCCCAACCAGGTCAACAACGTCCTCGGCTTCCCGTTCATCTTCCGCGGCGCGCTCGACGTGCGGGCAACGACGATCAACGAGGAGATGAAGATCGCCGCCGCCCATGCGCTGGCCGAGCTTGCCCGCCAGCAGGTCCCCGAGGAGGTGGCAGCGGCCTATGGCGGCAGCGCCCCGGGGTTCGGCGTCGACTATATCATCCCCGCCCCGTTCGATCCCCGCCTGATCGAGGAGATCCCGGCGGCGGTCGCCAAGGCGGCGATGGATACCGGCGTCGCGCGCAAGCCGATCCTCGACATGGCCGCCTATCGCACCGAGCTGCGCGCCCGGCTCAATCCGACCACATCGCTGCTGACGCTGGCCTATGAGGGCGCCCGCACCCATCCCAAGCGGGTGCTGTTCGCCGAGGGCGAGGAAGAGGTGGTGCTGCGCGCGGCGATCGCCTTCGCCGACGGCGGCTATGGCATCCCTGTGCTGGTCGGGCGCGACGACGTCCCCGACAAGCTGCGCGACCTCGGCGTCGACGATCCGTCGCGTTTCGAGCTGCACAACAGCCGCATCTCGCCGCTCGTCCCGCAGATGGTCGACCTGCTCTACAGCCGGCTTCAGCGCGACGGTTATATGCGACGCGACTGCGAGCGGATGGTCAACCAGAACCGCAACATCTTCGGCGCGCTGCTGCTGGCGATGGGCGAAGCGGATGTGATGATCACCGGCGTCACCCGCCATTTCCGCCAGACGCTCGACGACATCCAGCTGGTGATCGAGCCGGCGCCCGACCGCTTCGCGCACGGCATTCACGTTCTCGTCGGCAAGACCCACACGATCTTCATGGCCGACACGACGGTCAACGAGCGCCCCTCGGCGAGCGACCTCGCCGATATCGCCGAGCAGACCGCGGCGGTCGCCCGCAAGATGGGCCATGAGCCGCGCGTCGCCTTCCTCTCCTGGTCGACCTTCGGCAATCCGCCGGGCAACTGGCTGACCAACATCCGCGAGGCGGTGGGACTGCTCGACCAGCGCCAGGTCGGCTTCGAATATGAGGGCGAGGTGGCGCCGGATGTCGCGCTCAACCCGGCGATGGCGGCGCTCTATCCGTTCAGCCGCCTGTCCGGCCCGGCCAATGTGCTGGTCATGCCCGGCCTGCAATCGGCCAATATCTCGGCGAAGCTGCTGAAGGAGCTCGGCGGCGATTCGATGATCGGGCCGATGCTGATCGGCATGGCCAAGCCGGTGCAGATCGCGACCATGACCTCGACCGCGTCCGAGCTGGTGACCCTGGCGGTGCTCGCGGCTGGCGGGATCGCCAGCTAGGTACGGACTCTCAGCTTAGTCGGGATTGTCCGCAGTCGGGACGCCGCCGGCGCCGCTGCCGACGCGGCCGATATTGCCGAACAGCTCGGCGAAGAAGCCGCGCTCGCGGCCGAGCGTCGGGGTCTTGTCGCCCGAGGGCGACAGTCTGGCGATCTTCTCCATGCCGCTCTTCTCGACCGCAGCGACGTTGCCCTGCGCATCGAAGCTGACGTGGATCAGCGTCTGGGCGGTCGGCTTGGGATTGCCGAAGCCCAGCTGCTTGGTATCGCGCGAGACATAATACCAGTCATTGTCGTTGAACGTGCCGGAGAAGCTCGGCCGGCCGAGCGTCTTGGCGACCGAATCCTTGTTGTCGATCCCGGGCTGCACCGTCCCGAGCAGGACCGGATCAATGATGAAGCCCTGATGGTTCCGGTCCCTGGAACAGCCGGCGAGCCCGGCCAGCGCCATCGCCGCCAGCGCGATGCCGCCGATGCGGCGGGCGAGGTCGGTGTGCGGCGACAATTTCATCGGCTCAATCTCCCGCCCCTGGACAGGGCGTAACGCTGCGCGGCGTTGCAACGCCGGCCGTCCGCCTCAATATGCGGCACGGCAGGCTTCGACAAGGCCGCGGGCGAAGGAACGGGTGTGGCAGGATTGACCGGATTGTTCAGGCGGCGGACGCGCGAGCCGGAGCTGGCCGCGCTCTATGGCGCGATTGTCGCCGCCGCGCGCTCGCCCGACTGGTACCGTTACGGCGCCGTGCCCGACACGCTCGACGGCCGCTTCGACATGATCGCCGCGGTGTTCGCCCTGGTGCTGTTGCGGATCGAGGCCGAAGGCGAAGCCGGCCGCGCGCCCGCCGCGACCCTCACCGAGCGCTTCATCGACGATATGGACGGCCAGCTGCGCCAGCTCGGCATCGGCGACATCGTCGTCGGCAAGCATATGGGCAAGATGATGTCGGCGCTCGGCGGGCGGCTCGGCGCCTATCGCGACGGTCTGGCCGGCGGCGATTTCGCCGACGCGCTGGCGCGCAACCTTTATCGCGGTGCCGATGTCGATCCAGCAGCGCTGGGCTTCAGCGAGGCGCGGCTGCGCCAGCTTGCCGACAGGCTCGCGGCGACACCGCTCGACGCCCTGCTCGCCGGCCAGCTGCCCGCGCCATGACCGCCCTCGAGTTCGCCCGCCCGATCCGGCTCGATGCGCTGGGCAGCGCCGGGCAGGCGGTTCGCATTGCCGCCGAGCCGGCGGAACGCGACGCGCTCGCCGCCCGCTTCGGACTTCTCGCGCTCGACCGGCTGGAAGCCGAGGTCAGCCTTCTACGCGATGGCGTGACCGTCACTGCCGAGGGCCGGCTGCAGGCGGCGGTGGTCCAGGCCTGCATCGCCAGCGACGAGCCCGTGCCCGATCGCATCGACGAGCTGTTCACCCTGCGCTTCGTGCCCGAGGAGATGCTGGCCGAAGGCGACGAAATCGAACTGCGCGAGGTCGACTGCGACACGCTCCCCTATGACGGCAAGGTCATCGAGCTCGGCGAGGCAGTCGCCGAAACGCTGGCGCTGGCGCTCGATCCCTTCCCGCGCAGTCCCAATGCCGAGGCCGCGCTGCGCGAGGCGGGCGTGGTCGGCGAGGACGAGGCGAAGGCAGCGTCCTCGCCCTTCGCAAAGCTGGCGAAGCGTTAGGGTCCGTCCTCAGCCCAGCGCCTTGATCGCGTCGACGATGGCGCGCGGATTCTCCTGGATGAGATTATGCCCGCCCGGCACCAGCGCGGTGCCGACGAGCCGAGGAAAGCGCGCGCCATCGATCGTACGGCGCGGGTCGACGCCGTCGTCGCTGCCCTGGAGCAGGAAGGCCGGCACATCGAGCGGCGGCAGGCTGGTCAGCCGGCGTTCGAGATCGGCATAGGCGGGATCCCCCGGCGCCAGCTCGAAGCGGTGGCGATAGCTGTGGATCACGACCTCGACGAAATCGGGATTGTCGAAGGCCTCGGCGCTGCGATCGAAGGTCGCGTCGTCGAAGCGCCATGACGGCGACCATGTCTCCCAGAGATAGCGGACCACCGCGCGGCGGTTCTGCGTCAGCCCCTGACGGCCGCGCTCCGAATGGAAATAGAAGCAGTACCAGAGGCGCACTTCAAAGTCGGGCGGCGCCGGTTGGCGCAGCAGCACCGGATCGAACAGATTATAGCCGCCGATCGAGACCAGCCCGCTGACCCGCTCGGGCCAGAGCGCGGCGACGGCGCAGGCGCCGCGCCCACCCCAGTCGTATCCGGCGAGCATGGCGCGATCGACCGCCATCGCATCCATGAAGGCGAGGAGATCGGCGCCGAACGCCCCCTGCTCGCCCGAGCGCATCGTCCCGGCCGAGCGGAAGCGGGTCGGGCCATAGCCGCGCATCCACGGGATCAGCACGCGCCAGCCCTCGGCCGCCAGCATCTCGCCGGCCTCGACGCAGGCGAGCGCGTCATAGGGAAAGCCGTGCATCAGGATCGCGACGCGGCCATCGGCCGGGCCCGCTTCGAGATAGCCGATATCGAGCAGCGGCGTTGTGACGCTGAGCTGCCTCACGGGCGACAGATCCTAGAAGGGGACGTCGTCGTCGAGATCGTCGCTGAAGCCGGTCTGGGCCGGCGCGGGGGCCCGTGCGCCACCACCCCGGCCGCCGCCAATGGCAGGCTCCTCATCGCCCCAGCCGCTGCTGCTGCCGGCACCACCACCGCCTTCGCGACGATCGAGCAGCTGCAATTCGCCGCGGAAGCGCTGCAGCACCACCTCGGTCGAATATTTGTCCTGGCCGGACTGGTCCTGCCATTTGCGAGTCTGGAGCTGGCCCTCGATGTAGAGCTTGCTGCCCTTGCGGGCATATTGCTTGGCGACCTTGCCGAGATTCTCGTTGAAGATCACGATGCGGTGCCATTCGGTCCGCTCCTGGCGGTTGCCGTCGCGGTCGTTCCACGTCTCGGTCGTCGCCAGCCGGAGATTGACCACCTCGCCGCCGCTGCCGAGCGACCGCGCTTCGGGGTCGGCGCCGAGATTGCCGACCAGAATCACCTTGTTGACGCTGCCTGCCATCTCTTCCTCGCCGCTGGATGTAGGACGCTAGAGCCCCAATGCTCTCGCTGTCCAATATGTAGCGCCGGATGCGAGGTATGCCAGTGCGAAGAGATAACCGAGCATAAAAGCCGGCCAGCGCCAACCATTGGTCTCGCGCCGGGTCACCGCCAGGGTCGACAGACACTGCGGCGCGAAGACGAACCAGGCGAGGAAGGCGAGCGCGGTCGGCAACGGCCAGCTCTTGCGCAGCGAGTCGCGCAGGCTCAACTCTTCAGGCGGCGCCGCCCCGGGCTGGGCCGCGGTATCGCGCGATTTCAAGGCATAGACCGTCCCCAGCGCCGAGACCGCGACCTCGCGCGCCGCCATCGCCGGGATCAGCGCCAGCACGATATCGCGATTGAAGCCGATCGGGCGGAAGGCCGGCTCGATCGCATTGGCGACGCGACCGGCGATGGAATAGTCGATCGCCGGCTGGTCATAGCCGGCCGGCGGCCGCGGGAAGAACACCAGCGCCCAGAGCACCAGGTTGGAGACGAGGATGATCGTCCCGGCGCGCTTGAGGAAGATCATCGCGCGTTGCCACAGGCCGAGCAGCACGTCGCGCCAGCTCGGCATCTGATATTTCGGCATCTCCATCATGAAACCGGGAGTCTGGCCGCGGGTGACGGTCCGCCGCAGGACCAGCGCGACGATCATCGCGCCGACAATGCCGGCGACATAGAGCGTGAACAGCACCAGCCCCTGAAGCCCAATGCCCGGTCCGATGCTCCGCGCCGGGATGAAGGCGGCGATGATGATCGCATAGACCGGCAACCGCGCCGAACAGGTCATCAGCGGCGCGATCAGGATCGTCGTCAGCCGGTCCTTGGGATCGTCGATCGTGCGCGTCGCCATGATCCCCGGCACCGCGCAGGCGAAGGAGGAGAGCAGCGGGATGAAGGCGCGTCCCGACAGCCCGACCCGGGCCATCAGCTGATCCATCAGAAAGGCGGCCCGGACCATGTAGCCGGTCGCCTCGAGCAGCAGGATGAACAGGAACAGCACGAGGATCTGCGGCAGGAATACGACCACCGAGCCGACGCCGGCGATCACCCCGTCGACGATCAGCGAGCGCAAGACGCCCGCCGGCAGCACGGCGGTCGCCGCCGCCCCGAGCGCATCCTGCCAGCCGCTGATCACGTCCATCGGATATTGCGCCCAGGCGAAGACCGACTGGAACATGACGAACATGATCGCCGCCAGCAGGACCGGGCCGATCACCGGATGCAGCACGATGCGGTCGACCGAGCGGGTCCAGCGCCGCACGACGTCATGCTCGACGGTGGTTTCCGCCGCGATCGCCCGCGCGCGGCGCTGCAGCGCGACGAGATCCTGGGGGATCGCCTCGGCCGGGTGCGGCCGCTGGCCGGTCGCGTCGGCAAGGGCAGCGAGCAGCTCGTCGACGCCGCGCTTGCGCACCGCGACGGTGGCGATCACCGGCACGCCGAGCGCGCGCGACAATGCCGGCACGTCGATCTCCAGCCCGTCGCGCTTGGCCATGTCGATCATGTTGAGCGCGACGACGATCGGAATGCCGAGCGCGATCAGCTGCAAGGCGAAGCGCAGGTGATTGTCGAGATTGGTCGCATCCATCACGACCAGGATCACGTCGGGCTGGCGCTCGCCGTCCTGCCGGCCGAGGACGACGTCGCGGGTGACCGCCTCGTCCGGGCTGGCGGGCTCGAGGCTATAGGCGCCGGGTAGGTCGATCAGCTCGATCGGCCGGCCATCCGGCAGGCTCAGCCGGCCGGATTTCCGCTCGACCGTGACGCCGGGATAGTTGCCGACCTTCTGGCGCGCGCCGGTCAGCGCGTTGAACAGCGCGCTCTTGCCGGCATTGGGGTTACCGACCAGTGCAACCAGTGGCGCGGGGTTCATTCGGCGGCGGCCGCCTCTACCACCTGGATCGCTTCCGCCTGGGCGCGGCGGATCGCCACCGTCATTCGGCCGATGCGCAGCGCAATCGGATCGCGCCGGATCGGGCCATGGTGAAGCGTCTCGATTCCAACGCCCTCGTCGAAGCCGAGCTCGCGCATCCGTCGCGCCTGCGCTACCGGCAGCCGTTCCCAGTCGATCGCGGCAATCCGCGCCGGACGGCGAACCGGCAGTTGATCAAGACGCAGCACGCGACCTCATCCCCTCGCAAAGCAGTTGCGACTTATTAGCAATAAGCGGCGTCAGACGCCAGCGGGAAGAATCAGCGCGCCGGATAGCGCAGCCGGCCGAGCAGGCGGACGAGGCTGAAACGATCACCCGGCGCCGGGATCAGCCGCGCCTTGGCCTTCTCGAAGCGCATGACATCGTCGATCCGGCGATCGAGGAAGCCCGCGGTCTCGGCAAAGCCCTCGGATTCGTCGCCGAGCCAGGCGAGCAGGGTCGCGCTGTAGACCGCAACCAGAGTGGCGCGCTTGGTGTAATGGTTGAAATCGGTCGCCTGGTCCCCGGCGTGGCGCCAGATTCGGTCGGCCGCGCGCCAGGCGAGGCGTGCGGCGCGAAACGCATTCTGCGGCTGGGCCAGGATCGCCAGGGCCCGGCCGAGCGCCTCGCGGTCGGCCGCCATCGCCTCGAGCCTGGCCCAGATCAGGCCGCGGATGCGGTCGCGGAACTTCAACGCCGCCACCGCCGGGGCCGGGACCGCGGCGATCATGGCGGCATCGACCGTTTCGAACCAGGCATCGATCATGTCGACCGCGCCCTTGGGGAAGACCAGCGCCGCACGATCGGCCGGAATGCCGAGCGCCGCGGCGACGCGGGCGAGCGCGACCGGCGACCAGCCGTCGAACGCCGCCTCGGCGGGCAGCAGGGGCGCGAGCGCGGCACGCAGCTCGTCGAGCGTCATCTCCGCCGGCGGGATGGCCGGATCGCTCATCGCGACAGCCGATCGCGCAGGCCGATCATCGCCAGCGCCGCGCGGGCGGCATCGCCGCCCTTGTCCTTGTCGTCGGGCCGGGCGCGGGCGAGCGCCTGCGCCTCATTCTCGACAGTTAGGATGCCGTTGCCGATCGCCGCGCCATCCATCGTCAGCGCCATGATGCCGCGCGCGCTTTCGCCGGCGACGATCTCGAAGTGGTAAGTCTCGCCGCGGATGACGACGCCCAGGGCGACGAAACCGTCCCAGCGGCCGCCGTCGATCGCCAGCGCGATGGCGCCGGGAATCTCGAGCGCACCGGGTACGGTGATCGTCTCATGGCTATGGCCGGCCTGCTCGATCGCGGCGCGCGCGCCGGCGAGGAGCAGGTCGTTGAGATGCGCGTAGAAGCGCGCTTCGACGATCAGCAGGCGCGCCATCAGCCGCGGCCGGTCGGGATCGCCCTTTCACCGGCGATATTCAGGCCATAGCCGGACAGCGCGATCAGCGTGTGATGCGAATTGCTCAGCAGCACCATGTCGTGGACACCGAGATCGGCGAGGATCTGCGCGCCGATGCCGTAGTTACGCAGCTCGTCCATGTCGCCGCTCTGGGTCGCGCGGATCGCCCGGCTCATCGCGTCCGAGCCGCCGCGGCGCAGCAGCAGGAGCACGCCGCCGCCGGCGTCGCCGATCGCCTGCATCGCGCCCTGGATCAGCCCGCCGCGCGGGCCCTTGCTGCCGACGAGGTCGGACAAGGGATCGATGGTATGGACCCGGACCAACGTCGGCCGGTCGGGGACCGGCACGCCCTTGGTCAGGACGAGATGCTCGTCGCCCGAGGATTTGTCGATGTAGGTCATCGCCGTCCAGGTCCCGCCCCAGGCGCTTTCGAAGCGGGTCTCGGACGTACGCTCGACGAGATGGTCGTGGCGCCGGCGATAGGCGATCAGGTCGCGGATCGTGCCGATCTTGAGATTGTGATGCTGGGCGAAGGAGACGAGATCGTCGAGCCGCGCCATCGTCCCGTCGTCGTTCATGATCTCGCAGATCACACCCGAGGGATTGAGGCCGGCGAGCCGGGCGATGTCGACCGCCGCCTCGGTATGGCCGGCGCGGACCAGCACGCCGCCTGGCCGCGCCACCAGCGGGAAGACATGGCCCGGGCTGACGATATGCTCGGGGCCCTTGGCGGCGTCGATCGCGACGGCGATGGTGCGGGCGCGATCCGCCGCGGAGATGCCGGTGGTGACGCCCTCCTTGGCCTCGATCGAGACGGTGAACGCGGTCTCGTGGCGCGTGCCGTTCTCGCGGCTCATCAGCCCGAGGCCGAGCTGGTCGATCCGCTCCTTGGCGAGCGCGAGGCAGACCAGGCCCCGGCCGTAGCGGGCCATGAAGTTGATCGCATCCGGCGTCGCCATCTGCGCCGGGATGACGAGATCGCCTTCATTCTCGCGGTCCTCGTCGTCGACGAGGATGAACATGCGTCCGTTGCGCGCCTCGTCGATCAGCTCTTCGGGCGAGGAGAGGAAACCGTGCCGCAGACGGGCAAGCTCAGGCTTGGACATGACGAAGCTGCTCCATGCGGGCAAGATAGCGGGCGAGGACGTCGATTTCGAGGTTCACCTTGCGGCCGGGCGCCAGCGGACCGAGGTTGGCCAGCGGGTCGAGCGTGGTCTGCGCCGCGGTGTGCGGAATGATGTTGATCCCGATCCTGACACCATCGTCGGCGTCCTCGACCTCGTTGACGGTCAAGGATACGCCATCGACGGTTACCGAGCCCTTGGCGGCGAAATAGCCGGCCAGCGCGCGCGGCGCGGCAATCGTGACGCGGCAGGAGTCGCCCTCGGGCGCGGTCGCGACAACCTCGCCGACGCCGTCGACATGACCGGTGACGATATGACCGCCCAATTCGTCGCCGATCCGCAACGCGCGTTCGAGATTGAGCCGCGCGCCCTCCTGCCACAGCCCGGGCGCGGTGCGGGCCAGGCTTTCGGCCGAGACATCGACGGCAAACCAGCCGTCGCCGCGATCGACCACCGTCAGGCAGGCGCCGGAGCAGGCGATCGACGCTCCCAGTGGGGCGTCGGCGGTATCGGCACGACAGCTGATCCGCACGCGCAGGTCGCCGCGGTGCTCGACGGCCTCGATCTGGCCGATGTCGGTGATGATGCCGGTAAACATCAGTTTTCGTCTCGCCGGCGGTGGTAGACTTCGAGTCGGTCGCTGCCAAGCCGGCGCGACCCGGCCGCCGCCCAGCGGCCATGCGCCGCGGCCAGGCTGGCAAGGCCGAGATCGCCGACGCAGGCCGGCCCGGCCCCGAGGATGATCGGCGCGCGATAGATCAGCAGCCGGTCGACCAGATCCTCTGCGAGGAAGGCCGCGGCGGCACCCGCCCCGCCCTCGACGAGGAGATGGTCGATGCCCGCGAGCGCGGCGATCGCGCCGGGCGACGGAATGGCTTCCCAGCCCTCGGGTGCCGCGCCGGTGGTCAGC
>Ga0207667_10002082_pt1 | contig 25066 bp, 15 predicted proteins | sample KBSCornC52_FD_184301 | JGI IMG/M metagenome (GOLD analysis project Ga0207667, IMG submission 184301) | Corn rhizosphere microbial communities from Kellogg Biological Station, Michigan, USA - KBS Corn C5-2 (SPAdes) (version 2) | ecosystem: Host-associated > Plants > Roots > Rhizosphere > Soil ...
AGGCAGCGCTCGCTTCATGGCGGGGTCTCCTGTGGCGGGCCGCCGTTCCATTCGCGATCCTTCGCGTCGTATTGCATATACACGATCCAGGTCACGGTGCGCACCTGGCCCGCGCGCTCCACGACCTCCCCCTGCAATCGCACGGTGGCCATCTGCGGCGACTGCAAGTCGACATGGGAGTCTCCGAGATCGCTGAAGTCCACCACGGCCGCCGGAGGCAGCGCTTCATTGCGCACGATGCCGCGGGCCCGCCAATAGGCCCCCTGCGCGGTATATTCGTGCTGGCTCGCTTCCCGCCAGCCCATCATGGCGACGGAGCCGAAAAACTGGATGAGAAAACCGAGGACCAGCAGGAAGCCGAGGATGACGATCCGCTTGAGCCACGGATTGGCGCGTCGGCGGAGTTTTACCAGGCTCGTCACCGGCTGCCACTGCTCGAGCCCTTCACGCCAATAGAGTGTCTCCTCCGCAATCAAGCCGGAATTCAGCAAATGGTCGATTTGCGGAATCGTGTAAGGACCGCGCTGTTCGCCATGGATGTGCAAATAGAAAATCTCGGGAGAGATCATCAAACAAAAAGACCGTTCACTATGAGGGAGAATTTCCGACCGGGCTACCGGAAATCGCGTAAGTCGGCAACCCTCTCGTGGGTTCGGGTGGAATTTTTGTTGTTTTCAATTGCCGAGCCAGCCCCAGCGGAGGCCATCCCCATTTGAAACGGTGAATCGCGCAATGGGGCCAGTGCCCGCGCGGTAGCCGGCCTCAGAGAGGCGGCACTACGGGACACTGACCCCGGCTACAAGATTAACGTGGTGCTCTCGAGTCCCGCTACGCGACGGGAAGGAGCGTGAGGTCGGAAGTGTTTCGATCTTCCATCACGCTGCGCAAGGCGTTGCGCAGTTCCTCGCGGATCAATGGTTTCTTGAGCACGCAATCGATGGTCTCGGGTTGCTGTTCGGGGCCGAAGCCAAAGCCGGTGAGGAGGATCACCGATTTCATGGGATTGATGCGATGCACGACCTCGGCGAGTTGCAGGCCGTTCATGCCAGGCATGCCGTGGTCCGTGATGACGATATCGAAATCCTCGCTCATGAAATGCCGCACCGCATCGTTGCCATTGGCGGCCGTCATGACCCGGTGGCCATCTCCGCGGAGATAACCCGAGACGACTTCGCGGGTATTCGGTTCATCGTCCACGACGAGCACGCGGAGCGTGCGATCGAGGGCATCGCCGACTTCTTCTTCCTCCACGATCGGCGCGTGATTGCACGGTAGCGTGAGGACGAATGTCGTCCCCTTCCCCAGCGCGGTTTCAATGTCCATGGTACCTTCGTGACGACGGATGATGCCGAAGGACATGGCCAGGCCCAGCCCGGTGCCATTGTCGCCCTTCGTGGAAAAGAACGGCTCGAGACAACGCTGCCGCACTTCCTCACTCATGCCAGTGCCGGTATCGGCCACTTCGATGCGAACCGCGTTTTCCTGCGGAACAGTGCGGAGGGTGATGGTTCCACCCTTGGGCATTGCGTCCACAGCATTGAACACGAGATTCATCAAGGTCTCGCGCAGCTCCGAGCTGTTGCCCAGGACGGGTGGGAGTTTTTGCAGTTCCAACTCCACCCGAATGGTGCGGCCGCTCTCCAGCGCATGACCGTACCATTTCGGTTTGGTCAACGGAACGATCTCCTCGATGAGATCGTTCACGTCCACGGCGGCGAAGACGTCGTTTTCCTCGCGTGGACGATAGAAATCACGCAACCGCGAAACCACATGGGAGGCGTCGCGGCCGGCGATGTTCATCGTCTTGAGGTATTCCCGCAGCAGTTCGCGATCGTCGATCAACTCCGCATTCTGAAGCAGGAGTTCGGTGTAACCGATGATCGCCATGAGCGCGTTGTTGAAGTCGTGGCAAACGCCGCCGGCCATTTCGCCGAAGGCGCGAAAGCGTTCCTGCTGGACCATCTGGCGCTGGCTGGTCTGCAACTCGACGAGCGCCTTTTGCAGTTCGAGGGTGCGCTCCGTCACTTTCTGCTCGAGCACCCGGTTCTGCGCTTCGATCTCGAGATACTGCATGCGCGTTTGCAACAGGCTGCGCACCCGCATTTGCATCTCGGAACTGTCGAAGGGCTTGAAGAGGATGTCGGTCGCCCCAGCGATGAGCGCGCGGCGTTTGATCTGCGAATCCTGCGACCCCGTGAGGACGAGGATGGGCAGGCAGGCTTCGCGTGGGAGATAGTTGCGGATCTGTTCGACGAGTTGAATGCCGTCCATTTCCGGCATCTCGATGTCGGTAATGATGAGGTCGGGCTGGAAGGCCTCGAATTCCTCGAGAATCCGCGTCGGATCCGTCAGCTTGCGCAGGTGCTTGAATCGCAGGCGATCGAGCACGCTTTCCAGTAGACAAAGGCTGCGGACCTCATCGTCCACGAGAAGAATGCGCCCCTGCCGAAGAGATTCCTCGGTCATAGCCACAATCTCTTAGGCGAGTTGCGGCTCGGGTTTGAAGCGAGGACAGAGGCTGCGCACCGTATCCAGGAGCAGGTGCGGGTCGACGGGCTTGGCCAGATAACGCACCCCGTGATGCACGCCGGCTTCGCTCTTGGAAATGAGCGAGGTCACGAAGATGACGGGAACTCGCGAGAGCAGCGCGTCGCCACCCAGTTCGCGGGAAATCGCGCCGCCATCCTTGCCGGGCATATCGACATCCAGCAGGATCAGGTCCGGGCGGAATTGGCGCGCGGTCGTCAGCGCGGCAAAAGGGCGGTTCTCTTCCAGGACGTCATAACCGCCCACTCGATTCAGGATCGTCGCGACCAAGCGCGAGAGTTTTGGATCATCATCAACAACGAGGATTTTGCTTGTAGCCATGCTATCATTTACAAGCAGGCCGTGTGCACCGTTTAAAAGGGAAACTACGTATCTACTCTACGTGGATTCCCCGACGAGACTCTCCGCGATGCGCGAGAGTGTCTTAGGCGGAAATAATATGATTGCGGATCGCGTAGCGCACGAGATCGCTGAAGGACTTGAACTTCAGCTTCTTCATGATCGCCGCACGGTGCGTTTCCACTGTCTTCACGCTGATTCCCAGCGAATCCGCCACCTCTTTGTTGCTCGCGCCCTCGGCGAGCAATTGCACGATTTCACGCTCCCGGTCAGTCAGTCTTCCATCGACGGTTTGCTCTTCGTCCTTGGGTTTCCCATGCAGGAACTTGGCGAAAAGAATCTCCCCGACCTGGGTGGTGAAATACGGTTTGTGCGCGGCCAGGGCGGTGAGCGCGGCTTCCAGTTGTTCGCGTCCGTCGGTCTTGAGAATGTAACTGCGGGCACCAGCTTCGAAGACCTGGCGGATGAGCTCTTCCGTTTCCAAACCGGTGAACATGAGAATCTCCGTCGTCGGAGCGATCTTCTTGATCTGCCGCGTGGCTTCGAGACCGTTCAGCTCGGGCATGGTCACATCCATGACCACGATCTGGGGCTGTAACTTCTCGACCATCTCCACCGCTTCCCGACCGGTCGACGCTTCTCCGCAAACTTCCCATCCTTCGAGCAACTCTACTACCGCACGAACGCCCCGGCGCATCACTTGATGGTCATCGGCGATCAATACTTTCGTAGTTTCCATAGATTCGAAATGGGACAGGGAGAAGTTTACTTCAAAGACCGTAGTCTTTTCAAACACTTAGCTCCGGTTTTGCCGAAGGAAACTCATTCCTAATTTTCGGGTGAAAAATACACAATTCCCCTACACTATTCAGTATACTACCGGCTTCTCTCCAGAGTTCTATCCTCTCTGGGACTCCGCCGCAAGCCACTACATTTCCAAAAACGAACCATTTTCTCAATTTTGCATAGTCCCGCCGCATTTGAGTCTCAAGTTGCACAAATCATGTTTGGGGATATCCGTATGAATACGCATGATGAGCTTTGCGCAATCTTACGCAATGTTTTTGCGCATTTTGACGAAAATCCTTTTACCGGGCCGACTTGCTGCTTAACCAAGCTAAAATAATCGGCTTTCCCCACCGTCAACCTCTGCCCAACCCTTCTTTGTTTTCCAGTTCCTTCCATCTCCAACCCATTCCCACGAATCCCCTGCGGTCCCTGCTTAACGCTCGATGAAAGGCGAACTTTTCATCTTGATTGGCGAAGCGATCGGGGTTTACTTTCTCGTCCTGTGGGCGCACTCCCTGCGGAGTCGCTGCGGACTGGCCCATTTCTACGCGCTGATCGGTAGCCTGACTGCCGTCATGTCCTGGGTGACGGATGCCGGCGTTAAGGTATTTCTGCCTCACGTGGAACTGATGGTCGGCTCCACGGTCTTCTACACCGCGCTGCTGTTGGGGGTATTTGTGGTTTACGTCTTCGACGGACCACGGGCGACACGCATTGCCATCTCCACGATCGCCGGTGTCTCCGTCATTGTGCCGATCATTGCCTTGATCCTGCATATGCAGATCAAGCTCTCGGATTCTCCGCCGATGGGCCAAGTCCCGATTCCCAGCCTGCGCATCAACAGCGCTTCGGTCATTACCACGGTAGCGGATCTGATCTTTCTCGCCATCGCGTGGGAATTCCTCGGTAAGCCGCGAATCAATCTGCCTTTGTGGCTGCGTTCCTTCCTCACCTTGTTGGGAGTCATGTGGCTGGACGTGTTGCTCTTTTCCACCGGCGCTTTCTTCGGGACTCCCGACTACGTGCACATTTTGACCGGCACGTTGGTCAGCCGGTTGATCATCTCGGTTTTCGCCTACCCATTCCTCTATCTCTACCTCGATCGGCAGAACAAAAAATTCGGCATGGTCATTGAGCATCGTCCCGTGCTCGCGATCCTCAAGGAAGTCAGCGAAGTGCGCCTCGAGTTGAGCCTCGCCCAGCAGGAAATCGAGCGCCGCAAGAAAGTGGAGCGCGAAAAGGAAAGTCTCATCGAGCAACTCCAAAAGGCGCTGAACGAAGTGAAGACCCTGCGCGGGATTCTTCCGACCTGCGCTTATTGCAAAAACATTCGTGACGAAGGCGGCGACTGGCATCAACTCGAGGAATTCATCCAATGCCGCAGCGAGGCGAAGTTCAGTCACGGCATTTGTCCGGATTGCCGGAAAGTCCATTTCCCGCACGTGCGCGAAACGGTGTAGGTCCACGGCGGGCATTGGGAGCAAGCGGTTCTCGCTGGGCAAAATCCTCTAGCAACACGGTGTTGAGGAGGTTATGCACGGCGCTGCTCCTTCCCTGATGCTCCCCAATCTCTTCTCCCGTCGCCGCCCTGCTGCTCATTTGCTCTGTGGGGCTTCCGTCGCTTTTTTCCTCGGCCTGGCTGGCGTTTCCCGTGCCGGCGTTGATCCGGGTGAATATCTGATCAGCGAGATGAATTGCGCGGCCTGTCACGATGCCGGGCCCGTCAAGCAACGCCTGGCCTCACGTCCCTCACCACGCTTGGATGCGGCCCATGGCGTGAAGGTGACCCCGCAGTGGCTCCATGCTTTCCTGCTTAACCCGCAGGCGGAAACGCCCGGCACGCTGATGCCGGACATGCTGGCCTCGCTGGAAGAACCGAAACGCGCCGTAGTGGCTGAGGCGCTCACCCACTACCTCGTCTCGCTGCGCGGCGCACAAAAGGCGACGCCGATCGGCCAGAGTGCGGCGGCCATCAATGTGGGGCGCACGCTTTTTCACACGGTCGGCTGTGTGCAGTGCCATGCTCCACAGGAACTCCCTCCGAGCAAGGCCGATCCCAAGAACGAGTTCCCCGAGATTGCCAAGACTTCGATTCCGCTCGGCGACCTCGCGAAGAAATTCACCGTCGCTGAACTGGCCGACTTTCTCCGCGATCCGCTGAAGTCCCGGCCCGGTGGCCGCATGCCTTCGCTGAAGCTCAATCCTACCGAAGCGCGGGCCGTTGCCATGTATCTCCTGCGCTCGCAAGCCCCCGAGGGCGAGGATGCGCATTTGTCCGGGCTGAGTTACGAATATTACGAGGAGCAACTGCCGGAGTTGCCGGAGTTTGATCGCCTGACTCCCAAGACGACGGGGAACGTCGATACCTTCACCTTGGCCGTCGTCCAGCGGAAGAACGACTTCGCGATTCGTTTCCGTGGCGTGATCGCCATCCCGACCGGCGGAGAATATCAATTCTACACGAAGTCCGACGACGGCTCGCGCCTCTTCATCGACGACAAGCAAGTAGTCGAGAACGGCGGCATTCACCCGGACCAGGAGCGCAATGGGAAGATCAAGCTGACTGCGGGCAGCCACTCCATCCGGGTCATTTATTTCGATGGCGGCGGACAGACGGCGCTCAAGGTTTCGTGGAAGGGTCCGGGCATTAGCAAAACCGAAATCCCCGCGAACGTCCTTTCGCATGAAGGCAAGGCCATGCTTCCGGCCGGCAATGTCGAATTCGCCGTCGATGACACCAAGGCCGCAGCCGGTGCGAATTACTACGTTTCCCTGCAATGCGCCCGCTGCCACGGTAATCTCCCCAGCAAATGGCCAATCAACGCGACCGCCCCCGTGGCCCGGCCGCTGGCCCGACTCAACGGCCGCCAGCCCGCGGGATGCCTGAGCCCGAAGGTGAAGCCGGGCCTGCCGCGTTTTGAGATCAATGACCGCCAGCGCGTCGTCATTCTGGGCCAACTCGGTGCCCAAGCCACGCTCACCGCGGAACTCACGCCGGAGCAACAAATCATTCGGACGATGACCGTGATGAATTGCTTCGCCTGCCACAATCGCGACCATCGCGGCGGCCCGGAAGGTCTGCGCCGCGAGTATTTCACCAACGTCGGCGAAGTCGATCTGGGCGACGAAGGCAAGATGCCGCCACAACTGAACGGCGTCGGAGCCAAGTTGCGTCCGGAATGGATCAAGACCGTGCTCGCCGAAGGCGGCGCCGTGCGACCTTACATGGCCACACGGATGCCGCAGTTTGGCGCCGCCAATGTGGGTCAACTGCCTGATCTTTTCAGCAAGGCTGACGCGCGAGCCGATGCGGCGCCGGATCCCGATGTCGCCGCCTCCGGTATGGCCAACGAAGCGAACAAGTATGGTCGCAAACTCATCGGCGTCGGTGGTCTCACCTGCATCGCGTGCCATATGTTCGACGGCCACAAATCGCTCGGCGTGCCCGCGCTCGATCTCGCCACGGCGGGACAGCGCTTGAAGTTCGATTGGTTCCGCCGCTACCTGCTCGATCCGCAATCACTCCGCCCCGGCACGCGGATGCCGGCTTTCTGGCCCAACGGCGTGGCCACTAACAAGGACATCCTTGGCGGGGAAACAGAGAAACAGATCTTCGCCATCTGGGCTTATCTCGCGCGGAAGAATTTCACCGACCTGCCGGCGGGCTTGATCCAGGGCAAGATGGAACTCGTCGCCGACAAGGAAGCGATCATCTATCGTAACTTCATCGAGGGCGGTGGCTCGCGGGCGATCGGCGTCGGCTATCCGGAAAAGGCCAACCTCGCTTTCGATGCCAATGACATGCGCCTCGCGATGATCTGGCAGGGAGCATTCATCGATGCGGCGCGCCATCGCACCGGTCGTGGGCAAGGCTTCGAAAAACCGCTGGGCACCAATGTCGTCCACGAGCCGCCGGGGCCACCCTTCGCGATCCTGAATAGCGAGAGCGCAGCGTGGCCGAAGGACGCCGGCCAGGCGGCGGGCTGGCAGTTCCATGGCTATCTGCTCGACGTCAAACGTCGGCCCACCTTCCGCTATTCGTGGAACGACCTGAACATCGAAGACTATCCCGTCGCCGTGGCGGGTGATCCCGACGCCGGCTTCCACCGCACCGTAACGGTGCATGCGGAGAAACCGGTCGAGCACCTCTTCTTCCGTGCGGCGGTCGGAAAAAAGATCAAGGAGACCGACGGCACCTTTGCCGTGGATGACACGTTGAAGCTGAAATTCCCCGGTTCGAAGCCGATCATTCGCGAGAACGACAACGAGAGCGAGTTGCTCGTGCCGCTCACCTTCAGCGGTGGCGAAGCGAAATTCGTCGAGGAAATGACCTGGTAATTTCGTCCTCCTTCCCACCATGAAATTCACGACTATTCTCTCTCTCGCCGCCCTCTTTTGGAGCGCCGCGGTTTTCGCCGATGACACGGCGAGCCCCGAGCTCAAGGAAGCGGAGAAGCAATACTATCGCACCGTCACCCTGCCGATTCCCGAGGGCGTAGCCCTCGAGGCGGGCGCGTTGCAATGGATGGGCAACGGCCGCCTGGCGGCTTCCACCCGACAGGGCGACATCTACCTCATCGACAACGCCCTCGAGGATCCGCCCACGCATTTGAAGTTCACGCGATTTGCCAGCGGCTTGCACGAAGTGCTCGGCCTCACCACCAAGGACGGCTGGATCTACGCCACGCAACGCGCCGAAGAGACGCGGATGAAGGATCTCGATGGCGACGGCCGGGCCGATCTCTTCGAGACCGTCGGCGATCCCTGGGGCATCAACGGCGACTATCACGAATACGCCTTCGGCTCGAAATTCGACAAGAACGGCGACCTATGGATCGTGCTCTGCCTCACCGGTTCCTTTAACAGCAACAGCCCGTATCGCGGCTGGTGTTTCCGTCTCAAACCGGATGGTTCGTGGGTGCCCACTTGCAGCGGCATTCGCTCGCCAGGCGGCATTGGCACGAATGCCGATGGGGTGATGTTCTTCACCGACAACCAGGGGCCGTGGAACGGCGCCGATGGACTCAAGGAATTGCGGCCCGGCTATTTCATGGGACACCCCGCGGGGCTGAAATGGTTCGACGATCCGGCAACCAAGGACGCCATCGCCAAGGCGGGCCTCAAGAAACCGCAGGAACCCGAGAGCGGCAGTCGCATTTACAAGGAAGCGAAGCGGATTCCCGAATACATGCCGCCGGCGATCATGTTCCCCTATCCTGAGATGGGGCAATCAGCGAGCGGGTTCATCGCTGACACCACCGGCGGAAAATTCGGACCGTTTCAAAAGCAACTCTTCGTCTGCGACCAATCGCACAGCACGGTCATGCGTGTCTTCCTCGAGAAGGTGAACGATCGCTACCAAGGCGCCTGCTTCCCCTTCCGCCAGGGATTCGATTCCGGCAATCTTGGCGTCGAATGGGGCGACGACGGCTCGCTCTTCGTGTATGGAACCGACCGCGGTTGGGGCGCCCGTGGCGGACACCCCTATGCCCTCCAGCGGCTCGTTTGGACCGGCAAAGTGCCCTTCGAAGTTCACGAAATGCGCGCCAAACCCGACGGCTTCGAGTTCACTTTCACCAAGCCACTCGATCCACAGACCGCCGGCAACCCCGCGTCGTACACGATCAAGACTTACACCACGATCTTCCAGTCCAGCTACGGCAGCCCGAAGGTCGACGAGACCACGCCGACGATCAAGAGCGTGACCGTGTCACCCGATGGCCTGAGCGCCCGACTGGTCATCGATGGCCTCATGGAAGGCCACGTGCACGAGATTCATCTGCCCGGCGTGAAATCGAAGGATGGCGAGCCAATTCTGCATCCCGATGCCTACTACACGCTGAACCAGATCCCGGCTTCCTAACTTTCTCGAATTCACTCGACCGATTCCATCGCCCCATCTTTTCTCCCTGCCATGCAAATCCTCCCCCGCCTTCTCGCCATCGCCGCCCTCGCCCTGCTCGTTCCCGCCTGCGCTCATTCGTCGAAGAAAGCCGACTGCTGCAGCGCTTCCAAGAGCAGTGCCTCAACCTGCACCGCCGGCGACGCGCAGTGCCACGTGACGACGAGCAAGAAGAAGACGAAATAAGCGGAGCGTTACAACGGAGGGACACGCTCCAGCGTGTTCCCGATTTTCAGTCAGGCGGAGGGAGGTTTTGGGACGCGCGCAGGAGCGCGTCCCTCCGTCGCCGGTCACATTCCGTTGATCGCCCGCGGCCCGAGCACCAGTTGCTCGCCTTCGCGGGCGGCATCCACTCGCAGAGTGGCGCCATCCTTTTGCGCGATCTCGCGCGCATGCATGAGCATGTTCGAGATGGAGCGATCGTCGTGCGCTGGGTCGTGGTGGAAGAGAAAGAGCCGCTTCACGCCGTTATCGAGGGCGAGTTGCACCACGTCATCAACGCAGCCATGCCCCCAGCCGACGTGCGTCTTGTATTCGTCGACGCTGTATTGGGAATCGAGGATTAGCATGTCCACATCGCGGATGAACCCGGCGATGTTCTCCTCGATATTCCGCGGCAACGCTCCGCCGTGCACCTTCTTCGTGTTTTCGTTGAAGGACTCGTTGTCCGGTAGATAGACGATCGTTCCGCTCGATGTGTAGAGCTTGTAACCGACGCACACGCCCGGATGATTCGAGAAGCACGCTTCCGCGCGCACCTTGCCGATATTGAACGTCATCTCCCTCAGTTCCTCGATCACGATATTCCCCGGCATCTGCTTGAGTGCGATCGGGAAATACGGGCTCTCCATTTGCCCGGCGAGCGTCGCCGCCAGGCCATCGCGAGCTCCCTCGTAACCGAGGATGTGCACGCGGTTGCGTGCGTCGTAGGCCGGTAGGAAAAACGGAAAGCCCTGGATGTGATCCCAGTGCGTGTGGGTGATGAGCAGCGTGATCTCGATCGGCTTCCCCTTGAACTCCGCGGCGAGCGCCTCGCCCAGCGGCCGAATGCCCGACCCCGCGTCGAGAATAATGATCTCCCCATCCGCGCGAACCTCCACGCAGGAGGTATTGCCACCAAAGAAAACCGTCGTCTGTCCCGGCGTGGGAATCGAGCCGCGCACCCCCCAGAATTTCACCACGGTCTTTTGATCGGACGTCGGCTTCGCGCTGGGCACCGTCGATGGCGTCGGCGCCGCCTTGGTCTCCCCGCGGATCGAAGTTGTCCGCTGCAATGCCTCCTGCAACTGCCCCAGTTCGATCGGCTTTACCAGAAAATCGTCCGCTCCTGCTTCCGCCGCGCTCTGACGATCCGACGCAAAGTCGCGGCCGCTGATTACGATGATGCGCGTATCCTGAATATCGGGATTTTCGCGCACTGTCCGGCATACGTGGTAACCGTTGCTCTTCGGCATCAGTAAATCGCACAGGATCACATCGGGCCGATGCTTGATCGCGAGTTGCACGCCCTCGTCGCCGTCCGCCGCTTCGATCACCTGCCAGTCCGATCGCCGCAGTGCTTCCGCCGCCGGCTTTCGGCAAATCTCATCATCATCGATCAGGAGGATCGTCTTCATCTGGGAATGCCGGAGGATTGCAGCGTGGTGGAGATAGGGATGCCCGCCTCGTGGCGGATATGCAAGCTAGAGAAAGGGAAAATACGGGGTTTCGTCGAGTCTCCTTTTTAATCAGGACGGCATCTGACTTGTCCGATGAAAAGCCAGCCTCTACGTTCCGGCTCATGAACGTGCCCGATCTGCGCAGCCCCTATGTTCAAAGCGGCGGTATCTATTACATCCCCCGCATGCTCGACAAAATCCGTCTGCATGCGGCCGGCAAATTGCCCCAGGACTATCACGCCAACCTGGGTGGCGGCTTTGACGGCCGCACCGTGAGCTTTCTCTGGATCGAGTATCCCGCTCTCGTCGAGCGGGTGAAGCAGGGCGGCTCGGATGAAGAGATCCTCGAGTGGGCCGTGGCGCAGGGCCATCAACCGAGCGCGGAGGAAATTGCCATTTGGAATGACTTCATGCGCAAGCGTGGCTGGAACGACGAGTCTTCCGAGCGCCTGGCGATGCGCAAACGCGAAAGCGGTCTGGAGAAGCGCGACGACGTCCAGACCTTCTTCGATTACATCGATGCCGACGAAGGACGTCCTCTGCAGAAGAAGCACTGAGCCGATGTAGCGGCGCCGGAAATAACGGAGGGATACGCTCCTGCGCGTTCCCCATTTTTGATGATGGCGCGGTGGGAATACTGGGGAACGCACAGGAGCGCGTCCCTCCGTGAGCTCCGCTACCGCGCCTACCGCTGATAGATCGGCAGGAAATGGTTCTTCACCGAAAGGCTCAGCACGGCCATCGCGGTCGCGTAGACTTTTCCGCCCTGCCGTTCTTCGCCATTGATGCCTTCCCACCAGCCTTCGCGCGACTGCAGCGGTAGGAGCAAATCCGCGACCGTCCGCTTGGCTTCATCCGCGTGCTTGCCACCGCGCTGATACATTCCCTGCGCGTAATAATAGGTCGTGTAGAAAAACCAGCGTTCGCCCTGCCGGACACCATCCTTGAGCAAACGATCCGAGGCGCCTTTCACTTCGTCGGAATCGTATTGTCCACAGACCTGCATGGCCAGCAGACCCTCCGCCGTCGTCGAAATTTCCCGGCCCTTGGTCTGGTAACCGAAGCCACCCATTTTGGAAACACCGCGCGCCTCGCTATCCGGCTGATACAACCGGCGGATATAGCTCACCGCATTGTCGATCGCCTCCCTCGGCACGTCGATCCCGGCGTTTTTCGCCGCGCGTAGCGCCATCGTCTGCCAGACGGTCACCGACATATCCGAATCGCCCGAGTCCGGCGAATAGCGCCAGCCACCGCGATTGCTGTCGTTTTTCGAAACCTTCTGCGAACGCAAAATGAGATCGATCGCCAGGCGGCACTTGTTGCGGATCGCCTCGTCCTGCGCCGCGTCCGCGCCCATGCCGAGCATCTCCGAGAGCATCAGCGTGGTGATGCCGTGCCCATACATGCGCGAGCCATCGTTCTGGCCGAAATAGCCGTCCTGCTCTTGCGCATCCGGCCGCAACACAAAGGCCAGCGCCTTGCGCATCGCTTGCCCCTCTGGCGTGGGATCGGCGGGCTGATGCCCGCACGCGGCCATGGCCAGGATGGCCAGCGACGTCATCGCCGTCTCATGCCGCATCTTATTGTGAATGCCGCCCGTCGTGGGATCCTGCACGGACATGAGATACTGGGTCGCCCGGGCCATTGCCTCATCGACTTTGTCTTCGGCCTGCGCCGGGATGACGGGCAACGCCAGCAGTAGGCCGGCCGAGACCGTGACCACAATCCGGCTGGCGATCGTCTTCCAATTCATCCGTCGTAATTGATTCCGCGGTTCCATTAAGGCTTTTTCGATTTCTCCGCGATCACGCGATAGTAGGTTTCGACCTGGTTGCGATATTCACCGGCAATGCCTTCCTGCTGGCCTTGGGTCAATTGCTCGGCCATCTGCTTCGGCAGCCTGCCCCAATCACCCGCCTTGAGCTTCGCATCGCCTAAAGTTCCGTGTGGGCCATTGGCGCCCTGGCTTTGTGCGCCGCCTTTGGACATGGCCTGCAAACTACCCTGCTGCGGCTGGCCGGATTGATCCGGCGACCCGTTTTCTGAACGCGCCGATTTGGCCGCAGTCGCCGCCGCCTGGGCCATCGCTGCCTGGGCCTTCGCCGCGGCACTCGATTGCTGCGAAGGCTTTCCCCCGGCGGCGGAAGCTTGTTGCTGCGCGTTTTGCGAACGCTGCTGCTGGGCCTGCTGATTCGCCGCCTGCTGTGCGCCTTGATTGTTTTGGCCGGCCTGCTGCTGGCCACCGCTTTTGCCTTCCTGTTGCTCGTCACCGGCATGTGCATGGAGGGCGGCATCGAGCGCGTCGAGGGTCCGGGCCATCCAGACTTGTTCCTGCGGGGAAGCCGGAGTCGCCGCCGTCATGGCACTCGGCTCGGCTTCCTGCGAAGGTGGTTGCGCCGGGCCATTCTGCGCGGCCGGATTATTCTGCGCTTCGGCCGCCGACCCCTGCGGACCTTTCGGTTGCCCCTTGGCCCCCTGCTGTGCCGTTTGCTGCTGCATGGCCTCCTGTCCACTGGCCTGGTCCGTGTGCGCCTGTTTTCCCGCGGTCTGGGGGGTGTTCCCCTGCTGGGCATTTGCCTGCTGTTGGCCGCTTTGCGGTGCGGACTGTGGCGCCTGATTCTGCATCTGAGCGGCCTGCGCTTGCTGTCCGGCGGCATTGGCCTGCTGTGAGGCAGCTGGCTTACTGGGCTGACCTTCCGCCGCCGCGTCCGCTTCCGCCTGCGCGGGATTGGCCATCGCGTTGAGTTTCTCCAGTGACTTTTGTAATCCGGTATTGGCGTCGTTCACCGCCGGTTGAGCCTGCATGGCCTGCTGCGCCTTTTGGAGCGACTGCTGGGCATTCGGCACCTGCTGCTGGGCATTGGCTTCGATCTGCTTTCCGAGCTGGTCCAACTGCCCGCCGGCCACCTTGTTTTCCAGTCGCATCTCGTGGCGCCCGGCGCGCATTACATCGTCCGCCGCCTGTTCCGCCGTCTTGCCAATCGGAGTCTGCTCCCTGGCGGCTTGCGACAGCGCGGCATTGCTTTGATTCGGTTGCGGGTTCTGTGGATTCGCTTGTCCCGGCTGTTGCGATTGCGCTGAAGCCTGCATCTGCTGCGGCGGATTCCCCTGCTGGCCATTCTGCGGCGGTGGCGCGTTGGCTGGTTGCGGTTGGCCGTTCGGTTGCTGGGCATTCGCCGGGTTCGCGTTGTTTGGCGGAGTGTTCTGCGCGTTCGCGGGATTGGTCTGCGCCTGCGCCTGTGCCTGTGCCGCATTCTGCTTCGCCACCAACGCCGCTGCTTCCGCCTGGGCCTGCTCATCCTTGGCCATCTTCTGCACGTTCTGCGCGACGTTATTTTCCTGTGCGCTGGCTTGCTTGAGTTGCTCGGCTGCGCCCTTCAACGCATTCTGCGAAATCCCGCTCAGCTCCTTCTGCATTTGCGGGTTCTGCGGCAGGGCCTTCTCGAGCTGCTTGAGCATTTCCTCGGGCGTGGATTGAGCCAGCTTCGCCATCTGCTCGGCCTTGGCGTAATCCTGATCGAGCTGATCCTTGACGCCATTGGCCTGCTCGGTGGCGCGCATGGCCTGCCGGGTATCCTCCGGCTTGCCCGCATCCAGCGCGGCGTAATGCTCCGACATCTGCTGGAGCGCCTGCGTCAATTTCTGCTGCTGCTCGACCGCTTGATTGAGCGCCTGCTCCTGCGTCTGCGACTTGTCGCTCTTGGCGGCCAGCTCGAGATCCTCCTGGGCGCGTTGCGGCGGCTCGCGCAACATGGCCACGGCGTCGTCGGCATCGCGCGCTCGCTCGCGCCCTTCCTTGCTCAAAATGTCCTGCTGGTTCGCATCCGCGCGCAACGCATCCTTCAAGGCCTCAACCTGCTGATTCAACCGCTGCTGATCGGCAAGTGCCTGGCGGGCATCCGTCTTCACTTCATCCGCCAGCTTCTCGCTCACCTGCTGCGCCTGGTTGGAGGTTTTGTCCCGCAACTCTTCCGTCTTCTTCGCGAGCTGCTTCATCGTCTCGGCCAGCGATGGCGTGAGCTTCGAGAGACTTTCGCGCGCCTGCTCCATCGGCTCGCGGAGCAAATCGAGCGCCTGGCGCAAATAGTCCGCCAATTGATCGGCCTGGTCTTTCGCCGTCACCGGCATGCGGCTGATGTTGAAGCGATCGTCCATCTCCCGCTGGAGCTGATGCGTGAACTCCTGGTTCTGCGCATCCCACAAGATCTTCTGCACCGCCTGCCCGAGGGAGCGGCGTTCGGGAAAATCCAGCGCCCGGCCGACTTCGTCCGGCATCGCCCGCAGACGCTCAGTGAGCCACGCCCAATCGTGCGGGCTCGTCGTCCGCGACTTCGCATTGTAAATTTCCCAGCGCTCTTCGGTCGACAGATGCTCCACCTGCCCGACGAGTTCGGTGAGCAAGTGCCCGCATTCCAGCACCCGGAAATTCAATTCGATATCGTGCAAATCCTTCGCCCACTTTTCCGAACGCTCCCCGGCCACGCGATCGCGCAACGCCTGGAGCACCCGCGTCGTGAGCCGCATGTCGTTGACAAAGTAACTGTCCGCATCCGGCCGCCATTCCTCGATATCGCCACGCAGCTTCCAGGCATCGAGATGCGCCGCCCAACGTCCGTCGAGCAGCACGTTGGCCACCTCGACCGGCAGCTTATCGTTGCGGACCAATCGTTCGTTCTCCGCGCGGAGTTGCTCGAAGCTGCTGTGGGTGGCCTCCACTTCGCGGCTCATCACCCGCAGCATCTCCATCGTCTGCCCGCGCATGTCGCGCGCCATGTCCAGCGCCTGATGGCTCACGTCCGTGACGGCCTGCGAAAGCTCCATCGTCGGCCCCAGCAACTCCGCGCCCAGCGGGCCGGCGAGCGCTGTTTCCAGCGTGGTGCGCCGCTTGTTGATCAGCTTCTGGATATTACGCATCCGATCGGCCACCGCGCGAATGCCATGATCCGCGGCGCCCCCCGACAATTCCTCGAGTCCGCGCAATTCCGCCAATACCACGCGCAACCGATTCGCCACCGGCGCCCACTTTTCGGCGCTGGTGCCGCTCTGGTGCGCGAGGGTGAGCAGGCGCTGCTGCTCGACGTCCACCACCTGGAGGTTTTCGTTGAGCACATCGATTTCCTCCGCGTTGAGCGTCGTCCGGCAGCTATCCGTCGCCTGACGCAGAATCTGCTCCGTTCGGCCAATGCTATTCAGCGCTTCGCCGAGAAGATCGTGCGCCGTGGGCAACGCGGGGTTGGCCGAAAGCACCTCCACCAGGCCACGCGCCTTTGCCACGCCGTAGGTCTGCTCACGCGAGAGCGCGCGCCCAATAAAGGCCAGGTCGCCGCTTTCATGACCCGGCGTCGCGTCACGCAGGACGGTCGCCAGTTGCTTCATCACGTCCGAATTCTTTTGCAGGAGATCGGTAATGCTCGCCGACACCGGCATGAGCACCTGCTTGCGCTGTGGGTCGCCCTCGCCCAAGTGATCGAACTGCTGCCGGGCGTCATTGGTTTGCTTGACCAGCGCCGCCGACGCCGTTTCCGCGGCCTTGATCACCTCGAGCAGTTGCTTGTAGGCACCCAGGGCCTGCAACCGCTTCGTTTCAAACCCCGCGGCGGTGATTGTAACCTGCAGGGGGCGCGACTCCGCGCGGTTGCCCTTCAAGTCCACCGCGACCAGCTTCGTGGTCACCAGGTCGCCGGGCTTCACGCCCTGATCGAACAGATCCCAGCGACGCTCTACCTGGGTCTTCGCGCCCGAATCCTTGGACAACACCGTTTCTTTCCAACTGCCGTCGTTGATCTTGACCATTTGCGAGACCTTCGCCAGGGCGAAGTCATCCGAGGCCGCGCCCTGCACGTCCACGATTTCGTTCGAGGGCAGGATGAGGTCCTGCTTCGGCAGGTCCAGCGTGACCTGGGGCACCAGATCCGGTTCGGCGCGCAACTCGTACTCGGGGCTGAATTTGTTTTCGAATCCACTGTCCGCACCCACGAGGTGCACGCGATAAATACCCGAGGCATCGATCGGCAATTTCGCCACCAGCGTATCGCCCTGCGTGACCAGCGGCACGACGGTGTTCTTCTTTCCCTGCTCGATCCGCAGTTCCGCGTCCTTCACCTTTTGGTTGGTATGCAGGCGGAGCAGGACTTGCGAACCTTCCAGTGCGGAAAGGTCGCCGTTCTCCTCGGTCACGGTCTTCGGTTCGAGCTTCGAGTAGGCGGGATAGGTATAAGCCTTTTGGAAATCGACCACGGCGGGGCGGGCGACGGCTTCGAGCAGATACTTCTTGGTCAGCGCATCGCCGGCGCGCACGCGGTAGTAGACATTCTCGCGTCCGACCTGAATCGTGGCGGAAAAGCGATCGCGGGCCAGCGGCGTCATCGGCACCACTTCGCGGCCACCGCTTGGGGTGAAAGTCTCCAGCGTCGCCTTGTTCGTCGATTGACCGGAAAGTTCGATGATCAGCGGCAAGGTATCGCCTTGCGCCACGCGCATCTCCGCCGGAAAGGGTTCGACGATCTTGACCTTTACCTTCGAGACCCGGGCGAAGTTCGCCATGGGCAGTAGCGCCCGCATCATCAGCGTCCCAAATTGAAAACCGGTGAGCGCAAAGGCCACGAGACAGGCTACGCCGATGCCGGTGGCAATCATCACGTAGCGCCGCAGCAGTTTGGCCGGGAGCAATTCCTCCATATCCAGCTTCTCCACGCGGGCCGCCACGTCGCTCTGCACCAGCGCGCGGAATTGTTCGGAATCGAAAACCCGGTCCGGCCCTTCGTCACCGAGTTCCACCGCGGAGAGAAGATCTTCGCGCAGTTTCGGTTCCGCGTGTTCAACGAGACGGGCCAGTTGCCGCGACCCCGGTGCTTTCAAAAGCAACCGCCAGCAGGAGCGCCATTCGACGATGACGATGGCCAGGTAAGCGACACCGCTCAGCGTCCAGCGCAAGGCGTCCGGCAGGACGAAGATGTAATCGATCGCCGCCACGATCATCATGGCCACGAGCAGCGTGGCCACGGCGGCATAGATGCCCCGGCGCACGATGAGTTTGCGACGTCGATCGGCGAAGGCTTGCAGCTTCCGCAGAATGAGCGGGTCGATCTTGTTACTGGCGGGGGTCAGTAGTTCAGGCATGGCGCAAGAGGAACGACTATGTTCCCTATGGGTTTAACTCTTCTCCAACGGAATCCTTTGCTGCGGCAGGGCGGCAGGACGGGAGTCCGCTTATTAGCCTCGTTAATTTGGGTTTCCGCGTCCATCGGGTCGACAGCATACCCAGTTCGATGGACTTGTCGATTTCAGGAGCCCGGCCCATCACAGCATCCCCACACGTTTGCGGATGATCCATTCCACGGTGAGCAGCAGGACGATCGGCACGAACCACCAGTAGCTCTGCCAGAGCACGGTGTCGCTCTCGACCACCCGCCCCTGGCTCATCGGGGCCAGCAATTCCACGAGCCGGTCGATGTTTTCCTCGCGCAAATACTCGCCGCCGGTCAACGCCGACATCTGCCGCAGCAGCTCTTCGTTGAGGTTCAGTTGGGTCAATTCGCCGGTCTCCAACGGTTCGACCTTGAAGCTGGTTCGGGCCTTGGAATCGCGCTCGGCAATCGCCGGAGACTCCACCGCCACCTCGTAGCTGCCCGGCTCCAGCGCCGCGGTGCGCCCGCGCAAGAGGCCGCCGGCATTGTCCTCGGGCGAAAGCCGAATCGTCGCCACGCGCCGGCCATCGCGGTAGAGCACGGCATCCACCGCGGCATTCGTCACCGGCCGCCCCTGCCCGTCCCGCAAGCGCACCCGCAAATCGGCCGAATCACCGGGCCGATAGACCAATGCGCCGGCGTCCAGCGAAATGAGTTTGTCGCGGACCGCAAACGGCAGCTCTGCCATGTAATTGGCAATCTGGTTCCAATAGCGCACGTGATACTCGTCACCGACTTCATAGCGCCAGCGCCATGAATCATCGAACGCCTGATACAACACCTTGCCCGCGCCGAAGGGCCGCATCACCACCGCAGGCGCTTTTTTGCCGCTGACGTTCGCCTCGACCAGCGTCTCCGCGCCGGGCAACGCCGTGGCATTCGAGAGCCAGTGCGGCGGATGCAGGTTCGCCCATACCTCGGCGTTCTGCGACTTCTCCGGCGCCAAGGAGAAGGGCGCCATCGTCGCGGCCCGTTCGCTGAGCGAAAGCTTCATCTCCGGCGCGCGCGCCGGGGCGTTCTTCCACTCCACCGGAAACAGCGGGGCCAACGCCGTGCCCGCGTATTCTTTCAGCCGCCCGCGCGGTCCATCGATGAAGACCAGCGCGCCCCCGCGATTCGCGACGAAATCGCGGATCCATTTCAGCTCCTCATCCTTGAAAAGCGCCCGCGGCACCTCGCCGAAAATGATCAGGTCGTAGGGCTGCAGGACCGCGGGATCGTTCGGGAATTGCCCCTCCTTTTCCCCACGAGGAAAGCCCGGATCGCCCGCAGTGCTGCCGGCGATAACGCTATTCACCTGCCACTGCTCATCACGATCGAACATGTTGCGCAGATAGCGCGTCTCCCAGCGCGGGCGTCCGTCGAGAATCAAGATGCGCCGCTTCTGCGTGAGCGCCCGGACGCGCAGGTTCATCGTGTTGTTGCCCGGCTCGCTGTCGCCTTCGACATTGGAGACCCTGACCTTCAACTCCAACGGCACCGAGGTGAGCTGCATGTCGGGCGACTTGTTTTTCAGCCGCTCCTGCACGGTCTCGCTGAGCGGCACAGCGAACGGGATTTTGCGCAGGTTGCTGCCTTCGGAAACGAGTTGCTGCTGCCACAGGACCTTGTCTCCATCCTGCACCGTGATGGTGAAGGGAAGACCCGCGGGCAGGTCGTCCTTGATCGTGATCTGTCCTTGCACGCGATCCTCAAAAAACACCGCATCGGGCGCGTCGATCTTCACCACGGCGAGATCGCGCGGACGAATGTCGCCACCGAAACCCACGGTGTAGATCGGCAACCCGCGCGCGGCCAGGATCTTGGCCACCTCCAGAGGCGACTCGCCTTCATTGTGCTGGCCGTCGCTGAAGAGCACCACCGCGCCGCGCTGTTGCTCTTTCGTGTCGCCGCTCGCGGAGTTCTTGAGCGCGGTCGCGAGATTGGTGATCTCGCCATCGGGCGGCGGGAGGCTCGTGGGCAACGTCGAATCGCGAGTGGTCGGCTGCCAGAGATTCCGGGCCTCGGCATTGAGGATCTCGATCAAGCGCACATCGAACTTCTCGCTCAGCTTGCCAAGCAGCTTTTCCTTCTCGCCTTCGAGCAGGAGTGACTGGAGCCGCTGGATCCGTTGCAGGCCATCGAATTTCGCCAGCGCGGTTTTCAGCGGCGAATTTTCGCCGGGGGCAATCGCCTGCAAATTCTGGTCGAAGCGCGCATTCACTTCGCGCTGCCAGCGGGCGGCTGCTTCGCCGAGATGACCGAGATCCTGTGCGGCCCGATTGCGATCGTCGAGCTGCTTGAGCTCCCGGCTGGCCAATTCCCGCGACGCAACGCCGAGCTCGCGCACGAAGGCATCAAGACGCGCAGCATCGAATCCGGCCCGCGTGAGAGCATCGCGCGCCACGCCGATCTTCGCTTCGAAATCGTGGGTCAGCGCCTTCCAGGCATCGGGATTGGTGACCCCGCTGTCGTGGCCTTTCGTGGCCAGGGATTGCGCCTCGGCCAGCGCTTCGCCAGCCTGCGGCAGGTCCATCTTCACCGCGTCGGAACGCCACAGGCCAAGCCGTTGCAGGATGAGGATTTTCCGACCGGTGCTCATCGAGGTATCGGTGAGGCTCATGCTCTTCGATCCATCGATGAAGAGGAGCAATCGGGAAAGCTGGCCGATGATTTTGCGATGATGCAGGACCGGGCCGCAGAGCATCACGACGATCATCAGCACAGTCAGTGAACGCAGCAGCGGCAGGAGCCATTGCACCCACCACGAACGCCCGTGCATCTCGCGCCGGTAAAGAAACCAGGCCGCGGCGCCAAGCAGGATCGCAACACCGAAGGCTACATACCAGGGCCAGTCGCCGACGAAGCGTAGGGATGTCTGCACGTGTTCGGAGCTCATACGCGCACTCCCTGCCTGCCCGGAACACCTTTTGGCAGACCCTCTTTGGTCGTCACGCGGCGCACCCGCGAAAAACGCTGCTGGAGGAAAATTTCGGCGAAAACCAACGCCAGCAACAGCCAGAGGAGCGAACGCCAGAACTCACTACCGAAACGCCGGGAGTGATCCATCTGCTTGTATTCCGCGCCGGAGTGAACCACCGACACGCCGTGCGATTTCGCGAAGTCCGCGATCTCCGCGTCGCTCAGCTTTTGCAAATCCGATTCGCGCCGCGAGGTGTTCACCACGAAATGCGTGGCCGTACCGCTCGGCGAGGTAAGCGTGTAAAGACCGGGCTGTTGCGTCTTCGGATACTCGACCACACCACGCTCGCCCTTCTTGACCACCGGCACTTCGCGCGCGGTGCCGTCGGGCAGCGAGAGCGAGGCCTTCTTGCCCGCGTCGCCGGCCGGCAGGAAAGCGACGAGCGGCTTGCTTACCTCGAGATTGCGCGGCGGGAAAACCGTGGAAGCCAGGTAGATCGAGAGGCGCTGCATCATCGGCAGATAAAACGGGCGCATCGGCAGGTTGCTCCAATCCGCATCGCACGGAATCGCGCACTGGATGACGCGACCTTCGCCGAATTGTTTCTCGACGAGGAAAGGATCACCGCTGGTCAGCCGGGCGATGATCGTCGGTGCATTGGCGCTCGCCGCGGCTGGTTCCTTCATGCGATACCACATCTTGATCGCGGCATCCGAAACGGTGCCGTTGCGCGGATCGTTGAAGAGATCGAGCGCCGGATGCTCGAAGCGCTGCGAGACGATGCCGACCGACGGCGCGCCTTCTTTCAGATCGCCGGCCAGCGCGCCATACGCCAGCGGCAGCAGGCCCTTGCCGTCCTTGAACAGCGAGGCATTCGCCCACGAGGCGTCCACGCGGTTTCCCGGGAAGATGAGCAAACCGCCACCATTGCGCACGAAATCTTCCAGCGCTTTGAGTTGTCCCGGATCGACCTGGCGCACGTTGGCCAGCATGACCACCGCGGAGGCGTTGATGTCCTTCGCATCGAGATTTTCCGTGCGGAGGACTTTGGTGGAGATGAGATCGGCCAGCGCGACGCGGCCGGTGCTGCTAAAGGGCTGCAGCGCGATCTCGGCGAAATCCGTTTCGCCTTTGAGCGGCTCCGCGCTCGGGTCGCCATTGACGAGCAGCACGGGGATTTTGTCGCGTACCGGGATGCTCGCCAAGTAGCTGTTATCCGCCTTGAGCGGATCGGCATCCGCGACGATCTCGACGACGTGCGATCCGGCGGTGTCGAAGGCATGGGTGAAAAGCACCTGACCTTTTTCGTGCGGTCCCAGGCGGATCTGGGCCATCGAACGCTCCTTGCCGTCCGCTTTGAAATACACGCGGAGGTCCTGATACGGCGCGTCGCCGAAATTCCGCAGGTTCGCGCGAATCTGGATCTTCTGCCCGATGCCAACCATGAGCCGGGAGTAGTCGAGCGACTCGATGGCCACGTTGTCTTTGACCTCGGTGCCCACGTCAAAAAAGGTGACTTCCGGCGGGATGGCCAACTTGCGCAAACGGTCGAGCATCTGTCCGACCTCGGCGTCCTCCGTCGCCTCGAAGCTGACGCGCTGAAAATCCGTCATCACGATCAGATTGCGGGTCGACTCATGCATCTGCCCGAAGACATTGGCCGAAAAATCGAGACCAGCCGGCACAGTGGCTGTGCCGTAGGTGGCTTCGAGGGGCTTCAGCGATTGGGTCAACCGGGCCAGGTCATAGGTTGGCTCATCGAGCAGCGGTGCGCCCCCCTCGCCCATGAGGACGACCTGCGCGTCCGAGCCGCGTGGCAGTTCGTTCAGAATCCGTGCGGCCTCGTCCTTGGCCAACGAGAAGTCCGAGGTTCCCGCGCGGCTCGCGGCCATCGAGTAGCTGTTATCAAGCAGGATGATCGTCGAAGTGCGCGTCTCGCCCATCAATTTGCGCACGCCCTTCCAAACCGGCCGCGCCATACACAGCGCGAGGATCAGCGGAATCGACGCGCGAATGATCAGGAGGATGATCTGCTCGATTTTGATGCGCCGCTGGTTGGTGCGAATGACTGCTTCGAGCAAATGCATCGCCCCCCATTTGACGATCTGGAAACGGCTCTTGTGGAAGAGATGAATGATGATCGGAATCGCCAGGGCGAAGGCGCCGGCGAGGAGGGCGCCGTTGATGAAGCCGAAGGGCAAGGTCACAGGGAGTCCTCCGGATGAACACCCAACACCCAACACCCAACACCCAACATCCAATCAGGGGATTCTGCTGCGTCTTCGCGCACTCGAGCGGAAGGGGCGTTTTGTTGCCGGGCGGTTTTTACGCTCTGGTAGAAGATTCGGATCAGCTGGTGCGTTTCTTCGATGAGCGAATCGATTTCAGCGGTATTGGAAAGTTGCGCCGCTCGCTGTAGCAGTCGCAGAGCTCGCCACGCCTCACGCAACTCCTTCAAACAGACCTTGAGCTTGTGGACGAAATCGTCGAGCGACTCCGCTGCCTCCACTTCACCATGATGCAGATAAGGCGAAGTTCCCGAGCGAATGAGTTGATTGCCAATCTGCCGCGCACCACTCCCACCGGGCATCGAATCATAGAGCGCCACGATTCGAGCGGCGTGATCAAGCATCCGCTCTTCCAGATCAAAGCGGCGCCTCCGCTTGTCTTCATTGGATGTCGGATGTTCTGCATTCCCCTTCCCGTCGCCGCACTTTTCCCCATCACGGCGCACCCGCCCCGCCCCATTGGATGTTGGGTGTTGGATGTTGGATGTTGGATGTTCTGCCGTCCTTTTCATCCCCGCGTCCTCCGCCGGCTGATGTAAGCCGCGAGAGCCTCCGCGTAGGGTTGATCGGTAACAAACGGCACCAGGTCGATCTTATGCCGGCGGCAGCCGCGGAGCAGTTCGGCGCGGAATTTTTCCAGGTTCTCCAGATACGCTTCACGCAACAGCACGGGATCGAGCAGATGCTTCACACCGGCGGTTTCGAGGGACTCGAATTGTGTCCATTGCTTGAACGGGAATTCGAGTTCGTCGCGATCCCAGATTTGGAAAATGAGAATCTCGTGGTGCGCGTGGCGGAAATGCGCGAGCGCTTTCAGCAGCGACGGAACATCGCCAAAGCAGTCGGACAGAATCACGAGCAACCCGCGCCGGTGCAGCTTCGGCACAAGGTCGTGGAAGACATCGCCAAGTTCCGTCTCTCCGCCCGGCTCGCTCCGTTGGAGTTCATCGATGAGCACACGCAGATGGCTGACCCGTGACCGCGGCGGAATGTATTTCCGGATCTTCGTGTCGAACGTGACCATCCCGACGCTGTCCTGCTGGCCGATCATCAGGTAGGCGAGCGAGGCCGCGAGCCGGGTGGCGTAGTGATATTTGGTCAGGCCATTGCGGCCGTAGTTCATCGAGCCGCTGAGGTCGAGCAACAGCGTGGCCCGAAGATTCGTCTCCTCTTCGTACTCGCGAATGTAGAACCGGTCGGAGCGGCCAAAGACTCGCCAGTCGATATGCCGGATTTCGTCCCCGGGCACATACTGCCGGTGCTGCTTGAACTCCACGCTAAAGCCCTTGTGCGGTGAGCGGTGCATGCCCGAGCAAAAACCTTCGACAACCTGACGGGCAACGACTTGCAGGTTGCTGATCTTTTGTAAATCAGCGGGCGTGAGAAAGTCCGAAACGTGAGCCATTTATCCGGTTAATTTCGAAATCCGAAATCCGAAACAAATTCAAAAG
>Ga0207667_10002083_pt1 | contig 25061 bp, 18 predicted proteins | sample KBSCornC52_FD_184301 | JGI IMG/M metagenome (GOLD analysis project Ga0207667, IMG submission 184301) | Corn rhizosphere microbial communities from Kellogg Biological Station, Michigan, USA - KBS Corn C5-2 (SPAdes) (version 2) | ecosystem: Host-associated > Plants > Roots > Rhizosphere > Soil ...
CGCCAAGCTGGCGCTGGAGGCGGCGCATCGCGGTTACGTGATGGAGTCGGGCCTGATCACCATGCAGGGGCAGGCGCAGCAGATGCTGGATGATCCGCGGGTGAAGGCGGCTTATCTCGGTGAAGGCTGAGTTGTATCGCAGCCCGGGCCGCACAACGCCGCAACCGCAAGGTCTGCGGCGTTTTTTTCGACGGCGCTGCACTGCCCGCCCAGGCGCGCCGGGACTGGATGAGCTGGCCGCATCGTGTCCTTGTGGAAAATATAAAATGTTATAAATTAATATTGCCGAATTTAATATTGGTTATATAGATGAAATACAGAATTAATATTGGTTGTTAGCACATAGAATCCGCTTGCCCAAATCCACCCATTTTCCTGCTCCAGACCATGACCCACGTCGCTTCTGCCGCTGTCGCGGCCCCCTTCGGCGGTTTCCAGGCCGAACTGCTGCCCACCCCCAGCCCTCTGCGCGCCGCCATCACCGCCGCCTATCGCCGCGATGAGCGCGAGGCCGTGCAATGGCTGCTGCAGCAGGTGCAGGGCGAACAGCCCTGGAAGGACGCCACCCAGCAACTGGCCAGGAAGCTGGTGCAGCAGGTGCGCGAGAAGCGTACCCGTTCTTCCGGCGTGGATGCGCTGATGCATGAATTCTCGCTGTCCTCGGAAGAGGGCGTGGCGCTGATGTGCCTGGCCGAAGCGCTTCTGCGCATCCCCGACCGCCAGACCGCCGACCGTCTGATCGCCGACAAGATCAGCAAGGGCGACTGGCGCAAGCACCTCGGCGAATCGCCGTCGCTGTTCGTCAATGCCGCTACCTGGGGCCTGCTGATCACCGGCAAGCTGGTCTCCACCAGCAGCGAGAGCGGCCTCACGCAAGCCATCACGCGCTTGATCGGCAAGGGCGGCGAGCCACTCATCCGCAAGGGCGTGGACCTGGCCATGCGCATGCTGGGCAACCAGTTCGTGACCGGCCAGACCATTGAAGAAGCGCTGGAAAACAGCCGCGAGAACGAAAAGCGCGGCTATCGCTATTCCTATGACATGCTGGGCGAAGCGGCCCTGACCATGCACGACGCCGATGCCTATTACCAGTCCTACGAGACCGCCATCCACGCCATCGGCCGCGCCTCCAATGGACGCGGCATCAAGGATGGCCCCGGCATTTCGGTCAAGCTCTCGGCCCTGCATCCGCGCTATTCGCGCGCCCAGCATGCACGCGTGATGAGCGAACTGCTGCCGCGCCTGAAGCAGTTGCTGCTGCTGGCCAAGCAATACGATATCGGCCTGAACATCGATGCCGAAGAAGCGGACCGCCTGGAGCTGTCGCTGGACATGATGGAAGTGCTGGTGGCCGATCCCGACCTGGCCGGCTTCGAAGGCCTGGGCTTCGTGGTGCAGGGCTACCAGAAGCGCTGCCCCTTCGTCATCGATTACCTGGTCGATCTGGCGCGCCGCAACGGCCGCCGCCTGATGATCCGCCTGGTCAAGGGCGCCTACTGGGACAGCGAAATCAAGCGCGCCCAGGTCGATGGCCTGGAAGGCTATCCGGTCTATACCCGCAAGGTCCATACCGACCTGTCCTACCTGACCTGCGCGCAGAAGCTGCTGGCCGCCACCGATGTGATCTATCCACAGTTCGCCACGCACAATGCGCATACGCTGGCGGCCATCTATCACTGGGCCCGACAGCACCAGATCGACAACTACGAATTCCAGTGCCTGCACGGCATGGGCGAGACGCTCTACGACCAGGTGGTCGGCCCTGACAATCTGGGCAAGGCCTGCCGCGTCTATGCCCCGGTCGGTTCGCACCAGACCCTGCTGGCCTACCTGGTGCGCCGCCTGCTGGAAAATGGCGCGAACTCTTCCTTCGTCAACCAGATCGTCGATGAGGCCGTGCCGCTGGATCGCCTGGTGGCCGACCCTGTCGAGACCGTGCGCGCCCAGGGTGGCCTGCCGCATCCGGCCATCGCCGTGCCGCATCGCCTCTATGGCGAGGAGCGCAAGAATTCGGCCGGCATCGATCTCTCCAACGAAGATCGCCTGCAGCAATTGGGGCAACTGTTCATCTCCATGGCGGATCGCCAATGGCAGGCCGCACCGCTGCTGGCCGCTGACACTGCAGCGCGGCCTGCACAACTTGTACGCAATCCCGCCGACCATCGCGAAGTCGTGGGGCAGGTGAGCGAAGCCACCGTGGCCGATGTCGATACGGCGCTGCGCGCTGCCACCGAGTACGCGCCGCAATGGCAATCCACCCCCGCCGCCGAGCGCGCCGCCATGCTGGAGCGCGCCGCCGACCTGCTGGAAGCGCATATCGCCGAACTGATGGCGCTGGCCGTGCGCGAAGCCGGCAAGTCGCTGCCCAATGCAATTGCCGAAGTGCGCGAGGCGGTCGATTTCCTGCGCTACTACGCCATCGCCTCGCGCCACGATGGCAACGTGCTGGCCTGGGGGCCGGTGGTGTGCATCAGCCCGTGGAATTTCCCGCTGGCCATCTTCATCGGCGAAGTCAGTGCTGCCCTGGCCGCCGGCAACGTGGTGCTGGCCAAGCCGGCCGAGCAGACCGCACTGATCGCCCATCGCGCCGTGCAATTGCTGCATGAGGCCGGCGTGCCGCGCGCGGCCCTGCAATTGCTGCCGGGCCGTGGCGAGACCGTCGGCGCGGCGCTGACTTCGGATGTGCGCGTCAAGGGCGTGATCTTCACCGGCTCCACCGAAGTGGCGCAACTGATCAACCGCACCCTGGCGCAGCGCCAGCATGACGATGGCGATGGCAGCGGCGAGCACGGCGAGGTGCCGTTGATCGCCGAGACCGGCGGCCAGAATGCACTGATCGTGGATTCTTCGGCGCTGGCCGAACAGGTGGTGCAGGACGTGCTGTCCTCGGCCTTCGACAGCGCCGGACAACGGTGCTCGGCGCTGCGCATCCTGTGCCTGCAGGAAGATATCGCCGACCGCACCCTGGCGATGTTGAAAGGCGCGATGGCCGAGTTGCGCGTGGGTCGTCCTGATCGCCTCTCCATCGACATCGGCCCGGTCATCGATGCCGAGGCTCGGCAGAACCTGCTGGACCACATCGAGCGCATGCGCACCAGCGCCCGCGCGGTGCACCAGCTGCCGCTGGGCGAAGAATGCCAGCACGGCACCTTTGTAGCGCCGACGGTCATCGAGATCGACGACCTGGCGCAACTGCAGCGCGAAGTCTTCGGCCCGGTGCTGCATGTGCTGCGCTATCGCCGCGATGCCTTGCCGCAGTTGATCGACGCCATCAACGCCACCGGCTATGGCCTCACCCTGGGCGTGCATTCGCGCATCGATGAGACCATCGAGTTCGTGGCCCAGCGTGCGCACGTGGGCAACATCTACGTCAATCGCAATATCGTCGGCGCCGTGGTGGGCGTGCAGCCCTTCGGCGGCGAAGGCAAGTCCGGCACCGGTCCCAAGGCCGGCGGCCCGCTCTATCTGAAGCGTCTGCAACGCCATGCGCAACTGCATGAAGAGCTGACCCGCGCACAACCCGCCGACGTGCCCAATGCCTTGCTGGACAGCCTGCTGGACTGGGCCCGCACGCACGGCCATGAGCGCCTGGCCGCCAACGGCCAGCGTTATCATCGTGACAGCCTGCTGCAACGCAGCCTGGTGCTGCCCGGTCCTACCGGTGAACGCAATACCCTGGGCTTCGCGCCACGCGGCCTGGTGCTGTGCGCCGCCGGCAGCGTGGGCACGCTGTTGAACCAGCTGGCGGCGGCCTTTGCCACCGGTAACACCGTGCTGGTCGATGAGCGTAGCGCGGCCTTCTTGCCGTCAGGCTTGCCTGCGCCGGTGCGTGCCGCCATCCGTCGCGCCAGCCAGCTCGATGCCGAGCCGCTGCAGGCGGCGTTGGTGGACAGCCACCAGGCCGCCGACTGGCGCGCACGGCTGGCCGCCCGCGAAGGGGCGCTGGTGCCGCTGATCCTGTGCGGTGAAGACACGACCATTCCGCTGTGGCGTCTGCTGGCCGAGCGTGCGTTGTGCGTCAACACCACGGCAGCGGGCGGCAATGCCAGCCTGATGACGATTTCCGTCTAAGCTTTCCCGTCCCCTGCAACAGGCGCCCGGACCTCGTGTCCCGGCGCCTGTTTTTCTTGCAGGCGTACAATATCGGCCTCAATCAGCGGCGGCCCGATGGCATGACTTGCAATCCGGCCAGCCAGCCCCATCTCGACAGGAACGCGGATCCGGCACGTCCCTCCGCTGCTCCCAGGCACATATTGAACAGAGGCAAGCATGGAACAATTTCACGGCACCACCATCCTTTCCGTCCGTCGCGGCAATCAGGTCGCACTGGGCGGCGACGGCCAGGTGACGCTTGGCAACATCGTCATGAAGGGCAGTGCGCGCAAGGTGCGCAAGCTCTACCACGGCAAGGTGCTGGTCGGTTTCGCCGGCGGCACGGCGGACGCCTTCACCCTGTTGGAACTGTTCGAGGCCAAGCTGGAAAAGCACCAGGGCAATCTCATGCGCGCCTCGGTGGAACTGGCCAAGGACTGGCGCACCGACCGCATGCTGCGTCGCCTGGAGGCCATGCTGCTGTGCGCCGACAAGGAAACTACGCTGGTCATCACTGGCAATGGCGATGTGCTCGAACCCAATGACGGCATCGGCGCCATCGGTTCCGGCGGCAGCTATGCGCAATCGGCGGCCAAGGCGCTCTACGAGAATACCGAACTGTCACCGGCCGAGATCGTCAAGAAATCACTGACCATCGCCGGCGAGCTGTGCATCTATACCAACCTGAACCACATCATCGAGACGCTGGAATAAGCCACGCGGCGCGGGTTTTGCACCCATTCCCCTGATGAATCGTCACAGCGAAAAGATCACCACCATGAATATGACTCCCAAGGAAATCGTCTCCGAACTCGACAAGCACGTCGTCGGCCAGGCCCGCGCCAAGCGCGCCGTGTCCATCGCGCTGCGTAATCGCTGGCGTCGTCAGCAGATCGAGGAGCCGCTGCGCCACGAGATCACGCCCAAGAACATCCTGATGATCGGCCCCACCGGCGTGGGCAAGACCGAGATTGCGCGTCGCCTGGCCAAGCTGGCCGATGCACCCTTCATCAAGATCGAGGCCACCAAGTTCACCGAAGTCGGTTACGTGGGCCGTGACGTCGACACCATCATCCGCGACCTGGTCGATATCGGCATCAAGCAGACGCGCGAGCTGGAAACGCGCAAGGTGCGCACCCGCGCCGAAGACGCCGCCGAAGACCGCATCCTCGATGTGCTGTTGCCGCCGGCGCGCGATTTCGGTTTCACGCCCGATGGCAGCAACAACAGTGGCGAGAAGGACGACAAGAACACCACCCGCCAGACCTTCCGCAAGCGCCTGCGCGAAGGGGCGCTGGATGACCGCGAGATCGAACTGGAACTGGCCGAGGCCGCGCCTTCCATGGAGATCATGGCGCCTCCGGGCATGGAAGAGATGACCGAGCAGATCAAGTCCATGTTCTCGGGCCTGGGCAACCAGCGCAAGAAGGCGCGCAAGATCAAGATCAAGGAAGCCATGAAGCTCTTGATCGAAGAAGAAGCCGCCAAGCTGGTCAACGAGGAAGAACTCAAGCAGAAGGCCATCGCCAATGTGGAGCAGAACGGCATCGTCTTCCTCGACGAGATCGACAAGATCGCCACGCGCTCGCAGAACGGCAACGCCGATGTCTCGCGCGCCGGTGTGCAGCGCGACCTGCTGCCGCTGGTGGAAGGCACGACCGTCAATACCAAGTACGGCATGATCAAGACCGACCACATCCTCTTCATCGCCTCGGGTGCATTCCACCTGTCCAAGCCCTCGGACCTGATCCCGGAACTGCAAGGACGCTTCCCGATCCGCGTGGAACTGGATTCGCTGTCCATTGCCGATTTCGAGCGCATCCTCACCGGCACCGATGCCTGCCTCACCAAGCAATATGAAGCGCTGCTGGCCACTGAAGGCGTGAAGATCGAGTTTGCCGACAGCGGCATCAAGCGTCTGGCGGAAATCTCGCACTCGGTCAATGAGAAGACCGAGAACATCGGCGCGCGCCGTCTCTACACCGTGATGGAAAAACTGCTGGAAGAGATTTCCTTCACGGCCGGTGAAGCAGGCGTGGAGGGCTTGCTGATCGATGCGGATTACGTCAACGAGCGCCTGGGTGAGCTCGCCGTGGACGAAGACCTGTCGCGCTACGTGCTGTAAGCGCAACTGCGGGGAGCATGCGATGGCCAACAAGACACTGGGCACACGGCAGAAGCTGAGTTATCGCATCGAGCCTTCGCAATCCAAGCCCCGCAATCCGGTGGCGCTGGCCGCGCAACAGCGCGCCGGCGGCGCCGGGTCGCATCGCAAGAGTGAATCCACGCAGCGCCAGCAGGGTCGTTCGGCGCTGTTGAAGAAGCTGATCGATGGTGATGAGGAAAAGTAGGCAGGTGAGGTCCTGAGCAAACAATCGCCGCGCTTTGCGCGCTTGCTTGTGGGCATCGTGTAACAAATTGTTAGTCTTTGGAAAGCGCCGGTGTCTGCATCGGCGCTTTCTTTTTTTGCCTTCCTCTTGTCTGTCAGCAGAGTGTAGCCGATGCAAATAAGGCGATAAAAAAATACAACAATAGCCAATTCAATCATCGGCTCCCGTCTAAAAAATGTCTGCTATCGACCAAGGTGCAGTCATGCGCGAGCAGAAGCATTAATGTCTGTCCATCCGACTGCAAGTGCGGATCCTCAAGACTATTTTTAGAGAAGGACGTCACATGAAAAAATCTCTGCTGGCACTCGCCGTTCTGGGCGCGTTCGCAGGCGCAGCGCAAGCGCAAAGCTCCGTCACGATCTACGGTATCGTCGATACCGGTGTTGTCTACCAAAGCAAGGTTGCCACCCCCACCGGCGGCACCGGCAGCAAGTTCAGCCTGAATTCGGGTGTGATCCAGGGTTCGCGTATCGGCTTCAAGGGTACTGAAGACCTGGGTGGCGGCCTCTCCGCAGTGTTCAACCTGGAAGCTGGTTTCTCCAATGATACCGGCGCCCTGGATGATTCCAAGACCAGCAACACCCTGTTCCGCCGCAAGTCGGTGGTGGGTCTGGCCGGTAACTTCGGTAGCGTCCTGCTGGGTCGTCAGACCGACTTCGCTGACACCATCTCGTCCTACACCTCGGTGCAAGACTTCGGTGGCTGGACCGGCGCTGCAGGCCACAACCTGGATCGTCTGGAAGGCACCCGCACCAACAACTCCATCAGCTACACCACGGCCAACCTGAATGGCTTCACCGGTAACCTGATGTACGGCTTCGGCGAAACCGCTGGTCAGACCTCCGCTGGTCAAGCCTTCGGCATCGGCGGCAAGTACGACAATGGTCCTCTGGGTCTGGGTATCAACTACTACCAGTCCAAGGCTGGCTCGACCCCGGCGGATGCCTCCCTGCTGGCTGCCACTGGCACCAACCAGTACACCAACGGCGCCAACACTGGCAGCACTGCCCAGAAGGTCCTGAACGTGGCAGCGTCCTACCAGTTCGGTCCGGCCCGTGTGTACGGTAACTGGTCGCGCGTCAAGCAAGACCTCAACACCCAGGCCAACCTGACCGCCGCTGGCGTGGGTTCGCTGGCGACCATCAGCAACCGTACTCTGGCAGCCTCCAACAAGGCTGACATCTACGAAATCGGTACCGCCTACTCCCTGAGCCCGTCGCTGAAGTTGCTGGCTGCGGTGGATCACACTCGCGCCCAGTTCGACGGCGTCTCCGGCAAGGCCAAGCTGACCCAGGTCAGCCTGGGCACCGACTACTGGCTGTCCAAGCGCACCGACCTGTACGCCTTCCTGGCCTACAGCAAGGCTACCGACCTGAACAACCCGGGCGTGGCTGACAGCAGCGGCACCGATGGCAACCAAGGTGCTGTGGCCGTGGGTATCCGTCACAAGTTCTAAGCATGTCCTGATGAGCATCGTCGCTACGACGATGCTTGTTCTGGTGCAGAAGAAAAAGCGCCGCATGAGTTTCATGCGGCGCTTTTTTTGTTAGTTTTTTTGGGGAAGTTCCCTCACTCGTCTTATAAAATATTTTCATCAATGCGAGCCGGATGATGATCTCGCATTCCCATTGCGACCGCTTTCCCAAGCGACCTGATAGCCCTCGCTGGCGTCTCCATTTGTAACTTTTGCAAAGCTCGCTTTTGTGCTGCAAAAACCTGACGAAACCCTGACTGGTGGCCGATCTTTACGTTTGTAAATGAATAGTAATAAGCGCTTTCCCAGCGGGATTTTTGCACTGCGGACTGCTCTAATAGACACCATATAAATCGGTGCGCGCAGTGCTCATCCGCTGCTGCATTCATCCACCGAACATCGCCCCGTTGGCACATCGTGCTGCTGTGTTTTCTAACACAGCGGAGGGGAAGTCTTTTGTCCGGATTTAGTGCATCCGGCAGTGCAAGAGAAAGGAATCACATGGCGACAAGAGAAGAACTGGCAGTCATCAAGGCTGCCCGTGCGGGCGAGTCACGCGCACAGCTGGCGCTGGGACGACGTTATCTCAACGGTGGCAGCGGCCTGCCGCGCAGCAAAGGCACGGCTTTCTACTGGCTGCGGCGCGCAGCGCAGCAGGGCGTGGATGACGCCTGGATGATCATCGGTCGCAACATCACCTACGAACAGGTCAAGGAGCTGTCGCCGCCCAGGGAAGCCGCCGTCTGGTACGAGAAGGCCTTCGAGGCTGGCGTGCCGCAGGCTGGCCTGATCTTCGCGCGTCTGGTGCTGGACAATACCAGCGAGTTCGACAGCAACACCCATGCGCGCGCCATCGCTGCCCTGTCGCTGCTGGCCAGTCGCGATGACCACGAGGCGCAGTGGCTGCTGGCCCAGCAGATGCAACGCCACGGCCAGCCCATGCTGCCGGGTGCGGCGGCAGCTTCGCCCGCCTACGAAGACAAGCTGATGCTGGAGGCGGCCCGCGCCGGCATCGAGGAAGCCCAGTACGCCGTGCTGGACAAGGCCTGGCAGCAGGGTGACGAGGCCAGCTTTGCGCGCGGTGCGCAACGGGTCACGCAACGCCTGCTGGCGCGTCATGCCAACGCCGTGGCGCAGTTGGAGAAGGATGGGCAGATCCACGGTACGGTGCAGCTCAGCGATGAGGAAGCCACCTTGCTGTTGCGCTATGGCCAATGGCGCCTGCGCGGCCAGGCCCCGGATCCGGATGAATTGCAGATCCTGTTCGAACTGGCGGCCATGGGCGGCAATGCGCAAGCCTGTCTGGAACTGGGCCTGTTGTGCGCCAAGATCGATCGCCAGGGCGAGCGCATCTTCATGGAACATGGACTGGCCAACTTCAAGAAGGCGCTGCACTGGCTGGAGCGCGCTGGGGAAGCCGGCGTGGCGCAGGGCTGGCATGCGCTGGCGCGCATCTATTCGCGCTCGATCTATTCGCAGCGCAATCTGCAGGTGGCACAACAATATCTGGAGAAGGCGGCCCAGGCCGGACTGGTGGAGGCGCAATGCGAACTGGCGCAGATGTGCTGGCGTCATCGCCGCGATGATCCGCTCAATGACGTCAAGGCGCTGTACTGGTGGCAGCAGGCTGCGGCCCAGGGCGAGCCGACGGCGCAGGCGGCGCTGGAAGCTTTCGCCGCGCAGCCGCATGCCCAGGGCTGGGCCTTGCAAGCGCAGGCGCTGCTCACCGACAAGCTGCGCAACAGCAGTCCCTTCCTCAGCGCCCGCATCGAACTGGCGGCCACCTTCGGGCTGACCAAGCCCGAGGCGCTGCTCATCGATATCAAGGCGGCTGACTATGGCCACTGTCTGGTGGTGGACATCTGCGCCCACCATGCGCGCAGCAAGCGCCGCCTGATTGCCATCCAGACCGACGCCCAGCGCGCGACCCTGAACCGCGTCTCACGCCTGTTCGGCGATGTCGATTGCGGCTTCGACGGACTGGAGGGCAACTACCGCCAGCGCCAGTACCGGCTGCGCACGACCTTCCCCGACCTCGGATAAGGGCAGGCTTACATGTGGTAGCGCAGCGTCAGCGCGACGTTGCGCGGCGCACCCGGCATGCTGAGGTTGGGGTTGGTGCCGTGGCCGGAGATGATGTACCCGGTATTGAAGAGATTGCCGATGTTGAGCTGCACTTCATACTTGGGCGTGCGATAGGCCGCCATCGCATCGACTGTGACGTAACCGGGCAACGTGACGGTGTTGCCCGGATTGGCAAAGCGCGCGCCTACTGCGTTGGCGCCACCGCCGACTACCAGTCCCTCGCCCAGCTCGCGGGTCAGCCACAGGTTGCCGCTATGGCGCGGGGTCAGCGTGGCGTTCTTGCCCTTGAAGGGGACGCCATTGTCCAGCGACGAAGACTCGGTGATCACCGCATTGAGCCAGGCATAGCCGGCCAGCAGTTTCCAGCCTTGCTTGAGATCGGCGCTGAAGCTCAGTTCGGCGCCGTCGGTGCGCTGCTTGCCTACCGGGATGATCACGCCGCTGGGCAGGGCCGACTTGATGTTGTCGCGCTCCAGGCGGAACACCGAGACGGTGGCGCTGGCGCGGCCTTCCCAGAAATCATATTTGGCGCCGGCTTCGGTATTGCGGGTCTGCTCCGGTGCGAGGTCGGCGTTGTTGGTGGCCAGCGCGAAGCTTTCTCCCGATGGCTGGAAGGAACGGCTCCAGGACAGGTAATACGATTGCGTCTGGCTGGGTTGCCAGACCAGGCCGGCGCGCGGGCTGGTGGCGGTGTCGGTGCGCTGGAGATCGGCGGTGCTGCCGTTATTCAGGTTGAGGATGCGTGACTGTTGGCGATAGCGGTCATAGCGCAGGCCCACCAGCGCCTTCCATTGTTCGCTCAGGCTCAGGCTGTCCTGCAGATAGGTGGCGAAGGTGTCGTAGGTGCCATAGGTCAGCGTCGGCGGGTTCAGGCGATTGGGGTCGACCACCGGCAGCACGGGATTGAAGATGGAGATGCCAGGGAAATTGACGACGCCGCTGGACTGGCTGGAATCCTTGCTCTGGCTACCCAGTTCCAGGCCGTAGAGAATCTCGTGGCGGATCGATCCCAACTGCAGCTTCTGCGTCAGCTCGCTCTGGTTGAACCAGCCGTTTTCATCCCGCACCAGCTTGGCGTGGTTCAGGGTCGTCGTGGCGGTGGCCTCATTGACGGTGCCGCCATTGGTGTTGTTCCGGTTGAGGTGGTAATCGTAGTAGCGCAGCCCGTTGCGGAAGGAAAACTCGTCGTTGAAACGATGGGTGAAGGTCGCCGTGGTCGAGGCCACGCGTGATTGCACGAAGTCGGCGTCGCGGGCGTTGCGTGCGCCATAGGTGGTACCGGGATCGACATCGACCGGCCGGCCGCGATAGGAGGGAATGCCGAAGTCCATCATGCGGCGGTCTTCCAGATAATCCATCTGCAGCAACAGCTTGGTATCGGCCGAGAAGCGCAGCGCCACCGACGGCGCGATGGCCGTGCGGTCGATGAATTGCTGGGCGCGGAAACCGTCGCCGCGCTCGACTGCGCCGGTCAGGCGCCACGACAGCGCGCCTTCGCCGGCGCGTCCCAGGTCCAGCTCGGCGCGGCGGCCTGCGGTGCTGTTGGCGGTGAAGCTGACATCGCTGACATCCACCCCAGGCTTCTTGGTCACCCGGTTGATCAGCCCTCCCGACGAACCCCGGCCATACAGGACGGCGGCGGGTCCCTTGATCACTTCCACGCTTTCCACATTGGACAGGTCGCGGAAATACAGCGCATCGTCACGGAAACCATCCACGAACTGGTCGCCGATGGCCGTAAAGCCACGGATGAAGACCTGGTCGCGCTGACCGTCGCCGGTGGACAGGCCCAGGCCCGGCACGTTCTTGAGCACGTCCTGCAGGGAGCTGGCGTTCTGGTCGCGGATCACCTGGGCGGGCACCACGTTGATGGTCTGCGGTATATCGCGCAGCGGCGCTTCGCTCTTGGTGCCGCTCACCGCCGTCGGTGCAACGTAGCCATCGTTGGCGCGCGCACCGCTGACCTCGATGGCGGGCAGCGTGGTGGTGTCCTGCTGGGCGCAGGCGGGCAGGATGGCCAGAGGGGAGAGCGAACAGGTGGCCAGTACGGCCAGGTGCAGCGGGGAGAGGCGCAAGTTGATGGATTTTTTCACAGGATTGGATATTAATAAGAATAATTATTATTCGTATTTAATAACACTTGTGAGTAAATGTAAATCTGCAGAAGCTGACCTCAGGATTCTTCTCATCTGACAGGATGAGAAGACGCAAGGATGCGGCACCCTATTGCCAGCAGGCAAGGGCGGAGGTGAAGAAATGGAAGGAAGAAGAAGGGCGGCGAAGCGCCCGATGCAGGCCCTAGTGCAGACTGATTACCCGCTCGTCATCGTCGCCGCCATCCGGGCCGGCCTGGCCGAAGGAAAAGAGTTCATAGCTGGTGCCGTCGTCATCGGCCTGGTACTGGTAGGGATTGCCCCAGGGGTCGCGCGGCAGGCGTTCCACATAGCCGCCCAACTGCCAGCCATTGGCCAGCGGCTCGCGTGCCGGCCTGATCACCAGCGCCAGCAGGCCTTGCTGGGTGCTCGGGTAGCGGCCATTGTCCTGGCGGTAACGTTCCAGCCCGGCGGCGATGGCCTTCATGTCCTTCTCGGCGGCCAGGGCCTGGGGACCGTGATCGTGGTTGAAGCGCGTCACCAGCGGCGGCACCAGCAGGGCCGCCGCCACGGCCAGCACCGTCAGCACCAGGATCCAGCGCAGCCGCGCCAGGCCCCGTTGCAGGAACAGGAAAGCAGGATGTCGCCGCGAGGGCTGGAGAGAACGGCGCATGGATGCTGCTGGCTTCAAATCGGCGATGGGTTGGAAAACACGCAAGTATAAGCGCGCAGCCGCCCAAAAGGCGACATGCGCCATCGGGCGAGCTGCCCGCTGTGCTTGCTCAGGGACGGATGGTCACCGGCACGCCGGCCTGGCTGCTGACCACCTCCGAGAGGGTGGCGTAGAGTTCGGTGCCGTCGCGGGTGTTGAGCCAGTGCTGGCCGTCGTACTTGTAATGGAAGCCGCCGGAGCGGGCCGCCAGCCACATCTCCTGCATCGGCGCCTGGCTGTTGATGATGATCTTGGAACCGTTGTCCACGCACTCGATTTCCAGCACGTTGCCGCTGCGGCTGCATTCCACGTCCAGGTCGCTGGCGTCGCAGGCATCCTCGAGAGCCGTCTCGATGGCGTTGAGGGTGGCGTCGGCCAGGTCCAGGAATTCCGATTCGGTCATGCTACACTCCAAGGCATTCTAAGATTTCGATGTAATCCTCCATTTTATCGTGAAGTCACATTCTTCTCTTGCCCGTCGCAGCGCCGCCCTGGCCCTTTGCAGCGCCGTCCTGATGCTGGCCGGCTGCGGCCAGAAGGGCCCGCTGTTCATGCCCAAGACGCCGCCCGATCCGTTCGCGCAGACTCAGCCCCAGTCCCAGTCCAAACCGGCCGAGTCACCGGCTGCTGCCTCCGAGGGCAAGCGCCCGGCCGATCCCGCCGCCGGCAAGCAGTAACTCCGGCTTCACCGCAGGCCCGCGCAGCGGGCTCCGATCACCGCATTGCCACCCGACACCATGTCTCATTTCTCCTATCGCAATGGCGTCCTGCACGCCGAACAGGTTTCCCTCGCTACTCTGGCCGAGCAGTTCGGCACCCCCCTGTACGTCTATTCCAAGGCCGCCCTGGTCGAGAATTTCTCCGCCTACGCCAATGCCTGCCAGCAGGCGGGCCGCGCAGAGGGCGGCAAGGGCGGGGCGCTGGTGTGCTACTCGGTCAAGTCCAATTCCAACCTGGCGGTGCTGAACCTGCTGGGCCAACTGGGGTCGGGCTTCGATATCGTCTCCGGCGGTGAACTGCTGCGCGTAGTGGCGGCCGGCGGTGACGCCCGCAAGGTGATCTTCTCGGGCGTGGGCAAGGGCCGCGACGAGATGAAGCTGGCCCTGGAACATGACATCCTCTGCTTCAACGTCGAATCCATCCCCGAGGTGGCCCGTCTGAACGAAGTGGCCGGTGCGCTGGGCAAGCGCGCCCGCATCTCGCTGCGCGTGAACCCCAACGTGGATGCCAAGACCCACCCCTACATCTCTACCGGCCTGAAGGAAAACAAGTTCGGCGTGGCCTATGAAGATGCGCTGAACTGCTACCGCGCCGCCGCAGCCCTGCCCCACATCGACGTGGTCGGCATCGATTGCCACATCGGCTCGCAGTTGCTGGACGACTCGCCGCTGCTGGAAGCGCTGGACAAGATCATCGACATGGTCGATGCGTTGGAAGCCGAGGGCATCCCCATCCATCATCTCGACATCGGCGGCGGCATCGGCATCCGCTACGACGACGAGCAGCCGGTGGCCGTCGGCGACTACCTGGCGCGCGTGTTTGCCCGTGTCGATGCCTGGCGCGCCAGCAAGTACCAGGGCCGTCCCATCCAGGTCATGTTCGAGCCGGGCCGCTCGGTGGTCGGCAATGCCGGCCTGCTGCTGACCGAGGTGCAATACCTCAAGCATGGCGAAGGCAAGAATTTCGCCGTGGTCGACGCCGCCATGAACGACCTGATGCGCCCGGCCATGTACGAAGCCTGGCACGGCGTGAAGACCGTCAAGGAAAACGCCGGCCAGCCGCGCATCTATGACGTCGTCGGTCCGGTCTGCGAATCGGGTGACTGGCTGGCGCGCTCGCGCGAGCTTGCCATCGGCGAAGGCGACCTGCTGGCCCTGATGTCGGCGGGCGCCTACGGCATGACCATGGCGTCCAATTACAACACCCGTGGCCGCGCGGCCGAGGTGCTGGTCGATGGCGAACGCGCCCACCTCATCCGTGCGCGTGAAAACCCGGCCGACCTGTTTGCGCTGGAGAAGATCGTCAGCTGATTGCGGTCCATCGATTGACGTTTTGCCATCACGGCAGCCGCCCAAACGCGGCTGCCGTTTGTTTTTGTTGATTGCCCGGCAACATGCGCCGGTGCTGGGATGCGGATTTTTTTTGCATAGCCGCATTCTTTATTTTGCCTTTCAGAAATTTGGGAGCAAAATAGCCGTCCGTCCAGAAAATACCGGCAGCCGACTGCCAGCAGGCCCGTAGCGCGAGCTCATCCGCGCCCGGAGACCGGGCCATGACAACAAGGGGACGTCAGCGGGAAACCGGGCGCCGGGACGGCGGTCGGTAACGCAACACAGGGGAATTCCATGCAAGTTCTGGAACGCACAGGGGAAGATCGCGACAAGCGCGGGGCATGCCATGCCGACTCCGCCGCGCACGCGCATGCCTACGAGTACGCTTCTGGGCAGTCCGCCTCGCCCTCCGGCAGCATGGCGCTGTCGGCGCAGGCCGAGGAAGAATTGGCCATCCGCGCCTCCCACATCACCGCTGCCGCCGTGGCTGCAGCGGCCGTTACGGCCGCTGTGGTGACCGCCGCTGAAGCCCCTGAAGAACTCCGCGACGCCCAGGCCGCCAGCGCGCCTGCCGCGGCGCATGCCAGGCAGCCGCGCGGCTTGCAGGGAGCCGAGGCGGCCACGACGCAATCGCAGCCATCCCAGCGAGGCGCATGGCGGGTGTCGCTGCTGACCCTGGTCATCATTGCCGCGGCCCTGTGGGTGGGACAGCAGTGGCCCCAGCGCGGGCTCAAGCCCATGGTGACGCAGCTGCCGACCCTGAACCAGCCCGCTGCCGCACCGGCCAGCGCCGCCGCGCCTGCCCAGGCGCTGGACAGCACCGCGCCGGCTACCGTGGCCGAGGCCCCCAGTCCCGACGCCATCGCCCTGTTGCAAGAAGAATCCGAAGAAAAAGCGCGCATGCTGGCGCACAAGCGCGCCGTGGCCGAAGCGCGTCATCGCCGTGAGGATGCGGCCCAGGCCTTGCGTGAACAACGCCGCCGCCAGGCCGAGCAGCAACTGGCCGAGGCCCGCGCCAAGGCCGAGCGCGCCCAGGCCAGCAGCGTGGCCGCACCCGCGATATCCGCAGCGCCAGCCGCCCCTTCGCTGGCAGACCAGGTGGCCCAGTGCAAGACCTTGTCCGTGTTCGCCCGCGAAAGCTGCCTCTGGAAACTCTGCAGCGGCAACTGGGGCAAGAACGGTTGCCCCTCCTACGAGCGCAACAACGAAGGCGCTTGAGTCCACCTCCGGCTGGCGGCTCCGCCAGCCGATATTCCCTGACAAAGCACTGACACTCCTGCCCCTTGGCAGGAGCAATTCTTGCTTGACGACACCCCGATCCGGGCTACTTGCGGCAGCACAGCTGTGGTCCCGTCGCGACAGGTGAAAAGTCTTGCCGCAAGCGGCTTTGCGCGCAGAACTTGCCGCTATAATGCGCGTTTTTCGTCTCCACCCCCCGCAAGGAAATGGCATGAATGCACTGCTTTGGTTCGTCGTCCTCTATTGGGTCGTCTCGGTCGGCATCGGCCTGTATGCCACCCGCTACGTGAAGAGTTCGAAGGACTACGCCGTCGCCGGCCGCTCGCTGCCGATGTCGGTGGTGACTGCGACCGTCTTTGCGACCTGGTTCGGATCGGAAGCCGTGCTGGGGGTGTCCTCGACCTTCCTCAAGGAGGGCCTGGGCGGCATCGTGGCCGACCCCTTCGGTTCCTCGCTGTGCCTGATCCTGGTGGGCCTGTTCTTCGCCAAGCGCTTGTACCGGATGAACCTGCTGACCATTGGTGACTACTACAAGAAGCGCTTCGGCCGCGCCGCCGAAATGCTGGTCACCATCTGCATCGTCATTTCCTACCTGGGCTGGGTGGCTGCGCAGATCAAGGCGCTGGGGCTGGTCTTCAACGTCGTCTCGGGCGGCTATATCCCGATGCACTGGGGCATGATCATCGGCGCCGGCAGCGTGCTCATCTATACGCTCATGGGCGGCATGTGGGCCGTGGCCATCACCGACTTCCTGCAGATGATCATCGTGGTGGTGGGCATGCTCTACATCGGCTATGAGGTCTCCGGCATGGTCGGCGGCCCCGGCGTGGTGATCGCCCATGCTGCCGAGGCTGGCAAGTTCAACTTCTGGCCGGCCGCCGAACTCAAGGATGTGCTGTGGTTCTTTGCCGCCTGGATCACCATGATGCTGGGTTCGATCCCGCAGCAGGACGTATTCCAGCGCGTCATGTCGTCCAAGAACGAGAACGTGGCGCGCAATGCCTCGGTGCTGGGCGGCGTGATCTATTTCTTCTTCGTCTTCATCCCCATCTTCCTGGCCTATTCGGCCACGCTGATCGATCCCGAGATGGTCTCGCGCCTGCTGGAAACCGACTCCCAGCTGGTGCTGCCGACCCTGATCATGGAAAAGATGCCGGTGTTCGCCCAGGTGATGTTCTTTGGCGCCTTGCTCTCGGCCATCAAGAGCTGCGCCAGCGCCACCCTGCTGGCCCCGTCGGTGACCTTTACCGAGAACGTGCTCAGGGAAATCCGTCCCTGGAGGAGCGACCGTGAATTCCTCTTCTCCATGCGCGCCGTGGTGCTGGTCTTCACCATCGGTGTGACCTCGCTGGCCTTGAACAGCCAGTCCAGCATCTATGAAATGGTCGAGAACGCCTACAAGGTGACCCTCGTAGCCGCTTTCGTACCGCTGGCCTTCGGTGTCTACTGGCCGCGCGCCTCCCGCCAGGGCGCCTTGATGGCGATGGTGCTGGGCCTGGTGTCGTGGATCACGCTGGAATACGTCGCTCCGGATGGTTTCTGGCCGCCGCAACTGGCCGGTCTGCTGTTCTCCATCGGCGGCATGGTGGTCGGTTCGCTCATGCCCCAGGTGCTGGCGCCGATGCCGCCCATGATGCCGGCGCCCGCCGAGGGCAGCGCCCAGCCCTGATCATTCTTGCTCCAGTGAAACGGTCGCCCGGCCTTGCCGCGCGGCCGTTTTTCCTTTTTGGACGGCTTGGTCAGAACTGCTGGGACAGGGGCTGTCAAAGCATTGCCCACGCCCGGTTTTCGAAGTTGTTCGATGCTTTCTTGATAAGAAATCGAGAAACAACCGGAACTTATTTGCCTTCCATCAACCTCAAAAGGTATGACTGAGCAAACTCGCCCCTACGATATGGCTGCCGACGCCTTATTTCTGGATTTCGACGGCACTCTGGTCGACCTGGCGCCCCAGCCCGACGGGATCGTGGTGCCGCCAGAACTGATCACGCTGTTGCAGCAGATACAACAGGAGTCGGACGGCGCGCTGGCCATCGTCAGCGGCCGGCCCCTGGACCAGCTCGACTTCTTCCTGGCCCCGCTGCGCCTGCCGGCTGCTGGTGTGCATGGCGCCGAGCGCCGCACCGCCGATGGCCGCATCCTGCAGCAGCCGGTGCCGGACGTGCAGCACCTGCGCGAGCGCCTGCTGCCGCTGGTCGACTCCCATTCCGGCTTGCAACTGGAACTCAAGCGCGGCGCGCTGGCCCTGCATTACCGCCACGCCGCCCATCTCGAGCAGCGCTGCGTGGACGCCATGATGGAGGCGCTGCGCCACGAACCCGGTTTCACCCTGCTGCACGGCAAGATGGTGGTGGAAGCCAAGCCGCACATCAACAAGGGCGATGCCGTCGCCGCCTTCCTGCACGAAGCCCCGTTCCGCGGCCGCCGCCCGGTCTTCATCGGTGACGACGTGACCGATGAGGCCGGATTTGCCATCGCCCAGGGCGAAGTCTTCGGCGGATTGGGCATCAAGATCGGCGCCGGTCCCACGCAGGCCTTGCAGCGCCTGGCCGATCCGGCTGCGGTGCTGGGCCTGCTGCGCCAGAGCGTGGAGGTGCGCAGCACCTCCGGATAGCCGTATTGCCGGCAAACTTGCCGTGCGCAGCACAGCACATCGCCTTCCATCAAGAAATCTGATCCACAGAACAGAGCACGAGGAACCATGAGCCAGCCCAGCCCCGATCCGCAGCAAGAAGCGCAACCGCAACCGCACTCCCAGACGCAGCATTCCGAACAACCGCACCTGGCCGCCCAGGCCCACGACATGCCCTCGACGTCCTCGCTGGAGCTGGGCGTGATCGGCAATTGCGCCTTCTCGGCGCTGGTGGACAAGATGGGCCGCATCGTCTGGTGCTGCCTGCCGCGCTTCGATGGCGATCCGGTCTTCAATGCCTTGCTGGACCCCACCGACAATGGCGCGCTGTGGGCCTTCCAGCTGGAGAATTTCTCCCACAGCGAGCAGTGGTACGAACCCAATACCGCCGTGCTGCGCACCCGCCTCTACGACACGCTGGGGCAGGGCATCGAGATCACCGACCTGGCCCCGCGCTTCCAGAGCCGTGGCCGCTTCTTCCGTCCGCTGCAACTGGTGCGCCGCATCCATCCACTCTCGGGCGCGCCGCGCATGCGCGTGGTGCTGCGGCCCAAGTTCGACTGGGGCCGTGAAGAGCCGCTGCAGACGCGCGGCAGCAACCACATCCGCTACGTCGGCCAGGAACAGACCCTGCGCCTGAACACCGATGCGCCCATCAGCTACATCGTCGGCGAGACTGCCTTCGTGGTCAGCCGTCCCTACAACTTCATCCTCGGCCCGGATGAAACCCTGCATGGCGGCATCAATGACACCGCCCGCGATTTTGAACAAGAGACCACCGCCTACTGGCGCAACTGGAGCCGCGCCTTGGCCACGCCTCTGGAGTGGCAGGACGCCGTCATCCGCGCCGCCATCACGCTGAAGATGTCGGTCTATGAAGATACCGGCGCCATCATCGCCGCCATGACCACCAGCGTGCCCGAAGCACCGGGCAGCCAGCGCAACTGGGACTATCGCTATTGCTGGCTGCGCGACGCTTTCTTCGTGGTGCGCGCACTCAACAGTCTCTCTGAGCTGGGCACCATGGAAGACTACCTGCGCTGGCTGACCAATGTGGTGGTGCGTTCCGGTGGCGGCCATGTGCAGCCGCTCTACGGTATCGGGCTGGAAGAGGCGTTGCCCGAACAGATCCTGGATCATCTGCCGGGCTACCAGCACCACCAGCCGGTGCGGGTCGGCAACCAGGCCTATGAACACTTCCAGCACGACGTCTACGGCAATATCGTGCTGGGCGCGGCGCAGGCCTTCCATGACATGCGCTTGCACCATCGCGCCGGGGCCGAGCACTTCCAGCATCTGGAAGCCGTGGGCGAACGCGCCTACGAGGTCTACAGCCAGCCGGACGCCGGCATGTGGGAGCTGCGCACCCGTTCGCGCATCCACACCTCCTCGGCGCTGATGAGCTGGGCCGCCTGCGACCGCCTGGCCAAGATCGCCGCGCGCGTGGACCTGCCCGAGCGCGCCCGCTACTGGGGCGACCGCGCCAAGGAAATCGGCGACCGCATCCTCACCGAAGCCTGGAACGAACAGCGCCAGGCCTATGCCGAAAGCTTCGGTGGCCGCGACCTCGACGCCAGCGTGCTGCTGATGGTGGAAGTGGGCCTGATCTCGCCCACCGATCCGCGCTTCATCTCCACCGTGGAAGCGCTGGAGAAGTCGCTCTGCGACGGCCCTTATATGCGCCGGTACGAAGCCCCGGACGACTTTGGCCGCCCCGAGACGGCCTTCAACATCTGCACCTTCTGGCGCATCGACGCGCTCTCGCGCATCGGCCGCAAGGAGCAGGCGCGCGAGATCTTCCAGGCCATGCTGGACGCCCGCAACCACCTGGGCCTGCTGTCGGAGGATACGCATCCGGTCACGCGCCAGATGTGGGGCAACTTCCCGCAGACCTATTCGATGGTGGGCATCATCAACTGTGCGATGCGCCTGTCGGCATCGTGGGAGGCGGTGATCTGATGGGCAGACTCGTCGTCGTTTCCAATCGTTTGGCCGATCCACGCAAGCCTGCTGCGGGCGGCTTGGCCGTCGCCCTCGGCGAGACCTTGAAGAAGACCGGCGGGATGTGGTTCGGCTGGAGCGGAAAGGTCATCGAGAACGGCACGCCCGGCGAGGGCGAGCTGCGCGTGAACCAGGCCGGCCCGGTGACCCTGGCCGAACTGGACCTGTCGCAGGAAGACCATGACGCCTACTACCGTGGCTACGCCAATGGCGTGCTGTGGCCGGTGTTCCACTATCGCCTGGACCTGGCGCATTTCGAGGCCGGCCACCTGGGCGGTTATCGCCGGGTCAATCAACTCTTCGCGCGTAAATTATTTCCATTGTTGAAGCGCGATGACATCGTCTGGATCCACGATTACCACCTCATCCCCCTGGCTGCCGAACTGCGCGCCATGGGCTGCGAGGCGCGCATCGGCTTCTTCCTGCACATTCCGCTGCCGCCGCCGCCGATCCTCACCGCCATCCCTTCGCATGAATGGCTCATGCGCGCGCTGTTTGCGTACGACCTGGTGGGCTTCCAGAACCACGCCGACCTGCAGCACTTCGCCCAGTACGTGCAGGCCGAAGCGACCGCCGAGCCGGTCGGTCCCAACCAGTTCCGCGCCTTCAACCGCACGGTGCATGCCAACGCCTTCCCGATCGGCATCGACGTGGCCGAGTTCCAGCGCCTGGGCCAGGCCAAGGAAGCGCGCGATACCTATGAAAGCACCAAGGCCGAATATTCGCGCCGGCGCCTGCTCATCGGCGTGGACCGGCTGGATTACTCCAAGGGCCTGCCGCAGCGCATCCGCGCCTTTCGCGAGCTGCTGCGCCTGTATCCCGAAAACCGCCACAGCGCCACCTTGCTACAGATCGCCTCGCCCAGCCGCGAAGACGTGGAAGCCTACGGTGACATCCAGCGCGAGCTGGAAAGCCTGTGCGGCTCCATCAACGGCGACTTCGGCGACTTCGACTGGATGCCGATCCGCTACATCCACCGCACCGTAGCGCGCCGCCGCCTGCCGGGTTTGTATCGCGCCTGCGCGGTGGCGCTGGTGACGCCCTTGCGCGATGGCATGAACCTGGTGGCCAAGGAATTCGTCGCCGCCCAGGATGCGGACGATCCCGGCGTGCTGGTGCTGTCGCGCTTTGCCGGTGCGGCCGAGCAGATGAAGGCCGCGCTCATCATCAACCCCTATGACACCCACGGCACCGCCCAGGTGATCCAGCAGGCGCTGCAGATGTCGCAGTCCGAACGGCGCGAGCGCCATGCCGCGCTGATGGAGAACATCCGCCAGTTCGACGTACACTGGTGGTGCCGGGAATTCCTCGACACCCTGCGCAGCAGCCGCGCCGCTCCGGTGGAGAGTTGAGCCGGGAAGGCCCCGCCGGAAGGGCAGGGTGGCGAAGAAGATTTCCAGAAAGCAAGTATTTGCCTGGCGCGGCGGTGCATGCCGTCGCGCCAGCGCATCGCCCACGCGGGCAGGTTCACTAAAACTCCGCCAAAAGCCTTTATAATTCAGGGCTTTGGAAGTTTTTTGCGGAGTTTTCATGCCAATTTACGCGTATCGCTGCGAAGCGTGTGGTTTTGCCAAGGATGTCTTGCAGAAGATCTCTGACGATGCGTTGACCGTCTGTCCGTCCTGTCACAAGGACAGTTTCCGGAAGCAGTTGACTGCGGCCGGCTTCCAGTTGAAGGGTTCGGGCTGGTACGTGACCGATTTCCGGGGCAATGGCAGTGGCACGGTCAACAGCAAGGGTGCCAATGGCACCGGCATTGCCGCTACCGCTGACGCCCCCGCTGCGACTGCCGAAGCACCTGCTGCTGCTGCAGCTGCGCCCGCTTCGGCGCCGGCGGCGGCTGCCCCAGCGGCGGCCCCGTCCACCCCCAGCGCCAGCTAACGAGGTCCTCCTTTCCCCCATGCGCAAATACTTCATCACGGGTCTGCTGATCCTGGTTCCCCTGGCCATCACGCTGTGGGTGCTCAACCTGATCATCAGTACCATGGACCAGTCGCTGCTGCTGCTGCCGGAGGCCTGGCGGCCGGCGCACTGGCTGGGCCACAACATCCCCGGCCTGGGCGCGATCCTGACGCTGTTGATCGTATTCCTCACCGGCCTGGCCGCGCGCAATTTCATCGGCCGCCGCCTGGTGCTGCTGTGGGAAGGCCTGCTGACCCGCATTCCCGTGGTGAAGTCGATCTATTCCAGCGTCAAGCAGGTCTCCGACACGCTGTTCTCGCCCTCCGGCAACGCCTTCCGCAAGGCCGTGCTGATCCAGTACCCGCGCCAGGGTTCGTGGACCATCGCCTTCCTGACCGGCGCGCCCGGTGGTGAGGTCAAGAATCACCTGCCGGGTGAGTTCATCAGCGTGTATGTGCCCACCACCCCCAACCCGACTTCCGGTTTCTTCCTGATGCTGCCGCGTGCCGATGCCATCGAGCTCGAGATGTCGGTGGATGCAGCCCTGAAGTACATCGTCTCCATGGGCGTGGTCGCCCCCGAGATGGTCACCGACAAGAAGATCATCACCGACGCGGCGGCGCCGAAGAATTGACGGGGCGGCCGGCAGTCCGCTGCCCGGCCAGCCCCGCCTTCGCCCTTAGCGTCTTCTCTTTCGAATCCAACAAGAACACTGTCAACGGAATCACAACCATGTCCATGCGAACCCAATACTGTGGCCTCACTACCGAGGCACTGCTCGGCCAAACCGTCAGCCTGTGCGGCTGGGTGCACCGTCGCCGCGATCACGGCGGCGTGATCTTCATCGACCTGCGCGACCGCGAAGGCCTGGTCCAGGTGGTCTGCGACCCCGATCGTGCCGACGTCTTCAAGAACGCCGAATCGGTGCGCAACGAATTCTGCCTGCGCATCACGGGCCTGGTGCGCAACCGTCCGGAAGGCACCACCAACGCCAACCTGAAGTCGGGCAAGATCGAAGTGCTGTGCCACGAACTGGAAGTGCTGAACCCGTCGGTGACGCCGCCGTTCCAACTGGATGACGACAGCCTGTCGGAAACCACCCGCCTGACCCACCGCGTGCTGGACCTGCGCCGTCCGCAGATGCAGAACAACCTGCGCCTGCGCTACAAGGTCGCCATGGAAGTGCGCAAGTTCCTGGACGCCCAGGGCTTCATCGACATCGAAACCCCGATGCTGACCAAGTCCACCCCGGAAGGCGCGCGCGATTACCTGGTGCCCTCGCGCGTGAACGCCGGCGAATTCTTCGCCCTGCCGCAGTCGCCCCAGCTGTTCAAGCAGCTGCTGATGGTGGCCAACTTCGACCGCTACTACCAGATCACCAAGTGCTTCCGCGACGAAGACCTGCGCGCTGACCGCCAGCCCGAATTCACCCAGATCGACTGCGAAACCTCCTTCCTGAACGAACAGGAAATCCGTGACCTGTTCGAAGGCATGATCCGCCTGGTCTTCAAGAACGCGCTGGACATCGACCTGCCCAACCCCTTCCCGGTGATGGACTTCGCCACCGCCATGGGCATGTATGGTTCGGACAAGCCGGACATGCGCGTCAAGCTCGAATTCACCGAACTGACCGACGTCATGAAGGACGTCGACTTCAAGGTCTTCTCGGGCGCTGCCAACAGCGAAGGCGGCCGCGTGGTCGGCCTGCGCGTGCCGGGCGGTGCAGAAATGCCGCGTTCGGAAATCGACGCCTACACCCAGTTCGTCGCCATCTACGGCGCCAAGGGCCTGGCCTACATCAAGGTCAATGAAAAGGCCAAGGGCCGTGACGGTCTGCAGTCGCCCATCGTCAAGAACATCCACGATGCGGCCCTGAACGCCATCATCGAGAAGACCGGCGCGCAAGACGGCGACCTGATCTTCTTCGGCGCCGACAAGGCCAAGGTGGTCAACGACGCCATCGGTGCGCTGCGCGTGAAGATCGGCCACAGCGAATTCGGCAAGAAGAATGGCCTGTTCGACGACGCATGGCGTCCGCTGTGGGTGGTCGACTTCCCGATGTTCGAATACGACGAAGACGGCCAGCGCTGGGTTGCCCTGCATCACCCGTTCACCTCGCCCAAGGATGGCCACGAAGACTTCATCTCGACCAACCCGGGTGCAGCCATCGCCAAGGCCTATGACATGGTCCTGAACGGTTGGGAACTGGGCGGCGGTTCGGTCCGTATCCACCGCGCCGACGTGCAGAGCAAGGTGTTCCGCGCCCTGAAGATCGATGACGAAGAAGCCCGCCTGAAGTTCGGCTTCCTGCTGGACGCCCTGCAATACGGCGCGCCCCCGCACGGCGGCATCGCCTTCGGCCTGGACCGCCTGGTCACCATGATGGCCGG